>Ga0187847_10000165_pt1 | contig 78573 bp, 74 predicted proteins | sample June2016WEW_4_10_FD_132458 | JGI IMG/M metagenome (GOLD analysis project Ga0187847, IMG submission 132458) | Peatland microbial communities from SPRUCE experiment site at the Marcell Experimental Forest, Minnesota, USA - June2016WEW_4_10 | ecosystem: Environmental > Terrestrial > Soil >...
CCTCTTGAAAATCTCCCCGGCCTCCCCGGCGATGGAGGATATTTCCTGCACGCCCAATTTCTGAAATTCCACCACCCCATCACCGGAGAACAAATCAATCTTGAGGCAGCTTTGCCGTCCGGATTCTCATTGCATCGGTAGGTTCAAGGCAGGAATCAAATTAAGCTGCCGTTGAAACCTGCGCGATCCCGCCATTCCGAATCCTAACGGAGCGAGTTTAATTACACTCAGATATGGTGGTTAAGGGAACACACGCGCCAATTTTTTCACGCTGGCAGCCCGGCTTCTTTCCTAGGCGGAGGCGAATGTTATCGACTAACAACGGCCTCACTTTGACCGCGTAACGGCCTACTTATAGAAAGTAGAGTCTCCCGGATCTCGGGGCGCGAGGTCGGGACGCAGCCACAAGTCGCGAAACAGAACGTCAGTGGTGCACGGCACGATGCCGGGAGCGACGTTACCGAATTGCTGTTCCACCGCCGCTGCACGTTTCGCCTCCGCGTCTTTGTCGAGCGAAAGGGGCGCGGGCGCAACTGGAGGAAGCTGATCGGCCCCGATCTTACGATCTGCAAAAACGTCTTTCCCGACGACGACTGCCGGCATCGCGTTCGCCCCGCCGGAGTGAGCGAGATGCGTGATGATCTCCGACATCTCGCGTGGCTTCATGCCATTATCAAGTGCAAAGTTGAAATAGTAGGGCATTTGAATCGTTTGGTTGCGCGCGATCAGTGCGGCGATGGTAACAATGCTGCGGTCCCTCGGCGTGAGCCCAGAGCGTTTCCATAGGTCAGCAAGCGGGCCTTGCGCACAGTTCTCAAGCGCCCGCGCCACCATCGAGATGTCATTTTTTGTCTGCATAAGTTCCGACTTCCTCTCCGTTTGTGTACGCTGGCCCTGAGCCCATGTTGTGGTGATTAGAGTAAGCGCCGCCATCATGACGGCCATCAGTTTCATCTTGACCTCCGGCAGTTCAAGGTGAGGGCTGTGATCACTTGCGGTATTGCTCGTCGGTCACCTTCTCCATCCACTCCACGGCTTTGCCGTTGAGTTGTTCCTGTATTGCAATGTGCGTCATTGCCGTGCGCGGTGTCGCGCCGTGCCAGTGTTTCACTCCTGCTGGAATCCAGATGACATCCCCTTTTCGAAGTTCCTCGATCGGCCCTCCCCACTGCTGAATCCAGCCCATGCCGTCCGTCACGATCAAGATTTGACCGAGCGGGTGTGTATGCCATGCGCTGCGCGCACCGGGTTTGAACGTAACTTTGCCGCCACTTGTGCGCGATGGATCGTCCGCAGCGAAAAGTTCGTCAACTTGCACTGCGCCGGTGAAGTACTCGGCAGATCCTTTCTTGGGCTGTAGCGAGCCGCTTCGCGTGATCTTGATCGTTTGTGAATTATGGGCAGACTCATTCTGCGAAGTTCCCGATGGGGAGGCTGCCTGGGCGGGGGCGCTATTCGAAACGATCATGAAAAGCGACATGATCGTCGCGGCAATCAGTTTCATTTCAATTCTCCACAGTGATCATGTGACCTTAGGGACGCAGCAGCGTTTTGATCGCACGGCGCTCGTCCATTGCACGGTAGCCCTCGGCCACCTGATCGAGAGGCAGCGTCAGGTCGAACACCTTACCGGGATTTATCTTCCCGTTCCACACAAGACTGATCAGCTCGGGCAGGAAGCGGCGCACGGGGGCGGGACCACCGTGAAGATGAACGTGAGCATAAAAGAGCTGTTCTCCGTTGAGGTCGACTCCGTGCGGGACGCCGACGTAGCCCACATAACCGCCACGCCGAGTCGACTGGATAGCCTGCATCATCGACTGCTGCGTGCCGACACACTCCAGGACCGAGTCCGCGCCGATTCCATTCGTCAACTGTTTGATTCTTTCCACACCTTCATTACCCCGCTCGGTCACGATATCGGTCGCGCCGAACTCATGCGCGAGCTTCTGTCGAGATACGTGACGACTCATCGCGATTACCCTCCCGGCACCCATCTGTTTGGCGGAAAGAATACCCAGCAAGCCAACCGCGCCGTCACCGACGACCGCGACCGTCTTGCCCGGCTTCACGTTCGCCGCATCCGCGGCAAACCATCCAGTACCCATCACATCGGAGAGTGCCAACAGACTTGGGACCATGTCACGCGAGGGAACATCCGGAGTAGCCACAAGCGTGCCGTCGGCCAGTGGCACGCGCAGCAGGGGCGCCTGCGCGGTGCCGACGAACTCGGCGTGCTGGCAAGAGGACTGATAACCGATCCGGCAGTTGGGGCAGGTGTTGTCGGAGGCGAAGAACGAGCCGATCACGAACTGGCCAACTTTTATGGAGGTGACTACTTGGCCTACCTCCTCGACAATGCCGCAGTACTCGTGCCCCATTGGGGTCGGCTGGCCGATGGGTTGGATGCCGCGGTACGGCCACAAGTCCGAACCGCACACACATGTGGCGGAGATCCTGACGATCGCATCCGTCGGATTGACGATCTTCGGCGTTTCGCGCTCCTCGAACCGCACATCCCGCGGCCCGTAAAGAACTGCTCCTCGCATGGTTTATCTCCGTTCCTTCAACGCATGACCAAGCCGCCGTCCACCGAGATGGACTGACCAGTCACGTAACTTGCGGCGTCACTCGAAAGCCACAGAACAGCATCAGCAATCTCTTCGGGGCGACCAACCCGTGTCATCGGAATGCTCTTCTCCATCCCCTTGAGGGCTTCACCTTGACCGGCCGCGACCATCTGGTCGGCCATCGCTGTCCAAATGAGGCCTGGACATACGGCATTGATTCGAATTCCCCGTGCAGCGTATTCGAGAGCCGCGCTCTTTGTGAACCCAATGACCCCATGCTTGGCGGCGTGGTAGATGCCACGCTCAGCGCCTCCCACAAGTCCGCCAATCGAAGAGCAATTGACGATGGCTCCACTTCCTTGTTTACGCATCTGTTGCAGTTCGAACCTCATGCAACTCCAAACACCGCGCAGGTTGATCCCCATCACGCGGTCGTAATCTTCCCGGTTAGTATCGGCCGTCTCTGCGAGGACATTCTGAACGCCGGCATTGTTGTAGGCCGCATCGAGGCGTCCGAAGGTGGCAACAGTCTGTTTCACCATTGCCTCCACTTGCGCGTCGTCGGACACGTCACAGCGGACAGCCAATGTCTTATGACCTTTATTGGCAAGCTCCTGGGCTGCGGATTGTGCGGCTTTCTCATTCCAGTCCGCTACTACCACCGAGGCACCTGATTCAGCAAAAGCCCTGGCTGTGGCAAGGCCCAGTCCAGATGCGGCGCCTGTAACCAGTGCCACTTTGTTTTCGAAAGATATGTTCATGAACGGATCCTCTTTCCAGGCGATGTGCTCGCCTGACTCGCAAATGAACGCTTCGTATCTTTTCAGCGATACGTCATTCGCTCCAGTTCTTCGGGGTACCGGGCGCCGTGCACCGTGATCTTTGCGGTGGCGGCGTCGAGTTCGCGGAGATCGTCCGGCGTGAGTTGGACGGCAACCGCTCCGATGTTCTCCTCGAGGCGCTCCAGTCTGGTGGTGCCGGGAATCGGAACGATCCAGGGTTTCTGTGCAAGCAGCCAGGCGAGCGCGATCTGAGCGGATGTCGCGTTCTTCTTGGAGGCAAATGTAGCAATCAGGTCCACCAGACCGCGATTTGCCTTGCGGGCCTCAGGCGAGAAGCGCGGGAAACTGCCGCGATTGTCCTCTTGGTCAAATTCCGTGTTTTCGGTAATCGCCCCGGTGAGGAACCCTTTGCCCAGCGGACTGAACGGAACCAGGCCGATGCCAAGTTCTTCGATCGTAGGAACGATTTCTTCTTCCGGGCGCTTCCACCAGAGCGAGTATTCACTTTGAAGCGCCGTCACCGGCTGAATTGCATGGGCCCGGCGGATGGTCTGCGCCCCTGCTTCAGATAATCCGAAGTACTTCACCTTGCCTGCTTGAATCAGTTGCTTGACCGCTCCCGCCACTTCTTCAATGGGCACGTTCGGATCGACGCGATGCTGATAGAGCAGATCGATGGTTTCGACCTTCAGCCTTTTCAGCGAGCCCTCGACGCTCTCTCTGATGTATTCCGGCCGGCTGTTCAGGCCGACTGGATGCGGGTCTTTCTCTGAGTCAATCTGAAACCCGAACTTGGTCGCGATCACTACCTGATCACGCGTGGGAGCGAGAGCCTCACCCACGAGTTCTTCATTCACGAATGGACCGTAGACTTCAGCCGTGTCGAAGAAAGTGATGCCGCGTTCGACCGCTGCCCGAATGAGCGCAATCATCTCCCGCTTGGTCCCTGCCACTGTGCCGTGACCAGGGCTCAACCTCATGCAGCCAAGTCCCATAGCCGAGACTTCGAGATCGCTCTTTCCTAATTTGCGCTTTTGCATAGTTCCGTCCTTTACCCCAGATTTCGGCGCACCTTTGCCAAGGCGGCGATGCAATCCGCTCAGTAATGCTCCCACGTTATCGACCAGTGTTCTTCCGGCCGAGCCGATCGAATGATCAGCTTCCCGTCTGCGGAGAACTGGTAGACGCGAGGCAGGTCCTTGCCGACAAGCAAGTCTCGCGTATTCGATCCCTGCACATGATGAGTCAGCGCGTGCCTCGCTTCGTCCACTTCGTAGCTCCCGAAGGAAGCTTCATACCCATCTAAGACGTACTGGTCGGATTGGTTAGTTGGTGACTTGGGATACATCAGTTGCACTGACATATGTTCGTCACGCGTGTAGATCAGCATGCCTTTCGGCTGAGGGATATCGCTCGCCTTGCCTTCGGCATCCGGTGAGTCGATGTGCTTCAGGTGCCACGCTCCGATCAGTCTTTCTCTATCGGAGGCGTGCCTTGCTTCTTGGGTCATTGCAGATTGAACGTACAGAAGACCTGCGACTGCAAGAACCACGACCCACACACCATGACGCAAACCTTTCATTTTAGATTCCTCTTCTATTCGTCCGGGCGGCTACCGCTCAGCGGCCCACCAACTGCGCATGGAACGCCGGATAGCAAGCCCCTTCCAGCTTGATCCTTGACGAAGCCTCTTCAAGGGCATGAACATCGTCTGGCTTGAGTTCAACAGTCACCGCTCCAAGTTTTTCTTCAAGGCGCTCCAGCTTTGTTGTGCCCGGGATCGGAACGATCCAAGGCTTCTTGGCAAGCAGCCAGGCGAGTGCGATCTGTGCCAGAGTTACCTTTCTTCGCGCTGCGAACGAACTCACCAGATCAACCAAAACCTGGTTTGTTTTGCGATTCTCCGGGCTGAAACGCGGCACCCTGCTGCGAAAATCGGTGCTGTCGAACTTTGTGTCAGCGTCGATCTTGCCTGTCAGCAAGCCTTTGCCCAGCGGGCTGAACGAGACGAATCCGATCCCCAACTCCTCAAGGGTTGGCATCACGGTCGCTTCCGGCTCGCGCCAGAACAGAGAGTACTCGCTCTGAAGTGCGGCAACCGGCTGAACTGCATGGGCCCGGCGAATTGTCTGTGCGCTCGCTTCTGAGAGACCGAAGTGCTTCACCTTGCCTTCTTGAATCAGATCCTTCACAGCGCCCGCAACATCTTCAATCGGAACATTTAGGTCGACCCGATGTTGATAGAAGAGATCAATGGCATCAACCTTCAGGCGCCTGAGCGACGCTTCTGTCACCTGCTTGATGTGCTCAGGCCGGCTGTTCAGAGCGCTCCACTTGCCCCCGTCGCTGGGGTTTGGTGCCCACCCGAATTTCGTCGCGATTAGGCTCCGATCACTCTCAAAACCCCTCTCGCTTTTTCAAAGATACGGAACGTTGGTTCGGCCGCGCTTTCCCAATACTGCCGATTCTTTGCCTAATCCTGCCTGATGTTCTGATTTTGTGCCCGGTTTACAAGAGCCAGTAGTACCCTAGGAAAGAGGAAAAGCCCAGTGACAAAGCCTGCGCAGAAGATTTTGGAGTCATCAGCGGTGGAACTAAGGACGGAATTAGTCAGCAGGATCGAAGCGCATGCTCCCTCGGCCGGAGAGCACTCGACAGCGATTGACGGCTTGGTTCTCTTTCGTCGAACGCAAGCCACGGCATGCTACCGCGCTGCTGTTGAACCCAGCCTCACGGTTTTCGTTCAGGGGAAAAAATGCATGAGCCTCGGAGGAACAGCTTACCTCTGCGGTCCTTCGTCATTCTTCTTGTCCTCGATCGACGTTCCCATCGAGAGCCAAATCGTTGAGGCCTCGGAAGAGGTGCCACTCTTATCGATGTTACTTCGTCTTGATATGTCCATCGTGCGCGAGATCCTCAATCGCGAGGAACTACCGGAAGTTGAAATCTCTCGGCAACAGCGCGGCGTTGCCATCGGCCAGGCCGCGGCAGGTCTGCTGAATGCATGCTCTCGGCTGATAGAGCTTCTCGACAATCCCGAGGACATACCTTTTCTCAGCCACTTAATCCAGCGCGAGATCATTTATCGCATCCTGAGAACACCGCAGGGGGTTCGGCTCCGGAGTATAGCAACGACGGGCGACCTCAGCAGCAGAACGGCGAGAGCGATTACCTGGCTCAAAAACAACTATGCAAAGCGCTTGCACATGGACGAGCTAGCAGGAGTCGCACGGATGGGAGTTTCGACGCTTCATCATCAGTTCCGCGCATTGACCGCGATGAGCCCGCTTCAATACCAAAAGCAGTTGAGACTGCAGAGGGCAAGGGAGCGGATGCTGATGGATGGGGTGGACGCCACGAGCGCAGCTTACGAGGTCGGCTACGAGAGCGTCAGCCAATTCAACCGAGAATACAGCCGCTTCTTTGGCCAGCCCCCCATGCGCGATGTCAAAACTCTTCGAGCGAATGCTGTTGTCGCTGCGTGATTTAATATCCGAACGATGTTGAGGCCCCGGGCGTATCGTCGGCAAACCGTACCTTACCGGATTACGGAAGGTTAGCCCGTCATCCGGGCCAAAGGAAAACACGAGGCGGTGCAGACGTGCCTACTGGCTATGGCGGGATCAGTGCAATCCCTGTAGCAGGTAGAGCCCTCCGATGACCTGAGCCAGCCCGTCGACCTCGCGGCCGCCGACGCAATTCCACGCCATCCTCGAAACTTTGACGTTGCGTGTCGCCGCCGCAGATCGCCGCCCGGCGTGGAAACAAGACAGCTTCTTCCTCCGGTTCGTCCAGTCGCGGTGAATCGTTGTCGAATGCCTCACGTCCACGCCAACTCGTGGTTCGGCGGCATAACCGGAAGCGATCCACAAAAGGGTCTCGGGGGAGATCAACGGCGATGTCCTCGAAGCCTTCTTCATGGGCGTCTGGCGGCACGAAGGGAATTCTTCGCCAGTGCCATCAGAACTCGACGTGCCGAGCGGCGGCGGCTTTGTGAGCGCTCGCACTTGGGACAGGTGAACTGAGCCAAGGTCCACCACCTCAGCCAGAGCCTAGCGTAGATATGAACTTCGAAGGCGCGTCTATTAGCTGAGGGACTGATCCAGGCCGCCGGCCCCGGGTGGGGGCTGGAAAGGAACCGTCGTCCGACCACCGCGCCAGTCCTCGACCCTACCGTCGCTTGCGCGCCGCACTGAGTTCGCGGCAAGCCCCTACTCAGAGCGGATCGCGGCTCTGGCCGCAGACATCCCTGAGCCTTGCTTCCGCCGGGCCTCGACGGCCGGCGATTTGGCTGTCGCCCTGGTCCCGGGTGGCGGCTCGACCGGCGCAGGATCCGCCGTGACTGTCTTTCCTCTGGTGGCCGCCCCAGAGACGCGCGGTTCCACCTTGCCCTTTGCCCCTGTTCCGGCCGTCTCTTCGGCAGCTTGCTGCGACTTGCCGGATCGGCCGGGCTTCGATCCGGCTGCACGGGCCGGGCCGGCCTTTCCTGGAGCCTCGTGCAAGCCTAGCGATGCCGACATGAGCGACCGTGCTTCGGGTGTCAGAATCCTGGCGAAGGGTTTTTCGACGTAGCCGCAGCGGAGCTTTTCCTTCTTCTCCTTCTCGACTTCCAATTGGGCCCGCACTGCCGAGACATCGCGGACTTTCATCTGGCTGTTCAACCTTTTTGCGGTTCGCGCACCCCAATAGGCCGTGACGTGGTAGGTATCTGCGTTGCTGCCCGGGTGAACGGTCAGCAGATAGACTTTGTCTTCGTCCTTCTCGGGATGGAAACAATGCAGTGATCCCCGAATGAAATCACCGAGCGAGCTACGCCGCGGCATGGCATTGCCAACAAACTTGACCAATTTGTCGAGACCTTCCGCGGGAAACATTTGCTGACGGCGGAGAAAGAGAGGCAGGTCGGCTGGGCTCAGGTTCCCGCAGCTGAGAATGAACAGTTCGCCCTGCTTGTTGCCGCTGCGCAAATCCTCTAGGAAAGAATCCCACTCAGCTTCGACCCAGCGCGACTCGATGTGTTCGCGGCAGGAGGCCACGAGAACCAAAATGCGGGCCGAGTCGAGCGCAGTCTCGATGCTCCTGGAGAAATTGCCCTGTCCCGCCTCGGCGAGCGACTCTTCACTGAAGAACACCCTCAACCCTGTTGCCATGAGCGCTTCGTAAACGGCGCGCGCGTGCATGGAATCCGGCGTTGGCAAACCATCTTTGTCAGAGTTTTTGAAGGAGATAAAGACGTCGTATTTCATATTGCAGAAGGCCCTTTCTTGTCGAATCGGAGCCGCCACCGCGTCACCTCTACACCGTCGATCGCCCAAACTGCTGACAACGGGGATGATGGTCTCACATTTTAGCCTCCCTGATCTGTGTCAGATGTGAGCCTTTCGCTCCCACCGATCGCGCAGGCTCCCGCGAAACGGGCTTCGCGGAGATCTCCTCGAAGCCCACTTGTGACCCGCGCTACCTAGTCGGCATTGCGGCGGCGTGAACGTGTCAGACAACAGCCTACTCGATTGAGCGACGATGTCATAGAGAGTTGATCTGTAAACCGCTGTTAGCGTGCCGACCGAGTTCGTGTCGCCGCTCGCGGCATCTGGCGCGATAACTGCCCTACGATGTGGGTCAAGGAGTTCTTCACCCCGACACGACCGCGCTCCCAAGGCTTACCTCTCAGGCTCTTCTTCTCGCACGCGTACGCCGACCAAGCTCTCCGTGATCGCCTCATTGCTGTTTTACCAGCAGAAGCCGAGGCCATCGTGTATCCGCCTATTGTGGTCCCACCGCAAGAAATAGTGAGCACCCCCTCATCAGGGCTCTGCGCCATTGCGACGGGCTCATATACCTGAAGGATGTCGAGTGCTCCATCGTCCCATGGCAAACGGCCCTCCGCAGGAATTGCTTTAGAACGTCTCCTTGTACTAACGTGGCATTTGCTGTTTGCTTCGAACGATTGCGGAGGCGGGTGAGATGGATTTTCGCGATCTGGCAGTTGCAGCTCGTGTATTGCACAAGAGCCCCGTGTTCGCGTTGACAGCGGCGCTGACCATTGCTTTGGGAGTCGGTGCCAGCACTGCCATTTTCAGCGTGACCAACGCTGTGCTGCTACGGCCACTTCCTTACCTCCATCCGGAGGGCCTGGTGGTTGCGTGCACAGATATGCGCAAGCGCAACGTCCGCGATTTCCCGTTTTCGAACGCCGACTTCATCGATCTTCGTGAAGGCACCAAGTCAGTCTTCGAAGACATCGCCGGGGTCTTCACTTTGCCGCTCACGTTGCAGCGCGCGGACGGCACGGCTGAGCAGGTCAATGCTTCGATCGTGACGGTCAACACATTCCGATTGCTCGGTGGTGGCATTGCCTACGGGCGAGATTTTAATGATGACGATGCGGTCCCGAATCCTGCCGCTCCGCCGCCTGACGCACAGCAGGGACCTCCTCCACCACGGCTGCCGGTGCACGCCATCTTGAGCTATGAGTACCTCAAGAGCCAGTATGGCGGAGATCCCTCGGTGGTTGGACGCTCGATGCAGATTGCCGGCCCGCAGGCACCGAGGCTGATCATCGTCGGCGTTCTCCAGCCGCACTTCCACTTGTACTTTCCGCCGGACGCTCAGGTGATTTCCGCACCCGACGTCTGGATTGCGAATCGACTCGGATATGACGCCGCGAACCGCATGGGAGTATCCATACGCGCCATAGGCAGGCTTCATCCCGGAGTTACGCCCGACCAGGCGCAGGCCGAATCGGAAAAGGTGGCCGCTTCGGAGCGCGCCCAGTTCGCTATTCTGGGAACGGCCGACTATCACATCCGGGTTGAGCCGATGCGCCAGCACATGATTGCTGAGGCCCGCCCGGCGATCCTCGCCCTCATGGGTTCAGTTGTCTTCCTCCTGCTGGTCGCCTGTGCAAACGTTGCCAATCTTCTGCTCGTCCGCGCTTCGCTGCGTAATCGCGAGTTGGCGGTCCGCGCTGCCCTGGGAGCTAGTCGCTGGAGACTGATGTCGCCGATCATCGCCGAAGCCGTCTGGCTTGCCGCCTTGGGGACCCTGGCTGGACTCGCGCTCGCCTGGGCCGGAATCAGGGAGCTACGCTCGCTCGCGCCCGCCAATCTGCCGCGCCTGGATACGATAACCATCGACAGATCGGTGCTCGCCTTCACCGCGCTGGCGGGACTCGCAGCGGCGAGTCTCTTCGGCATGACCCCGGCGCTGCGCGCCTCACGTCCGCGCCTCATGAACGTGCTGCGCGGCATCAGCCGCAACACCGGACTCGGCACCGGCAGCGTCATGCGCAGCTCCGTCGTCACGGTGGAGGTCGCGCTCTCGTTTGTTCTGTTGGTTGGTTCGGGGCTGATGTTCCGCAGCTTCCTCGACCTGCAGCGTATCGATCCCGGATTCGATTCGCGCAACCTTCTCACCTTTGTCCTCAATGGCAATAACGGCGCCACTGCACCCGCGGCCAACGCAGCATTCATCCGCCAGGTGGAGGAGCGGCTAGGTTCTATTCCGGGAGTAAAGAACGTCACTGGCTCTTTTCCTTTTCCGCTGGCGGGTGGGTATAGTCCAATCCGGTGGGGCAAAGAAGAGGCGCTCTCAGATGCGAGCAAGTTTCAAGCAGCGGATTTTCAGATCGTGACGCCGGGATATTTCGACACCATGCGCACACCGCTGATTGCCGGACGCACCTTCACGGATTCCGATAACACGACCGATCGCCGGCTGATCATGATCGATGACTTTCTCGCAAAGAAGGCTTTCCCTGGAGAGTCTGCGGTGGGCAAGCGCATCCTCATCCGGCTCAAGACACCCGAGCCGGAGTGGATGGAAATTATCGGTGTCGTCGGACACGTGCGGCAAACCTCACTGTCCGTTCCTGGACGCGAGCAAATCTATTTCACTGACGGGTACGGAGGACCCGGCGCTGTGAACTCGTGGGCGCTGCGTGTTGGCGAGAATCCCGCGCAATTCGCAAACCAGGTGCGCGCCGCAATTAAAGACATTAGCCCGCGTCTGCTGGTCAGCGACCTACAACCTGTGGATCAATTGGTGCTCGCCGCCCAGGCGGAGACAACGTTCTCGCTACTGCTGATCGGCGCCTTCGCTATCGTCGCCGGAGTGCTGGCCGGAGTCGGACTGTATGGCGTGCTTTCGACCGCGGTCCGGCAACGCACACCGGAGATCGGTGTGCGCATGGCCCTCGGCGCGGGACGGCCCAGCATCTTCCGACTCATCGTCGGTCAAGGCCTTGGTTTGAGTGCGATTGGGGTGATCATCGGCATCGTCGTTGCACTCATACTCACGCGATTGATGACCTCCATGCTGGTGGGGGTGAAGCCGAGCGATCCGTTGACATTTATTTCCATGGTGCTGGTCTTTCTTGTCATCGCGACAATATCCTCCTGGATCCCCGCAAACCGCGCTGCTGCGGTTGACCCAAACCAGGCGCTAAGAGAGGAATGAATCCCGTTGCCATGGGGCGCAAGCAGAACTCTTCTGTGATGGCACTCTTGTGTCCACCGATGGTCGGCAATGCGGAAGTATTCTAGGAATCCTTCCGTCCTTCGTCCCGCGGTCCTAAAACGCGCTTCGTCGAGATGTCGCAATTTCGATCTCGACGGAGTGGATTCGGGGCAGATCTCCCCGAACACGACTTCTGTCCGCAATCACTACCGAGTGACCGCGATCCCGATAAGCTGAAAGTTCTTGGAGACATGCGTCCCGGACTGGACCTGCGGTTCGCGCGTGCCTAGGGAAAGTGGCCTATGAGTGATGGAGCGAAGTATAGCCGATTAAGGACCCGATAACGGGCTAACCTTCGATAATCCCGGTAAGAGACGGTTAGCCGACGATACCCCCAGAATCGTCACCTACGGCTTGCAACGTGCGGTGCAAGCTATAATTGCGCTCACTCATGACTTTACCGCTGGCACAAAACTGGGTCCGTATGAAATTCAATCCCCTCTAGGCGCAGGCGGCATGGGCGAAGTGTACCGTGCCCTTGACACACGCCTCGATCGCTCCGTGGCGGTCAAGGTTCTTGCCTCACATCTTTCTTCTTCGCCGGAACTCAAGCAGCGCATGGAAGGTGAAGCCCGAGCCATTTCGTCGAGGAATGTGTCGTTTCGAGGACATTAGCGTGCGCGGGCCCGCCACGGTGCCATGCGGCTGAGCATCCCGTCTCGCACAATCAGCGTGTGAAACAGAATGGCTCCAAAATGGGCGACGAATGCGAGGAATAGGAGATCGGCGAGAAACGTGTGCGTCCTCCGCAAGGCCGCGTACAGCATCACGCTGTGCGGAAGGATGGGAAAAAGATGCAGTGAACCGAACAGGACAATCGGATAGCGCGCCGCCGACAACATCCCCCAGCCGACCAGCGGCAGCACAAACAGCAACGTGTACAACAATACTTCGGATGCGTGTGCGACACTTCGCTCCTGCGAGGACATGGTTGCCGGAAATGGCGGCAGGGTACTGAACTGGCGATTCACGAAGCGAATCACGACCAAGATCAGAATGGCGATCCCCAGCGGGCGGTGAATGGAAACTAGGCGATAGTAGTCGCCCAGCGATGCGACCATGGCAACGCCAATCCCCAGCATGGTCAGGACCATAGCGGCCATCAGCCAGTGCAGAAACCGCATGGACTTAGTGAATTGCGTCCTGGCGCTCACTTTCGCACCTCTGAAGGCGTAATTTCGCTCGGCCCTTTGGTTTCGCCTGCGCGCCTCGTAAACGATTGCGAGTAAACCGCCGACCGCGCGCTGAGCAAGGGATCGTTGGACGGCGCCATGCCAGCCGGCAAAACCAGCGGATCGAAATTAATGTCGCGCGCAAAACTGGTCTCCTCGCTTTCCACAGAATCGAGTGTCAGCGTTCCCACGTCCACCTGCTCCCGCCCTTCCGGCCACTGGATAGTAGCGTTGTCGGTTGGATCACCGGGCTGTGCAACCGTCATGACCAAGTGCCACTGCAACGGGTGCTGCTGGATGCTCACGATCAGGCCATCGAAGAGGAAATTCTTGTCCTGGCTTGTCCCGGTCGCGGCGTCATACGGCTGCACTGGCGCGAGTGTCCAGCGCACGTAGGTGGACACGCCGTCGGCGTTGACGAATCGGAACGCATTGAGACTGTGGTAGGCGCTGTTCTCGAAACCGGACGACGGTGCATGGCTCTTGATGATTGCGAGCGCCCGCGCGGTTTCAGGGTGGATCGCGAGGAACGCCTCCCCTTTCGCCGCATCGGGTTGATGCGTGTTGGGACCGGGTTGCGATGCCACCAGGTTGTCATAAAAGGCCTGCGGATCCTTGAATGGGAACACCGGCAGATTGATCATTGCGGTCCGCCATTGTTCGCCGTCGGGCAGAGAGAACTGAAGCCCCAAGCCGCGGACGGTGCTCAGTTCGTCGGTGGCGCGGGGATCGCCGCCGCCCAGGGAAAAACGACCGATCACTGGCACGCGGCCACTCTGGAAGACGACAGCCTTCGAGAGGCGCCCCCCCTGCCCGTTGCTATCGAAAAATCCTCGAACGCATACGCCCTTCGCGTGATTTCGACGGAAACCCGAGTGGATGCCGTTCACCCGCTCAAGCTCATCGACGAACCGCGCAGGCGTCAGTTTCTGCGGGCTGAACCACCCGCCCAGATAGAGAAACACACCCAAAACACCTAGAAGCAGAACGCCAATACCCGCCAATCGGGCGAACATGTTTCCTGCGGTGAGGGGCGCTGGATGCATTTCCATCGGTGCGGTTTCACTCAGCACTTCTCCGCTGCGGTTTGTGGTTTTTGCATCCTGGTTGGCTAACGGTGCCATTGCGTCCTCCTATCCCGTCGGTTCGGAGATGGTTCTTCGATGCACTAGCAAGCAATAAGGGGGCGTCTTTTTTGTTGCCGCGCCGTAATCGGCCGCCGCCAGGCCCTTCGGTCGTTACTCGCACGAACGGATGGGTCAAGAGCCGCCTGCATTGATTCTGTCCTTTCGCGTTTTCATCTATACAACCCATTGAACGGCACCGGGCGGATGACGGGCAAGCCGAAGTTGTTGCGGTCCAGAATTCCTCTTCGAGGAGATTTGCCATGGCTCCCATGTAAGCTCGTTTCTGGATAACTAGCCGACTGCACGGGAACAAGACTTCTAGGGGCGGCAGGGGAAAGGGACTTGCGGGCGCGCCCTCACTTCGCCGGCGCGGTTCGCTTCAATTCCTCGGCCCAGTTCTGAACGATTACGATCTGCGACACTGGCCGTGGGGCTTGCTCGTGAGGCTGAACCACCCACATTCGTAAGAGTGGCACCGAAACCGTGAGGCCACGGTGTATCTGCCAGCATAAGATGGAGAGGGACTAGGCTTCGTAGCACGGTCAGAATACACCAATGTTCGTAAGCCTCGTTAGCGCGAAAGAGCGTAAAATGCTGCGCGGCTCTTGTTGCAGTGAGTACCGAGGCTTCCGGGTTCTCGGTCATGGATAAAACAACACTGCCGGCGTATAGAACAGACCTAACCTATCGTGTCATTCCCACGGAACAGGGTAAATCCACATCGCTCCCCGCAAGGGGAAAGTGCATCGCAAGATGGACCGATGGCGGCGCTTGAGATGGCATGTCGCGATTCATACCGGCAAGACTAGGGAAGAGTTGCCCGTTAACCGGGAGTTAGCCGATTCTTCATCGGCTAAAACTGCATCCATTCCCTTTTCATGGGGCGCATCGGTGGCAGATTCGCCAAATGTTTCTCAACGAAGGCTCGCTCGCCCGACATCCATCGCCGAAAGGGTCGACTGAATCCGCCGTGGTCAGTCAGATGATTTGCAACAACGGAGGAGAAGATGAAATACGTAATCAGCTGGGGTCGAGCGCCCGCAAGGTTCACCCATCGAGTATGAGAACGCCCAGAAGCGAATCCTCGAGGTGTTCGGTCAGTGGAAGGCGCCAGCCAATTTCAAGGTCGAGTTTTTCGTGGTGCGTGTGGGCGAGTAGGGTGGGCACATGTTGCTGGACTGCGACGACCCGCTAACGATTCACAAGTTTTGCTCGATGCTCCCGGCATTTGTATTCCAGGTGCACCCCGTGATCCGCGTCGAGGACGCAGTCCGGGGCGAACTCGAAGTAATCGCCTGGCGCGACGGTCTGAGAGGCAAATGACTCCGATAGGATCCTGTTGGTGGTTTGATTCGGGCCGGCAATCCGTCGTACGGAGCGGGTTTATCGGCCCGGATAACTTCCGTGTGGCCCGTGACTCGAGAGAAACGACGAACCACTCGTCCTCTCTATGGATTACGGGGTTACATCCAGTCCATAAGATGGGTGGCTGAAGGTTCCGCCGATTTTGATGGGCACGATCTCCCCGGCATTTTTCTTCTTGAACAATGGTTCCACAGACTTAAGCAGAACTGATTTCACGCCCTTCGATCCCTTGGAGAGCTTGTTATCGAGTTGCAAGGTTCCATGAAGGTTGACCTGCTCCGTCAACAGACCGTAGGTGCCATGCAAGTGAGCCAGCGCTCCCGGGACCATGAACGAGAGGTCCGAGAAAGTAGCGATGGCGTTGTTCAGCACCACATGTCCCTTCAGATTTTCAACGACGCTTGCCGGATCGTCGTTTTCTTTCTCGCCCAGAGCCAACTGACTGAGATGGTCGACCTTTTCCTGCGTCGTCGAGCGGACGAAACTCGCCGCATCGATTCCAAAGTCTCCCTGCAGGTTCACCCTTTCAATAAAAGGTCGTTTCCCAGGGGGAACCAGGACTTGTGTTCTGAAGTTCATCGCTCCGGTCAAAGCGGGGTGATCTGCCTTGGCGAGGAGGCGTAGCCAGTCCTCTATCTGTCCCTGCAGTTCGGTCGTGCCTAGCGAAATGGTCCTTCCTCCTGAACCTTCCGGGGCTGCCTTCTTTGCCACTTCGACTTGCGATACTAGTGACGTCCGCTCAAATTGCGCCTGCACTGAGGAAAGAGAGACGTCTCCATCCAGCCCATTCACAATGCCACGGAATTGCGTTTTCAGGTGTACCGCATGGTCGCTTCTGGTTACTTTGAAATCGGGCGCGTCGGTACTGCCTTCGATCGCGATGTGTTCGAGCACACCATTGAATTTGCCGGTGGAGGCTAGGGTTCCTCCAATTCCTGAAAATCCGCCTAGGTCCGCGCGTTGAAAGTCGTACGAGCCGGACAGACGGGTTTGCCCCACGTCCTGCGGCTGCAGGGGGCCGAATAGCCCGTCCGCGCGAATTTCTCCGGGAGGCTCCGCATTCAGCAGCGCGGTATGGAATGACAGGGGCCGGTCATCGGCTACAGAGTTCAGCGTCAATTTGTGAATTTCGAACTTGAGCGGTTTTTTCCCGGATTGGCCGGAAGCAAACTCCACGACGGCACCGTCCGCGACGATCTGGTCGAGAATCAACGCGGACTGCTCCGGGCGCCCGGTCGGTGCAGCGTTCTCGATACGTTCACTGCCGGATGACACGAATATGCGCAGACCTTCGATCCTGACACGTCGAACACGCTTAGGAGTCCTGAAAAACTCCCAGTAAGCGCCCTGGATGGTGAGCTTTTCAATGGTGGCGCTCGGCGGCTCGTCTCGATCGCGGTTGCGGCGGAAAGTCACTCCTTCGGCAATGCACCCGGGAGGGAAATATGTCTCGTGAAACGCTTTCACCTCGACCGTGCGTGAGAATTTTTCCTGCAGCGCCTTGACGACGACGTCACGCGTGAAAGGCCAGCGGCTTAGCAGCAACACAGCTGAGCCGCCGATCACAACCAGTGCCAACACCGTGCCAAGCTTGATTGAGCGGGATGATACCTTGGACTTGTTTTTCAAGATTTCCTTTTTTATCCATCGAAGTAATTCATCGAAAATGAATCGAAAGCGTTCACTTGGGAACTCCAGATGGCCTCTGCGAATGAGCGAAGGTTCCCCTTTTCGAAGGCCTGCCTAATGAGAGAGCCTAACCAGACGCGGCGGAAGTATCTGTTCACAAAGGAACGCTTTAGTCGCGTCCTGATTCGGCTTAGCGACCGCCGAAGGAACGACAGGCAGAGCTCTGTTTGGATGGACGCGCATTCACTCTCGATAGGCCAGACAAGCCATCGATCTGGATCGGTTGGCCGCCGTCAACACGATTCCGGGCGGTTTGTCGGCATAACCGGAAGCTGTGAAACGGGCTTGAGGGAGATGTCATACCTGTATGTCGTTATCGGGCAGATCTCCTCGAAGAGGACGCGTCGGCATGGGCGCTTTGCGGCGCCGCGCGGCCGCCATCCGGATGCGATCAACTGGCCGGCAGTCCTACTCAATCCTGGGAAACAGCGGTCCCGCAGCTTCAATAGGGCTCGTGTTGAGTGCATCAATTATCTTCTGGCTGGTTTCCGGCAAGAAGGGGCGCAGGTCGATAGCGACCTGGTGGATTCCGTCGATCCATCGTCTCAGGACCACATCCAGCTCCGTGATTTTTCCGCTTTTGAGTGTCTCCCACGGCTTTCCATGGCCACCTCTTGATTGAGTCTCGCGATCCCGTTCCAGATGCGCTGTGCCGCTTCATCTAACCGATATTCCTGCAACAGCCCACGGACTTCGCTCAAGCCGGACGGCCTTCGAACCGAAAGGTCGAGTCCGGGAAGGACTGTCTTGGCGCAGAGACTTGTTACCCGGCTCAACAGATTTCCGAGACCATTTGCCAGATCGCTTTCGTATCCCTCAGAGAGTCTTTTGGTTGAGAAGTCGCCGTCGTCGAACGGCGATACCGCTTTCATGAGGAAGTGCCGCAACCCATCGGCTCCGAATCGATCGGCGTACTCGAAAGGCTCAATGGCGTTACCCAGCGACTTGCTGATCTTTCGCCCATTCTCGGTCAAGAATCCATGCACGAAGAGTTCATTCGGCAGCGGCAACCGCGCCGAAAGAAGAAGGGCTGGCCAATACACGGCGTGGAACTTCCAAACGTTCTTGCCGATGACCTGAATCTTCTCGGTCTCGCTGTTCCAGGTCGTTCGCCAGTTTTCGTTCGTGCCGAAGCCAAGGCCCGAGATATAGTTGATCAAGGCGCCGATCCAAACGTAGATAACTTGAGACGGGCGGCCTGGCACCGGAATGCCCCAACCGCCTGAACGTTCGGACGAGCGTGAGATGCTGATGTCCTGTAAGCCGCTCCGAATGAAATTCAGCACCTCATTCTTCCGCTGGATGGGTACTATCCGAATTTCGTCCTTGAGGCTTCGAATTGACATACGGTATGGACGTGGTCACATAGACCTTCTTGCGGGAAGTCATGGCTTCGTCTCCTTGAGCGAATCCGGACGCAGCGGAGATACACGCCACCGTCTCGCCTAATTCAGTGATTGGGTTGTTCGAATTTGGAAGAGAAGATCAGGCCGTCATGACTCCCGAGCGAGCAGCAGACAAGGAGAAGCGCGCCCTTTTCAGAGCAGTGGCATTCTTCCTTTCTGACCGCACGCTCGGCATGACAAGCCTCCTGATTACTCTAAATATGGCTCAGTTAGCCGAGAATTTCAAGCTGGCGGGAGGAAGCGAAAAGGCTCGAGTTTTTCAACAGCCACCATTCGGTTTCGACAACGGTGGTCTGACACACAACGTCGGAGGGCCAAAGTGCCGACCGATTACACTCCAGCTCGGCGGTTCCGAGAAGATGGCGCAACGATGTAACGGATCATTTGTGCTGCTTGGCCTCGGGTCAACTCGGGCGGCACAACGATTCCGTTCCGCTGAAGCACTCCGATCTGTTTTTCGGTTGGTACCCCATTTCGCCAATTCGCGTCGCGTGCGACAAGGCGCTCTGAATCGGGACGTTTGGAACTAACGAAATTGTCCGCGAAATGGATCGCGGCTTCGAGCTCGGCGATACGGTCGAGGGGCGTCGACCCGGTGCGAGGAGACTTGAGTTGTATGCCCCATGTATCGAGCAGGTCGGATTCCACCAACACTGACTCGCCCTCTGACAGGAACAGTTGATACCCCCCGGGAACAGCGTGCCAGGTGTTCCGAGTGAAATCGTCTAATTCGGCAGGTGGCTCGAAGTTCCAGAAGTCGATACGCTCGGCGGCGATTTTTATGTCGTCAGGCGTAGCAATACGCGACACATCAATCCAGGGATAGCGATCGCTGAGATCCTCGATCAGCCGTTCCGTTTTCAGTGCGTCGCAACCCTTGAGGTTCAACCGTGAAGGAAGCTTGAATAAGTCGTTCAGTCCAGACAATTGGTGTGTTTTCGAATTGTCGGCAATGTCGATGATCACAAGGTTTTTCTTGTCCGGATGACGCCGCGTTCCGCGCCCCACCATCTGCGCGTAGAGAAGCTTTGACCGCGTGGGACGGGCCATAATGATCGCATCCACGCGCGGCTCATCGAAGCCCTCGGTTAAGACATTGCAGTTCGTGACCACGTCGATGTCACCCTTGGAGAACTGGGCAAGTTTGATCCCGCGATCGTCGCGCGGCATGTCCCCCCAAACCGCGGACGTGCGTAATCCGACAGCCACGAATGCGCGGCACACATCCAACGCATGCGCGACATTGACACAGAACACGATCGCGCGACGGCCTGCCGCGTACTTCCGGTAGGCTGCAACCAGCAAGTTGTTCCGCTCGCCTGTGTTGACAACCTGCGCTAATTGGCTTTCAACGAAATCACCGTGGCGAATGCCGACCCTGTCTAGCGAGGCATCACTGTGCACGCGCCACCCGGTTATGGGGCACAGGTATTGCTCAGCGATCATCTCTCGAAGATCTCGCGCATAACATACTTCCTCGAATACGGCACCGAGGCCCTGCTTGTCACCGCGTTTAGGGGTTGCCGTGAAGCCCACCAAGTAGCGCCGCGTGTTCGGGTTAAAGAGGCCGAAATGTTCAAAGATGCGACGGTAGGAGCGCGCCACGGCATGGTGCGCCTCGTCCACGACAATGAGGAAGAATTCTTCCGGGCTGAACTGGCGGAGCCTGGCGCCACCGGCTCGGCCGAGGGTTGGGACTGAGGCCAGGACGACCTTAGCGTCAGCGGGTGCTCTTGAACCCGACTGCTCAATGCCGACCTTCAGCTCGGAGTCCACCTCGAGAAACTTTTCACGCGCTTGTGACAGGAGTTCCTCTCTATGCGCAAGCACCAGCAGTCGCTTTTTCATCTGAAAGAACCGCGGAAAATGCGCGAACACCACCGTTTTGCCTGTTCCGGTTGGCAGGGACACAATGACACGACGTTTACCGTCCTTGTACGCTTGGCGAACTCTCTCTAGAGCTTCCCTTTGATAGGACCGTAAGAGCATGATGAGATCAGGTTCATCCAACGTCCGAAGGGCATAAGATACCGGAATTCATTGTCGTTCCGCTTGGGTGTGAGCACGTTCCAAACTACAGCGGCACCTCAATCAGCGTCGGTCCTTCTGTCTGAAACCCTTGTATTAGCGCCTTCCCGAACGCCTCCAGCGAGGTAACCCGGGTCGCGGGCACTCCCATTGCTCGCGCTAAAAGAGTCCAGTCGAGATCGGGCCGGCCGATTTCGAACATGGCGGCAGCGCGCGTACCCGGGTTGCCGAACCCGAGATAAGAAAACTCACGCTTCAGGACCGCATAGTCGCGGTTGGCAAAGACTACTGTCGTAATCTTCAGACCCTCTCTCGCCATCGTCCACAGGGCTTGCACTGTGTACATTCCGCTGCCATCCGCACTCAGGCACAAGACACGACGATCCGGGCAAGCCACGGCTGCGCCCACCGCCAGTGGCAAGGCAATGCCGATCGAGCCGCCAGTGTTCGCCAGCCAGTCGTGAGGTGGAGCTTCTTTGGTCGCGGCCATTAGTCCACGGCCAGACGTTATGGACTCGTCGACCACGATCACGTTTTCCGGAAGCAGAGCTCCGACCGCTGCAGCAAGCCCCGGCAGCGTGATTTCACCGCTGGGCATGGACGGTCGGTCCGCGTTCTCTGCCGTCAGCCCATGGCTCCTGATCGGCAAGGCTTCTGCAAGCGCATCGAGCGCCCCAAGGTAGTCTTCCCCAGGGCTCGCCAGCGTGTGGACCGTACAGTCCGGGGAAGTGAACACGCTACTCTTACCTGGATAGGCGAAATAAGCGACGGGGGCTCGGGCGCCAACCAGAATCAGCTGTCGAAATTCCTTGAACTGCTCGATCGCAGGCTCCAGGACATACTGCACGCGCTCGACCCTCGGCAGTCCCGCGCCGCGCTCGAGACGAGTGATCGGATAGGGTGCCATGAGTTTGGCGCCCGTAGCCGCTGCAATGCGTCCTGCGGTTGCTAGTCCTTTGCCGTATAGTCCGTTTCCTGCTATCAGGACCGCCGTCCGCATGCCTGACCGGAGCAGGGCAGCAGCACGTTCGACGGTCTGAGTATTCGGCAGGGGGGCGTTTGGCGGAGCCGGGACGGCTGCAGTCGAACCACCCTCGCCCCAAGCGACATCGGCCGGGACGATGAGCGTCGCAATCTGTCCCGGTGCCGTTCGTGCAGCCACCACCGCTTCCGAGGCGTCGCGACCCATTTCCGACGATTTGCGAGATGTACGCAGCCACTTGGAATAAGGTCTTGCGATTCCCTCTATGTCAGAACCGAGCGGCGTATCGAAATGAAGGTGGTCGGTTGCATGTTGGCCGACCAAATTTATGACTGGCACCTGCGCGCGGCTTGCATTGTGTAGATTGGCCAGGCCGTTGCCGAGACCGGGGCCGAGATGAAGTAGAGTGCACGCCGGTTTCTCCGCCATTCGTGCATAGCCATCGGCGGCTCCGGTGACAACACCCTCAAAAAGGCCGAGCACGCATCGAGTCTCCGTGATCCGATCAAGCGCAGCGACGATATGGATCTCTGAGGTTCCGGGGTTCGAGAAGCACGTGTCGACGCCGCCAGCGACCAGCGTGCGTACAAGGCATTCAGCACCGTTCATTGCGCGAACCTGCCATCGTTTGATACCGGAGTTCTCTCGGCTTTTCGCTCTGTTGAAGCACTGAGTATACCCAACGTTCGATGATGTTAGGCGTTCTCTTGCGGGTATCGGAAGACGGGAAATCTGCGGTAAGAGGCGACGCCGGAAAGCACGGTCCCGGCATCTCGTTTTCTCGGATGGTGGGATTGTTCCTACCGGCGATTGTACGGGGTGGTCCGTTTGCGACTATGTACGATTCACTGGCTCAACTTTGCTATTGAAGCAGGTTCGTTGGTCGCGTTTGCCTAGGACACAGCGTCGCAGCAACATGAGCGAAGTCCGCTGCGGCGTCTCGAATCTTCACCGCATCGGCAAAAGTCTTGGGATGGTAGTCGTTTCGGCCCGCTGGATGGGCTGAGGGCTGAGGTCGGCTTAGTGATTCTGACAACATCAACAAGAACAAAGATTCCGGATACCGCACTTCCCACGTTCGCTGCGGACCTGCGAGCAGTATGTCCACAGGTCCGTGACTATGAGGTTCAACTACGGCGTGACCTCGAAGATAACACCGTTGCCATCGGCGCCGCCGTATCTAGCGGTACCGTAGACCTTGCCGCTCTCCATTACAAGATTGCTGAACGAGTAAAGGCCATCACTGCCGCCCGTAAAGTTATAAAGCACGGTGTATGTCCAAGCGCCGCCTGATGGCATCAATTCATAAACCGTCCCGGCATTATAATCACCGTCGCAGTGGGTTGTGGCGTAAATGTTGCCCGATGCGTCCAGGACAACACTGCGGTAACTTCCTGAGATGCCCCAGCCCGGCACGCTGTAGAGTACCGCGAAAGCCCAGCTTCCCTTTGAGAGCGTCAGCTCAAAAACTGTGCCCCCACCGTTGGTGCCGCCCTCGGTCGCCGCACCGTAGAAGTTCCCGGCCTTGTCGGCGATGAGGCTCGCATATGGGACCGCCCCGTCGTCACCGTTCTGAAAGTTATGGAGGATATTTTCGGTCCAGTTGGTTCCGGGTACTAACTGGTAGACGGTGCCATAGCCATAGCTGCCTCCTGCGGACGTCGTGCCATAGAGGTTGCCAACGGCGTCGAAGCTTACGCCGCCGACGGGATCGGACCCGTCAGTGCCCGCGCCGAAACTGTAGAGCACACTCTCCGTCCATGCTCCGCCTTTGGTCTGCGGGGCCGTAAGTTTGAACACTGTGCCGTTGCCGTTTGATCCGCCTTGGCTGGTTGTCCCGTAAAGGTTACCGGCCGCGTCCAACACCAAACCTGCGGTGGGGGTTGCGCCATCTTTTCCACCGGCGAAGCTATAGAGTATCGTCTCATCCTTCCCTTTGATCTCGAATACCGTGCCAAAGCCGGAAGCGCCGCCTGCGGTGGTCGTGCCATAGAGGTCACCGGCCTTACTTCTAACCAGGCTCCCCTGCGGAATGGCTCCGTCTGTTCCGCCAGCGAAACTGTGCAGCACAGTCTCCACTCCGGTCGTGGCATTAATTTTGAACACGACTCCGTTATTCGAAGCACCTCCGGAGGAGGTGGTGCCGAAGAGAATCTTCCCGTTTGCAATGAAGCCGTTCGCCGGAGATCCGCCGTCGCTTCCGCCGGTGAAATTGTGAATGACGCTGAAGCCTTGAGCGTGCGCCTGCAGGTTCGCCACCGGCGCCATGCCGAGCGCAAGAGTGAAAGCAAGCACGAGCCTGCCGGTCGATATCGATTCAGATTTCATTACGACTCTTTCCTGAGCCTTTCGAGTGTAGTTGCGCGGCTCGCAAAAGTTCGCTCGTCGGGAGAGACCCGATCTGAAGTTTTGAAAGCTTGCTGCACATCGCCGACGCTGTCAAGAATATGTAGTACATGAATCACAATCATGAAAATCTACAATGAAGAATTATGGGGTTCGCGCGACAGAGTTGCGCGCCCTGCCGAACCCCAAACCAAGAACTCCTACCCGCCGGATGCGCCCCTATCCACAACATCCAGAGCATTGCAACATCCAGAGTACGGGAATGGATCGTCAGGCAGTTTTAATGGAGGCGGCCAGCAAAGCGAGGGTGCGCAGAAAGCAGGGAATGCCCGAGTCTGTCGCGGAATACGCCCAGCAGAAGGAGGCGGAAGAAGCCTTCCATCCATCGCACCGACGAGTTCGGTGACCGTTGCTCTTTTGAGAAGCATCGCGGAACAAGCTGAAAGAAGGCGCCGTTTGACAATTCCGAGCACCGCCGCAAAGGGTCGGATTGCGATGCCCGATCTTCGGCCGCCTGAGCAATATTGCACAGCAACAACGTGCCAGGCGGGAGATAGTTCTCGCGTGGAGAGCCTTGGGATAGAGTCTCAATCGTAGTTCAACCTTAAGACGAACAATCCTGATCTTCAGCGATCTGGACGGCTATAGGGAGGCGCGCGTGCGGAACGGATGGACGTTCACGTGTGTTTTAGTAGCGGCGGTCCAGCTAGCGGGCACCGCTGCCGCGCAGCTGGTTCAGACGGAGTCCGGCACAGTCTCCGGGATTCACTCCACTGGGTTGAGTGTCTACAAAGGAATCCCCTTCGCTGCCCCGCCGGTCGGCGACTTGCGCTGGCGCCCACCGGCGCATGCCGCATCCTGGACTGGCACTCGTCAGGCAGTTGCCTTTGCCCCGGCGTGCATCCAAGTCGGAGTCTCCATGCCCGGCGAGCTACCTCCGGCGGTGAGCGAGGATTGCCTATACCTCAACATATGGGCGCCGGCGAAAGCCGAGACAAAGACCGCGCACGAGCGCCTGCCGGTGATCGTTTGGATATATGGCGGCGGATACATCAACGGGTCGGCATCGATGCCGCTGTACTGGGGCGACCAGCTCGCTCAAAAAAGTGTCCTCATTGTCACGATCGCCTATCGCCTTGGTCCGCTTGGTTTTCTTGCGTTACCCGAGCTAACGCGGGAGTCCCCGCACCACTCGTCCGGGAATTACGGCTTGATGGACCAGATCGCAGCCCTCGAGTGGATTCACAGGAACATTGCATCCTTTGGCGGTGATCCGAAATGTGTAACCATCGCCGGACAATCTTCCGGTTCCATATCGGTTAGCATCCTCATGGCCTCGCCCCTTGCCAAAGGCTTATTTCAGCGCGCCATCGGAGAAAGCGGCGGTCTGTTTGAACCGCTCCAACTCGCACCAAAATTCCTCCTGGCGAACGCGGAACACGAAGGAGAGAAGTACGCCGCTGCGCTGGGTGCGCCCTCGCTCAAGGAACTGCGACGGCTGTCTGCGTCCCTGCTCAGCGGCAATGCCGGTGGCATCGTCCATGCAGTAATCGAGCCCTATGTGCTTCCCCTTTCGCCCTACGAGGCTTTTACTTTAGGGCAGCAGAACGATGTCCCGCTGCTGATCGGTTCCAATGCAGAAGAGGCGCGGGCGATGGTGGATGTCTCCCAAGAGACGGCCGCCACGTTCGACAGGGACCTGGAGCATCGCGTTGGCCAACTTCCCCCGGCGCTGCTCGCGGCATATCCCCACGCCACCGACGAGGAGGCACGACAGGCGCAACTCGGCCTTGAACGCGATCTCCGCTTTGGCTGGGACATGTGGGCATGGGCGAGGCTGCAAGCCGGAACCGGCAAGAGTCCCGTCTTTTACTACTCGTTTCGACAGCGGCCGCCGTTCCCGGCTGGCTCCGTGTATGCCGGTTGGGGCGCGAGCCATTTCGCCGAGCTCTGGTACGTCTTCGACCACCTAGACCAGTCGCCGTGGAACTGGACTGCGGGGGATTGGAAGCTGGCTGAAGAAATGTCCAGCTACTGGGTCAACTTCGCAAGGTCCGGCGATCCGAACGGCCCGGGTCTTCCCTCGTGGGCTGCATTCACCAACGCCGAGAGCAAGGTCCAATACCTCGCCGCTCCGATCACAGTCGGTGGAGTGTCGAATATCCAAGAACTGAGCGTCTTCGATGCTGTCTACTCGACCGTGCGAGGTTCGCCATTTGCCGACCCGGCGATTGCCGTTAGCAAGGGAAAACCATGAACGGTTCTGACAGGCAAGTTGATGGCACCTTGGATTCGAAAAAATCTCGAGAGAGAGACAGTGCCTGGGTAGTCTGCGAATAAGTGGACCTTGCACTCGTCTTTCGTTGGGCGCAGGGAATTCGCTCCGGCGGGAGCATGCTGATTTTCAGCATGATTCTTGTGGTCGAGGTCCTCGTAACCCACGTTCCGGTCAACCACCTAATTGCGCTCGATGAGTGCGTACCCCGAGTTTCGAGGCATGAAGTCCCGTAGTCGCAGCGGGCATTTTGGCGTTTCTGGTTCTAGTTGCTACCGCCATCAAGGCGAAAATCGAAGGGCGTTCGGTGCCGTCCTTCCGATTCATGGACAAAGACTGTTGCGATCCGTGCTGGGGATTGCGGGAGGCGTTGCGGCGCCTCCGCGTTAGTTCTCGCCTTGAAAACGAGTGGCTGCTTGATCTTTGATGGGCGAGCATTGCATGGCAAGAACGCGCGGGACTATGGAGGGCGGTGGTGGGTCACCTTTCTGCTCACAGCCTTGTTCGAGGAGTCACTTTTGCGCGGCGATCACTGGCTTTCGCGCCACCCATCTGCCCAACCATGGACAATCGCCGATCGGGATTCGTTCTGTCGTGGGCGCCGGTCTGCTGTTTTGCTTGATCCTCTGGCTGACCCAGTCGCGTCACTGGGCGGTGGCACTGCATGCCGGTTGGGATTGGTCTCGGTCCTATCTCTACGGAGTACCCGACAGCGGCCGGGTCGCGAGCGAACAACTGTTTGCGACACACCCTTGGGGTATGGGCGGATAAGGAGTGGAGGCCTGCGCTCGGACTGCTCGGCTATCCAGGCGGACGCGACGAGTTGAAAAGGTTTCGCCTTTACGTTGTGCGATACATGTTCGACCTTGGGTTTGAAAGAGACGAAGACTGCTCACACGCTGCGCAAGAGTTCGTACAGACAGTTGAAGCAGAGAACCGGAGTGTTGCCGATCGGCAGTCGGCTCTAGTTTTGTTGCCGCGTTTTCGGAACCTGACAGCGGACGAATCGAAGGAGAATTTCGAACACGTGGTCGACCGTCTGCAAGATCCCGAAGCGACGGTTCGCATGGAAGGCAATGCTGCCGCGATTCCGTACCCGGAAGCTGAAATAGCCAGAGAGCAGGAGGGAGGCGCTCGTTCGATATTCGTATTGAATTTGAAGAAATTGCAAACAGAAGCTGTGAATTCCAAGGGACGTGGCTGACCGCTACGCAGCAGATTTGCACAGACCCGACAAGACTGCACTGGCCTGCAAACTCCATCTCATAGGACCGCGGGTGGCCGGTTGTCGCACAGTTGCCCTTCTGTGCGTCCGCAGCAAGTTTTCTCGATAGCGGTCGACTACCTTGGGAATTCTGAACCAGGATCAATGATGCCCGACGAGTTCCTTTCGCTCCCGACCGGGCTTCTCGGTATGCCAATACCTCTCACGTAGATAGTGACGATGCAATTCCTCTTCGTAATCGCGAGTGATGAGAGCTGCTTCGGTGTATTCCGGAGATCCTTGGACAGCTTCCCGAGTGAGGTTGATGAACTTTCGATTCTTCCCAGCTGATTCGTTCAATCCATTGGGTTGAAATCAGGACTTTCTTACCCGGCCACCAGTTGCGGGTGTCTACAATCAAGTAGCGAATAACCCAATCCTCGTCATCCACCACAAAATCCGAGACGTGACCGATCTCTCCGTCCCGGGCCTGAATCGTGCGGCCGGTTACATCCTTCGTGCTGCGCAGGTGCAGGTCATCACTCTTTTTGTGTCGAGTGGCCGCCGACCATCGCCCTTGCCGTTGCGGGTAAGAGGAATCGCCCCACATATAAGGGCCGTCCCAGTACGCTGGCCAACCATAAAATGAGTAGTACTGAATCTCGTACTGTCGGGACACGGGTTTGTCGGTGTCCAAGGATGGACTGTTCTCAATTTGCTTCTTGGTCAGATCGACGGGAATCACCTGGTCATCCTTCCGAGCTGGGTCCAGTGCATAAGGAGAGATCAGAACCTGTCGGCCGCCCAGCCAGCCGCCTGTATCGGCAATCAGGTATCGAACCGCCCAACTCTGGTCGTCGAAGTAGAACTCTTCAGCCTTGCCGATGTCTCCGTGGCGTGCGCTCAGTTTGTAACCCTTTAGATCTTTAGCCAGTCGCAGCATTTGCATTTCTCCTTGCGTGCTAGTCGGCCACAAGTAATTTTCAACAGGGCGACACATCCCTATCGACGAAGCCTAAGGGAAGGAGAGCCCGTAGTCTGATCAATAACGCTCACAGGACCCAATGCGGACGTCCTTGGGTCACGAAATCTGGAAGCGGCGGAAAACGGGTACTTTGATCAAATCCAACAGAAACGCAAAAAGCAGAGATGCCACGAGCGTAGAAGCGACGACAGCAATGGGCAGAGGCCGCATCGCGATACCCCGCATCGCCAGAGTACAGATGATCACGATGTCACCTACCGACGAAACGATGAGCCATGTACCTGGTCGAGAGTTCCACAAATGTTGGCGTTCGCGGATGGCATAGAGTGTAGCTTCGCCGCCGAACACCAACGCGATCGCGGCGAGGGTCTGGAGAGCACCGATGTCGAGTCCTAGTTGGTATTTGCCTACAAGCAGCGCACTCGTACAGAACCCGAGAAGGCAGATTCCTAGGACGGAGCATGCCAACACCAGCTTGCTGATTTGCCACTGATTGGGCTTTGCCGACGGCCGGACGTTGTCTGCGGTGACAGACATACCAAGAAAGTCACCCGTGATCATGATGATCACCATGAGCAAGGGCGTTAGGATGGCGTGACCGGTGACGATCAGCCCAATGGAGAGGAATAGCACATTGACTATCTTCTTAGTGACGGAGTTTAGCGTGTAGGTAAGGATGCGCTGGAATGCCGACCGGCCTTCCCTGACGGCGAAGACGATGCCGCCGAGTCCGGCAGCGGTCAATACGATTCCTGCGGCCGATTTCGCTACGTCCGTTGCCGTGGATACTGCAACTCCCATCTGTGCCTGGCGTAGAGCGGGGGCATCGTTCGCGCCATCCCCGCACATTCCAACCGTGTGGCCGCTCTTCTCGAACGCCTTGACCAGGTCATACTTTCCCTCGGGAAAAACACCTGCGAAAACTGCGAACTGCTCCGGGCGCACATCGTGCGGAATTGGGCCAGGAGGACAGATCGGCCCGTCAAGTCCCACCGCATGAGCCACAATGCTGGCGGTGGCCGGCGCATCCCCAGTCACCATAACCATGCGCACCCCTAGAGACTTTAACTCGCTGATGAGAGGAGCGGCGTCGGATCGAGGTGGATCACTCAGCGCGACAAGTCCGATGAGTTGCATAGCATTCGGAGCACCGGCCACAACAGCGAGAACTCTGTAACCTCGCTTCTCAAGTTCCTCGGCCTCGGTCTTTCCTGCGGACCTCGCCCCTGTCGCAGTTGGCTGCGCAAGTGCTATCACCGTGCCATATGCCCCCTTCACGATTCGTAAACTCTGACCATTTCCGGCAGTGGCCATCGCCTCCGACATCTTCTTGGCCGGGTCGAAAGGTATGAATTTGACCAGCTTCGGAGAATCTGGCTCGCTCTTCTGCTTGGCAACACCTTGAATGGCCGCGTCGACGGGATCTTGGCCACCATCGGCACTTGCTAGCGAGGCCAGTGCGAGGACGTGTGCTTCATTGAAACCTGGCATCGGACGAACGCTGCTCACGGATAATTGGTTCTGGGTCAACGTACCCGTCTTATCGGAGCAGAGCACATCCATGGTCGCCGCTTCATCGACGGCGGAAAGTCGAGTCGAAAGGACTCCCACTCTCGCAAGGGAACGAGCTCCGAGAGCGGTCGCGAGGGTGAACGTCGCTGGCAGAGCTACGGGGATGGCTGCGAGTACTGCCGTAAGCAAAAGAGGAATCGTTTCACTCCAAGGCAGGCCACGTAAGGTCGCATAGGTAATCAACCCAACAATGATCACGCCGTTGAAGATCGCGAGGTTGCGCACGACATGGAGAACAGCCTTTTGCTGGGAGCTGACAACATGCGCCATGCGTACCAACTCGGCAGTGTGCCCGAACTTGGTTCGCGGCCCCGTCTGGATTACTCTTGCGGTAGCCTCGCCTCGCTGCACGAGTGCACCTGCATAGGTTTCCACGCCCGCGCCCGACTCGACCGGCACCGATTCACCCGTCAGCATCGATTGATCGAGGAGAACGGATCCGTGCACGATCTTCACATCCGCGGCTACCACTGCGCCCAGAGAGAGCTTGACCAAGTCACCCGGCACCAACTCCGCGGACGCTACGACTTTCCAAGCGCCATCCCTCTGTACCGATGCATTCAAGGCAAGACGCGACTTCAGGGCGGCGAGTGTTGCTTGCGCTTTTCCCTCCTGAAAGAATCCCAACGCAGCATTGAAAACAAGTAGAAACGCTATGACCGCTGCCTCGGTAACCTTGTGCAGTACTAGCTGCAAGACGATTGCCGCCTCAAGCATCCATGGAACCGGAGCCCATAATTTGTCGATCATTCTGCGCAACGGGTGGAGCACGGCGCTGGGCATGGAATTTGGCCCCACCGTTTCGATCCGGCGCTGCGCCTCCTGCGTTGTCAGTCCGGATTTGTCAGCCAATAAGCCTTCGGACAGGTTGCCGGGAGAATTTCGAGGATCGGCTGATGCAAGATTGAGAGCGGTCGTCGTCATAAGCGGGCCTCCCGCTTCCTCACTCACTCGAACTGAGAAACCAAATACGGAGGCGACCTGAACTTCCGAACCCTCAGGAGTGACTGGATTGAGGAAGCGGCTCTACCGAGATCGCTACGGTTCGACGCTTCGCGGCTGAGAGCGAACTGAAATGCGGACTCGGATGAAGGCTTCCGCCAAACAAGATCTTCGCCCACTTGGTCACCTGCGCAATGGGTTTCATAGCTCTCGGTTTGCCACAACTCTCGCAGCCAAAGAGTGGTCGCACATCTGAGAGGATCGCGTAGGCCGCGTTGAGCACGACTTGAAAGGGCCGGAATCCAAATATTGTGGTGGCGAAGCTCCACGCGAACCATTTTGTGTTGGGCAAATTCCTTAGAGTCTCCGCGACGGCTTCCCCTCCCAGCCTCATCGAGCCATCGGGCATTAGCACGTGAATCGTCGCGTAGGCATCCCAGATGTCGAGATCAGGATTGAGCGACCGAAGCCTCTCCGGGTCGTCACCTATCGGTTGTACGAGGATGCTCGTCTCACCCGATCTGCCCTGCGCCGACCTTTGCACCCAATGCCCAATGTGGCGGCAGACGGCGCATTCGTCATTGAATAGGAGAATTGGCTTAGGCTGCGTCTGCATCATCGTCACTTGGCCTCTGATTCACGGTGCAAACGGTTGCGTCACCGCTGTCAGCACACTGGATAGTGTCGGGGATGGACCCTCGACACGTCCAACTTCATTCCGGTTAAGAAACATGATCAGAGTGGGCGTGCCCTGGATCTGGTAGCGGCTTGCGAGTTCCGGTTCGACTGCGATGTTGACCCTGAAGATCCTTTCCTGAAGTTTCACCATTTCTGCCACTTGCTCCAGAGCCGGTTCGATCGCCCGGCAGTGTGCACACCCGTATGACATGAACTCAACCGCGATTGGTCCCTCTGCCTCGAGAACCAGCCGGGCAAACGTGTCGGAGGTAACTGTTGGTATCTTGTCCCTCGACAATGGTTTCAGGGATATTTCTCGCGGATGCTCCCGCGTCTCGTTACCCACGGATCGGTCCGTTCCGAGTCCGCTTTTGGGCTGAAGCCGCGCTGATTCGATTCCCAAGCGCTTTTTTCTCTACGTGTTTTCTTTCGACTTGCTCTTCAACTTCCTCACTGGAGGCCTCCGCATCGTCGGCGGTCTCTATCCGACTGTTGCTCATGAACGGGATCGGGATGCCGGTTCCATACTCACCTGCTGCCTTCTCCACGTTCTCTTCCTCGATTTGCTCCTCAACCTCTTCTTCATTGGCCGCATCATCGTCGTTGGTGGCGATCTGCTTGCTCATTCGAGACTCACCGAGGGTTGCAAACTTTCCGACGGTCGTCATGATTTTTGAACCTCCCTGCTATTCGGGGTGCGAGTTGCCAAATATCTGTTTCGCGAAGAAATTACCACACAAAGAGGCGAGCACCGGAGCCGGGCGAACGTACTCTGCCAGTTTGCGTCGGAGGATCTCCCACGGAAGTTTCCTCTCCGATCTCCGCGTTTGGAAGTTGGGGGCGTGGCGCGCTGATCTTTTCAATCTCGACCGCACCGTGGCAATTCATGATCTCAGCAGCCTTGTCTGCCTTCGTGCCGAGACCGGTTGCAAATACCATGACGCCACCACGCCGCACACCTTGGACATAGGCTTCTGCGTCCGCCTCGACGATACCGAACGCGGTCAGATCCCGTACCAAGCCCACCTCAAAGTCAGTGTGTGGAGTACTCATGACCCCGCTGCCCGGCATCTCGATGGGCTCTCCTAAAACACGAATTTCGCTCTGGAGGAAACCTTTGGCCGTGAGATCACGAACCACGCCGTCGACCAGCCCTGAATTTTCAAACAAACCTACTGCAGTTTTTGCCACGTTGTCCCCTTTGCGCTTGCTATAGAGTCGCCGAACCTCGTTCGCAATACTGGTCAGAATTGATCAGCCAGTCTCAGGCACGCGGTTGCAGACTTGATTCGGTACAGGAGAGGAACAGAAACATGCAATCCGATGCGGCGACACTTTCGAGTGCACATGCAGAGACCCTTACCCCTGAACTGCTCTGGAAGATGGACGCCTATTGGCGTGCCGCAAATTACCTGGCAGTTGGACAAATCTATCTTTACGACAATCCGTTGCTGCGGGAACCGCTGAAGCTCTCGCACGTGAAGCCACTTGTGGTCGGACACTGGGGAACAGTTCCAGGGCAGAACTTCATCTACGTGCATTTGAACCGGGTCATTAAGGAATACGACCTCAACATGATTTACATCGCAGGCCCGGGGCACGGTGGCGCCGCTCTGGTGGGCAATACCTATCTCGAGGGCACCTACAGCGAGGTCTATCCGAACATTAGTGAAGATGAGGCGGGACTGAAAAAGCTGTTCAAGCAATTCTCATTCCCGGCTGGGATTTCCAGTCATGTTTCGCCCGAGACGCCAGGGTCGATCCACGAGGGTGGCGAACTTGGCTACTCGCTCAGTCATGCCTTCGGTGCCGCATTCGACAATCCCTCGCTCGTCGTGGCCTGTATCGTAGGAGACGGCGAAGCGGAAACTGGCCCGTTGGCAACGGCATGGCAATCGAACAAGTTTCTCGATCCCATCACTGACGGCGCGGTGCTGCCGATCCTGCACCTCAACGGCTACAAGATCAGCAATCCGACTGTCCTGGCGAGAATGGAGCACGAGGAACTGGACCAATTCCTGCGTGGTTGTGGTTGGACGCCTTACTTCGTCGAAGGCCACGAGCCTGGTCTGATGCATGAGGCCATGGCTAAGACTTTGAACACAGCGATAGAGGACATACGGAGCATCCAGAGCAACGCGCGGAGCCACAGCGACACCACGCGGCCGCGCTGGCCCATGATCGTCCTTAAGTCGCCCAAGGGTTGGACGGGTCCCGAGGTGGTCGATGGCCTCCAGATCGAAGGAACGTTCCGGTCGCATCAGGTGCCGATCCTCGTCGATCCCGCACATGCAGAGCACGTGGCGAAGCTCGAGAGTTGGATGAAAAGCTACCGCCCGGAAGAGTTGTTCGATGAGTGCGGTCGTTTCAAGGCAGAACTGGCGGAACTCGCTCCGAAAGGTGACCGCCGCATGGGCGCCAATCCCCACGCCAACGGCGGAATTCTGCTGCGCGACTTGCGCATGCCGGACTTCCGTGATCATGCCGTGCCCGTGAGCGCTCCGGGAGCTGTTGAGGCGCAAGATACGCAAGTGCTGGGCGGATTTCTCCGCGATGTCGCCAAGCTCAATCAGGAACAGAGAAATTTCCGGATCTTTGGTCCCGATGAAACCGTGTCAAATCTGTTGGGCGCGGTCTTTGAAGTGACTGATCGCCAGTGGGACGCCAGGCGGCAAAGCAACGACGAATTTCTTGCGCCCGCCGGGCGCGTGCTCGACTCGATGCTCAGCGAGCATCAGTGCGAAGGCTGGCTTGAAGGCTATCTGCTCACTGGGCGGCACGGGCTATTCAACAGTTACGAGGCTTTCATCCGGATCATCGACTCCATGTTCAGTCAGCATGCCAAGTGGCTGAAGGTAACTCAGCAACTGCCGTGGCGGCGCAATATTGCATCCCTGAACTACCTGCTGGCCTCCCACGTCTGGCAGCAGGATCACAATGGCTTCACACATCAGGATCCCGGCTTCATCGACCACGTCGTCAACAAAAAGGCCAGCATCGCACGCGTTTATCTGCCGCCCGACGCCAACTGCCTGTTGTCGGTCACCGATCACTGCCTGCGCAGCCGGCATTACGTCAATGTGGTGATTGCCGGGAAACACGCGCTGCCGCAGTGGTTAACCATCGACGCCGCGATCGTGCATTGCACCGAAGGCGTTGGGATCTGGCAGTGGGCGAGTAACGACCAAGGGAGTGAGCCGGACGTAGTGATGGCGTGCTGTGGAGATACGCCGACGCTGGAGGTTCTGGCAGCCGTTTCCATCTTGCGAAAATCTCTGCCCGCACTGAAGATCAGGGTGATCAATGTTGTCGATCTGATGAAACTCCAGCCCAAGAGCGAGCACCCCCATGGGCTGAGCGAGACCGATTACGACGCTCTATTCACCAAGGACAAGCACATCATCTTTGCCTTCCACGGCTACCCGTGGCTGATACACCGTTTGACCTATCGCCGGACCAACCAGAATTTGCATGTACGGGGATACATAGAGGAAGGCACCATCACAACCGCGTTCGACATGCGAGTCCAGAACAAACTGGACCGGTTTCATCTTGTGCAAGATGTGATTGATCGTCTGCCGCAGGTGGATATTCAGGGGAATTATCTGAAGCAGCAGATGCAGGACAAACTCATCGAGCACAAGCAATACATCGATCGACACGGCGAGGATATGCCAGAGATTCGCAACTGGAAATGGGGCACCACGAAATGACTGAGCGTTATTGATCAGACGACCCGCTTGGCACTGCTTATCTTTGTGGTGGCACGCTAAACGATCTCTGTCTCTCTCAGCGGTCGCGATCTTCACACCCAACATTTGAAAGGAAAATAATCATGATTCGTACGACAGCGCCAAGCAATTCGAGCAACTCCGTGGCGGCGGTATTCGGGCAGCATTCTGGTGCCGAGAAAGCGGTAAAGGAATTGAAAGACGGCGGATTCGACGTCAAAAAGCTCTCCATCATCGGCAGTGATTATCATTCGGAAGAAAATGTAGTTGGTTTCTACAACACGGGCGACCGGATGATGTATTGGGGCAAGACGGGAGCTTTTTGGGGCGGACTCTGGGGCCTGCTGTTCGGGTCGGCGTTCTTCCTGATCCCCGGGCTAGGTCCCATCATCGTGGCCGGTCCAGTCGTCAGCTGGATTATCGCCGCTCTGGAAGGCGCAGCTCTGGTTGGCGGAGTGAGCGCGCTCGGAGCGGGGCTGTTTAGTCTGGGCATTCCGAAGGACAGCGTTTTGAAATATGAAGCTTCGGTCAAGGCCGGGAAGTTCTTGCTGATTGCCCACGGCACCCCTAACGAAGTCCAGCACGCGCGGGACATCCTGCACAATTCGGGCGCCGAGCAGATCGACATACATCAGCCAGCCGCGGAACCTGCTCTCGTTGCCTGAATAAAGGTCGAGAGGAGTGCGATCCTAAGGAACGCTGGCTATACCGAACCAGTTCTTCCATACCAGCCAGCCGCGCGTATCTCGGCGGCTGGAGTGGTTTCTTTGGGATAGCGATTATGAAAGAACACTTGAACTCGGTCATCGGAGTAGTGACCGGGAGGACGCAAGTCAGCTTGAACATCATGCTCAAAAGTTCCGACGAATCTCACCTGACCAAGTTCATCGATGACTGAGCCACGTCTATCAGAAAGCAGGTCGAACTTCTGGAGCACTTGGAAATGGCATCCACCGCCCGAAGACCGAACTGCTCAACGTACCTCTGTTTCATAAGGGGGAAACACAGGGCGAGAGAGATCGCCGCCGATGCAAGGCCAAGAACTGGGCGCTCAGCACCGGAACGAACAAACGGAGATCTCGCCGCATTTCATAACACAACCCTCCAGAGACGGCACCCCCAAGAAAAGGAATCCTACCGATGAAAGCAGTTCTAGTGCGCGGCTACGGTGATGTGAACCAGTTGTATTACGGGGATGCCCCCGACCTTACACCTGGACCGGGAGAGGTGTTGGTCAGAATGTTGGCAAAAGAGAAGCCGGGAAGCGCTGGTTCCCGCTTCCCGGTCGTTTTGCATCTGCATGGAGTTGGACGTGGTTTTTCTGCGTCAACCCTCATTTGTACTTGTAGGTGTTGCCAGAGTTAGCCAAGGCGAACACTCCAGCTCCGCCTGTGCTCACCCGAACACGATAGATAGCTTCCGGAGGCTGAGGCGACACCAATTTAAACTGTAGCGTGGACTCGTTGAACTGGTAGACCTGCCCGGCGCTATTGACTCCCCAGACGTTGGAGTTGCTGCCAACCGCAACCTGCTTCAGACTTGCGGACGGGTCAGGCTGCACCCACGTTTCCGAAGAGACGTCATACGTCCAGACTCTGTCTTTGGAATCCACACCCCAAGCTTCGCCATCACCTACCTCGACCAGCGCCAACGTTGTGCCCCCGGTCGCGTCAAAGAACTCGGTTCTGGTGTTGTAGAGCCAAGGAGTGCCACCGCTATCCAGGGCCCACGGGCCGATCCCGAAGTTACCGACGGAAATAGACTCGAAAAACTCAGACGGCTCGCCGTGCGGCGGTGGGTTGAAGCTATTCGTGCTCGGGTCGTAAACAAAAACCTGCCCCGATGACGAGTTGACGCCCCAGACTCCTTCTTCGCCGGCTCCGATCGAAGTGAGGGTCCCGGGGACGATCTCAAAAGCACCGTGCTTGAAACTGTATTGATAAATGTTGTTGCTTGTATCGAGCCCCCAAACGCTCTGACCCTCGCCAACCGCAAGCGTGCTTAGCGTAGGCGTGGTGGTGACCTCTTTCAGGGTATTCGTTGAACTGACGTACTGGTAACCGTGGCCGGAAGCGTCGTGCCCCCACATCTGAGAGGAGCCGACTCGGATTCCCGTCATGGTCGCCCCGGACGAAACGTTTACCAACGTCCACGACGCGGCTGAGGCTGAAACGGCGAAGCCGCACAAGAAAAACGCGATCATGGCCAGCAGGCCGATCTTGTTCCTCCGTGAAGCGGTGGTTGAAGTTCGGTACTTGGAGAACTTATTTGCGATTGTATTTTGCATTTCCTTCCCCTTCCTTCATAAGCCTTTTGCGCGATTGCCAATCGGCTGAATGTCGCGCTCTTGAACAGATAGGCGGAAAAAAGAGGCCAATCGCCTCATCAGGCCCGAAACAATTTGCTCAAGGTCATCTCTTTGGGCGCATTGCTGCGGACACGAGAGCATGCAAAGTTGTGGAATGGGTAGTCTCGGGGGATGAAATGGACAATAAAGGGTCGAGGAAGTGGTGATGGAATCCACCGCATGGCAACCCGTCTGGGGAGCGCTCGAACGGTACTGGAAGCGCTCTTGTGAAAAACGAGAAATGTACCGGCCTTGATCTTCCCACCGCCGAGCATTGTGGGGGTAGCGTCGAGAGCCTCCTGGATCACGTCTTTGCGCGGCTTCCAAGCCATGAATGGCTCGAACGCAGCCTGCATAGCGGCAATGCCAAGGTCGCCCAAGTCGTCTACGTTTACCTGCTTGAGGATCAGATCGACAGCGGATACTGGAATCTCAGCCATCAGCCATCTTTGCGATGCTTAACCGGTCATTTGATTTGGCGCCGGACCTCGGCACTGAATCCCTCTATTGGGCTGAACTGTTGTGTGCAGGCGTTTTGAGTTCGGCGACGAGTTGCTGGAACTTTGGATTACGGCGTAGTTTCTTCAGATCGTCTTCGGCCGTCAGGCCATCCGCGTCTTTATATCCGCGGTTGACGGCTTCGCGCAGGTAACTCAGGGCGTCATCGGATTGATTGGCAGCCGCAGCGATACAGGCGAAGGAATACCAGACCAGCCAGCGCTTCCCTTGCCCCCCGGCATTGTCCTGATTTTCGATCAGATCGCGATACAACTTGCTTGCCTCGGCATAGCGATGAGTGTGGGCCAGAGCTTTCCCCAGTTGCCGCAGTGAGTCTAATGTTTCGGGATGTTGCGGCCCCAGAACGCGGCGTTGGATCTCGAAGGTTTCCCGGGCGAGCTTTTCAGCCTCTAGGTACCGGCGCTCACTGTTGAGAACTTCCGCAAGAGTAGTTTCGGCTGCCAAGGTATCAGGGTTTTCTAGTCCACGAACACGAAGCTGAGTCGCAAGCGTTTTCCGCTGCAGTGCTTCCGCCTCCTGTACATGGCCTTCTTTGAGCAGATCGTCGGCCAAGTTGGATTGGGACACTAAGGTGTCGGGATGTTCGGACCCCAGCGTACGCAATCGAATCGCTAACTCCTCCCGGAAAAGCTTTTCGGCTTCGACGTACCTACCTTCCACGTCGAGTAGGCAGGCAAGGTTGTCCATAGTAGTGGTCGTATGCTGATGTTCGCGGCCGAGGACGAGTTGCTCGCGAGCCAATACTTCGCGGAACACCTGCTCCGCTTCGGCCAGTCGTGCCTCGGACTGGATGACCAAAGCCAAATTTCCCATCGCCAAGAGAGTTTGGGGGTGATCCGGCCCCCAGACGCGGCGGCCGATATCGAGCAACTGACGATACTCTTGTTCAGCCTCGGCATAACGGGCTTGGTTCCAAAGCACGTCGGCAAGGATTCTCATGGCACGCAACGTTTGCTCATTCTCCGGGCCTAGCCGGCGCGTATCAAGTTCTACCACCGTGCGTTCTAGCTTTTCCGCTTCCTCGTAATGACCCTGGTCCAGCAGGATCGTGGGGAGAGTGTCCATGGTAGTAAGAGTGGCTGGGTCCTCCGGACCGAGGATGCGGCGTTCGCTCGATAGCGCCTGTCGTTCCAAGCTCTCGGCTTCGGTGGCATGTCCTTCGTGATAGAGAATCACACCCATTTCAGTCATCGCTTCGAGAGTTCCGGGATCGTCGGGCCCGAACAAGCGGAGCCGAGCATCCAGGGCACGCTTCGCCAGTTCATGAGCACGGGCGAAGAGCCCTAGGTTCGAGTATGTGTGCGCCATGGCTTCCATCATCTGCGATTGAACGTCGGGATCCTTGGCCAGACCAGTGCCCATTTCGTTCGACGCCTTGTCGAGGATCTCGCGGGCCGTTATGCTATTACCGCGCGCCAGGCTCGGGTCAGACACCTTAAACATGTCTGTCATGAAACCTGCGATGCGGGTGGCGCGATCTCGTTCGCGATTTGCCCGGTCGCGCTCAAGGTTGGCGCGATCTCGTTCCCGGGTAATTCGGCGTATTTCCACGGTTTGCAAAACAGAGAAGGCAGCCAGCAACATCACCAGCCCGGCCGCCAGGGCCACCGCGATGCGGTGCCGCCGGATGTGCTTCCGCAAGCGGTAGCCGGCAGTGGCGGGACGGGCCACGATGGCCTCGTGGTGCAAATAGCGCCGAATGTCGGCGGCCAGCTCGGAAGGCGCACCGTAGCGGCGAGCACGATCCTTCTCTAGAGCCTTCATCGTGATCCAGTCCAGATCGCCGCGCAGTTGGTTGACGAGCGGCTTGGGCTCGGTACCCCGCGCTTCGGCGGTCGCGCTCGAACTCGCCCGATCGGCTCTGACCCTGTCGCTCGGCGGTGGCGGTTCTTCCTCGCGTAACCTTCTCAGTAATTCGTCGAGCCCCAGCCTTTGCCCCGGCCGCGTGTCGAACGGCTGCGACCCGGCCAGCAGCACATAGAGAACCGCTCCCAGCGAGTAGACGTCGCTGCGCGTGTCAATGTCACCCCCATGGGGATCGGCCTGCTCCGGACTCATGTATCCTGGCGTCCCCACAAAATGTCCCTGCTGCGTGAACCCGCTCTCGCCCTCCGGCGGGGGCGTGGCTGCCTTGGCCAGCCCGAAGTCGATGATGCGCGGCACCGGTTTGCCGTCGATTTCTACCATCAGAATGTTGGCCGGCTTGAGATCGCGATGGATGATCGCTTTCTGATGCGCGTGCTGCACTCCTTCGCAGGCCGAAATGAACAGTTCGAGACGACGCTCGATGGGGAGCTTCTTGTGATCGCAATAGTCGGTGATCGGCAGTCCGGGTACGTACTCCATCACAAAGTAGGGTTGCCCCTGCGGCGTGGTTCCGGCCTCGAACACCTTGGCGATGGCAGGATGATCCATGATGGCGAGCGATTGCCGCTCCGAGTGGAAGCGCTCGACCACCGCCTCGTCGTACATGCCCGCCTTGATCAGCTTGAGCGCGACTTGCCGCCGCACCGGAAATGTCTGTTCGCCCAGCCACACCTGGCCCATGCCTCCTTCGCCCAGCTTGCGCACCAGCCGAAAGCGTTCGGCAAAGGTCTGTCCTACCTCCAGGGCCGCTGCCATCCGATCTTGATCTCTGTCCGTTCCTAGCCCTCTCCATTGCATAAAGCTGGAGCGGATGCCCTCTTCGGCCAGCAGAAGCGATTCCACCTCGGCGCGCAGAGCAGGGTCAGAAGAGCAGGCCCCGTCGAGGAACCGGGGGCGCTCCGCCGGGTCAAGTTGCATCACCTGGTGCAGCAGTTGCTTGACACACTCCCAGGAGGGGGTGGTCATGGCGATGCCGTTTTTTGCATTTGGCGATGCAACCAGACGCGGGCGGTGGCCCAGTCGCGGTCGACGGTAGCGCGGGAGATTCCCAATACCTCGGAGATTTCAGGAGCCGACAGGCCCCCGAAGAACTTCATTTCCACGATCTTTCCCTGGCGCTCATCGACACGAGACAGTTCGGTGAGGGCGTCGTCCAGAGCCAGAAGTTCGGCATCGCCGCTGACCGGCAGGGCGTCCAGGGATTCAACCTCGATCCGGCAGCCTCCATCCCGCTTCAATGCCCGACGTTCGCGGGCATAGTCGACAAGGATTTGCCGCATCAGACGCGAAGCCACGGCTATGAAATGTGCCCGGTTCTGCACCACCGCCGCCGATTGGCCTCCCAGCAATCGAAGGTAGGCCTCGTGAACAAGAGCAGTGCTCTGCAGAGTGTGATCCGGGCGTTCGGATTGGAGGTGGTAGTGAGCGAGACGACGCAGCTCTTTGTAGGTCAGAGGAACCAGTGCACGAAGAGCTTCTTCGTCACCCTGTTTCCAGTGCTGCAAAAGCTCGGTGAACGGAGCGGACTGGTCCTCGGCCATATGTCCCTCGGGTTGCCCCCTACACGGAGGGTACTAGCATATCCATCGACTCGATGGCGGTCAAACGCACCTCTGCCTTCGACCTCTAGATAGTGTCGCAAAGAAAGGAGCGTTTCGACCTACGTTCAGTCATCGCCATTTTCTACGGGCCGGATTCCCAGACCTTCACCGAACCATGTCCTTTTGGAGGGCCCGCAGGGACTCGCTTAGGACCCTTGGAACAAAGCTCGGACAACGCTGACGCCTCGCAACATTACTACTGTCAGCAGGCGGTTACGCTCAATGGGAATTTTCGCGCCGACTTGTAAGTTTAATCTCGTTCCAGAGCACGTTCGCGTGACGCTCGAGCCAAACCAACGCCATCGGCTATCGCGCCATCCAGAACGGCTTTGAGACCTTGTGCACGACCGCCGCAGAGCTCGAAGAAGATCTGGCTCTATAGCAGAATTTGTGGGCACATGAGCTATCGAAAAAGGCGCTCGCGGAAAAGTCCAACGGAGGAACTTTTCCCTGCGCTTGGAAATCCCGTGGCCGGATTTCTCGCTTTTCCCACGGAGAGCAGCTATTCAACGAGAGGTTAAGACGATTCTGGAACGGTTCCGTGCCAAAGCAGAGATTTCCCGCGGTGCGGTCGAGGGTCTCAACAACAAGATTCGAGTGGTGACCAGAAGATCGTATGGGTTTCGGACCTATGAAGCGATGGAAATCGCTTTGCATCACACGCTCGGACGACTCGCCGAACCCGAGACTACCCACAGATTCTGCTGACGAGGCCCGGAAACTAAAGCATCGGCACTCCCGCTTTATGCTGAGCCAGACCTTCAGTGGACAGCCTCGCCGCCGTAGTACCCACTCCGAGTGCGGACTGTCAGTTTGCGATGGCCTGGCGCCTGCGCTCTTACCTCAATGACTCGGTACGCGCCATTTTGGTTATGGTTGGTTGGCTTGTAACCGATTGTGTATTGGCTGTGAATGTCGCGCGCCACGGTCCGAGTGATGTCGTCGACTTCCTCCAGGCCTTTTGGGAAAAAGGCAACTCCGCCTGTGCTGTCGGCCAGACTCCGCAGGGCTCCGCTATCCGGCGCCTGAATTCCGTCCCCCAGCAATCCGATCGCGTAGAGCGTCGGTCCGTCCTTCTGCTGCAAGCGGCGCATAGCCTCCTGCAATGTTTCCTGACTGGCATTATCCCGGCCATCGGTGATCACCAGCAGAACCTTTCGGTCCACGTGGGTGTTGTTCTTCAAATGGATCGCAGAAGCGACGATGGCGTCATAGAGGGCTGTACTTCCCTGCATAGAGACCTTATGCAGAGCTTGTTGGAGCAGGTCGATATCCGAGGTGAAGTCCTGGTCGAGATAGGAATCCTGACTGAAATTGACCACAAAGGTCTGATCTTTGGGATTGCTGGCTCGAATCAGATTGAACACCGCCTGATTCACCTTGTCCCGCTTCTCGCGCATGGACCCGGAGTTGTCGATAACGATGCCCATCGCCACCGGAACGTCGTCCCGGTGAAATGAGGTAGTCGCCTGTGGCACTCCATCCTCGAACGTCGTGAATGCTGGCCGATCGAGACTGGTAACCAGGCGTCGCTGCTCATCTACCACGATGGCGTGCAGGATCACTTCCCTCACTTCCGCTTTGAACACGAAGATGGTGTCCTGATCATCTCCCGGTTGCTCGGACGTCGTCGCGACATTGTTCGGAGTCGCAGGCACAGTACTAGGTACTGGCGGGGGTTGCGCGACGCCGGCGGCGCTGGCCGGAACCGAAGCTGGGGATTGACCTTCGACTTCAATGGTTACCAGAGTGAGCCCGAAGAAGCAGATGCCGATCAGCATCGGGCTGCGCCACCGCAGGAACGCGGTTGAAGACACTGAAAACCGCTCTTCGTCGCCCTTGCCGTTGCTATCCTTGTGGTTCGTCTTAAGGTTCATAGCTGTCCATGTCCATCGTTCAACCGCCATCTCCATCATGGCCCCATGTCATTTGCCGTACATGTTGTTTGCGCTTGTGAATAGGGCAGGGGCACACCGCTCGGCGGAGTCAGCCAGGGAACGTCGATAAAGTCGAAGAAGTCCAGAAGGTCAGGCTGGGCGGCATCCCTCGCGGTGAGCGCCGCGCCGCTTCCCATAAACCTGGATTCCACGAACTTGATCACGGCCGTGTGGTCCATGGGCGTGTGCGAAACATAGTGCCTGCGAGTGAAGGGCGAAAGAACAATGTTGGGCAAGCGAAAACCGAGTTGGGCGCCAAACCCTTGCTGCGCCGCCACATCGGTTGGGTCTGTGCCGGGATCTCGATTCGCCGCCGGAGGGGAAGTTACCAGGTCGCAGTGCAACGTGGGAGTGTCTGTTCCATTGGCCGGGACGCACGGATTGTGCGAATCCGGATTCACGGCAATGATTGAAATGTCGCTCGGATAATTAGCCAAAGACTGGGAATCAGTGTTGTCATTGGTGTGCCCTGGAACCGGCGGCACGTGGTCGTAGGGACCGCCGGCTTCGTCATAGCTCAAAAAGAAAATCGAATCCTGCCACGAAGAACTTGCCATAAGAGCATTGAACAAGCTCGCCACCTGAGATTGCCCCAGTAAAATCGATTGTCCCGATCCGGGATGTTCGTCATCGTTGCTATAGCCAGGTTCGATCCAGGCAAAGCTGGGGAGAGCATGATTCGCCAAATCGGTTGTGAACTGTGCTATGGGAGCGATGTGATTCACATCTATGCAAAAAGCATCATTTGGATCCCCCACCGCGAGTCCAGAGTCTTGAGTGGGCGGTACGCAGCTAGGACGTTGCTGGTCTTTGAGATATAGGTAATTGACCGAATAAGTAAAATAAGTCAATGTAGTGGCAGGATACTTATCGACTGGCTGTCCATTCCCGCAATCTCCGTCGTTATCAGCTAAACATTGGTCTTCTGTAACCGAATAATAAATTTTCCAGGATACTTGGTTTGCGTCGAGCTCCTGGAAGATGGTTGGAATCGCCAGTTGTATACCGAGGTTATCTTCATCCGACCCTGGATCGTGCACGAGACCCTGCGTAGTCCCGCCCGTCATGGTTGCAATGCGGTTGGGCATGCTCTCGCTGGCGATTGGTGAAAACCAACGGTCCGAAATTGCGAATTGCGATGCCATGTAGTAGTAGTAGTTGAGGTAATTCCCATCGTAATAGCCCATGGCGCGCTGCCCGGTCAAATCGGTGAATTGTCCGCCGGTGCAACCATTGCTGGGAATCGCGCAGTATTTCGCATAACCCTCGGCGGTGTGCACGAAGCCGTCCATGTTGATCGGGCGAGTAGTGCTGTAGTCATAGCGATTGACGTCACCATAGCTGGGCAGCCAGGACGAAGAGTCGTCGTCGATGCAGGTGCTCTTGAGTTTGAATAAGGCAAGGCTCTGACCCTCGTCATCAAGATTGAAGATTGTGCCCAACTTGTCGTCAATACCGTCCACGTTATAGGTGACGCCATCGTCCCCAATGTTGAAGCCATTCGCGCTGCGATAAGGGTTCAGCATCCCGAAATAATGGTCAAAGGTACGATTCTCCTGCATCATGAAGAGGATGTGATTAACGGAAGCCTTGAGGCTTCCTGGAGCCACGGTGACTGTCGCGGTTGCGGTTGCAGTTTGATTGTTGGCTCCAGTCGCAGTTGCCGTGTAAATAGTTGTGACCGTTGGACTCACGCTCTGCATTCCTCCGCTCGCCGGCAAGGGATAGCTTTTCGAATCCACGCTGTCGGTTATCACCACCTGGTTCGAACTTGTGGCGGCCGCGGTGAGCATGCTCGACTGTCCGGCAATAATGGACGTGGGGTCCGCGCTCATTGTCACCGCGGGCATTCCCGGAGGTGTCACGGTGACCGTCGTTTGTGCCGTGGCCGTGGCAGTCCCGGCCCCACTCACGGTGATGGTGTAGGTTGTGGTTTGAGTCGGAGTTACGGTCGCGCTGCCCGTCAACGCGACTGTCCCGACGCCATTATTGATCGTAGCCGATGCCGCGTTGGCGGAGGTCCAGGTCAAGGTCGCGCTCGCGCCGGCGGTAATCGTCGTCGGCAAAGCAGCAAAGGTGACGGTCGCCGCAGGCGGCGTACCCGACAGGCCCACGCAACCAGTCATCCAACCGGTCGCCAAGCTCAACGCGACCGATAGCAGCAGATGAGAGGTGCGCCGCCGTGGCCTTTTCATGTCTGCATTCAGGTGATAAAAAGCAGCCCGACAGTTGCTTATGCGGTCCCCAATCTTTCGAACTAGATTTCTCACTCCTCGGGGGATAAACCAGGGTGCCATTCCCTGGGTAAGTACAGGTGTGGGGCAAGCCGCGTCCGAGGCCACTGACCGCTAACGGGCAATACTTGCATGTACTTCCGAGTAACTAGATCCCTGTTTACCCTTGCGATTCCTAGAAAGGCGTACCTACAATCGGGATGAATAGTCATGAGTCGCGCGCAATTACCGGCCAAGGAGGCCTGCACAGGTGAAGAGCTTGATGCTTTTCGTGGCAATGGCAACCGCAGTCCCGGCGGTCGCAGGAGTTTCGGTCACTGCACCAGCCAACAATAGCAAGGTTGCCAGCAGCATTCAGTACGTTGCCACCGCGTCTACGACCTGCGCCCATGGGGTCTCTGCCATGGGTATCTACACGGCGCCTGGAGTACTGGCGTACACCGTCGGTGGTGCAGCACTCAATACGGAGTTGACGCTCAGCCCGGGAACATACGATACCGTCGTCCAGGAATGGGACAATTGCGGCGGGGCCACCAAAACGCCGATCACGATCACGGTCGGCGGCGGCCCGGTGCAGGTGTCAGCTCCGGCGAACGGTAGCACGGTAACCTCCCCGGTCCAGTTTGTCGCTTCCGCCACAACCAGCTGCCCGGCGGGAGTGGCGGCAATGGGCATCTATACGGCTCCTGGAGTGCTGGCATATAAGCTCAATGGAGCGGCGCTGAATACTGCCATAACTCTCAGCGGGGGAACTTACCAAACGGTCGTTGAGGAATGGGACAACTGCGGGGGCGCCGGTACCATGCCGATCACGATCACGGTCGGCTCCGGCGGCCACTCGGGCCAATTTGCGCACCTTGATCAGCAATCAGGGTGGACGGGGTATGCACTGCTTCCGCCGTCGTATAACATCTGCAACTCGTGCGCGCCAAGCGGCCCCCAGCTCACCTGGGCGATGACACAGGGTGTCACCTCACCTGCGCTGAGCGGGGATTCCGCCCGCATGGATCTGGGGGGGCAGACCGACTATTCCGACGCGCTGTGGAACAATCACCTCATCGGTGATTTTTCTTCGCAAGGTCTCCCCGATACAAATCGGTCCATTGTTCCCAACGTCCACAATCTCACCTACGACGTCTATTTCTATGCTACGGATCTGAGCGTCTCTCAGGCGCTGGAGTTCGACATCAATCAATTCGTCAATGGCCAATCGTTCATCTGGGGACATGAATGCCGCATTGCCGGAGGGAATGAATGGGACATCTGGGACAATCAAGGTCAGAAATGGCATCCGACCGGGGTTGCGTGTAATCCCGTGAACAACGCGTGGAACCATCTGGTCATTCAGGTGCAGAGAACCTCTGACAACCAACTCCTGTTCCAATCGATTTCGTTGAACGGCCAGACTGAGACGCTGAACTATTCCGAGAGTCCGACCTCCACCACTTGGTACGGCATCACGATCAACTACCAGCAGGATGGCAACTACGAGCAGCAGCCGTATTCGATTTGGCTGGACAATCTGACCTTCACATACTCGTAAGACTCGGGCCCAGGCGGTTTGTGCCATTCTCGATCTTCTTTCACCGGTTCTCTCCTGGGACAACCACGGACGGGTTCTTTAAGACAGGATGTCCGCACGAAGAATTCGCCCTGCGAGGACAGGGCCCTGAAACTCGCACCTGCGACGCCTGCTTGCCATTGATCGCATCGGGAGATCAGATCAACCTTCCTACCATCCCGCCTCCCGGACAACCTTAGGTGGGTCCGCTTCATCCATAAGGCTACAACTTCGTGAGGGAGTCTGAAATGAGAGTGAATGCCGCAGACGCAATGCGCATGCGGTCTGGAAATCTGACGTCCAGCTAAGACCTGTCAGTGGTCCCGTCTCGCAGCCCTGATAATTTTTCCTTTCACCATGAGGAAAGCTCTATGAGTGCGTTCCGCATTTTGGTGGCCGACGATCAGCCGATATTCCGTTTCGGTTTGTGCTCGCTCCTTCGGTCTCACGCAACCTGGGAGGTCTGCGGAGAGGCCGCCGATGGACGGGATGCGGTGGAGAAGTGCCGGCAGTTGAAACCAGATCTACTTATTCTGGACATTTGCATGCCCAGACTAAATGGTATGGACGCGACACGACAGATCCTGAAAGACAATCCTTCGCAGACAATACTGGTCCTCACCGCCGTGGACTCCGAGCAGATAGTCCAGGACTGTCTGGAAGCGGGTGTTCGCGGGTGGGTTCTTAAGTCCGACGGAACCGATGACATGATGACAGCCGTGGAGGCCCTGCAGAGGCACCAGAGCATCTTCAGCTCCCGAATATCCGATCTGCTTACGGATGTTTACAAGCGGCATCGCGTGGATCCCGCCGCAACCAAGGTAGCCAGATTGTCGCCTCGCGAGCGTGAAGTCGTGCAGCTCTTGGGTGAGGGCAAAACTTCCAAGGAAGTCGCTGTGATGCTAGGAGTTACCTTGAAAACCGCAAAGACGCATCGAGGCAAGGTTATGCTCAAGCTCAAGCTTCACTCCATCGCCGAACTGGTCTTGTATGCGGTGAGGAACCAAATCGTCCACGTGCAGCTTCCAGCGGGGCTGCGCTTGCCCAACCCGACCGGCGTGGTTTCTCAGCGAATTAACTGACAGCGTTTGCCTCGATTTGCCGCTCCTACCGTTCGCCGAGAGTTCGCCAGTTCGACCAACGTTTTGCGCGCCGCGAGCCCCTTACCAAATCCCTTTGTCGTTTCCCGTGACTTTGTATGCAACAAAAGCTGCCGCCGCCAAGCCCGGCAGCAAAGACAGACGGCTCACAGTTCGGAAATTCTTTTGCGTGCCGGCGCACACCACCTGACGCAAGAAAAGGCCGACCGCTTGCGGCATAATCGAGATTCGCAGGAAATCCCCCCGCAACTCCAGGGCGCCTCCTTTTGTGGCCGAAGAAACCACCTCGGCCGGCAGTTCCAGCTTGGCTCCATAGGCATGAGCGAACTCGGCAACCGCCGTGAGCAAGCTGCCAACTCCCGGCCAGATGCCGCTGGACTCAGCTGCCGTTCGCAAGATTGTGTAGTCCAACTCCTGTGCTTGTATCAGCTTTGTCGTATCCACGATATCGCACAATCGGTAATAGAAATGGCGGTACATGCGTTGCAGGGTTGTGATGAGCACACGTTCCTCAGGAGCGGGTACACGGAAGGTATATCCTCCGAGCGTCTTGCGAACGGCGCGGCGCTCGAGGCGGAGCGCGAGATTCAGATGCTCCCCGGTCTGTCCGAGGCAGCCCACATGTACTTCGACTGCCTCCGCCAGGCCCGGCAGGCTGAAGTTCCACTTGTGCGCCAAGCGATCGCCCCAGCTGCGAGGCAGGACTTCGGCAGCAAAATTCCTTTCCAGGATGCTTACGACCTGGTCTTGACGACCGCCAGTGTACAGGTCAAGGTCTGAGCCGATATCCGGCCAGTGGTCGAGCGACTTGATCACAATGGCCGGACATTCCGCGCTCTCCAGCGCTTCGCAGACCGTGTCCAACACTTTGAGCGCCCGACGGACCCGGTCCTGCTCCTTCGCCAGTACCGTCGCACATTGGCTCGACAGACGCGGGCTCATCTCGTGCAAGGTGGAACTTTGCAGCGCCTCGACTGCGCGAACCAGCACGTGATGGCGATCTGCAAAAGCGAGAAACCGAGCGAGCTCGTCATGACCCCAATTCGGGAGCATTCCCGATTCACCCGAGCAGCGAGCGAAAGGCTCACCCAGCAAGAGATGCGAGAGCAGATGAAGATCTCGGGCGGGGATCGATCTGTCGGTTTGCATGACGTCGTGCATGGCCACGGAGGCCATATCAAAATCCATCTGGATGCGACCCTTTGGTGGCTAGCCCGCCGCAGTTGTGGCCGACTCCTGATTCGATGGCGGTGCCTTCCTCATAATCATTCCAGGTGGCAATCATGAGAAAGGGTATGGGTTTCACCTGGTTATAGAAACGAAAGAGGCGCAGCGTATCCTCAAACGTCTTGCCGCAACGTTCATCGATGTGGCGATCCAAGCTCCAGGACGCGTGGGTATCGTCGAACCCGGGCCAGACGGTATCAACAGCAATTTTTCCGGGCCGGCTTTGCATCTTTTGGTAGAAGGCCTCGAGATATTCTTTGCCCCAGTCGCTTCCATCCCGTGCCCATCCCTTGGAGGGGTGCACCCAGGCATAGTTGCCCTCGAAGGCATTGGCATACTGGGGCGGAGGATCATCCTTGTAAATTAGCCACGGCGACAGCGGCCAATCGTCGACTTGCGTTCGCACGCGGTTCCAGTCGGTATGGCCGCGCTTGGGAAAAATGAAAATTACCGGGCGACCATGGTACTCAAGGTAGGCGTCCCGGCCCGAGGCCCCTGGCCGGAGGTAGGAGTCGTACGCTTTGGCCATCTCAGCCAACGATTCCTCGGTGGCCTTTCCATTATCTTCCTCGGTTTCATCGTACATAAGAGCCACTTTGAAGTGGCTCTGGCTGGCGACCTGCTGCATCATCGCGTAACTGTGATCGAGAAAAGGCCGCCGTTCCCCATACCAGTCCACTGCGAAGGCTTGGACTCCAAGATCCTCGGCTTTGGCGATTTGTCGCCGCAGCACCGCGGGATCGTCGGTACTGTATCCCACCTTGATGTGCTCCGGATCTCCGAACCATGGCAGGTAAACCGCCACCACCTTGGCGCCCTGTACAGGACCTTCCGCCGCCTGAGTCAGGGCGCGGTAGGCACCCGAACGATGACATGCCGAAGCAATTAGCGCCACCGCCGCCACGCCGAGTGTCAGCGGCAGCTTCGACTTCGACCTCGTTATTGGTTTCATTAAGCTCGTGAGATCCATCAAGTGGCGGGCACACTTTGCATCAGGCGAACCATCCAGCGATCCGCGGCCGGGGTCATCAGCACCAGGAACCTCACGCTCACCTTTCCGACGTGAAGGAGCCGGGCGCCGTCGAATACCTGAACTTCATATTCAGTGTCGTCCTGCAACTGCATGACACCGCCATCGGGGGAATAGAACAGAGCTTGCAACCTGTGTCCATGGTCGACATAATGGCGGTGGATACCGATGCCGCCCTGCTCCGCAATGGTCTGCCCGAATTCCTGCTTGGCAAAACCGGTAAAGTAGCCATTCAATAGTTCGGCACGGTTTTGCTCCAAACCTAGGGCGAGGGTTTGCCAGGCTTCGGCATAGTCATGCACTATTTTCTGCCGAGTCAACTCTTCCATATCCCGTGGCCCCCGCGACACGATAAAATCCACCCTGGGTAGCGACGAAGGAGCCGGAAGCGAACTGACCACGGCTGTCTTGGGTGCCCACAGCCCAAAACCAAGCAGGATGGCCGCCGCGTTTGCGAAAAGCCTCAACGGGAGCCTCCCATATAAGTTTCATTTCCGGCCACGACACCGGAGGCCACAGAAATCGTCGCCGGCCCGGCGAAGCCCATTTCCGTTCGCGCCACTCCTTTCTTGATGGGGGCGTCCACGGTGGTTGTTCCGAGCTTGTCCAGCTTGGTGAAGGTGACAATCGTGCCGTCGGGTACGGCATTCCCTCGACAATCGCGGACCGGATCGGTCTGCAGTACGATGCGGCCGCCTTTGTGCTCCGCAGACGCGTGCAGCTTACAGGGTTCCGCGGAAACCTGCTGCACCACCCTCCGTTCGGACAGTTGTCCCAGCGAAGCATCAATCTGCACGGTGCCGTCTTCCAGACCGGAATTCAGACGGGTCCACGCGACACCGTTGCGGGTCGTTTGGGGTGGGGAAGAAACTGCCGTCTCCCTGGTGATGGCGCGGAACGTGACGCCCTCAGGCTGCAACGCGAGATTGTGAAAGCGGTCCATCACCACGGTCACCGCGCTGATGGCATCGAGCTTACCCACCGGAACGCGAGAGGGGTGAACCAGAAACACAAGTTCTGCCCCGCGATTCGGAGTCACATAAAAGTCTGTGGCGGCGCATTCCTGTCCGTTACAAGCAATGGCCTGGTAGCTCCCAGCGATCGCAGTCTCGTCGGGACTGATCTGGATGCTATCTCCTGCCAGGAACCGGCGTTTTGCGACGTGCCCGGGCCCGATCAGGTAGAACGTTCGAGAACCGGTACCGCTGCTGGATACAACCAACGCTTCTCCGGCACTCACGTTAGCGGGCAGGTGCAACGCGAGCGTCGTTTGCGCCTGGGACACGGCCACGAACGCCGAACACAGAAGGAACGTGCAACAGAGGTTACGCATCTCAGGAGGCACTCCGAGTGTACTGATTGGCTATGACACGAAAGCGCTGGACCCGGGCGGCCACCTCTGTCGGAAGATCGACCATAAAAGGCTGCGGAATCATGGGCAGCAGCGCCCGGTCCACATATTCGTCCGAGACCCAGATGACTTTGCCCTTGTCGTCGTAGCAAGTCGCCAGCACGTGAGCAATATTGACAGTCTGGCCGCTCTGGTTCACCAGTTCGCCCCCCAGAACCCGGTGTCCCACGGCATCCGTTGCCAGACGCTGGTTCATGACACCGATCACCGGATCGGCCGAGGCCGGAACGGCAGCGACATTTGCGTCCATGCGAACCTGCTGCAACTGATTGAGCCGTAGCTTCGAAAAATCGATTCGGTACGGCGTGACCTGGCTGGGCAGCAGAATATGAGACACTTTGTCGAAGCTGCCCTCGTGGCGGAATTCCACACCGTTAGCATCTACCAGCGCAGCGTTGACGTTGATATAGGCGGGAATGGTGTCTTCATTTACGACTTCCCCCATCACGATCACTGAATCGTTCTGCTCGATCGCATTCATGGAGATAATGCGAACTTTCGGGGGATCGATGCTAGCCGTGCCCCATTCGCCTTCCGGACCGCGATTCACAACATCCCATCGCAGGTAGTTAACGACCATGACTTGAGCGGGCAGTTTAGGAACCTGGGAGGCCGGCCAAAACACCTTCCAGTCGGTTCCCTGGCGAACCACTTTCAGGTCGTGGGTGTCGGAAAGGGAACCTACGGCGGTGGACCAGTTCAGTTTTACCCGGACCAATGCGTCGTCACCGCCTTGGTGGAGTATGCTGACTTCAGAATCCTCGAGGGTGGAATAGGTACGCAAGCTGCCATCGCCACCCGCCAAGTCGTAGACGAAAGCCGTCGCATCCACTTGGTTGGCGTTCGCCAACTGCGCGTGAGCCTTGTCCCAATTTCTCTCGCGCACCGCGCGCAGCAGGCTGCGGACGGCCTGTTCCGGAGTGTTCTGAGTGCGCAGACTGACTCCCGCCGCCTTGGCAGACTGTAGCCAACCTAGAGCCACCAGCAGAAGGGCCACAAAAAGAAGGGTCAGCGCCAACCCGTATTTCATGAATTTCCCTCGCGAACATACAGGGCATCATGCGTCCGAACCGGGACCATCACGACCTGCGGAACCCGCCGGCGGTCTGGCAGCAGGATGAGGAATAGAACGGCCAGGACGGCGCTGCCCATTGGCAGAATGCCCCACAACAAGCCCTCCCATGGCGCTGGGACTGCATCGGATTCGATCTTTCGTGCCGGAGCTACGCCCTCCTTGGACCAAACCGTAATCGTCCCACCATCGTAAGTTTCAATCTGACGCCAGCCGGCAAACACTAACAGCGGCTCATAATACTGATCGTGAACGAAGATGTATTTCAGGCCATACCGGTTGGCATGTTTCAGCATGGCGCGGAGAGAATCCATACCCGCGGTCGCGAAAAATTTGGCACTGGTTAACTGTGCCGCGCCATAGTCCGTCATTTCCGGCAACAACCGCGCCGAGTTGTACTCGCCATCGACGCTGGGCGCCTCGGTATAAGTCGAGATCTTGGGAAGAGCATTGCCGAATCCGAGCGTCAGGTAACGATAATGGTCATGTCCGTCGCGATTCAGGAAGGACACAACCGAATCCACGTTCAGTCCGCCCGTAGCCCGGAAGGGGCTCACATCAAGCCACGCCATGGCCAGTGCGAATGTCCCGACGGCCGCGAGGGACAAACCACTCACAGCCGCCCGTGGGTACCGGCGCAACAGATCCGCCGCCAACAGGCCCACGATGGGCAGAGCGAGAAGCGATGCCCAAAGCGTGAAGCGCTCGAAGGTCAGGATGTCAAAAGCGCGTCCCAGCAGCCATTTGGGCAGGGGCGTGGTGCCGCCCAGCCCGAAGATAAATGCAAACCAAAAACTGATAAGCAAGGGCCTGAGTCGTGGTACTTCAGCTCCCCGGAACAATATAAAGGGGAGGGCCAGAATCATGGCGCCGTAAGGAACAACGAAATAGTTGAAGCCGTAGAGAGAATTAAAAAGAAAATTAGACCGGCTGGCATGTGGAATTGGAATTTGCTTGATCGGGTGCTGCAAAATTGAAATCCAGTACGGCAATAGAACGACCGCCACCCCAATACCTATCAGGGCCGCGAAAACCGCTCCCCGCGACCATACTTTCATCCCCGAGTTGCCATCGTCTTCGGCTCGCTCGTCCATCCACGCCAGCCAGAGCACAGGGATGGCGAAGAAAATTGCTCCAAACAGCAGGGTGACGTGATGGACTGACGCCGCAGCCAAACCAAGCATCACTCCCTTCAATAGAGAACGAAGCTGGCCATGCCGCGCCCACTGATAGAAATAAGGCAGCGCGTTCAGGTAAAGCGGAGCCGCAAGGATGGTTGATAACTGCCCCGCCGAGTATACGAGGAAGGCAACAGCACCCAGGAACACGCTGCCCACTGCGGCATAGCTGGCCGAGGTATCATCCACCCATAATTTCGCGAACCGGTACACCCCCACTGGCAACAAAAGCAGCGCCAAAAACTGGACCAGCCCATACCCTGCGTTCAGGCCTACTACGTATGACAGAAGCGCGATCAACTGGTGCCCCAACGGCGGATAGGTGGTCTGGGAAAAGCCCGCGAACCATTTTTCGTTCCAGGGATTAAACCAGTGTTGGGCATAGTGGGAAGCGAAAAAAATGTGAAAATTTGTATCGTAGGAAGCCTTTGCAGGCAATTGCATCAACAATAGGGGCCCATGCACGACGGCGACCAGCAAGAGTATTAGCAACAGCGGAATAGGACGGCCTACCGGACTTCGTTCAGGGATCAATGCAATCCTCGCGGGCACCGCTCTTTTCGGCAGCGGACGGGATTGGATTCCAAACTCCCCTCAAGGGTTTCACCAGTGCCATTCAAATAAATAACCGCTAGGACGGCTTATGCATCCCCTCGGGCCCCTGGTAGCACCTAAATGGCACTTGCGAGTCCATGTTTTGAGATGCCTGTTTTGAAAGGTAATGCGTACGTGTCAAACCGCAGCGCCGTTCCGGTTGCAATGCTCCTGTTGGGCGCAGTGTTGTCGTGCGCCCAAACCTTCGAAGTGGCACCGCGGAGCGATGCCAGTCTCGGAGCGACCAGCCCAGCAAGAACACGGTCCGCGCCACAGACGGCAGAAAACGACCTCGGATGGGGTTCGGGTCTCGAAGTCGCCCAACAGGCCCGCGCTGCGCAAGCGGCGTTAGGCGCCGGAGAATATGCGGCGGCCAGTGCGCATGCCGAGCGTGCGGCAAGAGCCGCACCCCAGAATGCCGATCTCTGGTTCCTGTTCGGATACGCTGCCCGGCTCGCCGGTCGCTATCAGGCATCCACCGACGCATTCGAACGCGGGCTGGCAGTTCGACCTGCCTCTGTTCAAGGGCTGGCCGGCTTAGCGCAGACCTACGCCAAAATGGGCCGAAACGAGGACGCCCGACGCCTCTTGTTGCAGGTGATCGCAGCCAGTCCCAACAGCGCAAACGAGCTGCAACTTGCGGGCGAGCTCTTTCTCAGTTCCGATCCACAGCAGGCTCTGAACCTGCTGCAACGAGCGGAAACGCACGACCCGGCCCCTCGCACCGAACTGCTCTTAGCCCGTGCCTATCAAATGCTGAACCGTCCCGACGAGGCCAACCAGTCCCTGGAAAGCGCGCGCAGCCGGGCGCCGCACGATTCCGACGTTCTGCGTGCGGTGGCTGCCTACTATCGAGAAAACAGGAAGTACGACCTCGCCCTCTCCACGCTACACAACGTGACAGCCAGGACGGCCGAATATTGGGCCGAATTGGCCTATACCTATCAGCTTGCCGGCAAAACGAACGAGGCAACCGATGCCTATGTGCAGGCAGCGAACTCGGCTCAAGGGGAGATCGCTTACCAGCTGGGCGCGGCCGACGCGCTGCTGAACGCAGGTAAAATCGAGGCGACAACGGAACTCCTGCGGCGGGCCGAGACGCTGAATGCCGACCACTATCGCCTGCACGCCATACGCGGGCGGTTGGCCACCCTACAGGACCGACCAGACTCTGCCATCCAGGAGTATCAGACCGCCATCGTACATTTGCCAGAAGCGGTGCCCGAGGGTGCGCTTTATCCGGTCGAGTTGCACATCAACCTGGCTGAGCTGTACCGGGAGACTGAAAACCTTGCTGCGTCGGCTGAGCAAGTTAGCTTGGCTGCGGCCCAGCTAAAGAATATTGAAGCCGGCGGGGCCGTCAGTCCGGAGTTCCTGCGACTGCGGGCGGCCATCGAATCGGCCTCGGATGACCAGTCAGCCGCCGAAAAGGATCTGAACCAAGCTCTCTCTCTCGATTCCGGCAATGTCGCTCTCATTCTCAACTACGCGAATCTGCTCTGGAAAATGCAACGCCGCGACGAGTCCCTCAAGGTGTTTCATCAAGCCCTGGAACTGGATCCAGGCAACCGCTCCGCCCTGACGTCGCTTGGCTTCTTGTCCAGGGAGACCGACCGCGCTAAGGAGGCAGAAGGTTACTTTCTGCGTCTGGCCGAGCTCTATCCGAACGACCATGTCGCCTACCTGGCTCTAGGCGACCTGTACACGTCGGAGAAGCTGTTCCCTCTCGCTCAGACCAACTATCAAAAAGCATACAGTCTGGCGCCGACAAAGCCCCTCATCGTAGCCCGAGGCTCGAACGCGGCTCTCGAAGGCCACGATCTTGAACTGGCCAAGAGGTGGCTGGACCTCGCCGAGGGCGAAATGAAGAGAGATGTCCAGGTGATGCGCGAGCGCGAGCGCTATCTCACCCTCACTGGACACTATGGTGAATCCGCGGAATTGGGATACCAGGTGCTGGAGAAGCTTCCGCAAGACCCTGAAGCTCCCGTCTATTTGGGCTACGATCTGGTTTTTCTCGGTCAGTATGAACAAGCCCTCGCATTGTTCGAACAGTACGAGCCCATTCTTCCCCGGGATAAGGATCTCTGGCTGATTGCCGGGCACTCGCACAACTCGTTGGGCTCCCCAGGCAAGGCAGTCACTGACTTTACCGAGGCCTTAGAGCGCGATCCCACCATGGCGACCGGCTACATGGATCGTGGGTATGTCCTCAACAATCTGAAGAAGCCCGACGCGGCAAGTGCGGATTTTGAAATGGCAATCAAGCTGCACCCCGGATACGGCGAAGCTTACTTGGGATTGTCCATGGCGCACCTGCAACTGAACCGTGCAACCAAAGCGATGGAGGAAGTGAATGTGGCGGAGAAGATTCTGGGGCCGTCTCGCATCACGCATTTGACCCGGGCCGAAGCGTTTCGGCAGCGCCTACGCCTGAACGATGCGGAGAGAGAATATCGGGCGGCGTTGATCTTCGCTCCCAACGATACCGACGTGCAAATCGCGCTCGCGGACACCATTTTTCGGTTACGTCGCTATCAGGAGGCGGTGGATCTCTTGCTCCGAGTTTCCGCCGTCGAGCCCGGCGAAGCGCTTGTTTATGCTCGCCTGGCGCGCGTCTATGCCCAGTTGCATAGCCAGCAGGAAACTCTGCACTATGCGCAAGAAGCCGAAAAGGCGGGCAAGGGCCAAAGCGGTATCTTGCTGGCCACCGGAGAGGCATTCCTGACCCTGGGCGACCGCCATGCGGCCATGGAGCGGTTTTCTCGTGCTCTCGAAGCTCAGGAAGGAGATGTGATCGATACTCGCCTTGCAATTGCGCGTGTCTTCGCCATAGAAGGCCGCGCAGCGGAGGCTCGCCAACAGGTAGCTTTGGGGCTGGCCGAAGCTCGCGTTTCCGAGAACACGCCCCTCAAGCCCGAACACCTGGTCGAAGCCGCCGATATTTTTCTGTCCACACACGAATTTGAGTTAGCCGAGATGTACCTGCGACGCGCCCTCGCCGAGGGAGCTGACGAGGACATCGTTGCCCTGCGTCTGGCGAATGCGAATCTGGCTGAAGGAAGGACCAAAAGTGCGGGGGCGCAACTGACTGCAGCGGCGGGACAAGATGGGCAAACGCAGAGCTACGACTACCTCATGACTCGAGCCAATGTCTACCGCCAGCAGCAGGACAACTTGCCTGCCTTGGTTTCCTTCGCGCGCGCCAATGAACTGGCCGGCGACGATAAGACCGCCGAATCGGCACAGTACGAGGTGGCATCCGAAGAAGGGCGCCGGATCAATGACAACGTGAGCCTATCGTCGGCGGCGACGTTCGCACCGATTTTCGAAGATATCACCATCTATATGTTGGACGCGAAACTTCTGAACGTTTCCTCACCAAAACAGCTTCCGCCACCGCGCTCTTCTTTCGAGAGCCGGGGGGAGGTTGATTATCGTTTGCACTTTGATGGGGTGCCGACCTTGACCGGTTTCGTGGGCGAGCGCAATGCCGAAGGAACGATCTCTATTCCCAGCACGTCGACGATCCAGAATCGCAATACTTATGACACGTTATTCAATGTCGGGATAAGTCCGACCCCGAGGCTCGGCAATGCAAAGATCGTTCTCAATACAGGAGTTCAATTCACAATCCGCCGGGACAGCCTTTCACCCGTCGCCATGAATCAGAATCTGTTTCGACAATTCCTATACTTCTCGACCAACTCACTCATGAACTGGCTCACGGTTTCCGGCAACGTGATTCACGAAACTGGCCCCTTCCCGGAACAAAATCTGCATTCGAGAGATTTCGTCGCTTCCGTTGCCTTCAAAGTGGGCCGCCCCTGGGGCAAAGCGTCCCTTATCACGGGATATGACCTGCACGACGTGCTATTCAGGCCTTCGATTCTCGAATATTACACGACCGACGCGTACCTGGGACTAGAACGCCGCATCGGCACACGCCTTCAAATTGCCGTGTTGGCAGATTACATCCGGGCCTGGGAAGTGCAAGGCTACGATTATGCGATCGCACAGGCGATTCGTCCCGCGGCCAGATTCGAGTATCACAGGTCCGCGCAGTGGAGTGTCGAAAGCTCATTTGCATTGTCTCGCGGACAGGGCTTCCACACGTATAACAATACCCAGACTGGATTCCTGGTTTCTTACGTAAAACCGCTGCGCGGCTCGCTTCGTGACGGTGGGCAGGACGTCGCGGTGTCGTACCCATTGCGCTTCTCCTTTGGCTTCCAGCAGCAAATGTTTTACAACTTTTCGGGACACGCTAGCGCCGCTCTTCTTCCGGTCGTCCGTCTGAGCTTGTTCTGAACGGAAGGCGTCTAGGTCATCTCGGACGACTTGCTTGAAGAAACGAAGTTTCTCCCGAAGAGCAAGGAAAGATCCGCTGGATCTTAAGTCTAGAAAATGGTGCCCATGAGCGGAACGAACCCGGATCTCAGTTTGGTGCCGGTGGCAGCCATCGCCCGTGATCCGTCCCCCACACGCCCGGCATCGCACTGGCTCCACGCCACCATCTTCAACGGGAGCATGACTCTGCTGGTCGGATCGGGATTGGTGAGCGCCATCAACCTGATCTACAACATTGTCCTTGCTCGTGCGCTGGGTGCAAGCGGGTTCGGCCAGGCAGTCTCGGTTTACACCCTGTTGATGCTGTTGTCCGCAGTCACTCTTTCGTTCCAGTTTGTTTGCTCCAAGTTTGTCGCCAAAAACAATTCGCTGGCTACCAAAGCAGCAGTGTACTCGGTTCTGCACGGCCGCTCCTGGCAGGCCGGAGCCGTCGTCGGAACCACTCTGGCGATTACCAGCCCTGCCATATCGCGCTATCTCAATCTTTCCGACCCCACGCTGATCGTCATCCTCGCCGTGGGAACTGCCTTCTATATTCCGCTCGGGGTCAGGCGGGGAATGCTGCAGGGAATGTACAATTTTCGGCGGCTCAGTATTAACTTTATTCTCGAAGTGGTGGTCAAGCTGGGCGGAACGGTCGCATTGCTTGCACTCGGCTTCGGTGTGAGAGGAGTGATTGCGGCTGTATCGGCCTCGGTGGTGGCTGGCTACCTTTGGGCCCAGCCCGGCCCCGAGTTGAAAGTTACGCCACAGCTTGGGCTTCCTGCCTCATTCGTCGAGGGTGTTCAAGCGATCGTGTTCTTCGTCGGTCAGGTCGTCATCAACAACGTGGATATTCTGCTGGTGAAGCATTTCTATCCGCCAGCAGAGGCGGGTCTGTATGCTGCCGTGGCAGTGGTGGGCCGGGTCGTATACATGGCTGCCTGGGCGGTTGTGAGCAGTATGTTCCCGGTTTCCGCAGGCGTGGACCGTCCAGAACCCTATCGTCGCGCGGTGGTCATTACTCCTCTTCTACTTGTGCTCTTGATTGTGACACTTTCGTTATTTGGCCTCTGGCTGCTTCCGAGCGTGGTCTGGAGAGGACTCTTCGGAGCCGGTTTCCAGCTAAGCGCGCAGAACGGATACTCGTCGCTACCACTTCTTTACGTTGCTACCACGGGTGTGTATTGTCTCAGCGTCGTGCTGATCATCTACGAGATGTCGAGGAAGATTGGCAGCGCGGCATGGCTGCAACTGGTTTTCAGCGGCGCCATCGCTGTGGGCATCTATTGGCTCCATGGCAACCTACACCAGGTCATTATGGTTCAGTTGGTGCTCATGCTATTGCTACTGGTTTGCGTCTTCGTCCCATTTCTTCGCTTGGAATCCCGGCCATCCTCCGAATCGACCGCGGAGCAAAAGACGGCCCCAGTCCTAAAACAGCGGCCGCTGGGCGAAGATGAGGTGATTGCTGAGTTTCTCAGGAACGAGTTTTATCATCCGGAATTTCATCGTTACTGGCAGAGGCTGGAGAAGATTGTGCTCGCCCCAGACTTCCTGGATGCAGACCACAACGCGCTGCGTCGGGCGTTGCTTTTCCGCCGGCGAGGGAGAATGTGGCGGGAACTTCCTGTCGATACGAGATGGTGGGAAGTGGAACTCGGTCCCGCAGACCTGGCACGGGTGCGCGTTCTTCCGCGTTCCCATTGGCGCAAGATCGCTAATGGGAACTTTGCCCTGGTTGAGGTGGCGGAGAATATCCGCGCACGCGCCGCCGATGGATTGAATGTGAACTTCCTGGCTAAAATTCGCTCCCTGAGTTCTCATCTTCGACAGGAAGAGGGACCGGCAACCGCGATCCTCCTGATTGGCATCGACGAGAATAGTCCCCTGACGATCATTGAGGGGAATCACCGTATGGTTGCTGCCATGCTGCTTTCTCCTGGCACCGTCTGTCAGCGTTTCCGGTTCTTCTGCGGGTTTTCGCCGCGGATGGCGAACTGTTGCTGGTACAAGACGGATATCTCCACCCTGTGGCGCTACGCGAAAAATAGCGTCCGCTATTCACGGCGCGACAGCGACGCGAAGCTTGAGGACATGCTGTCTAGAACCCGGCCATGCGAGCTCCACGAATAACAACTCCCTCGACGAAGTTCCGCGTTTTGCAAAGTTTATCGTTGGAGTCGCCGTCCCGACCACATTCCATCTCTATCGATCCGGCAGGACGCCGACCGCGCACTACTGAGCTGAGGTCGCTGGGTCGGGCTCGATCACAGGCGTCTCGTCGCGCCGTTTGAGTTGAATCGGACCCTGGTGGCGGCGTTTGGCTTCTTTTTCGGAATCAATCACCGAATTCACCTTCTGATCGCTGTCTTGTGCCAAATGTTCCAACTTCATGCCCAATACATCGCGGCGCGTTGCGGCGGTCACGCGTGCTCCGGCGCGCTCCGCCGTCCGCGCTTTCTCGTAGTACATGTCGGCGGTTTCACGATCGCCGTCGATCTCGGACAAGTATCCCATGTTATTCAAGACAAAACCGTCTTCAGAATCGAGCGCAGCCGCTTCGTTAAAGTATTGGCGGGCGCTTCCAAAATCGTTGCGATTGACTGCCAAAACACCTAAGAAGCTGAGACGCGCAGTTTTGTTCTCGATTCTGTCCTGCTCCGGCAGCCGCCGTTTGATGCGTTCCGCATTTCGTTCCGACACTTCTGTGATGGGATGCCCGCGCAGAGCACGGTCCGGCGTTACGATCGCGGGTTCTTTCGAATTGCGGCTGGACGCCGCTCGGTAACTACTGAGCGCGCCCTGCAAATCGCCCTCCTTCTCCCGGAGAAGGCCCAGGTTGTTTAGGGTAAACGGATTATTCGGATCGACTGTCAGCGCACGTTGCAACTGCTCCTCGGCGTCCAGCACCTGATCCTTCTGCAATAACTGCATCGCTTCCAGGTTTGCTCGGTTCACTTGCATGTCTCGATCTAGCATCACCTCTGCCTGGGCAACGGTCTTGCCGCGCAGGCCAGACTTACTGGCCCGATCCACCACGGCACTATAAGACTGCTCACGACTCAGGGCGTAGAACCGCAGAGCGCGGTCGGTTGAGCCCTCGAGTTCCGAGATGTATCCGAGATTATTCAAAGTGAAGGGATCATCGGGATCCAGAAGGTAGGCCCGATAGAACAGCTTCTTCGCTTTATCCACGTGGTGCTTGTTGATCGCCTCGACGCCTTCGCGATTCAGTTCCTGCACGGGGGTTGTGGTTGCCCGTTTGGGCACCGGGATGCGTAAATCCCCGGCCTCAGCATTCTGTAGAAACAGTCCACCGATCATGGCCGCGGATAAGACGTATCTTGAGAACATAAACAACACCCCTTGCCAATGCCCTGCATATGACTCCTTTTAGATGAAACGCCTGACGCGGGGTTGCTCAGGAAGGCCGCTTTAGTGGCCTTGAGGGCAAAAGTTGGATTGGGGCTAACCGTAAGCTCGCGAATGTCATCCAAAAGAGGATGATTGAGGAGTTTGCCAAGTATGAATCTCGCCGGTCTCGTATGCTCGGTATTGATGTTCCTGGCCCCGGCCAGTCTGGCGTGGTCTCAGACGGTTCCGAGCCCCAATTCCGGCTCCAATTCGAACCATGCGTCCGTGGCGTCCGACCAGAGTCCCAAACAGGTCGCGGCACTCCCAAACCAAGAACCGGACCCGCTCCTTGACCTGCCACGCCTGAAGCAAAACCGGGCCAGCTTAATCGGGGGCACCGTGGGAAATATCGACCGGTTACGGGACCGCTTCATTCTCCGTCTGTTTGGACCGGGTAAGCTGACGATTGCCTTTGACCCGCGGACGCAGTTCGTGCGCGACGGCAAGCCAGAGGGTGCGCAAGGCCTGCATTCGGGGGACCGGGTTTATGTTGAAACGGTCTTGGACGGAACCACCATCTTCGCCAAGACAATCCACGTATTCGCGGGTGCAGCCCTGGGAACGACGGTCGGCCAGATCATCGCCTACGATGCCCCGCAAGGCAGTCTCAGCGTCCGCGATCCGCTTTCCTCCCAACCGGTCCTGTTTCACGTGACCCCAAGCACCCTCATCTCGGGGGCTGGTGTTGGTCCAGGCGCGCTCGTGCAGGTCAGCTTTGTGGGTAGCAAGGGCCCTGCATTGGTCCGGGAGATTCTGGTGCTGGCGGCTCCCGGCTCGGTGTTCACTTTCGCAGGCCGGATTACTTTCCTCGACTTCGCCTCTCACGAACTCGTGTTGGCCAACGCCAGCGACGACAACCGGTACGAAATTCAATTCAATCCCGCAACCATCGAAGCCGACGCCAAAGCACATCTGCAGGAAGGGGCCAAGGTAACCGTCGCTGCCAGGTTTGACGGTCAACGTTACGTGGCCGAGAGTGTTACCGTGCTACCTCTCTCCACGGAGTAGCGCAGTGGTTCCAAGAGCGCTGACGATGCCTCTGCGTACCCGTCAAGGTTCCCCTGCCGCTACCAAGTTCAGCATTGTTTATTCATGTCGAGTTGAGGAGGATCTCATTCTGGTAGCGCTTTCCTAGTCAAAGCCCCTATCGGGTGGCCAGGAAATGTTGCTCCGGGTCGGCGCAGTTCCCAAATACACCGTCGCAATTGCAGCGACAATGCGGTTCTGTTGTCCAGTTCTAATTCTACAAGGCAGCCAGCAAAGCGGCGGACTGAAATCGAGATGACCGCAGATCTCGGAGTGCTGACCATGGCTACGCTGCGCATCAGTTCGGGCTTGGACGATTCATCGAATCGCAACCCGAGTGATATTCCACAGTTATGTCCGAACAAAGACGCCCGATTTATTTGGCCGGCCAGTCCTGCTGCCAGGACGCAGCATTGCGCGATACTATCGAAGCCCACAGGGACCGATAGGGCAGCCATCGGGGGAGTCGGCGTGCGCGGAGTTCAGCGGCAAGTATCCGGGTATGGTGGTCGAGGTCGAAGAGACGCAGATATTGCCGAACGACGATCGGCATCGTCATGCGCCGCGCCGCGGCAAAGTTTCGTTCCGTCATCTGATCTCGCCACTCTGGATGCTGTAGTACAGAAATCAGTGCAGCCACGAATCGGTTCGCATTCCCCGGCTCGTAAAAGCAGATGGCCAGTCCCTCGGCGGTAGCCATGTCACGAAATTCCGGCAAGTCCGCTGCCACGATCGGCACGCCGTATTCGCAAGCCAAGTGAGCGACGCCGCTCGATCCCGCAGCCGAGGAGTAGGGGAGGACAAGCAGAGTGGCGCTGCGGAAGAGTTGTGCCACTTGCTCTTCCGGAACGTAACCAGTGAACTCGATACGGGGAAAGCCAGCCAGTCTCTGGGCCACGGACTCCACGTAGCCTGGCGTTCCTGGGTGGTTGGCGCCCGCGATGATGAGGCGCACGTTCTTATGCTCGGCCGAGATCCTTTCAAAGGCTTCAATCAGAGGTTCCAGGCGCTTGTACGTTCCCCATTTGCCAAAGGCCAGAATGCGCTGCTCAGGATCACCTCGAGATGCTAGGTCTGGAAATTCAGGTTCTCCGAACAGGATTCCGTGGGGACGGAAGTGCACATTGTTTCTGCCATACTTCTCAATGAGGGTGCTGCGGTAGGCCGGAACGAGCACGGAAATGGAGTTCGCCATCAGTAGCAAATGGGTCGCCACCCACCCGCCCAGCCGGTAAAGTCTCGGATACTTTACGCTGGCGTTTTCCAGGTTCATCATGTCCATGATCTGGTGCAGCGTGACATGCGTGTAGTAGCCGCGCAGGCGAACTAGCGCCGGCGTGACGACACCACAAAAAGCAGGCAGCGGCCGGCTGCCGAACGAGGCAAATCCGAGGTTGAACCACACTACGTCCGGTTGCAGGTTCTCGATGACGCGGAGAAGGCGTGCTGGGTTCATCAGGCTATTGAAAGACCAGCAGCGAATCACCTGAAAGCCGTCCACTTCGGGTTCTGGCGTCCTCAATGTATCCGCCAGAATCGTGAGATTGAGTTGCGGAAGGTTCGACAATGCCCGAGCGACGTGCAGCCCGTACTCGTTCAAGCCGCCGCGGCTCGGAGGAAAAGCTGTTACCAAGCAGATTTTCACGAAGAACTCGATCGCAAGATAGCAGTTCTGGAAAGACGTCCCAACAGGACTAGGTAGTCGAGTCCGACGCGCAAATTGGCTTTGCTCTTGCCGCCGAACCGCTGACCGAAGTGGTAGGGAATCTCCGCAGCGGAACAGATATTTCCGCGCACCAATATCTCCAGCAGCAACTTGAAACCTTCCGGTTGCAATTGGACTCCCGTAATAACTGCACGGCGCATCACGAAGAAGCCGGAAAGGGGGTCGCTGACCCGTATCCTTGCCTTCTGCAGAGGCAGAGTCGTCCAGGTGCTCGCCAGGGAGACGGCACGGCGCAGCGGGTTCCAGCCTGGTGTGCCATTCCCCGCGGAGTACCGGCTGGCGATGACAATGTCGTGACCCTGCTGGATGGCGGTTATCAGCGCGGGCAGCAATGCCGGCGGGTGCTGCAGGTCGGCGTCAATCACACCAAGCAAGTTGGCGTCCGTATGACTCCATCCATAAATAACTGCGCCCGCCAGCCCGCGGGATCCCGTTCGCACCAGCAAACGGATGCGGGGATCCGATTTGGCATACTCTTGAACCACCGCTCCTGTGCCGTCCGTGCTGTTGTCATCAACAACGAGCAGTTCGTAATCGATTTGCGCGCTGTCAAGATTCAAGCGAACGCGATCAAGCAACGTTCCAATGTTTGCTTCTTCGTTCAGCGTAGGTATGATCAAACCAAGTTTGTCGCCCATTGGATTCTTCCTGCCGGCACTAACGACAGCCAAGCGGGTCTTGGATGGCCGCGGCTCATTAAACGTTGTATGAGAAGTACCCGATGCGGTCGGCGGCGGCGAGCTTCTGGGTCGACAAGACTCTCTACCCCGTTTGAGAGCACTCATGCGCGTTGGCATCCGCGGACGTGCGGTCTGGCGCAACGTTGCCAACCTTCTTGAATTCATCGGCAACTTTCCGGCTGGTTTCTTCGAGCGGGAGAGCGTGAATCAACGTTATCCCTCCCACGAATTCCCCTACCAGAAGATATGAGCGGCGATACTCTCGGAGAAACTCCAACGGATATTCGGGCTTCCTGGTGAAAGCGGCTTCGGGGTCCGCATCCAGCAGATAGGCGAGGTCAGGCCTGGGAAGGAGCTTGCACAGCAGCCGCGCGTAGATTCGCACCGCCTTTTGTTCGATGGGTAAGATCGCGAGCTGGTCGTAGAAGTATCGGTCAAAGATGACAACGTCGACTTCGGAACTGAGCATTTTCTTTACCAGCCACCGCAGATGAATTGCATCGAGCACGTAAAACCCACACCGCCCCATGGTTACGTACCAGGGACGGAGATTCTTGTCGCGGCGCTGGACTGGTCGATCGGGCGCGCCGACGCCCGTTTCCCCGCGGAACAACATGTGTGTGAGTTTCTGCCGAAGGCGCGCAAGGACCACCACGTTGTCCCAGAATGTCGCCACTCGGACTCGGGAACCAGCGCTCCTCAGCCGTGCCGTGAGGGTCGCAATGCTTGTGCTTTTGCCCGACCCGTCTATGCCCGAAAAGGTAACCAGCAATGGGCGCGTCCTGAACCTGCCTCGCACCGCCAGGTCGGCATCCGGCGGCCAGGTGTTCCCTCTTGGCAGCCGCATTACCGGCTACCTGGAGGTTTGCCGGGACTGGCCGCCGACAGTGCGACCACGGTGCCGACGGCGATGCTCGCGCCTGCCAGAACACCCAGACGGATCAGAAATGAACGCGACCGCTTTTGCCTGGCAGGCGCAAGGGCGGCTCCAGCCGGTTGGGAAGCTGCGGTGCCGGTCGTTGGCTGCGACCGGGCGGCGGCGGCACCTTGAGACTGTTGAAACGCGTAGCCATCAGGATTCTGGGTCTTCGCGGCCTGCTTGGTCTGTTGCAGCCGCAGCGATTCTCTTATGTCTTCGGTCTGTGGCTCGGGCGCCTGGGGGTAGGGGGATACTTTGTGGCTCCCGCTGGTGGCATCATCGGGGGATTGATCCGCGGGAGAGATCGCAGCGGGTGGCACTGCGGCGGGTTGCTGGGGATCGGCGTTTGCAGCGGTGTCGGTCCGCTGCGCCCATACTGGGGTTGCGCACTGGAGTGCAAGTATGCACCCCAATGCGAATGCAATGGTCTGAGGCGTACGTGGATTCATGCAGCTGATTCTCCTTTCGCTGGATCCCCGTTGCGATCGGCTGAGCTCGGGGACACTGTCAGATTTTCGGCCGGTTTATGATTGTCCGGCGCCGCCCGAAACAAGTCCCACGGCGCGGGATAGTCGCGGCCGGTCGGAAGAAAGGCATCGAAGCTGCGAACTGCATCTTCAGCGACGGGAAAGATCTCAAAGAAGCGACCTACGCGGGTCATCCCTAGGATCATCTCCGCCTGGGGGGATAAGGCAGCGAGTTTCAGTTCGCCGTCGCGCCTCACGATTGCGGATAAACAATCGAGAAGAAATCGGATGCCAGCAGAATCCAGGTGCGTAACCGAGGAGAGATCAAAAACGATTCGCGCTCGGTCCCGGCGTAAAACCTGTTGCATTTCGCGGCGAAATGACGCAACTTCGCTCCGGTCAAACCGGTCCGCCAGAGTCCTCACTACAACCGCCGAATAAGGGTTCATTGCTAGCCTCCCACCGTTCGGGAATTGCCGCCCCCGGGCAACTCTTCAAGACCTGGCCGCCCATCAGAAGCGTTATAAGAAAATCGCATCAAGTCCGGAGATGGCGACGGTCGATGGGGGAGAAAAGCGCTGAGCGCGTCGCTCAGCGACTGCCACGGTGAATAGCCAATGAGTGGGAGTGATTTCACTTTCGGCTGCCCGCGACCACGATCACGCAAAGGAGACGTAGAACCGATGAGGGAACGATCGCCAATTTCCACTTCGACAGCCCGCCTTAGATCGACGATGATATTGCGATTCACAATCGAGTGAGCGATGTCGAGACTGGAGCCCAGGTAGGTGTGCGGCATTATGGTAGCGTTCTCAACTACGCTACCGCAATCGATCTCGCAGTGGTGCTCAATACTGGAGTAGCGGGTGATGACCACACCAGACCGCAGTCGTGTATGAGCTCCGATATATGCCGGATCCACGACGCGAGCCCGAGGATGCAAGCGGGCGCTTGAGGCCACCCACACGCCTGGCCGCAGCTCAAGGCCACTGGGCTTGATACTGCAACGCCGAAGCAGTGCATCCTGAGCGAGGCGCCTGAGATCATGAGGCGTGCTCAATCGGTTCGCATATTTACGATGCGTGTATTCACGGGAGAATGATGGGGATGCTCGCCGGTCCGGTAGCATGAGCTGTTCAGTGGAATCACTTCCGACGATGGCAATGCCCAGCGGCCCGCTGCTGTCCCGCACAAAGGTGACCAGTTGACCGCTCGCAGCGTGGAACTGGAGCATCTCCTTGACATCGAGTTCCACATACTTCGATGCTTGCATCACGATTGCTCGTCGCGCCCCGCTTTGCCTGCAGGTTGTAAGGGCCGCCTGGGTGGCTGTCCGAAGCTCTTCTCGGGGCGCATTCCTGACGTGAACCCGCCACCGGTTGATGTCCCTTAGCACCACATGGTTGGCAAAGGCATCGTCGGCGATAAGAAAGATCGGTCCCACTCCCGATCTCTGGAGGTTTTCGATGATCCGGTACAGAATGGGCTCACCCAGCAGATCGAGCATAGTTGCCGGCATACCGAAATATGACGGCATCGCCTGAGGAAAGTAATACGATGTGGAGGACTGGCTTAGGTCGCTCCCGATACATCCACCGAGCACCAGAACCGCGCCTACTTGCATTGGATCAACACTCCTGTGCTGTCAGATGTAACCTTCAGAATCAGGCACCACTCTCCGCCATCAGAGCCGAATTGGCCTGCGCGATGGCAGGAAGCATGATTTCCGGATCGCTGTCGTTTGAGCAATCAATCAGGTCTTCGGGATAACTCGGCTGCTTTTCGTGGTCTGATGAAGCGGCCTTCCCCACGGGCTTTAGCACAGAGTCCTTCCGTGCGTTGGTGGGCCATGGCGAAATGTCGGCGGTACACGGGACCAGGCTCCGGACCGCTGCCGCTTCCGCTGAAACTTGGGCGTGCAGTGCAGTCGGTTTCATTGCCGCAACCCTGGGTCGATAGGTGTAGCCAAGACACGCCAACAACTCTTTCATCCGCTGTTTTGCCTTGTGAAGCTGTGATTTCGAATTGCCGATCGAACAGTGCAGACGCCCTGCAATCTCGGGGTGACCGTACCCTTGCATCTCGTGCAGAAGGAAAATGGTACGGTAACCGGGAGGAAGTGCTGCGATGGCCCGCGTCAGTACCAGGCGATCGGCGCATCGGGCGAGCCGTTCATCTACCCGTCCATACTCACGCCTGAGTCCGCGCGAGTCCTGAGGGTGGGGATGTTCCAAAGAGACTTGCCGTCTACCCTTCCTGCGAAAATGCATCAATACTGTGTTCACCGCCACGCGGTGAAGCCAAGTAGAAAACGCCGACTCACCGCGAAACGTAGAGAATTTGCGAAAGACGTAAATGAAGGCATCCTGTGTCAGGTCCTCCGCTTCAGCCACATCCTTGGTCATCCGCAGGCAAACCGCCACGATTCGAGGCTTGTGCTTCTCATACAGCACGCCAAAAGCCTTTGCATCGCCGTTCCGGGCCTGAGTGATGAGATTCTGTTCTGGACTCGAGTTGGCTGTTGCATGAGCGCCCATGGGACTTTCCTTCCTTGTTGCTGCTTTTCAGCCCAACCGTTAGTCTGGTTCGCCGATTACTCAGTGGACGTTAGCAGGGCGGCCGCGAGGCGGTCTGAGCAAAACTGCTCACCTGATTCAGCAAGCGTTGTGGCAAACACCATGAGGAACGGCCTCTTTGGCGCAGAGTCGCCCCTATAGAGTGCCGTCTTTCCCGAGTATCGAGCCGGCTATCCAACATCGCGCATCGCAGTTGGTGCACGAGAGGGGCGCCTTCTAGCGACCAGGACATGGCTGCCGCTTCCCTACCCTTGATTGTCCAAGTGACCCGTTTCCGGTTCGACGGAGCACTCGATATCTGCGGCCCCCCTGCTCCTAGGACGGCACATTTTCCTCGGTTAGAGATTGCGTTTCGAATCGCAGCATCGTCGGCCGGAGTTTCCCCTCACGGGCCATCCGGGATCTTTGAGACCTACGACGGACAAGTAATTAGCCGGGCGGATAGAACAACATTTTACTGAGTCGCTGTGAGCTCTCAGGAGTCTAAAGTGAGCAATTTTGAACAGCCAACCGATGGCAGGGAGAGTAGCGTTCGAGGTCACTCGAAGCGGTGTCCGCAGAAAAGGCGGACACCTCTCCCCTTTGGGGCGGGCGTGGGTGGGTGTCGACCGGATTAGCGACGTTCGACTCCTCAAGTCCGCCTCAGTTTTTTACTTTAGTGCCAACCCGAACCGATCGCGTAGCTGCCGAAGTTTTGGGCAGTGTTCGAGCGGGACGTCGGTGAATCTTACGATTGGACGATCGAACATCTTGACGTTGCAGCACTGCGCCCTTCCTTTACGGATGGGCGGTGCGTTTGAACCTGCGCTCTCGCCGATGTTCTTGCTCCGGCCGGTGCGCTGCGTACATTGCTGCTGGCATCACTACGTTAACGCGCTGCGCCAGGTGCGAGAGCGTCAACCGGAGCGGTCTCATTCGGGGCAGATCGTCGCCTCGGTGTCCCCGGCGCGGTTCGTCGGCGCCCGATGGGCCATTCCCGCGGAATCGCATCGGCGGATAGCGCCTGACGCGCGAATGGCAAACCAGACAGAACTGAGATGTCAGTCGAGACAAAAGCAAGAGTTGTTGGAAAATTGACTTCCTCAGATATCGGCGGGTTCAAGACAAGAACCTAGGGAAAATGGTTTATCGAGGCTGGCAATGTTCCATTTGATTTGGTTAATTGCGCTGGCCGGTTGGGTCGGCGGCAAGATCGCAGGCGGCGACGGATTCGGGCCAGGGGCCGACATTCTCCTCGGAATCACAGGCGCCTTCGTGGTTCGATGGTGCCTTGAGAACATCGGTGTCTCGCTGGAAGCTGTGTACCCGCTTCTCTTCTCGATCTGCGGGGCAGCCGCAGTCCCGGCCGCTTTGAGGCTTGGAGTCAAACTCCACAATCGGTCAAAAGTGCGATCCCGACTTCAAAGCGATTAGCCCGTATTCCACGCGGCTAATTCCCATCATGACACCCAGCTTCGCGTGCGCCGAAGCGAAGCCTTTTCTTCAAGCATTCAAACCGCGCTTCGGCGTCCACTCAGTAAGTTGAAGACCAGAACCACCAAACCTACAACCAGCAGCAAGTGGATCAGACCTCCTCCGATATGCAGACTGAACCCGAGAAGCCACAGAATCAGAAGAACAACGAAAACGGTCCAAAGCATAGCGATCTCCTGTACCGAATCTGAATCTCATGTAGTGTTCGCGAAGTACTTTGGCGACACAACGCTAAGTTTACCGATCGCGATTCAACGAGTCTGTGCAATAACGCTCACACTCTGTTACACGGAGTCAGTAAGAAGCTCAACTGCTCTTGGCGGATCTCGTTCGAAGATAGCAGTTTCTTCTCGCCATCTTGCCGGCCTCTTTTAAGCGTCGGCGGCGTTTTCCCCGGGAGTGCTACCCACTTGCCTCGAACCTGTGTTTCTGAAGCTTTAGTGAATGTCGCATCGAAGCTCGTCGGTTTGCGACGACCCGCGATCGTGTGCCTTGTTCGGGAGACTGCGCTGCATCCGCAAGCGTCGCTCCGATGGCTACTGTGCGCGCTGGGTGCTCAAGCCGAAAGTGTTCCACGAGGTCCGCGTCTGCTATCGGTTCGTAAAGATTCAGCAGGCGGAATGTGAGCATTGGAGCGGGCACAGGGCGAAGGTAAGTAAAGTTGGTCGTGTTTGGCCCTACTCTCGACCAACGTATTGTACTTGTCGACGGTGATCTTCTTGGCTTGACCCAGGTCGGAGAGCAATACGTTTCTCAGCGGGATGTTGAGATCTTCGGTGATGACCTGGCCACCGGTGAGGAGGGCAATATCCCGCAACATACTCTTGCGCCGATCGCCCAAGCCGGGTGCCCTGACGGCAGCAACCTGCAGCGGGCCACGGAGTTTGTTCACGACCAGAGTCGCCAGCGCTTCGCTTCCGAAATCTTCTGCGATTATGAGCAGCGGCCGGCCAACCTCTCTAATCTTCTCCAGCAGCGGAAGCATATCTTTTTGGGAGCTGATTTTCCCTTCGTGAATAAGGATATAAGCGTTCTCGACCGCAACTTCCATGCGTTCGGGATCGGTAATGAAGTAGGGCGAGAGATATCCGCTGTCGAATTGCATACACCCCGTCTGCGGTTGGTCGTGGTCGCTGACGACGCTCCCGCCTGGAATCGCGCCAGCTTCTTCCATAAGTGCCCAGATGTGGTCGTTTACTGTAGCAAGTTTCGCAGGCATGATTGCACAACCTCCTTCCGCCGTCTTTTCGGCGCATACTCTTCCCCTCCCTGTTCGTGGGACGGCCTTTCCTAGGTTATCTGCTTTACCTTCGCTTCATCGTCCAGCCGATCAAAGACCCCGCGGCGACGCCTGTTGCAAACATCATCGCCATCGTGAGCACACTGTGTCGCTGGAGGCGCTCGGTCGTGTCATTTAGGAACTCTTCGGCCGCATCACCACCCTGCTTGGCGGCAAGTCTCACTACTCCCAAACCATCCTCGACCGCATCGGCTATTGCACTGGCTGCACGGGAAGCCCGCTGAGCCGATTCAGCAATGTGTTCAGCCGTTCTTTCCACTACGGTTTGTGGCATTGTCTCCTCCAGTGGTCCTTAAGATGCGATTGATCGCTCTTATTCGCCGACGTCCTTCTCAGCCCGGCCAATCCATTTTCGAACTAACCTGCACTTCTCTCTGTTCCCAGAGACTTCCGAGTCCGGGTCGATCGTCGCGTTTCCGCCCTCTTCCTCGCATCCCCCCCTCTACTTCGTGGATCTTGCCTGCGATCTGGTCTTTCGTGCCGCCTTCCCAATATTTCTCTTAATCTCTCCGTTCTTATAACCGGCCTCGAGGGTGTCTCCCCTCCGTTGCCGGAGCGGATGCGCGCCCTTACGCCACTTCTCTTCTTTCAACAATCACCGGCACTTGCACCAATTCCTCAAATAGAGAGCGGTAGTGAAGCATCGCGGTTCTCAGCTCTTCCGTGGTTGATGCGTCTTTCCCCACCCGCAGCGCAATCTCATGCGCGGACCGGTAGTTCTCCACCACTCGGGGATGGTCGACTGAAATGTCGGCGGCACGCTGATCGAAGTCGGATACCGGGTAGCCACGAACTCCCATCAGAGACGATACTAGGTCATCGGCTTCTGTGACCGCACCTTTCGGGGAATCGACAAAACGACTCTGTACTGACTCCCATTGCTCCGTGAAACGCTGGCGTTCCATCGGGTCAAGATCGCGAAGATTGAGCTTTTCCACCCGCTTCTCGCGATCCTCTAAATTCGCCTCTGCTTTCCGTTCTGTCCCATGCACCCCAACTGCCCGATCGTACTCGGGACCAAATCTCTTCCGCAGGTCTGCAGTTGTACTTCTGCGTTTCCGCATATACAGCAAAGCAAGCACCGCGATGATCAGAATCACCGCCACGGCGAGCGCAATCACCTTCGGATCCATCAGATTTAGATTCATCGAAATCTCCGTGCCTCAAGAAGTCCCCACAACCAACCATCGTTTACCAGGCCTCTGTGGCCTCAGAACCTCGTAAGCCGTCAGTATCGGCTTTTCGGATTCGGAATACTGCTCAGAATTGATCGCTTTGGAAATCAATTTTTCAAAGGAGGCAATTCAGAGGAAATACGGCCGTTTCGGTTTTGAGAATCTCGGGTTCACGGCAGCAACCTCGAGCAGCGCTCGGCAGACATTTCGGTCGATCGCCGAAATTGGTTCACGTATGCGCGGGTTGGATGAAGATGAGATGAGGGCCGTCTTTTGGATCAAAGAAAAGACCGCGAACGAAGAGAGAATGTACCAAGCCCAGAGTCCGATTCGGGGCGACGTTCCGACCAGTGGCTCTTACATCTTGTACCTTTGCCAGCAAAATCCGGCGTCATTAAAGAGTTCCCTGACGCTCAATCTCTCGTCGGCATTGCCAGCGGATCGGATGGGAACCTGTGGTTCTTCTTTTGAATTACACCGAACAGGAAAATCGGAAGCGGATTTGATTTTTAAGGTTCGCCGGTGGTGCGAAACAGGCATGCGCGGTAAACTTTCCTTGTCCTCATGCGCGCATTCCGACTCCAGCCTTCGACGAGATAACAATATCAATGACCACGGAACAAGAACTCCGCCAGAAGTTGCGTAAGATTTCTGCGCTGTTCGAGGGAGCCACTACCGCAGGAGAGCGTGACGCGGCGGGGGCGGCAATCGACCGGGTGCGGAGGGCACTGGCTACCGCAGAGCAGATCGAAAAGCCGGTAGAAACGTACTTCAAGCTCGTCGATCATTGGAACCGGCGCCTGTTCACCGCGCTCTGCCGCCGCTACGGGCTCGAACCGTATCGGTACGCGCGGCAGCGCCGCACGACGGTCGTAGTTCGGGCTCCAAAGTCGTTCATCGACAATACACTCTGGCCCGAATATCTTCAGATTGAGAAGGTATTGCATGAGTATTTGAATGAGGCAACTGAACGAATCATTCGAGACGAAGTCTTCGGCAATTCTGAGGAGGCGGAAGAGCGAGGGGGATGACACGCGGCTTCGGAAACTTCCTTCTGTTAGGGACCGTTTCGATGTTCGGCGTTGCGCTCTGAATAATCCGTGCGAAACCGAAGCGTTTCAGTGACCGAAAAGCGCCTCTAGCTGGCGGCGGCCATGCACAACGCGGAGAATCAGCGCGTCTTCGTTTTCCACGCAGTACACAATCACGTATTTCCCCACGGAGGGGCTGCGGTAACTGGGACCGAAGTCTTCCCCACGGGAACGCCCGATATAGAGGAGAAGGGGGTAGTTGCCTGAGTACGGTAGGCCTATAGGCAGTAGGTGTGCTTCTCGCCCCGTGGAGGTCTGTACCCGGTGGGGGCGGTGACGACAGCCTGCTCCAGAAGCCGTTTGTCGGTGGACTGATTTTTTGCGCGGCGAGTTGCGCTTCCGCCGGGTATACTCTTCGGGATCAGTGGGGCGTCAGTCATGAGCTCAATGCAAAGTCGGGCAACGGCCGCACTCGCGCTAGGGGTTGCGCTGCTATCGTTGGTCGCGGCAACAGGCGCGCAGACTCTTAGTGTGCTCTATACATTCACTGGAAAAGACGGCGACAATGGTCTGGGTGCATTGGTGCGGGACTCGGCGGGCAACCTTTACGGCACAAGCTTTGATGGTGGCGACAACGGCGCTGGAACGGTGGTCAAGCTTTCGAAGGAGCAAAACGGAGTCTGGAAGGAAACGGTGCTCTATACATTCCAAGGAAGTGGCGACGGGGCCTTTCCTTTAGGAAGATTAGTGCTGGACTCCGAGGGCAACCTGTACGGCATTACGAGTGGACTCGCGGGAACGTTGTTCAAACTCACTCCGTCCGGCGAGAAGACCGAGTTGTATACGTTTTGCTCGCTGGCCAACTGTGCGGACGGAGCTTCTCCTAACGGGGGGTTAGTTCGAGATGCAGACGGCAATCTCTATGGCACCACCGCCTTGGGCGGGCTCGCGGGAGAGTGTTGCGGAACCGCGTTCAAGGTAACTAAGGTAGGCAAGGAGACCGTGCTCTACAACTTCTGCTCGCTGGCGAACTGTGCCGACGGATCTTTTCCTGTCGGGGGAGGCGAGTTTTTTCCTGACGAGAGATTGGTGCGCGACGCGGCGGGCAACCTTTATGGCACGACGCCAAATGGCGGAGTTTCAGCGTTCTGCAAAGACGACCGAGGCTGCGGAACCGTATTCGAGGTGGATAAGACGGGTAAGGAAACCGTGTTGTACAGTTTCTGCTCAGAGGCGAAGTGCGCCGATGGGCTTTATCCCACAGTGGGCTTGACCGAAGATGCGGCGGGCAATTTGTATGGCACTACACTCGTCGGCGGCGCACATGTTCACTATGGAACGGTGTTCGAGGTGAATGCGGCGGGCAAGGAAACCGTGTTATACAGCTTCCCCGGGAAGGTCGACATAGGCGAAGTTCAACCGTCCTCTTTGGCCATAGATGCAGCGGGCAATCTCTATGGCACCACGGAAGCTAGCGGTAAGTTCAATGCCGGATCGGTGTTCCGTTTGACCAACGCCGGGGGGCTAGGTACGCTCTACAGCTTCCATGATGGGACAGACGGCGGCGGGCCCATGGGAGGGTTGATTTTGGACCCGGCAGGCAATCTTTATGGCACGACGGGCTTGGGCGGCGACCCCAGCGGCTGCAATGGAATTGGCTGCGGGACGGCCTTTGAGCTAACGCCGTAATCGGGCGTTGAGCATGTGAAGTTGTGGGCTGATCAGGCTGCGGCCGCGACTTCGAGCGGTTCCGCGATTGGCCTAAACCCTCTGGTGCCAATCTCGAAATGCGCTTTCCAAGGTGCCATTCAGCACCTGAACGCGGACGTCGCCGAATTCCGGACGGTGGGCCGACTATTAAAGAAAACATTGTGCACCCACGAAAGATAAATTTCGACAAGAAATGCCAGCAGTATTCAGGTGTCGGTCGTATGCGATCTATCAGATATCACGCGGCAAAGAGACCCGAGTCCGCGCTTCTCGTCGCCAACGCTCCCACCACGAGGAAAAGGCTGGATGCGAGTCGATCGCCGGAGCAGACTGCGGGGTCGTCGTCTTCATTGTGACGCTGGAGCTACCAGCGTGCCCGTCGATGTGGATGCGCTGATCATCATGCGGAGTCTGTGGCGAGTTGACGCCGCTGAACTGTTTTTCCCTAATCACCGATTTCGACATTGACGTACCTCCACGTAGGCCCAGAAAGTGGGGCATTTATGGTTCCTGCCTCAAGCAGCTAGCGCGTATCGGCTGTTGGCATAACTTACAAGGGCCATCATTTCCTCGAACGAAGGAATGTAGAATTCTGCAATCGATCTGGCACGTTTTAGCGCGCTCTGGACTGATGCGGACGGATTGAACAGCAGGAACCGGATGTTGTTTTCCCGCGCCCATCGTTGCAGAAACACGAGCATACCGAAGCCGCCGCCTCCGATGGCGCTCACCTCCGAAAGCTCAAGGACAACAATTCGGGCATCAGTTAGCGAGGTCACGGCCTCCCGCAACTTGTAGGCCGAATCGCTCTGTACAATTCTACCCGCGCACTCGACGACCGCCAGTTCTCCGATTTTGTCAACCGTCACATTCAGCATGGCTTCCTTCTCTAGCGTATTTCTATCCAGCATCGTTCCATCTGTAGCTAGAGCACGGGCAGTGCCATTCCTTTATTTTGTGCGAGATGGGCCATTGCTTTCTGGGAGGCACTGGAATTCGTCGAAGAAACGAGCACATTTAGCCTACTGCAAAGGCAAAATCTCCACTACCTCAGCTATCCTGTCAGTCCAGAGTGCCTCAACGTCCGGTTCAGTTTGTGAGCGATAATGAAGATGCGGGCGGTAGGCACCTCCGGTAAGGACCAGCCACAAAACGTGGCAAAAGACGGGACGCAGCCAAGCGCAACCGTACGTCGCTGTCCTGTAACGTTCTGACAACCATGCGCCGGACGTTACGAGTATCGTGTCTGCTTTCAAACAACCGGTGCTAGTCAAAAGAGCGATAGCGTTTGTGTGCCAGTCCGGGTCTGGCGCCGTAGCTGCCATGCCCTCGACAGTTTCGTTGCAAATAGTCGTCCTTCAGATATCAATCCTTCGTCCAGAAGTCTAAGCGCGACTGGACGTTGGTGGCCGCCAGGAAATCGGGGTGGTCAATGAATGTGGCCCGAGCTTAACTTCTTGGCCGAGGTCGCGCTTAATCGTCGTCGCCTCGGGTGGAGAGAGGAGAGCTCGCCTCAACCCCACAATTCTGCGGCACGATCGACGCAGCAAATTCGTAAGAAAAAGCCTTCTGCATCCTCCTTGACAAGAAAAGTTGTCAATGGTACCGTCTCCTCGTGCTCGACCTCCAAGTCATCGATGATCCGGCAGTGGCGACGTCGGCTTTGGAGCCCATGCGGAGTCGACTCCTCTCCGAG
>Ga0187847_10000166_pt1 | contig 77416 bp, 50 predicted proteins | sample June2016WEW_4_10_FD_132458 | JGI IMG/M metagenome (GOLD analysis project Ga0187847, IMG submission 132458) | Peatland microbial communities from SPRUCE experiment site at the Marcell Experimental Forest, Minnesota, USA - June2016WEW_4_10 | ecosystem: Environmental > Terrestrial > Soil >...
ATCCCGGCTTATGCGCGGAAAACGCCTGAGCAATTTCAGATTGCACCTGATCGCTTCTCTCTACAAGCCCAAATCATCCTCATCGCCGTTGTAAAGTAAGTGACATTGGGTTGAAACCCCCTGAAAAAGTGCAAATTCACGATGCCTTCAGGCCTGGACCTTTGCCCTCCTTCCCGGAGTCAAGCGAAATACAACTGTAGTACTAAGCACCCTGATTTCCAGGATCTTCTTCCTCCAACTCCTCGATCTCCTCCTCCTCTGCGTCCGCCAAAACGGTCTCCTTATCGTTCTTTTCCGGCTGCCAAAGCTCCACACGATTTCCTTCCGGATCGGTGACCCAGCCAAACTTTCCAAAATCATAGCTTTCGCGCTTCGGATCGACCGTAACACCATCGGCTATCAAACGGTCCAGCACTCCATCCAGGTCATCCACTTGGAGATTGATCATTGCTTTCTGTGCCGGTGGAAAGTATGCATCCTCTTGTTTGAAGAAGCAGAAGACGACCTGAGCGTGTTGCGTCGGGGCAGGAAACGAAAACCCTCCCTCGGACTTCACCAGACCAAGATGCCGCTCGTACCATTGATACAGAGCTTTTGGATCGTTCGCTCGCAAAAATGTACCGCCAAAGCCAGTAATTGAAGCCACGCAGTCTCCTATGCAAAACATCTATCCATAACTCACGCCTGGAGAATAACAGATCGTGTGTCACCTATCGAGGCGCACCCAGCAGCTTGTAGTCCGGCCGTCACGCCGGATCTGCTCCGCACCCACACGGAGCAAAAAGAAAGCTGGCGAGACATCCCCTTATCTCGCCAGCGTGAAGTGAAAAATTACAGAGAGCGCAGGAAGTCGATCAATTCCTGCTTCTGCGTGGCGCTGAGGTCGTTGAAATTCGCAATGACGGTGTTGGCTTCGCTGCCATTGCTCTCGTGATTCTGAATGGCTGCCGGGACACTGAGGTCGCGACCGTCATGCAGCAGGAATATCCGCTGTCCCAATCCCCACAAGGGCGCTGTGCGGAACTGGTCGCCGCCCGCGTTGCCCTGCACGATGTTGTCCGCGAATCCCGTACCCATGTCGTGGAGTTCAAGGTCGGTAAAGGGATGGAACGTTTGCTGGCTCAACGCTGGAACCAAGTTCGACACCTGCGTCGGACCTAATGTTGGATTGTGGCAGGTGGCGCAGCCGACCGACGTGAACAAGGCTTCGCCAGCGGCTATAGTGGCTGCAGGCACTGCCGCCCCGTTGAGGATCACCGTTCCAGTAGGAGGCGGCGCCAGGAAGCGCATGAAATTGGCGAACGCAGACACGTCATCCAGAACCGCTGCGTTCGGCGTTGAGGTGGGGTTCGACGCATCTTCCGGATATCCGTTCCCCGAGAGGTTCAGACAGCTCGCTGGCAGCCCGGTGCCTAACAACTCTTCTTCAGGCAGTGGTTTTTCGTTGTTGAACAACAAGTTAGTTATGCCCATCTCCACGTTGTAGGCCTCGCCGCTAAAGATGTGTAGCGACTTGTTCTGTGCCTTCCAGCCGAACTTGGTGATGGTGCCGTCATTGCCGCTGCGGTTGAAGGTGCCGGCAATGCCCAAGCTGTTTTTCAGGTTGGCCTGCTGATTCTCGATCAGCGTGGAATCGTCCAGGTTCTCGAACAGGCCATCGCCAAAGAGCGGGGTGGGTATCCGAAAGATGATGTTGCCAGCATTTTGGGCAGCGGTGAAATTGGGTTGCGCCAGACTGGTGCAGGTGCCGGCATCGGGGCGGCCTACTACGGTGAACAAGTCTTCTGGGACCTGAGTCGAGGGAATGGTCGTGTTAACCGTTCCGTTGGCGTTCATCAAGAACGGGAAGCGAGCCTCCCGCGTGGGGCCGTTAACGGTAATGAAGGATGGAACCGTGTTGGTGCTGCTACAGACGATGGTTCCCTTCTGTGCCGGCGTAGGCAAGGACTGGCCGCTCGTGACCGTGCTGACATTTGTCACGGACAGACCGCTCTCGCTGGTGCAGCTACCGAAGGCCGCAAACTGCGGATTCACCGCCGCGCCCGTGCCGCCGACAGCCGGTTGCGCGTGGCATCCTGCGCACTGGTTGAAGTTAAACCTAGGGCCGAGGCCGGTGTTAACTACGTTGGCGTTACCATTGGTGGAAACGTCCTCAATTTCCTGGAAGCGGCTCAGGCCGTCCGCAAAGAATGCGGTAAAGCCGTTGGGGTCGTTGTTGGGATTGATAAGTGTCGTGCCGGTGCTGGTCGTGATGCCATCGAATGTTCCGGTACGAACGCCGGTCTGCGCTCCAGGGTCTTGTTGAGCGACTGCAATTGTGGCTTGAGTGACTGCGAGTCCGGCGAGCAAGATCATCGCCGGCGCTAGAAATGAGGTGAACTTTTCTGTCCTGGTCATGGTTTCTCCTTGTGGGGGATTGTTCGGGATTGTCATGGATCCAGCTTTCGGACCCGATTGAAGCGCACGAAGCTCACAGCCGCAAGAGTGCGCAGCTCAGGAGGCCGTAATATCCATGCCTTTAAGGGCCTTACTATCCAAGGACTTTCAGACGATGAGTGGTGCGGATGTCAGCTTCTTCCAGGGCAGGAATGTCGATGGGGAAGTACCCAGCGAAGAAACTGACCACAGTCATTAAACAAGGTTGGTCACAACAATTAAACGAGGTTGGTCGAAGTCATTAATCGAGACTGACCACGACTATTAACCATGGATAAACCACGGACGGCTCAAAGTCAAATTATTTTTTCGATCTGTTTCGGGCCTGTGCTCCGCGGATGAAAATCCGGCTGAAACCGGGCTTTAAAAGGACGAAAGAAGTGGTTCAAATCTTCTAGAAAGTAGTTTGAGAGTCAAAAGAAGCGGCTTGGAATTTGGAAACAGTGGTTCAGAAACCACTTGCGGTGGGGCGACTTGCCCTTCGACAAACTCAAAGCAGGCAGTCCAGACGGACGCCCAAGTTTTTTGATCTCGCGCGCTTGGCGTTCGGTGGCCGCATGGTTTCTATTTAGCGGATGGCGATTCCTCTTCAATCGAGGGGAGACCTGGTGGTGCAGGTTCAGCGCCTCTCTGGTCTTTAATCGAGAGCTGGGAAACCCGGCGCCGATCAAAGAGGAAAGCTGCGCACTCTGAAAGCGCAGCCTCGGCCATCGCTTTGTAAACAGCACACTCCAGGCCTCCTGGCGCGCCAAGCTTCCTATAGCTGAGGTAGCTCGGCCCATAACACGAAAAGCACCAATCCGACGCCCAACAGTCGGAACACCCTGACAACTGACTACGGAGTAGGCCACTATACCGTGTTGCAGCTTCTTCGAGTGGCTTCCTCAAGACCTCTGCCGGTGTAAGCCGTTGTGTCGAACCGACCTGGTGCTCGTGACCACATACAAGATAGCAAGGTACAATGTCACCGTTTGTCATCACAGTAAACTTATCGATCCCAGCTCCGCAGATATATTGCCGCGGCCTGTCATGCGCGAACGCATAAGCCACGTTGACGGCGTAATAAAGCTCGGTCGACTGCGACTCCAGATATCGCTTTGCAGCGCGCCGCGCGGCCTCTCCGAACATTGTTGTAACAGTTTCATGCTGGCTGTTTGCGATCCCCGACGCACTCGCTGGGAAAGCTGGCATTACATGAGTCTCTTCGGCACCCAGGTCAAGTGCGTGATCCACAATATCGATCACACTAACTTCGGCTGCAAGGTGCCTGGAGGTATATGTAGCCTGGGTGCTGAAGTGTACGCCGGCTCGCCTCAATTTGCGGATACCGCCAACAACAACGTCATATGAAGGTCCACTGACCCGCCGTGGCCGACAGGCATCGTGGACGTTTCTTGGCCCGTCAAGGCTAACTGTTACGTTGAAGTTGTGGTCCGAGAGAAACTCCGCGACGGCGTCATCGACCAAGCTTCCGTTCGTCACGATAGCAAGCGATGGCATTTCCGGTTGATGCGACATCAACAGTCTAGCGACTTCGCTCCAAGCCGTGTTAATTGCATCAAATGCAATTAACGGCTCTCCACCAAAAAGTATCAACGAGGACACGGGTTTGTCGGAGAGTTGAAGAAATTGACTGACCGTCGTAACGATTCCGCCTGAATCAACGGTTTTTCCGTTCTGGTAGAGATCCTTGGCGAAGCAATAGCAGCAATCGAAGTTGCAGTTATTGGTTAGCACTAAAGTCAGCTCAACTCCGTTCGAGCGCATACACTGGCCGGTCGAGATTGCCTGCACGGGTAAATCCAACTTCCGAGAATTGCGAAAATAATTGCCTACGGCCTCGCTTACTGCGACATCCCGATCACACTGCGTCGCCAAGCGGCACGCGGATTCCTGTTCTATCCAGAGGAGTGATCGACTGTACTTTTCAAGAAATGTTTGGCCGTCCGAAAGCTTACTTAGCCGATGGAATAAAGCTTTTGCTTGCATACGCACCCCCGAGAGGTTCGGAGTTTAACTGAATGCCGCAGGGGTCGCGGCTCCGACTTCCGCTCCTGGAGGGGAAGTCGGAGCGCGCTAGAAGTATTTGCGGAGTAAGTAAGAACCGAGGGTTTTCTATCGCTCTCTTTCTCCACCACCTCCGTTGCAACATCCGTTATCTGCGAATTTGGGGACAAGAGCCAGTTTGTTCAACTGCTCCAGGGGAAGGGCGACGATTGCATCTTTCTGTTCCAAGAGAGCATCGAGATAGCCTAGATAGGCTGCTTTTGTTGTTGCTCGTACATCAGTTTCCTTTGCCATTTTCAGTCTCCTTTCTGCTCGCGTACAAGGCGTCGAAACGCCCGCGCAAACGAATAAATCATAATCTCCTAAATTTCCGTGATGACTATCACGGCTCTTTATGACTATTTGGGCAGGTCGCATAAGCGAGAAAATGTGTAACGTGCAAATATCCTCAACGCGAAGGTTGTCATCCGCCCCACCTTGTTGGCGGGTCTCACAGTCGGCGAAATGAGGTCCGAGGCATTTATGAGACCGGTTGTAGGAGTGGAGTTGTCCTCGGATGGCGCGAATCAGTTGCAGCTTGATTGGGCCAGGGGGGTGGTCTGGCTAATCACGCTTTAGTGCGTGGTCCACTCCTGGACGATGATGCCCAGGTCGTTGAGCTGTTGTATGGCGGTTTCTACATTGCGGCGGATTTTGGGACGGTCTTTGGGGCTGGCCTGGGGCGACTCGGCTATGGCGATTACGCGGCCATAGCGCCATGCGCCGGGAGGAAGGGCGACAAGAGCCTGGGCGAGATCGGCGGGGCGCAACTGAATCTCCTGGCGGCGGGCGGCTTCGGGACGGAGCATGGTGCCTTGACCCACGGTGCTGGGATTGGCGTCGGCGAGAGTTATACGCAGGTTGTAAGTGTCGGCGTCGACCCAGAGAAAAGGATTGGCCCACGCGCTGGGCTCGTGTATGTCAATGTATGTGCTTTTAGAGGGCAGAGGAATAACTGCCAAGGCAGTTATCTGAAGGTCACGCTCGGTGGCGGCGACCTGGGCCTTGTGCTCGGCGTTGACCGCGGTCTGGGCTACTCCTGAGACCACCTGCTCTTCTTTGTGGCAGGCGACAAGGGCCACGCCCAACAGCATAGCCATGCCCGAAATACCTTTGAGACTTGAGCGAGAAATCACCCTACAAGGATAACAGGGAGGGGTGTTTTGATTTGGGGCCGCGCAATGCCGGCTGGTCTGTTACTTGCCGATGAGGCTGCGGGCGATGGAGTCTAACATGCCGTTGAGGAAGTTGATGGACTCGGGTGCGGAGTAGCGACGGCCGATTTCGAGGGCCTCGTTGATGACGATGGGGAAGGGCGTGCCTTTGAAGCCGAGCATTTCGCCCACGGCCATGCGGAGCAGATTGCGATCGACTGCCGGCATGCGCTCCAGACGCCAGTGCTTGGAGTTGGCGACGATGAGCTGGTCGATTTTTTCCTGGTGGGCGACCGCTACGCGAAAGAGATCTTCAGCAAAGCCGCGGACTTCCGGCTCTACTTCATCGCCGGCCTTCCAGAAGGTGGCGCGCACCTGGTCTGGGGTTTGCTTGCCAATGTCCGCTTGAAAAAGCATTTGCATGGCGAGCTCACGCGACTTACGGCGCGTGCCGGCCGTCAAGCAGGACCGCCTTCTACGCCTCGGACGACGACCTTTTCGTCGGCGAGTTTGCGGCGGAGGCTCACCATTTCGATGGCCGCTAGCGCAGCTTCGAAGCCTTTGTTTCCGGCTTTGATGCCGGCGCGGTCGAGTGCCTGCTCAAGGGTTTCGCAGGTGAGCACGCCGAAGCTGTGGGGAATGCCGGTCTCCTGTTGCGACTGACCGATGCCGCGGGCGACTTCGTTGTAGATGGCCTCATAGTGAGCAGTCTCGCCGCGCAAGAGGCAGCCGAGGGTGATGATGGCGTCGACGCGGCCTGCATTGGCGATGGTGCGGGCGGCGGCGGGGATCTCCCACGCGCCGGGAACGCGCACGACTTGGATGTTGGCTCGCTTGGCTCCGCTGCGCAGAAGGGCGTCGAGAGAGCCTTCGAGCAGCCGCTCGGTGATGACGGCATTCCAGCGGGCGGCGATGATGGCAAAGTTCATGCCGGCGGCGGAGAGATCGCCTTCGACGGCGACGGGCTTGCCTTTAATGGGATCGGTCCAGGCCCAGAAACTGAAGGCAAAGCCTGGCTCCGGCTCGACGGTAAAGATGCGCGACTTCCAGTGCGTTTCAGTGATTGCGGCGAGACGCGTCAGGGCAGTGTCGCCGCCTTGCGCGCGCAGCCAGGTTGCAGCGGCTTGGTGCACCGCGTCGAGCGCGGTCACTTCTACTAATACGTCGGCGGTCGAAGGAAACTGGCCATCAACAAATTCTAGATTGCCGAGCGGGGCTAGGAACGATCCGCCACGGCTGCTTGTCGGGGTTCCCGACGACAGGTCTTCGTTGTTGGGGTGATCGTCCCATCCTTTGCCGGGAGCAAATCCCAGCGCTGAAAAGAAGCTTGCCAGCCGGTCATAGGTAGCCCGGTTGCCCGCGGGACGAAGAAAGGAGATCCCCTTGATCATGTTTCGATTCTATCGTGCGCCACCTGCGGTGGGGCCAGCGGCCTTCGGCTCGGAAAATGAATGCATTTGTATCCCAAGATTGCGACAAAAGCAAATACGTGGCAAGGATCGGGCATGCAGAGTTGATCCGCCAGCAAGCATGAAGGCCGACACGCGGCCTGCCTTCATGCTTGCTGATTTCTGTGTTGCGCGCTATGTAGTGGAGCGCGGCTTGACGGCGATGGCCGTGGCAGGAACGATGGTGCCTTTGCCGGTAAAAGTGCAGCCGAGGTCGTTGCCGCCGGCGGAGACAGGCGTGCAGGCAGGCAGGTTGGGACTGATCTGCTGCGTGTCGGTGGGCGGCGTCGAGGGGCTGACGGTGGTGGGAATGCTGATGTAGTGGATCATGTTGTCGCCCGCGGTGGAGACGAAGAAGAGCGTGTCATCTGGGGTGAATGCGCCGGCCAAGGGTGCAATGGGTGCGACGCCGCCCTTCTGCGTGACTAGCGGTACATAACCCAGAGTGCCTGGCGCGCTGGTGGTGCTGCTGATGGCGCTGCTGTTGGGCACGTAGTAAGGCAATTGGGCTGCTGTCGTACTAGCTGCATCCGCGGTGTAGGTAATGAACGCAACGTTGGACTGCGGCGAGGGAATCACCTGATTGACCGTGGTCGCGGCTACCTTGGTGGGATCGAGCGTCGGGGTTGCGTTGAGCCAAGGACCGGTGGAGAGAGCCGAGAGCGTTTCGATGCCAGTGGAGGAGTTGGCAGCCTCCGGGCAGGGGATGGGAGCGAAGATTTCAGGAGCCACTTCGACCGTGGGAACGGCGATGCCGATGTCACTGAGCTCAAAGCCGCCGGCAGTGATTGCCGCGCCCAGAATGTGATGGCCATCGGTGGTGGCAGCCAGCGCATCGGTCTGCACGTCCAGCGAATCGCTGGTTGGCTGCGGGTAGAAGACCATGCCAGGGTAGTCTCCAACAGCGTAGTTTCCAACCGTGCCTGTGGGGCACCAGGTGTGGGCCACGGTGGGATTGCCCCTGAGGTAAGCGCCGACAGAGGGAATGGTAACGGCCGGGGTTTGCATAGTGCTTGAAAAGGCCACATTGGACGGCAGCGGATTGGGCGGGGTATTGGGCGGCAGCAAGCCCGGGGGCAGCTGATTCTGGAGCGGGCTCGGCGGCAGCGGATATGTAGTCCAGCCGGTGTTCTGGTTGTAGATGTACAACGTATCGGTGTGGCCGGTGATGCCTTCTGCCGCATTGTTCAAGGCGGCGTTGTCGGTGATGTAGAGCGTGCTCGAGTCGGCGGTCCAGGCGGCGGCGTTGCCCATGCCGCCAAAGGTTGTAGAAGCGCCACTGGCAGCGCTGTAGATGTAGAAGAGTTGGCGTTGCTGATCGTTGATGAGCAGTTGTGCGTTGTTCGGCGAGACGGCCAGGACTACGCCAGGAGCGCTGGGGTCCTGCTTGGCGAGTGAGTTGTTACCCGGGCTGAAGATCATCAACTCGTGAGGAGAGCCGAGGTAGATACTGTCGCCTAGCTGGTCCATCACCATGGAGTTGGGCACGTAAGGCAGGCGCACCGTGGAACCGACCGTGCCTGTGAGCAGTTGGACGGGAATAATGTACTGCGATTGTCCGGGAGCAGCGAACCAGACGTAGTCGCTGGCCGTGCCTTGGGTAGTGATGGTAACCGGATTCGAGGCGATAGGTAGGCCGGTACCGTAGATACCGATTTCATTAATGGGAGCAGGATTGCAACCGGGCGGCTGGCAAAGGGCATAGATGGAAGCCACGCCGGGGAAGTTAGTGGTGATGGATCCAGCGCTGCCTGCCGAGATGTCGATTGGGTTGGTGGACTGGTAGGTCAGGGCGAGGCCGGTGATGGTGTTTCCGTTGGTATCGATGGTGGTGGTTTTCAGATTTTGAGTCACGCCCTGGTTGATGGTGCCCGAAGTCGCGTCGTCTTCAAGAGTTAGGGAGATCGATTGCGGCGGGCAGGTGGAGAAGTATCCGGCCGAAGAGCCTGAGCCTGCCACCGATGCGGTGATGGCGGTGGTGCCTGGCTGGCCGGCGGTGATGGTGACGACATTTGTAGTGTTGTTGGTGGCAATCGAGGCAACGGTGCTGGTGCCTACCGAATAATTTAGTGTGCCGATGGATGAGGTGCAGTTGGGAACCGGGGTAAGGGTCGTCGAGACCGATGCGGTTCCCGAGCAGATTGCCGAGCCATTCGATAGCTGGGCTGAAGTTGGCGGTGCGGTTGCGCTGATGCCGCCTGCTGTAACGCTCAGCGGCGTTCCGCCGGCAATGGTGTTTGCTGCGGTCAAGGCTACGGTCGCAGTTGCTCCGACGGAACCGTTATTGAAGAGACTTAGATTGCAGGTCTGCCCTACCGCTCCGAGGATTGGGCCGGTGACGAGCGTCACGGTTCCCGAACAGGTTGCCGTGCCATTGGAGAGCGTAGCAGTGGTAGGCGGTGCGGTTGCGCCAGAGCCGACCGCGGTAATGGTCAACGAAGTTCCGCTCGCAATGGTGTTTGTGCCGGTCAAGGCAACCGTCGCGGATGCTCCGTTTGAACCGTTGTTGAAGCCACTCAGCGTGCAGGTTTGCCCATCCGTTCCGGTGATTGTTCCGCCCGACTCATACTCCGCTGCGGTAAGGCTGCCGTTGAAAGCGGGCGGCGCGATGAAGGTTCCACCGGCGATGATGTCGGGAGTGATAGCAGGCAAATTGCAGGACAGGCTGGGAGACGAGGAAGTGACCACTGAAGCCGGAGCGCAAAGGAGATACTGCTGATTATTGGCTCCGAGGACGCAGGCTTGTGCGTCGAGTATGGCTTGCTGATCTTTAGAAAAGCACTGCTGCGCGGCTGGAAGAGGCGAGCCGGATGTCGAGATTGGCGTTGTGACAAGACTGACGGAGGTCACCGGGGCATGCACGTAGACCGTGACGGGATTGGAGGTCACGGACTCGGCGGAAGCGGTGATAAAGGCCGTGCCATAAGGTAGGCCGCCGGTCGAAGGCAGCGGATTCGGCGGGCTGCAGATGGTGTAGTTGGCGATACCGCCGCCGGTGTTCCGGTTCCACGTACCAGCGCAGATGTTTCCGCCTGGCGAGATGTCCACCAATTGGTTGTTGGTGGTGCCGTAGGTAAACGTGCCAGCGCTGGCCGTTGTGCCCTTGCAGGTAGTAGCCGTAGCCGCGCCGACCTGGCGCGTTTGCCCGTAGGCTATGGAGATGCCCGCGGTCGCCGGTGATAGCGTGATGGAAGCCACAGACGTGACCTTCAACCCATACCCCGCGCCGTTGCAGTAGTTCGCATCCGGGTTGCGGGTGCAGCCTGAAATCGAAATCCCAGCTGGAATAGCCAGGCATAGCAAACAAACAAGCGTCAAAAACCGCCGCATGAATCCTCCCCGTCCCGTCTTGTCTAACCGCGGAACGGTCACTCCCGATACCGTCGGAAAAATTAGGTTATAGCGAACTTTCCAATGCCGCCGCCTGCGGTTGCCGCTCAGAGACTCTTTCTTTTCGAGAAAAAGCTCCCTTGCGCGGTGCCCGCAAAGGGCTACGGAAATTGGAAAGGCGCTCTCTGGAACGGCCCGTCAACACGCCATGGCTGGCTTGCCGCCGGTGGAATCCGCTCAAATGACCGGCTCCCGGCTTCGCGCTCTTGACCTGCAGCCGGTTGACGAAACGCGCTCCTAAGCTCCAAAGAAAAGTGTATCAGGACGGGGTGGCGACCGGCCGAAACCTGGCGAAGCAAATCCCCGCGCCTGCTGCTTCCATAGACTCCGCCGGCCCGGGATGGCGAGCAGGTCTGAGCTACGGCGTGGGCGGCAGATAACGGGCAAACCACTCGACGACCCGGTCCATCACGTCCAAGCGATGGGCCGGGTCGGTAAACATGTGCCCTTCGTTAAGATAAACCACAAGTTGCGTGGGCACATGGCGGTCGCGCAGGGCGTGCCAGAACTCGAAGGATTGTGGCGTTGGGCATTCGCCGTCGCGGTCGCCGACCACTACTAGCGTGGGTGTGTGCGCCTGTTGGATGAAATTGATGGCTGAGCTTTTGGCATAAACTGCGGGGTCGTCGTAGACCGAGGCGCCGAAGTAGGGCGTCATCCATTGGTCGATGGAGTTTTCGCCGTAGTAACTTTGCCAGTTGGAGATGCCCGCGCCAGCTACTGCAGCTTTGAATCTCTGGGTCTGGGTTACGGCGAACATAGTCATGAATCCTCCGTAGCTCCAGCCGGTGATGCCCACGCGGTTGGGATCTACCGGATACTTGGTCTCGACCGCATCGACGCCAGCTAGGATGTCGAGCAGGTCTCCGTAGCCGAAGTCCTTGCGATTGGCTTGGGTAAATTCCTCGCCCTGCCCGAAGCTGCCTCTGGGGTTTGGCTCGAGCACGAAATAGCCGAGTGCCGAAAACGCTGCCGGCCTCAGAATGCTGCCTCCCCAACGCGACTCCGCCACTGCGGCAGGCCCGCCATGCACGACGACGATCAGCGGGTATCTCTTGGCAGGATCGTAATCTTTAGGCAAAGTCAGCCAGCCTTGCACATTGAACTTGTCGCTCTTCCAATCCAGCGAAACCGACTTGCCCCAGGCCGGCGTTACCTCGTCGTTGATGTGCGTAAGTTGTGAGAGGGCAGCGAGATCGGCGGGCCGGCTGCTTGGGGCCGGAGTGGCTCTGGCAGCATAGACCTCCGGCGCGCTGTCGAATGTGCTGGCGTGGAAGACGAACAGGGAGTGGTCGGCCGTTGCGGACAGACTCATCAGCAGCCGGCCGTCGCCGACACTGCCCTGGATGCTGAAGATGGCCGAGCCAAAACTGGTGGCTACACTGTCGCTGGTTCTGTCTCCCTGCAACCGGAAGCGAACCAGTTGACAATTGCCGCCGGCCAGCTCGCTCACATAGATATGCTCGTCGTCGCCCCATTCGATCCAGGCCGGCGAGGTGGGGCGCTTCGGTGTAAGGCTGCGCGGCTCGCCCCCACCCGCGGAAACGATCCAGATGTCGCCTCCCGTTACTCCCTGGTCGCTCATCAGGCCACCGATGAAGGCAATCGCTTTGCCATCCGGCGACCAGCGCGGCACCGCTATCTGCAAGCCATGCAATGGGCCGGAGACTTCGGCGGGCGAGAGAATCGCTTTGGGTTTGCCGTCTAAGTCTTGCGTATAGAGCTTGGCTACCCACCAGTTGTTTTCTCCCGGTGGATCGGCGGCTATATAGGCAAGAGACCTCCCGTCGGGGCGCCAATCGAACTCATAGAGATGCAGATTGGGGGGAGTTAGAAAACTGAAGAGCGAAGTGAGCGACTCTGCCTTTGCTTCCTCTCCGTTCCAGTTAGTGGGCACAGTTACCGAGGCAACTCGCTGAATCTCCATGCCTTCTTCGCCAATGACACCTGACGGCAGCTTCATTGCTGCCAACGCACCCGCTGGCCGCGTGGCACCTTCGACATAGAGGAAGGCCACACGCGTTCCATCCGGCGAAAAGGCTGGAGCATCCACATAGCCGTTCAACTCCGACAGACGCTTCGCTGGGCTGCCATTGAGGCGTGCCAGATAAAGGTCGGGCTGATCGGGCTTGGCGCAATCGGAGAAGAATGCCAGCATCTTCGAGTCCGGTGCCCACGCAATCTGGCCCTCCTGGCAGTACTGATCGGGCTTGGCGGCAGCGGTCACGCGGTCGCTTTTGGCCAAGTCACCCATCGGAGCCACACGAATCTCCGCACTTTGCTTTGCATCTTGAATCCACGCCAGCCGCTTTCCGTCCGGGGAAACCGCTACCTGCCCAAAGGAGTGCCCGCGGTTGAGCCCCTTCAGCACGCCCTCGATATGAGCGCGGTCTGTCGTCTGCGCCGCCTGAGCTGTGGCGGCGGGGAGGTTGAATACTGCTCCCAGAAGCAGGGCTGCGCCAGCCACTAATGCAATGCGAAAGGAGGAGAGAATTGGCGAAGAATTCATAGAGGAATGCTATCAGGAGAAACGAGCGCGCGGGGATGCTGCGGGCCTCTCGGTTTGGCATCTGGGCAACGCTACCGAGCTGCCGGTTATTCGGAACCGTGATCGGTAAATGCGATTAGTCATCTCCTTATGGTTCATGCGAATGCGAATTTCTCCATGATGCGAACATAGCAATGTTCGGCACGGCTTCCAACCTATCTCGATTGAGGCTTGAACACTGCTCAATTGCGGCATGAATTGGTTAGCTTGTATTGGAAGCGGGAATTTCATAGACAGACCTTGACATGCGCACGATTTCGGCGTAACACTTGATTAGTAAGTATTCGCTCTCCTATTAAGGTTCATGGAACTTAGATATTGAAGGTTCTTTGAACTTAAGGTAGCCCCCTGTAGTGCTTGTCGGTGACTTTTACCCCAGGAGCCTTTGCAAAGATTCTCCGCAAGGCTCACAAATGACAGAAGTCAGATAATGTTGCAGCATTGAAGGTTCTCCAGCCATCGTGCAGGCTGGCGTGCGTGCGACTATGCGTGTGCTCAGCTGGAACAGTCGAGACAAATCAATGGCCTCGATCGATTAACGCTTTGTTCCAGGCAAACATTGTTCAAGCAAGCAACCGAACGATTGGAGCCACTATGCCCTTACTTAAGCAATGCGATGCGAGGAATCGTCTTTCTGCCGGCCGGATCAAGAGTCAGCATTCTTATAGGCCAGCGGAGCAAGTCGATAGAGCCAGTTCTTCAGTGGTTGAGATGGATAGAACAAGGGCGAATCGACTAACATTTGCCGAAGATTTTTTGCTGGAACATTCTCATTCTGGCCGACACATCACAGTGGTCGAGATTTCAGCCAGCGCGGGAATCGCACCCAAGGAAGCTCATCATTCGGCACAACATTTCGGATTTCCTTCTTGAAGCAAGACAACTTAGGCGGCTGGAAGATGATAGGGGTTTCAGAGGGAAAGCATAACACCCCGAGCTTTCAGCTTAAATCTTTCATAAGGGTGGGTTTTTAGATACTCACTTTTCAGATTCTCTGAACTAAGTCGACGTATCTGAACACAACTTGCTCTTAACTTCTCATACGTAAGAGGTGTGTCAATGGCCGAATCGAAGGTTCGCAAACAGCCGCAGAAGAACAATGCTATCGTCTCAAAACGCGCTCCTGCCCAAGTGGCGGCGATGTCAGTCTCGGGCCCGTCCCAAGATACCATTCGAGAGCGAGCGTTTCAGTTGTACCTAGCCCGTGGGAAGCAACACGGTCTGGACCAACAGGATTGGCACCGCGCCGAGCGGGAAATTCTCAATCGGTAACGAATTGCATCTCAGCTGCCGTAGGCTTGGCGGAAGGCCGGAGGAGGTAGTTATGGGTTGCCCAATCTGTAGGAATCTCGAACGCGCTTATGAGGATGAGCTGAACGAGTATCTGGAAGCTTGTTCATCAGCGTGCTATCGTGTCAGCACGAAACTCGCGGGTCAGAAGAATGTTGACATGGAGCGCGCCAGGTACGAACTGGAGGAGCACAGGTCTGTATGCGTATCCGTCCGGGTGTCTGCAATTTTGCCGGAACGGGAAGTACCGACGAGATTGAGTCAACTTGTGGCGTAGCTCAGAACGGCTCTTTGGTTTGCGCTAAGTTTCAGAAGCGGTACTGAGGCAGCTTCGGTATAAGATGAAGAATCCTCGGCGGTAGCGGGGCTCTCCTCATCCGATAGGTCGTTGATGTTGCAACTCTGAAAGAAGCGCGGCTTGGTCAGAGCGGCGGTTTCCTGCATTTCCGTGTCACATGGGCGAGAGACGCGAATTTGAAGTCAATCCCCAGCCGCTACATGGATCGCCAACAGTTTTTCCAGCAGAGGCTTGAGCAGCTTCAGGTCGACCGCATTCGCGCCGTCGGACCTTGCGTTGGCCGGGTCATCGTGAACTTCCAGAAACAGGCCGTCTATGCCGGCGGCTACAGCCGCACGGGCCAGCAGGGGAATGAACTCCGGTTGACCGCCGCTTACCCCATTGGCCACCGACGGCTGCTGCACCGAATGGGTGGCGTCAAAAACCACTGGCGCGATGCGGCGCATGATGGGCAGGGAGCGGTAATCGACCACCAGCGTGTTGTAGCCGAAGCTGGCTCCGCGCTCGGTAAGGAAGACGCGCTCATTGCCCGTAGAACGGACTTTCTCGACCGGGTAGGTCATATCCCATGGGGCAACGAACTGGCCTTTCTTGATGTTGACGGCGCGACCGGTTTTGCCGGCGGCTACCAGCAGATCCGTCTGGCGGCAGAGAAAGGCGGGAATCTGGAGCACGTCCACGGCTTCGGCGGCCATGGCGCAGTGGGTCGGCTCGTGCACATCGGTCAACACCGGCAGGCCGGTGTCCTTGGCCAAGCGGCCCAGGATGCGCGTGCCCTCGATCAGGCCCGGCCCGCGAAAACTCTTCACGCTGGTGCGGTTGGCCTTGTCGTAGCTGGCCTTGAAGATGTATGGGATGCCGAGGTCTGCCGTGATGCGCTGAATCGCCTCGGCCATCCGGCGCGCATGAGCCTCAGACTCGATGACACATGGGCCGGCGATCAGGAATAGCTGGCCCCCGCCTACATGAACGGGACCGATTTCAAAGGAATTGCTCACGAAGCCGATTCTATCCTGACAGGAAGCGAGAAGACGTTTCAACGGACTGGTGGAGAGAGTTTTGGGGCGGACCTTTACCTGAAGCGAGCGCAACTATACAATCTCAAGAGGAAGGCCGAAGTAGCTCAGTTGGTAGAGCAGCTGATTCGTAATCAGCAGGTCGTCGGTTCGAGTCCGACTTTCGGCTCCATTCTATTCGATAATTTACATGGTTTGCGTCTGGCACTGTGAAGTACGAGATCCTTTGGAAGTCCCGCCGCGCTCTGGCAGCAACCCATCGTCTGTTTATCATAGATATGTCGAGGTGTTTGCCTCTCGCAAAAGGACCTTTGCGCTTGAGTTCGTCCGGTGATTTTGCCGATTCGTTGAATTAATCTGCAAGGTTTTGGGGCTAAAAATAAATATCGTAGGGGGGGAGGGGGTAGGCCTCGGATCTCCTTGGCGGCAGATCAGTTCTTACAGGCAGACGATTGACCAGAAGTTGGCCGGAGTGCAACCTCTGTTTCTATTGTGCGGGACGGGAGCGGAATTATCTGCAAGCTCCTGTGCGGTAGACGTTCCCTATTGCACGGAATTAATCCTCACTAGGCTTTCTATCTCACCCCTCATGAGAGCCTCGTCTTGCGCTTAGGCTGGCCTTATGTGCGCTCTATTGGAGTGGTTATCCTGCCGAGGAAGAATTGCTCAACTTTGCTTTGCAGGCGGAGATTGCTGCGTGTCAGGGGAGATTTGCTTGTGAAGCTGGGACGTTATGCCGAGCGCGCAAATAGCTTCAATGTGCCATCGCGACTACGGAGAACCGTCGCGAGCACGAATTGCTGTCGAAAAACTAAAGCGGGTGATGTTCATAGATTTAAGGAATTGGTTCGCACAGATTGCGTCTCCAGGGATAGGTCCATCAAGAGCAGAGCCGTAGAATTTATTCGGATAGTATGGAACGGAGACCATATGTGCTTGGAAAAACCGCTTAGAATCGTCACGCCGGTTAATGAAGGTGAACAGGGAATTAGCGCATGGTCGGAGCAATCTTCGTTCTTGGATCTCCTTGCCGAACAGCGCATAGGCCGGTCAATCATTCTTTACGCCTCTGGCTTCAACCACGGCAGCCTATTGCTTCACTCGATTTTAGTTCCCATCAATGATCTCGATGCGGTGAAGCCAGATGACATGATGCATTGGGACGATCCCAACGAGTCTTGGTCATGCGGACTCGTGTATGGTGGCGGCCAGCCTCCCCATTTGGAGTACAGTAGGCCTCTTTCAGGAATCCGTCCAGGTGCATATGAAGGCGGTCAGAAGCTTGTCTTCGGTCGGTCCTTTGACGGTCGGACGGAGGACAAGCATTACTACGAGATTGCGCAATTCTTGACTCATGCTCACAACCTTCATTGGACGCCCGAACGGAATGCCTGGTGTCGCTTTGATGGGAACGGAGATGTGGAGGATGTCATCAAGTGGACCGAGAAAGCCGGGCGCTCCGGCTATGAAGCTGCAACCTGCATTGCCATTGGCAGAGAGGTTATAGAAATGCAGATGTCAGCGACTGGAACTGCCCTTGTCCAGATGTTCGACGTCACGAGCGTAGGTAATGGGTTTCACCGTTGGGACAAAGGGGAGGAGCGTTCCGTTGAAAATCAGGAACTCAGCCTGTACCTCCATTCTCACCGTGAGGGTGTAAACGGGAGCTGGCTTCGCGGGGTTCAGATCATCAGGCCGCGTCTGAGCTCAGAAGGCTTCGGACAATACTTATACGACAAATACCAGCAACCCAAGCAATACGCCACTTTCCTGACCGAGGATTGGAAGAACAAGCGGATTACGGAGGTATGTTGCGCGCCCAATGCGATGGCGTCTTACTTTGAAGGGGGCTCGCCCCTACCCTACCAAATATCTCCGGTATTCTTTAAAGCTTCAGTACTCGACAAATACAAAGCTGATCCGGAAAAGTATTCGCTTGAGCATCGTTCTATTTCTTGCAGGAATGCTTGGCATCTTAAAACCTACGATCTGAATGACGCCGGGCAAGTCCACACCTACCTCACGTATCTCGGTGATTTGCCATATTCTGAACAGCTTTACTGGAAGTCGTTTAACGAAGGGCCAAAGAGCCCGATCTCAAGACGAGCCTTCACGACGGACTTCGAGGGTCAGTGGTATAAGGGTCCCGACCCGCTACGAGACCTTCAAGCCATGCTGACTGATCTCCATACATCCGGCTTGCAGTGGTTTACGCTACGCGAACCAAATCTTGTCAGTCAGGTGCATTATCCACTGACGCCTTCAGCAAAGGCCTGGAGCGACACTCTCATTGCCTTAGCGAAGTTAGTTATTGAAGGTCTCGAGAGGAGATATTTCGAAGAACGAGCCAAGAGTAAAGGTGCCAAAGGCGATTCCCAATGGGGTTCAATTCGTTGGGTACAGGAAGCAATGAAAGCCGCTGGCACCTCCGACGAGATTGTTGATGAGGTGATCGCGCCTCTCCGCACAGTCCAGCAACTGAGAACCAAGCTTGCCGCTCATAGCGGCGGCAGTGAAGCGAACGCGATACGTGCTGACCTACTAAGCGAATACAAGACACCGCGACTACATATTGAGTACCTTTGTGGTCAGTTAGTGCAGTCACTTCAAATCCTCCGTAGCCTAGGTTGGTCGTAGGTTCCGCCATCCCGCATCGTTGCAGGGGCGGCTCACGCATATCTCGAACTGTCACTGAAGATGGGTGCGCCAGGTCTGGATTTTTAGACTTGGGATCTGGCTGGTCATCGACCCGCGATGAATCGAGAATCGAGGTTTGCATGTCTCAGAATCGAGGTCCTTCGACAAGCTCAGGACAGGCTCCGGGCACACGACATTATTACAGCGATTTAGTTTCTTTTGGTCATGCTATATATGGAAAATGCGCGCTTTTGTTTCCCGTGTGTCGCTCCTCATGTTCTGCACATCGATACTCGCCCATGCGGGGACGAATCCCTCGTGGACCACACCCGTCGCTCCGTTCCGAATTGCCGACAACCTCTACTACGTGGGGAGCCAGGATCTGGCCAGCTACCTCGTCGTCACCTCAGAGGGAAATATCCTCATCAATGCCAACCTCGCTACTTCGCCGCCGCAGATACGCGCAAGGGTGGAGAAGCTAGGCTTCCGCTGGGCTGACATCAAGATCCTGCTCAATAGTCAGGCGCATTTCGATCACATGGCTGGCGCGGCCGAAGTGATTCGCGAGACACATGCGAAGAATATGGTGATGGACGGCGACGTGAGCGTGGTTGAGACTGGCGCACAAACAGATTTCCTGTCGCCCTCACCCAATATCCCCACCTATACCGCGGTGCACGTGGACCGCGTGCTCCATGACGAAGACACTGTAAACCTTGGGGGTGTGATATTGACGGCCCATAAGACTGCCGGCCATACGCGCGGATGTACTACGTGGACCATGCGCTCTCATCTCCCAGGGGAGCCAGCGGGGACATCGCGCAACATCGTCATTGTGGGAGGGACGAGCTTTTGGTCGGAGTACCACTTCGTCGCTACGCCCAGCCATCCCGTAAGCTATCCCGGCATCGTTCAGGATTTCCAACATACATTTGCCGAGTTGCAGGCTTTACCCTGCGATGTATTTCTTGGAGCGCACGGTGGGTATTTCGATATGCTCACGAAACTGGAGCGCTATCCGCAGAATGGCCCACGTGTCTTCATCGACCCGGGAGGCTATAAGGATTACGTCGCCGATGCTCAGAAGACTTTCGAGCAGGCATTGACAGCACAGCAAGCCGCCGCTGCACGTTGACCTTCCACATTGCTTTTGCTTTAAAATATCCCTGAAACGATTATTTCGTTCGTCTCACTACCTTATGTCAGCCGCGAACAGGAATCGACCGTAGCACACTGATCGACATTTTGCGGAACTTGGTTCGGCATGCCTGTCGCAAATCACCCGCCTTTCCTGTTGAATGTCGATTCGGCAGGTGATCCGTAGCGACACAATCCCCAGCGCCGATTCTCCGTCTGGCTCCGAAAAATGTCGGCTCCGTAGTCTGGTCCTTCTTCGAGCGGAGGAGGTTACTGGTATGAGAGGTTCAATCAATAGCCAAAGGAGTGCTCTGTTCGGAATTCTATTTCTGGCATTCCTCTCACTTTCCTCGGTAAGCGTGTCCGCGCAGGACTGGGAACGGTTCCGCGCCGCCTATCCTTATCACATCCAGGTCATCGCTCTTTCCGGCGCCCGGCTCGACGGCAGCCGGGCCATGATTATTTCCGAGCCGCCGCCATCGGTGACGCTGGAACGCATCGAGACTCTGCTTCCGGCGCAGAGCATGGTCGGAACCAGGCAGCACCGACTCGGCGTCGACGGATGGGTCAAGGATATTGTCGTAGAGCTGCCGCCGCTCCAGATCGCACAGCTCGACAGGATGCTCGACCAGCTCCAGGTGCTGATCTTCGGCACCTCCTACAAGGCTTACGTGGTGGGGATCCCAGACGCAGCCGAGCGGCCGCACCTGGAAAAGCTGAATCTACATGTCACGTCAGCCGATCTCAAGTCCTGGCTCTTTGGTCGCGGGGAAAATGTACAGTGGGGCAAAATCGTCGGTAAATTTGTCGTTGCTGTAATTTTGATGGGATTTGGACTGGCTTTTCTCGGCTCCGGCAAGCACGTAATTCTCGGACTGCTAGCCTCCGTCGGCGCCATCGTGATGATGATCTCCGCCTCCGGGCTCATTTCGCTTGGACTACTGGGCATTCTGTTCGGATTGACCGCGATTGCGATGTTCCGTAAATCAAAAACGGGCTGGGGATCAGCTCTGACCGTGCTCTCGCTTGGCCTACTGATTACTGTTCCCGTCCGCTGGCACGCGCTGCACCAGGGCCCGGGCACACTCTTTGCTCCTCTTCTAGGCGGCAAGCCGGCCAGTTGCGCGGAGATTCTTGACAGCGGACGTAGTGGCGTCTTCCTCAGCACTCGTCCCGGCCTGATTCTCTGGTCCTTCAACAAGAACACTCCGCTCGATAGGCAGACACTGGAGATGCGCCAGTTTGCGCTGGACTCGGATCTGGTTCTAGGCGCGGTCACCACAACGGACCAGATCGGCATCCTTGCCCGCGAGCGCACCACGCCCGTTGCGCAGCTTCCGCCTTTGCGCGCAGAGACTCTCCTGATGCTTGCCGGCGCAAAGGAAGATGAGCTGTCGCAAAGCTATGAGCGAACAAACATCTTTGCAGGGCGATATGACATGGACGAGAACATGGACTGGGCGCCCATCTACCTTAGCCCGCGCCTTATTGACACCGAATACGGAAGCCTGCTCAACATAACCGATCAGCTCTTAAAACAGTGGAGCATGCATGACGAAATCTCGTATGTGAACTTTGCCTATCCCAAACCGAAGGATTATCCGTTTTCGGAGGCACTTTTCAGAACGCTCGGCACCTCCGATCTGACCTTTAACTGGAACACCAAGGGCGCTGGTTATGTTACAACCAGTGGCGATCATGAGATCTACGCTCTCAATCGCACCGGCTCTCTTCCCATAGATTACCTAGCCAAAGGGAAACCCGATGTGCAGAAGGCCGAAGACACGGCCTACGATTACTACTCCGGCATGTCCGATCCTAACCTCATCCGGGTTGTGCAGTATGCAGCCATGTACCAGATCTTTCATCGGTATTCGGTAGCGGCTACTGCCAGCCCCGGCCCGGCGCCTATGCCTGCGCCTTCGCCATCGCTTGATCAATCTCAGGCAATGCTGAGCTTGATCGCCGGCCTGTCGGATGACGAAATTGCGGAGGAGAACGATCCGGATGACCGTAAGATGCTGGGCACCGTTCGCGATGGGCTGAACGCTCTACTCAAACTGGATTCCGATGGCTCACTCACAAAGCTCGTGGTCGGCGCGCTTGCTACCCGCGATGGGTATGCCGCAATCGACGCGCTGAGTGATGACGACGAGAAGAAGGGTCTGCGAATGCTCGTTGCGTCTACACAGGAAGTCGCGCCCAAATTTGTCTCTCCGCAGGTGCGGATCGAAATGCTTCGTCGCTATCTACTGGCAAATTTCGTGCGTCAGAACGATAGCTTGTGGATTCACACTCCATCGATCGTTGAGTCCCATGGGATTCGCGGGGGGGTGGGAGGCCATAATCTTTCATCTCGTGTAACCGTTTTTGAAGCGGACACATCCCTTTCCGCCGGAACCGTATCGGTGGAGGACAACGCCAACAACCGCATCATTCACTTCAATCCCCGCGATGAGGCCCGCATCGACGATGCGGTGCGCAATGTCGCGCGGGAGGGCGAGGCCACTACGGACCAGATTAAAGCTGCCGCCGAGACATCGCTTCACTCTGCAGAGGTTGCGCCCCAGCCCATAGACGCAGCGCTTTTCATCGACGGCGCCCGTAAGCCAGACCCGCTACGCGGCTTCCAGAGCGCGCATGCGCCGGATTCCGTGCCCGGCCTCGGATGGCGGCAGAATACTGAGTCGCTGTCCTCAAAGGATGCCAGGCTTTTCAAGAAGCTGGGTGGAACCGGGACTCGCGCCGTACTGGTGGCGCGTGATTCCAACGGAGCTTATGTCATTTCGGCGCCGCCGGCCAGCCCCCTGCAGGCCTTTGACATGGCCAGCGGCACCGACGCATTTCTTGCACTCACTGGCGACAGTGGCGACACAAATGTGGCCATCCATTTCCGCGGCTTTGACGAGCGCCAGGCCGAGGGCTTCTTGCGCAACGTGGAAGCGCATTCCGAGATCCATGTCATCGCAGGAAGCACCGAGGAGTTTGTCAGTCCCGAGGAGCTCACGAAGATACTCGCTGCAAAGTATGAGTGGAGCGGCGCCAAGGTCGTCGAAGAGCCAAGCGTTGCCATTGCGGAGGATGGAACCACGCGCGAGATTCACACCGACCTTGAAGTTCCGGCAAAGGAATCCGGCAGACCCAGCCTGCTGATCAGGATCAAAATCACGCTCTCTAGCGCTGTCGATTTCACGGCGCAGATGCTCTCCGACCTCTCTACGTACATCAAGGGCGTGCTCGATTCCGTGCTCGGCAATCTTTCCTCCGCAGACGATTCGCGGATTGTCGCCAGAAGGTTAATCGATGAACTTAAGAAGGACCGGCGCTTTGCAGATGTGCAGGCGCAGGTCGAACATGACAGCCGCACGATTTTCTATGTTCACGAAGGAGACCCTTTTGCGCGAGAGCAGTTCCTCCGTCACGCCGCATGAATGCGCACTGCTGATCGGCATTCCTCTTGAGCGGGAGAGTTTTCTGAGGAAGATCAATGGACCGCGCGACGGCAATCTGGCCGATAGCCAGTTCCGGGCGCGCAGCCCTGAGCTCTCCTGGGTCGGATTCGAGTCTCTGGCGACGCAACTCGAAGAGATTGCCGGCGAGGCGGAGCGGCTCGGAGTCCAGGTTTTCCGTACGGCCACGATTGCGGATGTTGAAAGGGCATCGCGGCAGCGGCAGGTGACGATGATCAGCCACTCCCGCGGCCCCATGTTTGTGCCCGCCGACATTCTCGATCCGGCAAAGATTCGCTCTGCGCTCCTCGCGGCTTATCCCGGCATTTCTATCGAGGAAAATGCGGCCGCGCTGACCGAGAATCTCAATCGACTTTGCTTCCCCGGCGATAGCGCCGTCAATGGCATGGGAGCGCAGATCCGCTATCAGAAGGAGCTTGATGAGGTTAGGCACAAGGTTACCGATCTGCTTCCGGACGCCTTCAGCGGCGGTGCCGGCGTTGAGTTCGCTGGCGGCTTTCACGGCTTTGACGAGATCGCCCGAGCCTTTCCACCATCATTTTGCGGCGTCATCGATCTGATTGTTTGCAACTCACTGGTTCTGGCCGAGCTCATCCGCAACCGCTGCGCACGTTCCCTTGTGCTATCAACCAGCGATTACACATTTCCTCGTACCAGGCTCCCCTCATATATGGCTATACTGCGGCTTCTTTCCAGAAAGCCCATGGCTTACGAAGATGCCTTCGAGCAGTTGAGACTTGCACTCAGGAGAAAATTCAAATGAAGACGTACCAGGCAGTTTTGGAACGGTTTGCAGCCATTGATTTTGGCAGGGCCGCCGCGCCAAGAAACTCGGAGGCACAGCAAGAGACGCTCCGGAGCGAGATTCGGGCCGTTATCCAGTCAGATACGAAATACTTCAATCTCTGCATCGCCTTCCTTGTAATGCTTTTTATCGGCTCCACCATCCTGGTTCTCTGCAACCTCTCCAGACCGGCAAGCATCACGGCAATCTCGTCCGCAACTGGCATATCCTATGCTTTTTTGCTCAAACAGGCGATTGGCCTCTGGCGCGAGAAATCGCATGCCGAGGTTGGCTACGTTCTTGCCACGAAGCTTCCGGCGGAAGATCTGAAGGCTGTCGTGCTCGTGCTGCTCGGCGCCAGAAAGTGATTAGTTCCATCTGCAGAACGGATAATCTGCAAATATACTCTGAAGCGGATAAGCGGGAACAGTCACGCAGTCTTCTCTTACGAATGCAATCCACTTGAGCTGCAAAAATCTCTCGATCACCGCTGCGAATCATGGTCTTGTCGAAACCTTTCTCCGTGACTGAGAGAATGACGAAACTATGCGGCAAGAATGCGAGAATGTGCTGAAGGGTTTTTGCAACTGAAATCCTCGTTCGCAGCAAATTTGTGCGCGACTGAGCTTCAGTTGATTCCTTCCAGGGCTGAAATACCTCGATGGGCTTGATCCTTTCCATTTCTCCGCACGGACGATTGATTGCCGCCACAACGCCGGCAAATGAGTCCTTGCTGGACGAGGCGATTGCCGGACGCATCGCTCACGCGTTTTCCCAAGGCCAGGCAAGCGGTCTTCTGCATATGGCGAGCCGGGAACTGGAGACCAGCGTACCGCCAGGGTTTGCCTTTGCACGCGATTTCGCATGCAACTATTTCACGCGCCTCTGCCACACACCAGATATTTCCAGCGCGTTGGAATTGACGCCCATTCCCGCGCCAGATGCGGAAGGACTCGCGGAGATGGCCGCAGTTGCCCCGCCCATGCGCGGACTCGAGTATCTGACCCCGGACTGCCTTGCGGGGTGGTGGACGGAGTTAGACAACCTGGTGCGGCAGCAGATGACGGAGTCGCGTGGGAGTGTTCAGGACTATTTGCGAGAGCTGAATCCGGCTTGGCGCACGGTGGGACGCGTCACATTTCACCTGGCAGAAAATAAACACGACCTGGATTATCCGTTCGCGTTTCTTGCTACCTACGCCACTCGGTTGTCGGCACAAGGGAAGGCGCAGCATTTGCCGCTTGGACGGGCGCTTGAGGAATATGCCGGCGCTAAAAACAGGTCGGCGCTCTTAGCGCTGTTGCAACCCATTCAGCGAGCCGGAGAAAGAAGTGTCTGGGTGCAGGAACTGACTGATTCAGGCGAGATCTATCATCCCCTGGCCTGGACGCCTGCCGACGCATACCGCTTTCTCAAGAGCATACCGGCCCTCGAAGAAAGCGGGCTGATTGTACGCGTGCCGGACTGGTGGAAGGCAGCGCGGCCACCGCGGCCGGTGGTGAACGTAAAAATTGGCGAGCGAGCGAAAGGAAAACTTGGAGCAGACGCGCTGCTCGATTTCTCGGTCGGGGTTGCTCTGGACGGCGAACCTCTCGACGAAAAAGAGATTCGAGACCTCCTTCGCTCCTCTGGCGCACTGGTTCTCCTTCGCGGTCAGTGGGTGGAGGTGGATCGGGACAAGTTGGCCGAGGCGCTGAAGCACTGGAAGCAAGTGGAGCGCGGGGCGGACGGCGGTGGTCTTTCCTTCTTCGAGGGCATGCGCTTGCTGGCAGGCATCGGCTCTGTGGCTGGGACCGAAACAGCAGAGGCTGAGGCAAAGTCTGCGCAGGAATGGGTGGGCATCGCGGCCGGCAGCGATCTGGAACAACTACTTGGTCAGTTGCGCAAGCCGGAGGCCGGGCCGGACGTGGTCCCGACAAATTTGCGTGGGGAGCTTCGACCCTATCAAAGGATCGGTGTCCACTGGCTGCGATTTGTGACTCGGCTGGGACTGGGGGCGTGTCTTGCCGACGACATGGGTTTAGGCAAGACGATCCAGGTCATCGCGCTGCTTCTGCACCTGCAATCGGAGGCTAAGGGGGGAATCAAATCCAACTTGCTAGTGGTTCCCGCATCGTTGATCGCCAACTGGAAATCGGAGTTGTCGCGCTTCGGACCGTCTCTGCATGTGTTTATCGCGCACCCTTCGGAGAACTCAGAGAAGAACGGTGCGAAGCATGACAGCGTGCCCGATGCAGGGTGCGATCTGGTGATCACCACTTACTCCATGCTTGCCCGTTTGGAATGGTTGCGCCAGCGCGATTGGCGGCTCGTGATTCTGGACGAGGCGCAGGCTATCCGCAACTCAGGTACGCGCCAGAGCCGCGCCGTTCGCGAACTTTGTGCTGCAGGGCGGATCGCGTTGACGGGTACGCCGGTAGAGAACCGTCTGTCCGATCTCTGGTCGCTTTTCGATTTTTTGAATCCTGGTTTACTGGGCGGCGCCAAGGCCTTCAGCCGGTTCGCAAAACAACTGGCTGCTGGCGAGAACTCGACGAATGGGCCGAATCCTTATGGTCCGTTGCGCACGCTGGTGGGGCCCTACATTTTGCGGAGGTTGAAAACGGACAAGCGGGTAATTGCCGATTTGCCTGAGAAGACCGAGATCAATGCGTTCTGCGGGCTCAGCCGACGCCAGGCTGCTCTTTATGAGCAGTCAGTGCGGGAACTGGCGTCGGTGCTCGATGAAGCCGACGGTATAAAGCGCCGCGGAGTTGTTTTGGCTTACCTGATGCGCCTGAAACAGATTTGCAACCATCCCTCGCAGTGGACCGGCGATAACGGATTCGATCCGGAGGAGAGCGGGAAATTTCAGCGACTGGCGGAAATCTGCCGTGAACTTGCGGAACGCCAGGAAAAAGTGCTGGTCTTCACCCAGTTTCGGGAAATCACGGCACCCTTGGCCGATTTTCTTGCTAACGTATTTGGGTGCGGCGGTCTTGTGCTGCACGGTCAGACGGCTGTGGCTAAGCGCCGCGAGCTGGTTGAGGCCTTCCAACGCGACGACGGCCCGCCATTTTTCGTTCTGTCGCTCAAGGCCGGCGGCACGGGGTTGAACCTGACCGAGGCATCGCACGTTATTCATTTCGACCGCTGGTGGAACCCGGCCGTCGAGAACCAGGCAACCGACCGGGCCTTTCGCATCGGCCAGAAGCGCAATGTGCTGGTTCACAAGTTTGTCTGCCGCGGCACGGTCGAAGACAAAATCGACGAACTGATCGCGCAAAAGGTGGGGCTGGCGCGCGATTTGGTCGACGGCGGCGGAGAAGCGCTGCTGACGGAGATGAGCGACGATCAATTGCTGCGCTTTGTGGCCCTCGACGTCGCCCAGGCAATGGAGAAATGATCTCGCCTTTTATCGCCTACTCTGTTTCGTGAATTCCAGAGAGCCTTTCAGCTCCTCCATCACCTCTTACACGATGGCGCAGGTGGATGTCCGCTCGATTATGCCAATGGTCCGGAACACGAACTCGGATTCGTAGAGGTGCGGGTGGAGGATGCAATTCCCCTTGTCTGGATGCAAACGGAATTTCGACCGCATTTTCCTCATGCACGCGCGTGCTATGTTGAGAACGGGTTTCAATATTATCCGCTTGCGAGGGCTTCATGGGATGGGGTTACTATCCCCCGTATGTCTCCGTAGAGCAGCGGCGTGCCAAGGCCCTGCGCGAGGTGCACAAGCTGTCCCAGAAGGGTGGGCGCACATCGCCAGTCCATCTGGGCGGCCGTGTCATAGCCACAACATTCTGGGGCAGGGCGTGGTGCGAGAATCTCGAATCATATAGCGACTTCGAGAACCGTCTGCCACGCGGCCGAACCTACGTCCGTAACGGTTCGGTCGTCGACCTGCAAGTCGAAACCGGCAAAGTCACCTCGCTGGTCAGCGGCTCCAGCCTGTATCGCATCAGAATTGATGTCCGTCCCCTCACTGTGGCGCATTGGAAGAAGATCAAGGGCCAGTGCGGCGGACAGATCGGCTCCCTGGTGGAACTCTTGCAGGGCCGGCTATCCAGCGGCGTCATGAAAATCGTCACCGGGCGCGAGTTTGGCCTCTTCCCCGCTCCCGGCGAAATCGAGATGTCCTGCTCTTGTCCGGACTGGGCAGAGATGTGTAAGCATGTCGCAGCTACGCTCTACGGCGTCGGATGCCGGCTCGATAGTGCACCGGAACTGTTCTTCAAGCTACGCGGCGTCGACCACTTGGAACTGATCGCTCAGGCCGGCAGACCGATGGTCAAGGCAAAAGGCGCCGAGAAGAGGAAGACAATCGCAATGGATCGGCTGGCCGATGTATTTGGAATCGAGCTCGAAACTTCGTCAGGATTACCCGTCCCCTCATCGCCGGCGAAGCTTCCTGATCGCGGGAAGCGTGGCCGAAGCAGAGAAAAACAGGTAAAGCAGAGCAGCGAACAGGAGCCGAAGCAAGAAAAGCCGCGAGATTCCAGCAGCGCCGCCAAGTCGAAGAGCCGAACACTCTCCACGCCCGCACGAAAACGCATCGCTCAAGCTATAAAGGATCGCCGGGAAGCCCAGCGAAAAGCAGGCCTGTCAAGCAACGGCGCCGCCACTGCCGCGGCTAGTGAGGCTGTGAAGCGGTCTGCAAAATCCAAAGCAGCTCAACCCGCCAAAGGTGGCCCGCGTGACCACGTTTCGAGCGTTAGGCGCTCAGTAGGGCTTTGATCGGGGCGGGTGACTGCAAAGGGAGGTCAGGGAAGGGGTACCGCGACACGGAATTCGGCGAGATATTCGGTATCGGTGGCGCGGACCGGCATATACAATTTCGTTACTTCTGCTGTTAAAAAATGGAGCATCTAATGCAACCTTCCGGTATGCACTATTTCCCTGTTGAGTGGCCATTTTTGCTGGCTCTGTTTCTACTTCTCTCGTTGTTGGTTTTGCTGGTGCAATTGAGGGTTCTGCGCTATGCGTACGAACGGATGGGGATTCCGTCGCGGTATGTGTTAGCGATTTTATTGCTGACACTGCTTGGCAGCTCAATCAACATTCCAATAGCGGAGTTTCCGCCGGAGAAGGTTGTCTCAGGGACTGTAGTACACCACCACGGAATGAGATATGTAGTGCCGCGAGTGCGGCAGTGGCCAGGGACAGTGCTGGCGATCAATGTGGGCGGGGCATTGATTCCAGTCTTACTTTCGATGTACCTCGTGTTCAAGAACCGATTACTACTGAAGGCCGCAATTGCAGTGACGGTGGTAGCGGTAGTTACGCATTCTTTGGCGCATCCTGTGCGCGGAGTAGGGATCGCGCTGCCTATCTTCATTCCTTTGATTGTGGCCACGATTTGCGCCTTAGTGCTCTCCTGGCGGCAGGCCGGGCCGCTCGCCTACATTGGAGGAAGTGTGGGGGCGCTCATCGGTGCGGACCTGATGAATCTTGCGAAGATTCCGGGATTGGGCGCGCCGGTTGCGTCGATCGGTGGGGCAGGTACGTTTGACGGAGTGTTTCTGGTGGGGATTGTCGCGGTACTGCTGGCTTCACTGATTCAACCAGACGCAAGGAGGACAGCGTGATAGGAGGGGCTATTAGGGACGGATTCCCAAAAGACCTGTTACATCGCCGTTTCAGTACTAATTGGCATTTCAAGCGTGCAAGTCGTCCTCATCCAGCGCGATTAACGCCACGTCCTCAATTCCAACGACCTTCTCAAGCCTATCCTTTACCGGTAGTGCCAAGTTGACCAGCAGGGGGAACTTCGGGCTAGTGAATGTGGGCAGTGCGTAGAATGGGATGAACTTTGTGCTCAGCAATACGGGCGAAGGCGAAATCAGCATCGGCGGTATCTCCGCGACGGACGATTTCTCGAAGACCAACAACTGCGGCGCCAGCCTGGTGCTGGGTGCCACCTGCAACATCGAGGTGGCTTTCTAGCCAACGGCGGCCGGGGCGCGTGGGCCCGCTGATGGTGACAACGAATACGAGCGCTGGCAGCTACACGGCCAGCCTCGACGGTATGGGAGTTCCTGTGTACGACATGACTATCAGCGTGCAGTGCGCGAGCACGCATCTCCGGCACTGAGTATCCGCATTTCACCAACATCGGCTACCACAACGTTCATGTCCTGACAGCCGGCGACGTTGAGATTCAGGGGTACAACTCCAGCTATATCTCGACAGTCACTCTTGACAACGTGGTCTTCGCCTCGCTGCCCTCGGGCGACATCACGCCGTTGCCGGAGTATGCCACCATCACGCTCGGTCCCGGACCCGTCAGTTCCAACCTCAGCGCATATCTCACCGGGACAGGCGTCACTGTGCATGGCGACATCAGCAACAGCAATGCGCCCTACAGCTGCCCCGCCAGCGCCTTTGGCACTGCTCCATAGAACTTTGGAAACCTTACACTCGCGGTCCAACTCAACTCTTTCTTGCCGGACCCCATGGCTGGGTGCCGACTCAGAACGCAGACCATTCGTCCCAATCGCAATGGACCCGTGGCTCCGAATCTTTGGTTGTGATCCAGCTGGGAACTCAATCGCGCACTATAACGCTTCGCGGCTGGCACGGTGTGCGCTTTAGAAAAGAGAGGAAATAACATGAACCTTCGGGCAAAAATCTTGACCTGCATGGCGGCGTTTCTGTTGCCCCTGGGCGCAGGCGCTCAAACCATCGTCTAGCTAGGCGGCGGCGGTACAGGCCACTTCACAACTTTGCAAGCCGCCGTCAAAGCGCTTCCCTCCACCGGCGGCACGATTGAAGTGGACCCCGCACCTACACCGGGCAGACCACCATCAACATTCCCGGCGTCTATCTGATCGGCCAGAGGACGACTCCTAGAGCGACCATGCTTTGCTGCTTTTAGGGCGGGCGAAGTCACGCCCGGGCGCAATGCGTGTTCATGAAACGCGCTCTCATCACTTAGAGACTTGTTCAGCAATTAGTTCTTCCGTTTTTTTCTCGGTCCGGTTTTTGTAACTGGCAGTTATAAACTCGCGGAAGAGTGGATGCGGCTCTAATGGCTTGGATTTGAACTCGGGGTGGAACTGGCAGCCCAGAAAATAAGGATGGCCGGGAATCTCGACTATCTCTACATAAGTCGAATCGGGGGTGGTGCCGCTGAGGCGCAGGCCGCCGCCGGTGAGCAGGGCTTCGTACTCACGATTGAATTCGTAGCGATGACGGTGGCGCTCGCTGATCTCGGTTGCGCCATATGCGCGAAAGGCCAGTGAATCCTCTTGCAGGACGCAGGTCCAGGCTCCCAGGCGCATCGTTCCACCCATCTCTTCGACGCCCAGCAGTTCGCGCAACTTATAGATGATGCGGTGCTGCGAGGCAGGATCGAACTCACTGGAGTTAGCGTCCTTCAAACCGCAAACATTGCGGGCAAACTCGATGCAGGCGGTCTGCATTCCCAGACAAATGCCGAAGTAAGGGACCTGTTTCTCGCGGGCATAACGGATGGCGTTCAACATGCCTTCGATGCCACGCTTGCCGAAGCCGCCGGGGACGAGAATGCCGTCGAATCCTTCTAACTGCGACTCATAACTCCGGTCTTCGGGAGTTTTCGACTCCAAGCCTTCGGCTTCAATCCAAGTTATGTTGAGTTTGAGGTTTTGCGAGACCGCTCCGTGAGTTAGAGCCTCTTTAAGCGATTTGTAACTATCCTCATACTCGACATACTTGCCCACGATGGCGATGGAGACATCATCCTTGGGGTGGTAGCAGCGGTCAACCAGGGCCTTCCACTGAGTCAGGTCAGCTTCGGGCGCTTCCTTGCGCAGGTATTTCAGGATGAGCTCGTCAACGCCTTCCAAGGCAAAGCAGAGCGGGACTTCGTAGATGGAGGGGACGGTTCGGGCGCCAATGACGGCGCGCTCCTCGACGTTGCAGAAGGCGGCGATTTTTTGTTTGATCTCGCGGCTGAGGGCGCGCTCGGAGCGGCACATCAAAATATCGGCTTGAATGCCAATCCCGAGCAGTTCCTTGACGGAGTGTTGTGTGGGCTTGGTTTTCAGCTCTTGCGCGGCGGCGATCCACGGCACCAGCGTGAGGTGAACGAAGACGGTGTTTTCGCGGCCCAGCTCCTGGCGCATCTGGCGGATGGCCTCTAAAAACGGTAACGATTCGATGTCGCCGACGGTGCCGCCGATCTCAACGATGGTCACGTCGGCACCGTTCGAGGAGACCTTGCGCATGGCGTTTTTAATCTCGTTGGTCACATGGGGAATGACCTGGACGGTTTTGCCGAGGTAGTCGCCGCGCCGCTCCTTGAGGATGATTTGCTCGTAGATGCGGCCGGTGGTGAGGTTGTTATCGCGGGAGAGCGGGGCGTGGGTAAAGCGCTCGTAGTGGCCCAGATCGAGGTCGGTCTCCGCTCCGTCGTCGGTGACAAAGACCTCGCCGTGCTGGAAGGGCGACATGGTGCCCGGATCGACGTTGAGGTAGGGATCGAACTTCATCATGTTTACGCGCAGGCCGCGGCTTTCGAGCAGGCAGCCGATAGATGCTGCCGCCAGACCCTTGCCTAAACTTGACACAACTCCGCCCGTCACAAAAACATACTTTGCAGACATGGATGCAACCTCACTTTTCGATTGTTGGGATGGGCCGTTTGAGGGGGACACTTGCAAGTATGGCAGAGATGGGGCGCGAAGGGAATAAAAAAAGGGGGGCTGGGTATCTGACGTAACGGTGGCGCCCGTAGATTATTTAGATTCAATAATTTATGGAGCAAATCGCAAATAGGGAAAAGTCGCCGCCGTTAGAGCGTGGCCGACTCTTACTGAATGAATCGCGAGGAGTAAGGCGGTAGAAACTCTTCCTAACTCTCGGGATTCAGGATGGACGCCGGAATCAACTCACGGCGTCCCAGTTACATTCTGTTTTGTCTAGCGATTGCCGAAGTTGAGCGAACTGCTTGCACTTATCGGAGTTGTAACTACATTCCCGATGCGCGGCTCGCCGGGGGAACGATGCCGTTCATGCGCAGGTACTCGACTAACTGGCCGTAATGGTCCATGAAGTGCGCGATACCAAAGGCGGCTATTTCTGCGCGGGTGCCATGCGCGGTCATCACAAAGGCATTCTCCGGGGTGATGGAATCGACGTAGGCGTGCGCCTGAACGAAGGAATCCTTCAGCGCCTTCACAATTTCCGCTTTGGTCTTCAATTTCTCGATGTCGGGCCGGGTGTCGACCATCGGCTTGTTGGGATCGTGAAAGAAGTAGCCGTTGGCCTCGGCAACGTGCTTCACCTGGTCGGCAAAGGTGCGTACGCCCTTGAACTCGCCCTGGGTGGGCGCGAAGTTGTATTTGTCTTCCGGCATGGCCTCGGCGGCCGAGACGAATTGCTGCTCCATGATGGTGAGCACTTTGCCGTAGGCCTGTGCGGGCGGGACCACGGAACCCACGGCAGGCTTGGCCGGCGCGGCAGCCTGGGCAAGAGCGAGCGTGGATGACTGGGAGAGCAGACAACAACCGAGCATGCAAGCAGCGACATAGGGAAGTTTGAACATTGGATTCTCCTCCTGCGGCCTGAGCCGCGTGAAGGAACTTTACCAGACCGAGGGCAATTTCCGCAGCATAGTCGTATGAAATCTCCATTGGCTGTTAGGAGTAGGGCGCGAAGATCGGATTGTCCGTACAATTAGTAGATAGGAGAGTTAGCGATGAAGCGAGTCTATATGGACGCCAATGCCACCACCCCTTTGCTGCCAGAGGTGATGGAAGCGATGCGGCCGTATTGGATGGAGCACTTCGGCAACGCATCCTCGATTCACCTGGATGGACAGCATGCTCACGGCGCCGTGAATCGCGCCCGCGCGACGCTGGCCGAGTTTTTCAATTGCCACGATGCCGAGGTGATCTTCAATTCGGGCGGCACCGAGGGCGATAATACGGCGATTTTCGGGCTGCTGCGCGCCGGCGACCACTTTGTCACGACTTCGATCGAGCACTCGGCGATTCTTGAGGCGGCCAAACGCGTGGAGTCGCGCGGCGCGGAGACAACTTTTGTGGCGCCAAGGCCGAGCGGCTTGATTGACCCGGAGGATATTCGGCGCGCTCTGAGGCCGGAGACGCGGCTGATCAGCGTGATGCTGGCTAACAACGAAACCGGCGTTCTGCAACCGGTTGAGGAAATCGGAAAGATGGCTGCCGAACGCAGCATCTTTTTTCATATCGACGCGGTGCAGGGAGCTGGCAAGGTGCCGTTCGACGTGCGGCGCTTCGGTTGTCATTTGCTATCGATCAGCGCACACAAGATGCATGGGCCGAAGGGTATTGGCGCCATGTTCGTGCGGCGCGGGACGCCGGTTGAACCACTGTTGGTGGGCGGCAGCCACGAGCGCCGCCGCCGCGCAGGGACCGAGAACGTGCCGGGGATTGTGGGCTTGGCGAAGGCCGCGGAGTTGGCTATGCACTCGCTGGAAGATGGAACCATTGACCGGCTAGCTGCGCTGCGCGACCGGCTGGAGACGGGGATTCTGGAGCTTTCCGGGACGGGCGTGAACGGGGCGTGGGATGAGGGCAAGGCGGTTCCTCGTGTGGCGAATACGACTAACATTTGGTTTGATCATTTGGAGGGCGAGGCGCTGGTAATTGCTCTCGACCTGAAGGGCGTGGCTGTCTCCGGCGGGTCGGCCTGCCACTCCGGGGCGACCGAGCCCAGCCACGTGCTGATGGCCATGGGACTGGGCAAAACACGCGCTCGCGCCAGTTTGCGCTTCAGCCTGCTGAAGACCGCAACCGAAGCCGATGTGGATCATGTTTTGAAGGTCGTGCCCGAGGCTGTCGGGCACCTGCGGGCTATTTCGCCGGTGGCGGCGGGAACGCTGGGCTAGAATTTGATTGCGATGATTCTCCGCGCGGCGAGAGGATAGCACGTCCATGCAGAACGCAGTTGATCAGCTTGCTGTAGGGTTTTTGATTGTGTTTGCGTTACAGCTTTCCGCCATGGTTTTTCTTGACCACTTACAGTTGAAGAGTCGACAAACCAGCCTGCTCGGTAACGGCTGCAAGGTACCGATCGCGTGGCCAGGGCCTGGCGCCATATCTTGTTTTTACGTGTTCTGGTTGGCGTATATTTTGCTCAGCTTTGCCAGGGATATTTTGGGTCATTCAGGCGCATATCTTCACGCGCCTTCGTCATCGAGCTGGGAGATTGCATTAGGGACGTGGGAGGCAGGCTTTCTTTTGGCAATTTTAGCGACAATTCGATTCCGCCGGCGTGCGCGTGTCTTGGGAGAATTTCGCGTTTTGCGGGGGAAATTGAAGGCGACGGTACGAGATTTCTCGCAAAGAAGCAAATTTTTCGGACTATTGGATGCGCCACTGTATGTAATTCCCGGCACGGATTTTGGCGAGATATGCACACGGATGGGGAGCGGAATTGCCCTACCGCTCGAGTTGCTGGATTTGCTGAGCCGTCGCGAGATTGACGCTTTGGCGGTGCGGCAGTTGTGCGTGCAGTCGAGGAAGTTTTACTTTCCTCTACTTTGGATTTTGCTTGCATGTAATGTTGGGGCGGTCTCCGTGGTTCAGCGGCTTGCTGCCGGTCCTCTCTATATTTTTCTGCTGTACTTGTCGTTGCTGGCGGTGGAGTTTTTCGCGCTGGGTCTATATTTGCCGCGTATGTTGTTTCAGACGGACATCCGTGCCATCCAATTGACAGGCAACGCGGAGGCTTTTATTTCGGCGCTAGGCGGATTATCGCGGTTCACGGGAGTGCCCGTTGAAGAGTTGATGCTTCAGAAGATTGGTCGTGAAACCGGAGTTTCGCCGGAGCGGGCTAAGATATTACTAGACGAGCACGAGACGAAGGCGGAAGATCGCTATCCGACCTCTGGCTCCTACTTTGATACGGGTTTTTGAGACAAAGGCCGAAAGCGCAATCTTCCCCATGACAGAGCGCACAACCATTGCCGTAGCGATGTCCGGAGGGGTTGACTCCTCGACGGTTGCGGCGATGCTCGCTCGCGAGGGCGAAGGGGCTGATGTTGCGAGTAATACTGTTGTTGGGCTTACGCTTCAGTTGTGGGATCAGACGCGTCTGGCAGGAAAGCACGGCATCCCTGATGCACCAAAAGCTGGGCGCTGCTGCTCGCTCGACGATGTATACGATGCGCGCCGGGTGGCGGAGCACCTGGGCATTCCTTACTACGTAGTCAACCAGCAGGAGCGGTTTGAGGCTGACGTTGTGCGGCCGTTTGTCGCCGAGTACCTGGCAGGACGCACGCCAATTCCCTGTTCTCTTTGCAATAACCATTTGAAGTTCGACCAACTCTTGAAGACGGCCCAGAGCATTGGGGCTAACAGCATAGCTACGGGCCACTATGCGGTGAACGAATATGATCCGCGACGTGGCCGTTGGATTTTGAAGCGGCCTGCCGATCTGGCCAAGGACCAGACCTACTTTCTCTTCGGCCTGACGCAGGAGCAGCTGGCGCATACGCTTTTTCCGCTGGGCAGGCTGACCAAGCCAGAGGTGCGCGAGATTGCCCGGCAGCACGGCCTGGCGCTGGCCGAGAAACCCGACTCGCAAGAGATATGCTTTATCCCTGGAGGGGATTACAAGCAGTTTCTGACGGCCTATCTCGAAGAGCAGGGCGAGCGGCTGCCTGAAACCTCGGGTGAGTTAGTAACTTCCAATGGCGCCGCGCTGGGCCGGCACGAGGGAATTTTCAACTTTACCGTGGGCCAGCGCAAGGGTCTGGGGGTTAGTTCGCCTTCACCACTTTACGTGCTGCGGATTGACCCGGCGAGTCATCGCGTAACCGTGGGCGCCGACGAGGAACTGGCCACAAGAACTTTGCGTGCACGAGATTTGAACTGGATCTCGATTCCGAAGCTGATCGCACCGATGCGTGTGCGGGCGAAGATTCGCCATCGCCACGAGCCCGCCTGGGCCGTGCTTGAACCGGTTGGAGAGGACGAGGTGATTGCTACTTTCGACGAGCCGCAGCGCGCGGTTACGCCGGGGCAGTCGGCGGTTTTCTATGACGGCGACGAGGTGGTGGGCGGGGGGTGGATTGTTTAGGGCGAGGTAGTTTGGTGAATCCAAAATGCGGGAGTTTGCGAAAGAGCGCGCACCTCAGGGCCTTGAGGCCCCGACCTTTGAGTGTTTGATGCCGGGGCTGAACCTCCGGCATACCAATTCTGGCTTCCACACGATTCACCCTACCGTCGCCCCGGTGCGGCGGAGAGCCAGCTGCCATTAGGTACCAACGCTACCGACGCGGTTGCGGTCCGGGGCCGCGTAGTGCTTCGACGATCGCTTTGGCCGCCCCTAACAAGTTCGAGACTTGCCGCACCGGCTTGGAGACGACGTTGGCCATAAAGCCTCCGGCGCGATCGACAGTGTCGAGAAGGGTCGTAATCATGCCATCGACACGGTCGCTCTGCCTCCTTACCCGTTCCATAATCTCGGTGGCCGAGGATTGCACTTGCACGCTTTGCACCCGCAGAGTATGCGTAATCTCAGTGAGGTTGCTGACTGCATCCTCAATCTTGGGAGTTACACGGGTAAGGAACTCGTGCGCGTTGGCGAGAAACTCCTGCGTGTTGGCAAACACATCCCTCGTGCCAGCAAGGATGTCGCGCGTGTCGTAGATGACGGGCATGAGCGAGGAACGCAGTTTCTCAACTTCGTGCCGGAGGCCGGCGGCCGCCTTACGCACGGAGATGAAGATTGCAAACATGAAGATCGTCTGCAGCAACACAGCCAGCCCAGTTACAAGGGCAAAGATGAGCAGGATGGTTTCATTGTCCAGTTTTGGCATGGATATTGGCATGGGAAAGGTCTCGCGCAGTCGGCCTGCGGGCTTGGTTCGGTTCACATATGCGCTCCCCAAACCAGGCCGGAGCGTGTCTCCGGGGCCTGCGCACGAGTTGCAATCTATTACTCGCGCGCGGCTCCGGACGGAGGATCAATGTCTGTCGGGCTAGACCGGAGTCTGGGCCGGCCTGGCAGGGGGTAACTCCAGTTTAAACCTCCTTGGGTTCGCTGGGAATGCCAGGAACGCTGGGAACGGGAGGTGTCTTGAGTGCCTGGCGTCCGGCTTCAACGGCTGCGGATACCCTGGTGGTCTGCTCGGAAACCAGATTCTTGCCGCGCTCCACAAACTCTTCCCATTGCGCCCGGCCGCGATCTACAACCTCGCGTCCGCGCTCCACATATTCACCCACTTGCTCCTTGCCCTTATCAACCAGATCGCCTACCTGTTCGGCGGCTTGCCGGGTGCGGTTGCGCAGGTACTCTGTTCCCTCGCGGGCCCCGTTGATCAAATCTTCCCTGGTTTCACGGCCGCTCTTGGGGGCGTAGAGAATCCCCACCAGCGCGCCGACGCCCAATCCAGCCACAAACCACGCCAGACCGTTAATCTTGTTGTTGTCTTCTCCCATGATAAAAACTCTCCTTTGACCCAGCTTGAAGATGGCCTGAGACTATCAAAGTTCTCCGGTGCGCCGCAAACACGAAGCCGGCTGCTACACGTTATGATGCGTAAGCTTGTGTCCTCGGCTAGAGAAAAACTTTGCGGTGTCCCTTACCTCACTAGATGCACCTTCAGTATAAGGAGTTGAAGGCGAAGCGGGAAGGTAACTTTGCGTTTTACAACGGCGAAACGGTCAAAACTGCTCATTTTCGAATTGTCCGCCGGGGGATAAAACCGATTCCTTCAATCCTGCTGTTTCGGCTTATGCAGCTTGACGCCGGAGGTCTCGATCCCTTGGTGGATCTTGCCGGCGTCCACATCGCGCAGGGCCGCAGCCTCCTCTTTCGTCTTGGGTTGCGGGTCGCTAGCCCATTAGGCGCGAATCTTGCCTGAGTCTCCGGTTGCGACTTAGAGGAGCGTGTCGTTGGGTGAGTAGGCCAGACCTGCATGTGCCTTGGCTGTGGAATCGTTGTGTGAGCTACGGGAATTCTTTCGGCGGTGGGCGTGCCGCTGTCTGGGTCGGCTATCACATTGAGAGCAAAGGAAAAACCGATTGAATGGTGTTCCTCATCGTGTTTAAGGATGCTCGGCGTATGCGAATCTCTGATTACGTAAGGCCACCGTGTCTTGGGCTTGCTTCAGGTGCAATCTAGTCGAGTGGGGTTGAGTTTGTCGTCATAGCCTATAGTGTAATTATCTGAAATAATTCCATATGAGATTTTCATTGTAATTGAGGAGTACATTCAACGCATGACGGTCAACGCGGAATTTGCGCTTCCGGGTGACTTGGTATGTAAGTTACTTACGCAATTCTCGGAGGACGCAGGATGAAAGTCGACTTTGCATTTGGCAGGGCAGGGCTTCAAGTTGAACTCCCTAACGGGTACCGGTACAGCGTGCTTGAGGCGCGGTCCGCGATGCCGTTGTCAGATGTAACCGCCGCGCTGGATCTGGCATTGGACCACCCGATAGGTTGTGCTCCATTGAAGGAATTGGCGCGCGGCCGGAAGAGTGCGGCCATTTCGGTCTGCGATGTCACGCGACCGGTGCCCAATCAAGTTACTTTGCCGCCGCTGCTGGAACGGTTGCACAAGGGCGGCATTACAGTCGAGGACATTACCATCCTTTTGGCTACGGGGCTGCATCGCCCGGCGACGGCGGAGGAGATTCGAGCCATTGTTGGGCCGGAGATCGCCTCGCGCTATCGCGTCGTGAACCATGATGCGCGCTCACTTGCGGAACATCGTTCGCTCGGTCAGACGCGGCGTGGAACTCCGGTCTTTATCGATGAGCGATTCATGGCCGCCGACCTGCACATCACGCTGGGACTTATCGAGCAGCATTTGATGCTCGGCTTTTCGGGCGGGCGCAAACTGATTGCGCCGGGACTGGCCGCGCAGGAATCCATCAAGACGATTCACTCACCACGTTTCATGCGGGAGGTGATGGCAACAGAAGGGTCGATCGATGAAAACCCTCTTCATGATGAATTGCTGGAGATCGCGCACATGGCTCGCCACGATTTCATGCTGGATGTTGCCCTGGCGCGGAATCGCGAGATTGCCGGAGTATTTGCGGGCGACCCGGTGCGAGCTCATGCCGCGGGCGTAGATTTTGTGAAGCGGAGTATGCAGATCGACATACCGGATTGCGTGGACGGGGCGATTACCAGTGCGGCAGGCTATCCTTTGGACCTAACCTTCTATCAGACCATCAAGGGCGTGACCGCGGCGCAGCATATCGTCAAGCCGGGCGGGCGGATTCTGGTGCTAAGCGAGTGCGCGGAGGGAGTAGGTTCAGCTGAGTTTGGAGAAAAGTTGCGAACGGTCGGAAGTTATCAGTCATATCTCGATCAGATCGAGTCTTCGCAGGTTGAAGTAGACCAGTGGCAACTGGAAAAGCTGGCACTTACCGGGTTGCGCAACGACGTTCTATTCTATGTTCCGGGTGTTCCCGCCTCTGCAATGGGCGCATTGGAGGAGAAGCGATTCCACAATATCGATGCCGCCTTGGTCGCATTCTTTCAGGGAGTGCCTCGCGATGCGCAGATCGCTGTCATCCCCGACGGTCCTTATGCCTATGCACGTGCGGGGAATGCTGAAGTGGGAATCGCGGGAGTTATCCGCTCCACTCCTGTGAGTGAACGATTAAGCTACAAGAGATAACTATTACTTAAATGTGGCGCTCAGGGCTGACCCGTCATAGTGCATTTCCTTGTCGATGGTAGCTTGCACTCCCGGACCTGCGCCGTGGTTTGCGCTCACTAGGATGACCCGAAAAATGCGTGTCTTCGGCATGCCGGGATACTCGCCTTGACGCGTGCCGACGGTGAGCGTCAAGGAGGCATTGTTCCAGCGAATGGGGATGATGGAGTGCGCACCTTTTTCGTAGTCATAGGTATCGCCCTCATCTTCATAGAGATTGAAACTGCCGTCCGCGCCGCGATAGATGCGTAGTTCAAGCGGCGCACCAGGAGATTGCGTGGCATATTCGACGTCCGGCCCCAGCGGAAGAATCGAGCCGGCTTTGACGTAGAGAGGGATACGGTCAAGAGGTGCCTGCGACAGGATGCGCTGATCGCCTTCGAGCTTCTCGCCTGTCCAAAAATCGTACCAAGCGGGCGCCGACGGCAGATAGACAAAGCGGCTGGTAGCGCCTTGCTGAATGACTGGGTTGACCAGAATCGAGGGGCCGAAGAGAAACTGATCGCCGATCTCTCTCACCTTTTCATTGGTTCGCCAATCCATAATGAGCGGCCGCATCAGGGTGTAGTCTTCGTTAGTGACACGCCAGGCGAGCGAGTAGAGATACGGCAGCAGACGGTAGCGTAGCTTGTCGTATGCGATGAGTGTTGGCACTTGCGGGCCATAAGAGAAAATCTCATTTGTGCCGTTGGAGCGGTGCCCATGCGTGCGGAAGATCGGGCAGAAGACGCCGAACTCAAACCAACGTGTGTATAACTCCTGGTAAGATGGGTCGCGCGTATCGCGCTCGTACGGCCAGCCGTAGCCTGCGATGTCCGTGGTCCAGTAAGGGACGCCGGAGACCTCGAAGTTCAGCCCCGCTGGGATTTGGCGCTGGAGGGTGGCGAAGGTGCCCGTTACGTCGCCGGACCATACCGTGGTGGCGTTGCGCTGCTGTCCAGCAAATGCGGAACGCGTCAGGATGAAGACGCGCTTCTGATCCGTCGTGGCTCGCCAGTGATCATAGACATTGCCGCTGTGCATCAGGGGAAAGATGTTGGTATAGCGCGCGCCGTTACCGATCGAGAGTTGATAGTCATTGAGCGTCGCGTCACTATAGCCATTGCAGCACTCAGGCTCGGAACTATCAAGCCAAAAGCCGTCCCACCCCTGCGCGAAGACTTTGCTGACGAGGAGATTCCAATACATATCGCGTGCCGCTGGATTAGTGGGGTCGTAGTCGTTGGTGCCCGGGATGAGTAAATTATGTGCCTTGAGTTGTTGATAAGTGTTCGACAGAGGATCGGTAACTGCCCAGACCGAAATCATCGCGTGGAGATGTTCGTCGTGCAGCTTCTTCAGAGCGTCAGGCACATCGGGATAGGGTTTCAGATAGTCGTCAACATAGTCAGGGTCGCCTTGATGCTTCCACCAAAACCAATCCTGGACGATGAGGTCCAGTGGAACATGTTGGTCGCGATACTCGGCGGCGATGTCTAGCAGCTCTTTGGCCGACTTGTAGCGGTCCTTGGATTGCACGAAGCCGTAGGCCCATTTCCCAAAGAGCGGTGCATGGCCTGTCAGTTCGCGGTATTGGTGAATAACTTGGTCGATCTCAGGTCCATAGAGAAAGTAATAGTCGATTGCATCGGCAGCATCGGAGGTGAGTTTCAATTCTGTGGGGAAGCGGTTATCAAACCATGACTTCGATGCCGTATTCCACAGAATGCCGTAACCATTGGAGGAGATTAGCAGAGGCACAGCAACGTCGGTGTTTGCTTGAGCCAGTTCCACCACGCTGCCGCGATAGTTGAAAACGCCGCTCTGGTGCTGGCCCAGCCCATAGAAGCCTTCCGTAGCGCTGGGCTGAAAGCGATCACTCACGCGATAGACCTTTTCGCCATTTACGATGGCGGGCATATAGCGGCGCGTCTTGCGGTCCGACTCGAATAGCAAGATGTCGCCTACCGCGTTCTTGAAAAAAAGCTGACCGGTATGGAGTCGGATGCTGACTTGTAACTGGGAGGTTCGCAAGGCTGCTTCCTTTTCGGTCTGCTCAAAGTCGAAACGATCTGGAGTACAGGAGTGGATGAGCCAGGGCTCGACAGGCGATGCGGAGTTGGGATCGCCAGGACCGGCAACGATATGCAGTACTCCGGGGGCGCAGACGGAAAGACGTAGCGTCTCGTCACCGTTGTGCATTACCAAACCTTCGGCGGTCCGCTCCACTGAAATCGCAGACTGCCCAGTGGCAGAGGCCACCATCACTGCGAAGGCTAAGCCCCAACACACACACACGAAATTGCTGAATCGGATTGATCGCATTTCTGACCTCTTGGTTGATAGGTGTTGAATCATAGAGTCCAAGGAACTGCAGGTCACGGATGCATAGCGTCTCGCACCGTCGATCCATGCTACACCTCGTGGCTAAGAAACGATCAACGTGGATCAGCCTTTCGAGGTGTTGGACAGGTCATGGAAGATCGTAACTCGAAGGTGCGTGGATCCCAAGGGAACGAGGGTAAGTTGTTTCACTGTGCGACTAATCTTGCTCGAGGCGAGCTCGGACAGCGGCGGGGTGAATTGCAGGGAGGCGTCGTCGGGGTTGGACTTCAGGGCCCAGTCGTCGAATCTGCGGGCGGGAATGGTCAGGGTTACGGGTGGATCTGTCCATGGGCCCTCAGCTGCGGTGAGCGAGATCGGTGGCCTGCGTTGAACTTTGATCTGCGAGGCCAGCTTATTGGGATCGAGGGCGAGTCCATAGTTCCAGTGGCTCGCTGGGGTGGCATTCCAACTGGGAAACTCGGCCGTTGTGTATTTAGGCTCGATAACTGGAGCCCAGTTTTCGCGAATGGAGAGAGAGTAGACAAGAGGGCCGTGTTCAACGGCGATCGCTCATCCACATGCGGAGGACGTAGCTAGGGAAGAGGCGATGAATGTTGCCTCCCCAGCAGGCGGTCTTTTTGCCGGGGTTGGGCTGATAAGCCATCATGCGGCTGCCATGGATCATGACATTGTGATCGGAATTTAACGTGGCGAGAAACTGATCGGGGTAGGAGAAATACTGGAGCCCTTCCAATCTTTTTTGATCGCGCCAAAGCCGGCATTGAAACAGGCTCGCTCTACACGGTCGCCTGGATGCCTTGGCCAGTCGCCATGAGCATATATTGCCAGGACCAAGTGTGGTCGGTAATGTCGCAGATCTCTTGGGAATCGAGCGACGTGCGCGTTCGGCAATGCTCGGTGGTGGAGGGAATTCCGCCGACGAGCATGCGGTGATCGAGGATTCGGCGCTGAGCTGCACGAGCGAGGGTCAGTTAGGATTGCTTGCCGGTGTAGAGATAGAGGATAGCGGGCTGTTTGGAAACCTCCGCATAAGTGACACCGTGAGCATTGATTGGCGTGGCTGCGAAGACGCGGAGCGGAGCGAGGTCGCCATGATCAGAGTCGGTCGCGTGTAGGGAATAGTCCTGCCAGGAGTTTTCGGCCAAGGCAAGTAGCTTGATATCACCGGTGTGTTCGTAAGTCCACAGGGAGAAGGCAATCTCGACGACTTCAGAAGGCGTGGCAGCACATTCCGGTGTCGATGGTGCGAGTCCGTTGTCGTAGAAGAAATGCAGGGTCGACCCGTTCAGTGAAAATCATGAAACATTGAAACAATTTCATATACGGTGTCTCTGAAGCGGTACGATAGTCCATGTGAATCGACCGAGTCAACTCCTAATTCGGCACCTGTGGGCCACTGGCAATTTCAGGCTCCCAATTGTAGTTACTGGTTGGAACTACGCAATTCGTCTTTTAGTCTTGGCGTCAGTCGCGACCCTGGTCTTCAGCCTCCGCGCGGCGGCTGCTCAAAATGACGATTACCCAGTCAAGGAGCGCGAGCATTGGACCGCTGAGTGGATATCGCATCCAACAGCGCCCCTGCGAGAGCCCGGTGTCTTCCATTTCCGCAAAGTTATCAGGCTGCAGGACAAGCCGGAGCACTTCAACGTGGAAGTGAGCGCGGACAATAGGTTCCAACTTTTCGTCAATGGTTCCCGTATTGGAGAAGGCCCCGCACGCGGAGATCTTCTGCATTGGCGCTACGAATCGTTCGATCTTGCTCTCTCGCTCCATCGAGGAGAAAACATAATTTGCGCCGTGGTTTGGAACTTTGGTATCTATGCGCCATTAGCGCAACTAAGTAATAGGACTGCATTTCTGATGCAAGGAGACACCGATGCCGAGTCGGCAGTCAACACCGATGCAACATGGCAGGTGGAAACCGAGCCCGGACTCAAGTTTATCCCGCGCGTGGCCAATGGGTTCTGGTTTTATTGGGCGGCTGATCCCGGCGAGAGGCTGGACGCGCATCTGTACAACTGGAATTGGATGCAGCCAAATAGTGCTCGTTCGTCGCACTGGGTAAGTGCTGCGAGCGCGATCCGCGAGTCAATTTATCCGCAGGCAGGAGAGCCAAAACCGCGCAACGAGAATTCTTCCAGTCCTTGGATGTTGATCGCGGACACGCTTCCACAGATGGAGTTTCGTCCCGTGACCGCCGGCAAGGTGGTTCGCACAAACCTAAAGTCGGCACCCCTATTCCCAAAGGCGCCTGTCACCGTGCCACCACACATGACAGCAGAAATTCTACTTGATCGCACAACTATGGTTTCGGGCTATCCGGAATTGGTAGTTAGCGGCGGAGGGGACGCGGATATCCATATAGGCTATGCGGAGGCGCTCTATGATGAGCATCAGAAGAGAGGCAATCGCAACGAAGTCGGAGACCGCAAAGTGCTGGGAGAATTCGATGAGTTTCTTCCGGACGGCGGGCCGCACCGGCGATTTTCGCCACTATGGTTTCGGACATGGCGCTATCTTCAACTGAAGGTCGAAACAGGCGATGCACCGCTCATTCTGGAAAGGCTCGGCGTGTACTTCAGCGCCTATCCGTTTCAGGAGCGCGCGAGTTTCACATCCAACGATCCGGACTTAGCGAAGATATGGGAGATATGTTGGCGATCTGCCCGGCTCGATGCGCACGAGACTTATATGGACACCTCCTTTTGGGAGCAACTTCAATATATCGACGACACTCGGATACAGTCCCTGATTTCCTACTCGGTTGCAGGTGACGACACGCTTGCTCGCCAGGCAATGCGGGCGTTTGATAACTCCCGAGTGCCCGAAGGCATCACGCAGAGCCGATATCCTAGCCTGATTCCCCAGTTCATTCCCAACTTCTCATTGAGTTACATCAATATGTTGCACGATTATTGGATGTACAGACCGGATGAGACAATTCTGAGAGAACTCGTCCCTGGCACGCGTCCTATCCTGCAATGGTTCTTCGATAAGCAGTCAGACGACGGCTTTCTGAAGAAACTTCCGTATTGGAACGCGATCGATTCGCCACCCGGCGTCAATATCTTTCCACGCACCGACCGCGATGGAAGATCGGCGCTGGTCACGTTGCTGTTTGTCGATGCGCTCAGAGATGCGGCCGAACTGGAGGACGCACTTGGAGATAGATCATTGGCAATTAAATATAGGAATGCGGCGGTGATCGCAGCTACGGCTGTGTACAAGGGATGCTGGAACGCAACACTCGGCTTGTTGGCGGACACACCGGACCAAGACAGTTATAGTCAGCATGCTAACATCTTCGGAATTCTGACCGACTCCATTCCGTTGGCCGACCAAGCCGGAGTGATGAAAAAGGTCCTAGCGGCGCAACAGGGGACGCGGTTCGGCAACGCGGAAATCGCGATGGCAAGCTATCACTATCAGTTTTATCTTTCGCGTGCGATCGACAAGGCTGGAGGAGAATACCTGAACACGCTCAACGCCTGGCGCAGGATGCCTGCATTGGGCTTGACGACGACGCCCGAATATGCAGACCCGACGCGCTCCGATACGCATGCCTGGAGCGCACATCCTATCTACGATCTGTTGACCATTGTGGCGGGTATCCATCCCGCTGCTCATGGGTTCGCAAGCGTGCGGATCGCGCCGCATCCGGGAACGCTGAAGAGTTTCAATGCTTCCATGCCGCATCCGCAAGGCACTATCCGGGTTCAATTTGGCCGGCATGAGTTGCAGACCGAATTTACTATCGATCTTCCGGACGGCCTGACTGGGGTGCTGGAATGGGAGGGCAGGAGTTATCCGCTGCACGGCGGTCGACAGGCCATACAGTTGCCCGCGTCGCCTACCGCCGTTCCAACGCAATAACGCTCTTGTTGTGAATCGTTCTAGAAGGGAATCGTCTCGCGGGTGAGCCACCGAAGTGAAGCCTAGAAATGGCTGCGTCACACTTAGAATAGGTGATTATCAAATGAAACTATTGCCTGATGAAAATAAATAATCCAAACACATAAAAATTCATACCGAACATTTCAGGGCATTTTCTATGCCATGAGCGTTTTAGTCGACCGTGAGAAAAGAACAAGACAAAGGCCGCGGGAATTCGAGTAAACGTATTTATTGATGCAACTTAGCCGATCACGAAAAGAATGATCGAGGCGACCTTTGAAGAGGATTCAAGGACAGCGAAACGAGGATTCTACGCGTGACCGGTTCGCATGATCCAGTGAGAAGTCGATTCAAATGCGAAATTATTTCGTTATTCATCTTGACACCGTTTTGTTGGAAGTCTAGCATTTGCTTCGCCATCAGAGTCAGCATTTGCCCCCCCAAACGCCGACAGCCCGGCTGGCAAAGAGTTCGTAGATAGGCCGCGATTGCGGTTCATGGCTTTTCTTCGGAGGACCAAATGCTTTTACTTGCAACAAGATCTCGTCTCGCCATTTTGCTCGCGGTGCTCTTCAGCCTCGCTACGTTAGGTCATGCTCAGTTCAGTGCCGGTGTACAGGGCACAGTGACTGACCCTGGCGGGGCCGTCGTTTCGGGGGCAAAGGTTACGCTCACTAACATTGCAACCAACATCACTGACACGACGACGACCAGCAACGTCGGCGAATATCACTTTGTGAACCTTCTACCTGGCGACTATCAAATAACGGTCGTAGCGACCGGCTTCGAGAAGGCAGTGGTCAATCGGCACGTTGGTACCGATGAGACGGCGGGCGTGAACATTCCCTTGACGGTCGGCGGGTCAACAACCACTGTAGAAGTGACGGGCGCCGAAGAGGGGCTAAACCCGGACGAGGAGCGTCTTGAATTTACGCTGGAAGCCAAGGACATCAATGATCTGCCGATGCCTGACCGGGCGACGCTGACAACCCTCCGTGTTGCGCCAGGCATTGTCGGCACCATCGAAACTACTGGTAGCACAAACACCAACATTCCTATCGGGCAGGCGGCGCCTGACGCGCGCGCCAACGGACGCCCTAGTAGTTCCAATGTCTATCTCTTGGATCGCATTCCGATCAGCAGCACAACGGATACGGGCGCGGTAAATATGGTGCCAAATCCGGACATGCTTTCTGAGATCGCCCTACAAACTACAAGTTTCTCGGTTGACAATGGCGCAACCAGTTCCTTGCAAGTGGACTTTACTTCGAAGTCAGGCGGCAATAAGTATCACGGAGATTTCGATCTCAGCTATACCTCAAAGCCCTTTGAGGCTGCGCCTGACTTCGGCGGTATTGCGCCATTCCACCGCAAATATTTCATGGGGTCGTTCGGTGGCCCTATCATTAAGGATAATACTTTCTTCTTCGGATCGATCGAGAGGATAGAGAATCTGAGCGCGCTGGGTGGGCTTGCGACGGGAATTAATGCGGACCCCAACACCGGCATTGGCTCATGGGCCCAGACCGCGTCTGGTGGATTTGCGAAAGCGACCTACACGTCACTCTTTGGCTACCCTGACACAGGTCTTTCGAATAGGACTGTGAAATCAACTTCTGGCGATTTCTATCCGGACCCCCAATACGTAACCGGAGGCACTCCGCAGGCAAACGGCTGGGAGTGCCAAACTGCTTCTACCTTCAATATGCCGTGCGACCTGACGGTAACTGAACAAGGCGAATTCAACCAAAACCCGGGAGTCACCGGCCAGCAGTACAATCTGCGCGTTGACCACTCTCTCAACCACGATAAGGACAAGTTCTACGTGGGCTATTTCGGTATTCAGCAGAGCTCGGATTACATTGATCCCCGACCTGCCTTCGATACCAAAACGCCCAGTCAGACCTACTACTTTTCAGCTGGCTACTCGCACCTCTTCACATCGAGTCTCATCAACCAATTGAATGCCGGTTTGGACCGCTTCTGGGGTGGCGGCGTCGCCAACCCTAACTACGCAATCTATCCGAAGAACACAGTCGCGTTCGCGTTCCTGCGGGATCCAGGAACGCCAGACGGTTTTCTAGGCAATCCCCAGGAAAGCCCCTTGACTCCTTTCGTCGGAGAAGACAGCAAGGAGCATGTCTTCGCACTGCGTGACTATGTGAGCTGGTTCAAGGGCAGACACAGTTTCAAGTTCGGTTTCCAAACGCAGGTCAGAAACTACTGGCAGGACGCGGCTGCACTGCTTTCTCCGCCATGGACTGGTCAGTTCACAGATCTTCTTGAGATGCTACAGGGGCAGGCGGATGATATTGCTCTCTACACCATCTCAGCCACCACAGGTAAGTACCAGTCTCAGGTTCTCGGTGCACAGGAAAAACAATTTGCCCTATATGCCGGGGATGACTGGAAGATCAAGCCAAACCTACTGTTGAGCTTCGGCGTCCGCTGGGATGACTTCGGCAATCCTACCGTGTACGGTGAAAATGCTTCGCCCTTTGCAAATACAGTTCTAGGCTCTGGTTCTACCCTGGAGGCCCAGGTTGCCGGTGCCGTGGGCCACGCAGTCAACCAGGCATTCACAAGTGGTCAGACCTGGAACTTCTTACCTAGGGCGGCATTCACCTGGTCGCCGGATTTGATTAAGAAGACCGTTGTTCGTGGCGGGGTCGGTCTATATCAGGATGCGATCAGTTTGAACCAGGTCACGGCTAACCTGCCGACTTCAACCCCGGTAAGACTAACTGTGACGCTCGAAGATGCTGCTATTGCGAATGGGTGCCCGGTTTCATACGCCATTTTCTGCGGGGCCAAGGTGTGGACGGGCAACAGCGGCTACGCCGGGGAGCCCGGGTCATTCGCTTGGAGCGGAACCCAGGGAGTTTCTCCTCCATATGGTATTCCTTATCCCGCGCTTCCCGTGAATGGATTCGATGCACACGGCCTGGCGTTGCAGCCGAACGGCACACCCTACCAGGTCAACCTCTATGGTGTTGACCCGAAACTGAAGCCGGCGTCAACAATGGTATGGAACTTTGGCTTGGAGCGAGAACTTCCCAACAGTCTGGTGGTCGGCGCCACCTATACGGGTTCGCACTCGTACAACCAGTTGTATGACAGCCAAAATTACAACGCGCCTCCGGCAGTTTTGTCTGCAACAGTGCCCTTGCCAGAAGCTGGGGGGATCAACTTACTTCGGAACGTACTGAGTTCGAACTACAACGCCCTGATCCTGACTGCGACACAACGCAAGGGTAACATCAGTTGGGCAGGCTCCTACTTGTGGTCCCATGCTCTGGGTAATCCTGGGTCGGGCGAAGCCGGAAGCCCCTACACTGCTACTGCGCAATACGGGAACCTCGATGGGGATGTTAGACAACGCATCACATTTTCCGGTGCGTATCAACTTCACGATGGCGAAACATTCCTCAGTAAGGGATGGTCTCTGGGTGGCATTTTGATAGCCCAGGATGGGACTCCGTTCACTGTCTTCACCAGCCAGAATGTGAATCAGGGCGGGACCAACGACACCAATCCCAGCGGTACTACAGGTACAAGCACCAATCTGCCCAACGTGGTCTTCCAGCCGGGCAGCGGTCTGCACTACGGCAAGTACTCCAATGGGCAGTTCAAGTCTCTTGGTGGCATCTTCAACGGGGCTTGCGGTGTCAGTCCAACAACCGGAATTGCTACCTCTGGGGCTCTCTACGACAACCCTTCGCTTGATCCAACTTCAAAAGCGCAAGCGAATCCGCTGTGCCCATTCCAATTTGTGCCTGCTTCCGGGGCGGGTGCTGCAAACCCCAAGACCCTCGAGGGCAACGAGGCTTTTAACGCCTTCAACAACCCTGGCTACTGGGACGTGGATCTGAATCTGCAGAAGAAGATCGAACTGCCTTGGATTGGCGACGAAAAGAGCCATTTGAGTTTGCGGTTTGAGGCACTGAATGCTTTCAACCACGCAAATCTCAATGGTTTCGGGTCGTTCGGAATCGGCGCGGCCCCGAATGGCACGATGGGCAGGGCCTATCAAGCGGAAAATCCGAGAATCATGCAGATCGGCGGACGATTCGAGTTTTAATGGGGACTGGCTACACGCGGGTAGGAGTCGGTGTTAGCTTCTTGCCAGCGTTCACAATCTTTCTGAGGGCGCATTCTGTGCGTCCTCAGAAGAGAAAACAATTGTTACAGGACGCACTTATTCTATCGTTGGTGTTGCACAGGGGTTTAGTATTCGCAACACATCACCCTTCCCACTTCTGGGGAGTTGACGAAATGCACATTCGCGGCAAGGGTCGTGATGGAACAAGAGCGAACTGCCAAATGCCGGTGGCACGGATAACGCCACGCTGCCTTCCATAGTGAGAGGAGCATTCGTTGAGAGTTTCAACTCTTGTGTTCTTGATTGTCTCGTGCTGTGCCGCCGTTGCCCAAACAGATATTACTTCCTATGTCGATCCTTTCATTGGCACAAAGACGAACGCTCAAAATGACAGTGGCGATACCGTTCCAGGGGCAACCCGGCCGTTCGGCATGCTCTACTGGAGCCCCGATCCGGTGGAGGGTCAGTTTTATCGCTACGAAGAACCTGCCACGCGCGGCTTCAGCCTTACGCATCTCAGCGGCCCGGGCTGCGGCGTCTATGGGGACGTGCCTCTGTTCCCAATACTCGGCGTACCCGTCCAACCCCCGCCGGTGCACCCCGCTCCATACCACGCGGCATTCCGGCATGCGGATGAGGTCGCTCAACCAGGCTATTACTCAGTCAAGTTGGATTCCGGCATCGAGGTCCAAATCGCGGCGCAAGTGCATTCAGGTATAGCTGAGATCCGCTACCCGGCCGGTACCGATTCTCATACGCTGCTCATCGATCTGAGTCGCAACCTCACGCACGTTTACGACGCCCAGATTGACGTCGACGGGCGCCGGGTGAGGGGCTCTGTCGCTAGCGGAGGCTTTTGCAATCTCGAGAACCGATACCGTGTCTACTTTGTTATTGAGACGGAAGAAACACCGCAGTCCGCCGGCACGTTCGATGAGATGCGTATCAATCAGGGTGCTAGCTCAGGCAGTGGCCCGCGCATTGGCGCATATCTAGCTTTCGATCCGGGCGTGGGTGTACTGCATCTCAAAGTCGGACTCTCATTTGTAAGCGCCGCAAACGCCGAAGCGAATCTTGCAAAGGAAATTCCCGGATGGGAGTTCAACACGGTTCGCAATGAAGCTCGCGCAGCATGGAATGAAGCGCTTTCCCACATTGTTGTCTCTGGTGGTACGGAAGCCCGGCGCAAAACTTTCTACACCGCACTGTATCACTCATTTTTGCACCCGACCGTTTTTAACGATGTCAACGGCGAATATCTCGGCTTTGACGGAAAGGTTCACAACCTGCACGGCCGCAACCAATACGCTAATTTTTCGGGATGGGATATTTATCGCAGTCAGGTCGAGCTGATCGCTATGCTTATGCCCAAGGTTGCTAGCGATATCGCACAGTCATTCGTAACCGATGCAGAAGAAGGCGGAGGTCTGCCCATCTGGCCAGTTGCGAACGATGAAAGTAGTTGCATGGTTGGTGATCCAGCGGACGGCATCCTCGCAGGCGTCTATGCGTTTGGCGCTCGTGATTTTGACACCAAAGCCGCACTCCAGGCGATGCTGCGCGGCGGCGATCGTGCAGAGACCCACATACGTCTATATCCCGAACGTCCGGGACTTAGCGAGTTCCTCTCCCGTGGCTATATTGCAAGTGGAGGGCGGATAAACGGAGCTGCATCGGTTACGCTCGAAGACGAGAATGCAGACTTCGCGATATCGAGATTTGCCGCCTCGCTCGGCGAAACGTCTGTTGCTGAAAGGTACATGATGCGCTCTGACGAGTGGCGCAAGCTCTTCGATCCGGAGACAAAATACATTCGCGCCCGCGGTTTTAACGGTGAGTTTCTTCCCGATTTCAAACCAGAAAAGATTGACGGATTTGTCGAGGGCAATGCGGCGCAATATACATGGATGGTTCCCTACAACATGAAAGACCTGATCGGCGCAGTGGGAGGGTCAGAGGCCACCCGGTTGCGCCTCGATGATTACTTCAGCCACTATGGCACATGGTTCGGCGGCCCGTATTTCTTTATTGCCAACGAACCAAGCTTCGGCAATCCTTGGATATATAACTGGTCCGGCCATCCTTGGCGGACTCAGGAAGTAGTTCGCAAGACTCTGGACGACCTCTTCATGCCAGCGCCGGACGGCGAACCCGGCAACGACGATCTGGGGGCGACTTCTTCATGGGTGGTTTTTGCCAGCCTCGGCATCTATCCCGCGATACCCGGGGTTGGCGGACTTACTGTAAATAGTCCGGTCTTTCCGCAGGCCGAACTGAAACTCGGTACCCATTTACTGCGGATCTCTGCCCCTGGCGCGCCTGAAAAGCTGTACGTGAAGAGCCTTATGATTGACGGCGAGCCGGTGAGGAACTGGTGGCTGGATTGGGATGCGCTTAAACAGGCGGCGGATGTGAATTTCACGCTATCCGGCGATCCCAACCGGGCTGCTGGATCGGCCCCACCGTCGTTTGCGCCGAATTCGGGGAAGTCATCGCCGCCGACTACAGGCCAGCCATGAGCCTAGCCTGCGACATTATTTTACTGGCGGCAAATTCCGACTTTCGGGGCGCAGCCTGGTTCTTTTCGAAGCTGTTCACAGATTCCAGTTGAATTCAATAGAGGAAATATTTATAATAGCGTAAAATCTGATTGAAAAACTGAGGTCGCATTTCCATGATTGAAACGGAAAAGATCGAACGTATCTGGAAGGCGTTGGACGGCTTTCAGATTGAACTACCATCGTGGGGCTTTGCCAACACTGGAACCCGCTTCGGTAAATTTCTGCAGCCGGCGGCCGCGAGTTCGCTAGAAGAGAAATTTGCTGACGCCCGTGAAGTGAACCAGCTTACTGGAGCGAGTCCAACGCTGGCACTCCACGTAGAATGGGATCTTCCTGAAGGTGCTGCCGATGTACCGCGAATCAGGCAGCTCGAGAAGAAGTATGGCATTCGCGCAGGTTCGATCAATCCCAACCTGTTTCAAGATCAAAACTATAAGTATGGTTCCATCTGTAATCCCGATGCGCGGATTCGGCAGGAGGCTCTGGACCACATTCTTACCTGCATAGAAATTGGAAAACAGTTGGGCTCGCGGGATCTTTCAATGTGGATTGGCGACGGTTCTAACTACCCAGGCACGCAGAGTATCTGCAAGCGAATTGGCTGGATGCACGAGGTGCTTGCCACTGCGCACGCGGCTCTCGGACCAAGCCAGAGGTTACTGATTGAGTACAAGCCCTTCGAGCCTGCTTTTTATCACACCGACATTGCGGATTGGGGAATGGCGCTGGAAACAGCGCGTGTGGCTGGCCCGCAAGCCAAGGTACTGGTAGATACAGGCCATCACTACGCGACCCAGAACGTCGAGCAGATTGTGGCATGGCTTCTCCATTTGGATATGCTTGGCGGCTTCCATTTCAACGACCGGCGCTATGCCGATGACGATCTTACTCTTGGTTCGATCGATCCTTACCAAGTCTTTCGTATCTTCCACGAGATACTAAGTGGCCAGGATGAGTCAAAAGTCAGCACTCCTATCGCCTATATGATAGACCAAAGCCATAACCTGAAAGGAAAGGTTGAGGCCATGGTGCAGACAGTGGTAACGGCGCAGGAGCTATACGTAAAAGCCGCATTAATCGATCAGGAACGGCTAAGCGACCTTCAGCAGAGCTGCAGGCTTGTCGACGCAGAGGAGTGTTTTCGCGGTGCATTTTGGGAGGATGTTCGTCCAGCGGTGAGAAGCTGGCGTGTCGCACGGGGCTTGCCGGAAGATCCGCTGCAGACTTTGGCTGAAAGCGAGTATGTCGAGCGCATCAGCGAGCAACGTGCGGCAAAGAACTCCCGAGCCGTGACATCCTATGCATGACATCGGCTTTAGAAGCCGCTTTCACCGATTGGGGCAATGAACTTTAAAAACTGACAAAGTCGGTCGTTGACTTTTGTTACGGTTGAGCCGCGCTCTGGAGGCGTATTTCAAATCGATGCGGCCGCGGCCGGGCATCTCTTCTCTGACGCGCCTCGGCGGCCGGCATGGCTGCGGCGAGGGTCGCCGCTGTCTTAGACGATTGGGTTTCCAGCGAGCCATGAATCAGATCGAAACGAGCAGACTCAAGTACATTACGTTCTTGAGTGTCGGCTGCCACCAGCCTCGCCTGATTCAACATCGGAGTATCGAGCGTTGCAAGATTCACGCCTGTGCGAAGCTGCTCCGCCGAGAATGTGGCGATCGTCTGAGCGTCGATCAATAAGTCATAGATACCTATCGGCAAGCCGCTAACTTGCAATGTCTCCTGATCCAGAACGGTTACGATGTCCGACAGTTTCAGCGTTAGCCCAAGCACAGGATCGAGCTCTGGCGGGGGAAATGGCAGTGGCAATGCTTCTTCTGTTTCGGTCCATTCGAGGCCGGTCTTCGTGTGGTGAAGGCCCGTTATCTCTGCATTACGAGTGTTGATCGTAGGTGTCCTAGCCGTAACATCGAATGCAACTGAACTAACGAGTGCAGGTGCATTCCAGGCCTTGAGCAGACTTTCCGCCATCAGCCAATGGCCACCCTGCTGCGGATGCACACGATCGGGAATAAGTTGCTGGGCTATATCTGGGAACTGCTTGTTGAACAACTTGAGAAACTCTGTGACCGGTGTGTTGAAGTCGGCTATCGGCAGATGCTTCTCCGCGGATAACCGTGCGAGGAAGTCGCCGTCGCGGAGCAAAACTCCGTTGTAGCCGCCTGAATACAGCGGCTCACGCGTCACATCGTCGTAGGGCGAAGGACGAATAAGAACAATCTGCGCGTTAGGAAGGTGCTGCTGAATTGACTCGACAATATGTCGGTAACCTTCGGCGTAAGTGTCAAAAATGCCGGGCTGGTCTTGCCGATAGTAACCGTCATTCATTCCTAGCATCATCGTAACCACATCTGGACGCCATGCAAAGACATCGCGATCCAAACGGAGATCGACCGGCCCGGCATAGCCCCCACTGACCTTATCGCCTCCTACGCCGGCATTGTGAAAGGAAACCTTCCACATTGGAAAACGGGTCAGAACATACTCCTCAATATCTTCGGTGTATTCCCGTTGCGCGGTGATGCTATCCCCGTAAAACGTGACCCGGTCTCCATCATGCAGGGAAAAGGAGTTGGGTGTCTGTGGCAGCGATTGTGCGTCGGTGGGCGGTACTAGGAAGTAAGCGAAAAGTAATGCGGCTGATATAGATACGGTCCTGCAGTGCATGGCGATCATCCTCTCGGGGTGCACGAATTGGCTGAAAACATTCCCCTGCGGCAATGAGCTCCCTGCGGAAGGAGATATTCACCCTTATCCCGCGGCCTACCTATCTGGAACGAGCGGTTCGCATGCGGGACCTTACCGGCCAAAGGAAAGAGGGCGGCAGCGCAGTCGAGATCCAAAGAAAAGGATAAAATCGCCCCTCCCCCGCGGCACGTACCCCTATCGAAATTGTACCAAGTCAATAGCCTTGTTTTCTCGTGATCTGCTTCAGACGATCGCGAAACGATCGCTCGAAATGGCCATTTCATTAGGGACAATCCCGCTCAAAAGTGTTATCTTCTCTTGTAACGAAACCGGAGCCCTATGCCTTTACCTAAGAAAGTGGATTCATCCAGAAGAGCGACAAAGCGTTTGTACTTGATTCCGATCCTATCCAAGGCGCTGGACATTATGGAACTGCTGCAGGCAGAAAAAGCGCCAATGCCTTTGGAGGCCGTGTATCAACGCACGAAATTCTCGAAGACAACAGTTTATAGGGTTCTGCAAACTCTGGCTCACCGCGGTTACATATCGAGGACGAGCGACGGTCTATACCGGCACGTCAACGCCCCTTCTAAGTTGCGTTTTGGATTTGGCAGTCAGAGTGCAGAAATGCCGTTCTCAGAAGCGGTCACAGAGAGCCTTCGTGCATCGGCCGCGGCTTCTGGAGTCGACCTTATGGTTCTAGACAACCGGTACGATGGTGCGACTGCCCTCAAGAATGCGGAAGAATTTATCAAGGCCAAGGTCGACCTTATCATTGAGTTTCAGATTGACCGCCGGGCCGCACCTGTAATCGGCGACAAAATAGCAGCAACCGGGATTCCCTTGATTGCGATCGACATTCCACACGCGCATGCCACTTACTTTGGGGTGGATAACTATCGCGCGGGTTTGGAGGCCGGCGAGTTACTTGCTACTTATGCCAAGGAGCATTGGGATGAAAAGGTGGATTGGGTGTTGGGACTCGATTTGGAGGAGGCTGGGACGCTGGTACAGAGCCGCATAACTGGCGCGCTGGATGGCGTGCATTCCATGCTACCAGAAATACCATCTGAGCGATTTGTGCGAATTGACGGCCGGGGGATGAGGGAAAGGAGCCAACGTGCCGTTGCGGAGTTCCTCGCGCGGCATTCCAAAGATAAGCACATTCTGATTGCCGCAGCCACCGACACCAGCGCACTCGGCGCACTCGAGGCCGTTCGTGAGGGGAAGCGGCAGCGGCAAGTAGCTATTGTGGGGCAGGATTGCGTCCCCGAGGTGGTGGAGGAAATGCGCCGACCAGGAAGCCCGATTATCGGGTCGGTATCGCATGAAGTCCATGAATACGGTTCGCGGATCGTCGAGCTGGGTTTATCGATTCTTCAGGGAAGAAGTGTTCCTCCGTATAACTACGTAAACCATAAGACGATAACTCAGAAAATGGTCCGTCAGAAGGGCAAGGAGTGACACCCTATTCGTCGTTCCGCGATGCCAACCGCCGGGGCGCTGAGATGTGGAACGTTGCAATAGTGCGCATTGTGTCATAGCTAGGCTGCACGGGGAGCAATCGCTTCATCGCGATCACGCGTGCTTTTAGCACTTTCAGAGTGGTTCGATGAGGGCCGACGTGAATTCACATAAGAAATCTATTTTCTATTGCACTTTGGTATGGTATCTTGACTTGTTCTCCGGATTCTAGGACGGTGGTATTTATGGTCCAAGCGACGCTTGTTTCTCCCGCGCTTAAGTTTCTTGAAGACCGGTGGCAGCCCAAAACGGCAGCCGATCTCGACGAACCGGAACTGCTCCGCTATCGATCGAACCTCCTGGGCTCTGACCTGCGCATCACCAATTTTGCTGGCGGAAACACCAGTTCCAAGATCACTGAAACCGATCCGCTCACCGGTGAGCCTGTCGAGGTGCTCTGGGTGAAGGGGTCGGGCGGCGACTTGGGCAGCATTCGCCGAGCGGGCTTCGCCACGCTCTTCCAGAAGAAGCTGCTTTCCCTCGAACGCAGTTACAAGGGTGTTGACAATGAAGACAACATGGTCGCGATGTATCCACTCTGCACTTTCGGCAATAACCCTGTTGCCGCATCCATCGACACCCCATTGCACGGCTTCCTTCCCTTTGCCCACGTCGATCATCTCCACCCCGACTGGGGCATCGCGCTAGCTGCTTCGGCCAACGGCAAGGTCAAAATGGACGAGTTCAATAGCGAGTTCGGTCATTCGCTCGTCTGGTTACCCTGGCAGCGTCCTGGCTTCGAGTTGGGCCTGATGATGCGTCAAGCAGTCCGCGAGAATCCCGGCTGCGACGGCATTGTTCTCGGCGGCCACGGCCTCTTCACCTGGGGTCAGACCCAGCGCGAGTGCTATTTGAGCACCCTCACCGTCATCGACCAAATTGGCCAATTCATCGAACGTCACGCCGCGGCCAAGGGCGCAATCCGCTTCGGCGGCGTAGCTACTCCCGCCCGCGCAGGACGGAAAGAACTCGCCACAGAAATTGCCCCGTACCTTCGAGGCCGCATCAGTGCCCAGAATAGATTCATTGGCAGCTTCACCGACGCCAACGAGGTGCTGCAATTCGTCAACTCGATGCACGCAGAAGCTCTTGCTTTGTTGGGCACGAGTTGCCCCGATCACTTCATTCGCACCAAGATTCGTCCGCTGTTCGTGCCCTGGGCGGCCAATGCCGATATTGCCGATCTAAAAGCGCAAATCGACACATCCCTTGCCGAGTATCGCGAGCAATACCGCGCCTACTACCATGCCTTCGCTACGCCGCAATCGCCCGCCCTGCGCGACGCCAGTCCTAGCGTGGTTCTCATTCCCGGCTTGGGCATGTTCAGCTTCGGCAAGAACAAAACCGAAGCCCGCATCACTGGCGAGTTCTACTTGAATGCCATTCACGTAATGGAAGGCGCAACGTTGTTGGCTGAAGGCGAAGTTACCGGCAATTTACCTCAGTGCGGCAAAGCCTCCGACCCCGAAAGTTTCAAGGTCTTTACCAACTACGTCGCGCTACCGGCCATCGAAGCCTTCCGCATTGAATACTGGGCGCTCGAAGAGGCCAAACTCCGTCGCCAGCCTCCCGAAAAAGAGCTCAGCCGACGCATCGTTCTGGTCGTCGGTGGGGCCAGCGGAATAGGTCGGGAAGTAGCTCTGCTCGTTGCCGCACGCGGAGCGCACTTAATGGTGGCCGACCGCGACGAGGCCGCAGCGATCCTTGTTAGCAGTGAATTGCAATCGGTCACGTCCAAAGAGTTCGTCGCCAGCACAGTCATCGACATTCGCAGCCGCGAAGCCATCGGCAAAGCGCTCAAAGCCACAGTAGCGACCTTTGGCGGCGTGGATATCCTCGTCAACACTGCCGCGCTCTTTCCAGTTTCGCCCGAAGGAGTTATCCCCGATGCAATCTGGGCTACCACGCTGGACGTGAACGTGACCGCTAACTACCTGCTTGCCGACGAAGCTGCAAAACTCTTTGCCGAGCAGGAACTGGACGGCTCCATTGTGTTGACTAGCTCCGCCAATGCGGTTGTTCCCAAGCGCGGCAGCGAGGCGTACGACGTGAGCAAGGCCGCGCTCTCGCACTTGGTCCGCGAGTTAGCGGTGTCTCTCGCTCCGCGTGTGCGCGTAAACGGCATCAGCCCCGCGACGGTGGTTAAAGGCTCCACGATGTTTCCGCGCGACCGCGTCCGCGCTTCGCTCACCAAGTACGGAATCGAGTACGATGACTCACTCAGCGACGAGCAACTGCGCACCGTGCTGGCTGGCTTCTATGCCAAGCGCACGCTAACTCACCAGCTCATCGATCCGGCTGATTGCGCTGAAGCAATTCTATTTTTAGCCAGTCCGCGCGCCCGCTGCACCACTGGCCATCTTATCCCCGTAGATGGCGGTCTCACCGAGGCATTTCTGCGGTGAGCGTAGACGGAAATCGCGCTCCCGGGGATGAACAACGCGCGCGGGTCGCTATCGATCTGGGGGGGGAGAGTTGTCGTGTCTCGCTGTTGCGCTGGCGAGACGGAATACCGGCAGTCGAAGTGGTTTACCGCATTCCCAATGGTCCGGTGCAGCGCGGCGCGACGCTCCATTGGCCGCTCGATACGATTCTAGCTGGCATCGAGCAAGGCCTGCGCCAGGCGGCGCGCAAATCTCCTGAGGGCATCGCTTCCATCGCCGTGGATGGCTGGGCTGTGGACTATGTTCGCCTTGGTGCAGATGGCCGACCGCTGCATGATCCTTTCTGCTACCGGGATGAGCGGACAATTCCTGCCAAGGCAGCTGCGGACTTGTTTGCGCCGCCTTTAGATATCTTCCGCCGCAGCGGCGCGCAACCGCTTCGCATCAATACTGTGTATCAACTGTTAGCCGATTCCGCCTCGGGAATCGATACGAGCGCGCCATGGGTCTGTCTGCCCGAATACGTTCTCCATTGGCTGGGTGGCCGTCTCGTGGCTGAATACACGAACGCCACCCACACCGGCCTTGTGGACGTCGCGACTGGAGACTGGTCCCACGAACTGTTTGAGTTGCTCGGTATTCCGATCGAGGCCGCGCCGCCCATTGTGCCGGCTGGTACCATATTGGGCCTCGTGCAAGGGGTGCTGGCTGCCCTTGATGCGTTTCGAGAAACAGAACTTATCGCGCCCGCCTGCCACGATACTGCCTCGGCCATCGCCGGCATCCCTGTTAGTCTGGAGTCCACCGCCTACATTTGCTCCGGCACTTGGTCGCTCGTCGGCACGTTGAATGCGACGCCGATCACCAGCCTGGAGGCCTTGAATGCCCGTTTTACTAACCAGGGTGCGGCCGCGGGCAGCTTTTGCTTTCACACCAACGTGAATGGCATGTGGCTGCTGAAACAATGCATGGAGAGCTGGAGTGGCGAAGGTCGCGCGTTGACGATCGAAGAAATCGTGTCGGAGGCTGCTGCCTGCAAGAGTTCTCCCGGAATCATCGATGTAGACGCCGATCCACTTCTGCTTGCCGGGAAGATGCCGGAGCGCATCAATCATGAATTAAGCCAGCGCGGGCTCGATCCTATAGCGGATGTAACTGGCAATGAGCCGATTTTCGCACGAGTTATCTTCGAGAGCCTGGCTAGCCGCTACGCCACAGCGGTCAGTAGCCTAGAAAAGATGCTGGGACGCAAGCTAGAACGCATTCACATCCTTGGCGGCGGCAGCCTTAACAAGCTGCTTACCGAACTAACTGCGCAACGCACTGGCTTGCCTATCGAAACTGGTGAGGTTGAAAGCTCCACCGTCGGCAACTTCGCAGTGCAGTTGGCTGCAAGCGAAACTAATGGCGGCAGGTTATCGGCAAAGGCCACCAGGTATTGGGCGCGGCGGCTTAGCAAAAAATAAAACGTTTCACTGCAAACCCAGATAATTTCCATAGCCCACGATCAATGTGGAACCAACCAGCGTGAGCAGTGTCAAAAAGACCAGCGCTTTGGTGCGCAAACTCACGCCGCGCCACTCCTTCAGCGCGATGCCCCATAGTGTGCTGAAGATGATGATGCTGGCCATATGCAGCGTCCAACTGGAAAATTTGTAGCGACCCATTTGCGTTTCGCCCATGGTGTAGAAGAAAAACTGCATATACCATGTAACTCCGGCCAGCGCGGAGAATAGGTAGTTACCCAGCATTGACGGAGCCTGATGCGTACCGACGCGGTCTGCGGGGATGCGCAAGTATTCGCCGTAGCTTCGGTTGCGCAAGTGGAGTATCGCACACCATACAAAATTTGTAGTAAAGCCGCCCGCCAGCACCACAACCAACACAGGCAGCCCCTGCCACATGGTGCTCGTTCCGTGCGCCAAGGTGAGCAGCTTTATTGGGCTGCCCGCGTCGAGCCCAAAGGCAAAGCAAGCACTCATCACGCCGCAGAAAGTAGCCACGGCCAAGCCTCGCCTAAGGTTGAACTCTCGAATGCTTGCCAGTTTTTGCTCTAGCGAGAGCTCTCTCTCTTTCGAGATGCCGGCCGCGCCCGCGAAGAGAATCCCGAGAAAGCAAATGCTTACACCGACCAGGATCACAACGCCCGGGCGCGTGCTAAGCAGTTGGCCAAATTGGCCGTGGAAGATGGGTGGGATCAGCGTTCCGAAGACCGCAGTATAGCCCAACGCCACCGCCATGCCGAGCGACAGACCGAGGTAGCGCATCGTGAGGCCGAAAGTCAGCCCGCCCAAGCCCCATAGTACGCCAAAGAAGTAAGACCAGAAGACCGCTGATGCTGGCGTAACGCGTAGTACTGGCAACAGATCGCGCGTGAGTAATGCCGCCATGATCCAGGGAGCGACGATCCAACTGAATGCGCCTCCGGCCAGCCAATAAGTCTCCCAAGACCATCCACGCACGCGCCGGTATGGGACGTAGAAACTGGCCGAAGCCAGGCCGCCCAGCCAGTGGAGAAATACTCCCAACAAAGGATTTGCGCCCAAGACGTTTTGCTCTCCCGTGGCTTGAGACTCGTCAGTGCCGCCATTCTATTGCAAAGTTGTCTTAAGGTTGCGACGCTTCTTCGTCTGCACGAAGCCGCGCTACTGACCGCCAACCTACGGCAACTTGAATGCCTCGAAGGGTCCTCGTTCTGTTGCCCTATTTGCATACCTAACCAGCCGACAGCTGGCGAGAAATGCAGTCAGGTAAATTCATGGACTGAAACAAGTTCTGATGAAAACACTACGCAAGTCGGGAGCAGGTTGTCAAAGGCCCATTGGCGCAAAACTAATTGATCTTTTCGCAGCAGTTCGTTCTGCGTATCGGGTGTTGATGCGATTGACGAAGGAGTGTCGTACCATGGCGGCCCACTTCCGGCCGCCATTGTCAGCGCAGTCGACGGCTGGAGGCGTCATTTGAGCGCACCGGCGGGATATCTTTGCCTACGCGGTCGACAGATAAAATGTGTGTGTTTGCCATGTTTAGATGTGGAGAATAAAAAAGTTGCACGGATAAAGCGTCGCTAGGTTCCACATTTCAAATTGCTAATGGAACTGTGGTCGAAACAGTTCAATAGCGGGATTATTTAACACTTGACAATTGAAACGAATTTGGAATTGAATCCGAAAATATCAACGCGATCACGAAACGGGTTGCTTTCGGGAGAGTCCATGAGACTGCGGGTGACGGCTGGAGTTTGGTTCGGCGCGATGCGGGACAGTATTGCAATTTCTGTAGTGTTGGCTTTCACGGCATTGGCCGCGTGCTCTAACCTCTGGAGCCAAACAATCTTTCCGGGCCAGATCGGCGTGGAGGTGGCGGACCGTCCAACAGGCTTCGTGGATGCCTTCAAAGACCAAGGTCGGCTTTTCATAGGAAGCAGCGGCAATCCGGTGGCCACCGACGCAAACGGTAACCCCCTGTCAGACGGCATCGCAGTGGTCTTCGACGACCGTCCCGTTCCGGAATGGTTGGGTTTTGCCGACGACCCGGCCGCATACCAGCCAGACATGAGCGGTACATATCAAGTCTCTTTTCAGGGACAGGCGACACTTTCCAACGTTTCGGGCGCGCCTACGCTTATCTTTGCGAATCAGACCTACAATGCGGCAACCAACACCACAACCGTGAGCGTGACTATGCCCGGCGGCCCGACGTATGCCGATGGCCCGGCGCTGATGGAGATCAGCTTCACGAATACGCAATTGACGCCTAGCAGTGGCACCAACACAGGAATAGCCAGCCTCCAAGCAATTCGGCCGGGGTTGAACCCGACACAGGTATTCGATCCCGCATTTGTGAATGCATTCGCTCCCTTCGGCTATATGCGCTTCATGAATTGGCTGGGAACGAACACTGATCCAGGATTTTATGGCGATGCGGGCCATCATTTGATGACCTGGGCTCAGCGCAGCCTCCCAACCGACTTTTATCAGGGTGTCGGCCTCAATCTCTCAACCAACTCCAACGTTAATGCGGGTGCTTGGGGAGTCTCCTGGGAATACGTTCTGCTGCTAGCAAACGCGACCAACAGGGATATCTGGATCAATATTCCGGTCAGCGCTACCGGCGGCTCCGATCCCTTGGATCCGACGTACGTCGCTTCACCAGACACTTCCAGTTACATTTATAACTTGGCGTATTTGCTCAAGAATGGCGATGCATTTACCGGAAATGTGGGCTTGAATCCAGGTTTGCATATTTATATTGAGCATAGCAACGAAGTTTGGAACTGGAGCTTTCTTCAGTCCACGTGGAACGAGCTTGCGGCCGAGGATGAGGTGATCCGCGGTGCTTCGCCGCTCAACAACGACGGGGATACCAGCCAATTTGACTGGGCGTATCGCCGTCACGCCAAGCGGCTATATGAAATCGCACAGATATTCCAGTCGGTCTTTGGACCCGGCTCACTAAATACGATCGTTCGCCCGGTCTATGCGTGGTGGCAGCTCGACGAAGGAGCGAGTTCCAACGCTGCGAGTGTCCTGGCTTGGTTTAGCAAAACCTACGGCGCGCCAAGCAATTATTTTTACGCCATGGCCCAGGCAGACTACTTCGACGCTCCTAACTATGCCACCGACACGACCATTCCCGAGGTCCTGTCAGACATGCAGACATCGAGCACCGCGAGCGTGCAATATGTGGCTGCAGGCAAAGCTACAGCTGCACAGTATGGGCTTCCGCTCTTTGCCTATGAAGGCGGACCGGCCAACGACAACGGCGGCACCAACACGTCCACAAACATTGGGGAACAAATCCTGGCCAATCGCGATCCTGGGATGGATACTCTTGTCCAATCCCACCTAAGAGGCAATTGGTTCGGCCAGGGCGGGAGCCTTTACGGCTATTTCGGATTGTCAGGGGCTGACAGCCGCTATGGAGCTTGGGGTGCGACGGACGACTATCACAACTTAACGACAGCGAAGTACAACGCCCTTGTAAACCTGACGGGCTATACGGTAGGAGCGACACCCTTTGCTCCAGGGGATCTGGTTGCTACTGCCGGCAACCAGGCGGTAGGCCTGAACTGGGAGGCTGTGCCGAGCGCGGCGAATTACAACGTGAAGCGCAGCCTAGTCTCCGGAGGACCTTACACAACCCTCGCCACAGTTTCCGCGCCGACTTATGCGGATTCCTCGGTCACCAATGGAACTACCTACTACTACATAGTCACAGCGATGAATGGGAGCAACGTGAGTGCGCCTTCCAATGAGGCAGGCGCAACTCCCGTCGCTGCCGCTCCGGCGGCCCCAACTCTGACAGTAACTGGCGGTAACGGGCAGGCGGTGCTGACCTGGACGACGGTTGCGGGCTCTACTTCCTATGACGTCTATGAAGGCACGGCACCGGGCGGAGAAGCCACCACTCCGATTGCAACTGTGAGTACGGGCACCTCCTATACGGTCCAGACTCTAACCAACGGCACTGCCTATTACTTTGTGGTTACGGCGGTAAATAGCGCTGGCACGGGACCGGTCTCCAATGAAGCTTCGGTTACACCTGGCGGTTCTTCTGCGGCTCCGACGAATCTGACGGCAACGGCCGGCAACGGGCAGGTGCTGCTGACTTGGACGACGGCTGCGGGCTCTACTTCCTATAACGTCTATGAAGGCGCGGCGCCGGGAGGGGAAGGCGCAACTCCGGTTGCCACGGGCATCACGGCAACTACCTACACAGCGACTGGTCTGACAAATGGGACATCGTATTTCTTCACAGTCGCCGCAGTCAATTCATTTGGCACGAGCGGATTCTCGAATGAGGTGACGGCCACACCGGCGGCCCCATCCAACGGGACGCTTCTTGCCTACGAACCCTTTGGGGAAGCAACCGGATTGATGAACGGCGCCAGTGGGAGTGGAGACTTTGGCTGGAATGCCGGCTGGGTCGATCAGGGCACGGACACCAACCCGGGCTATGACATTGTTTCTACGACCCCAGTGACCTATATTGGTCTGATCGCGAATGGGCAATACGCGGTGGGAGGGAATAGCTTTAACTATATCGGAAGGCAGTTGAATGTTAGTCCAACCGGCCCATTCTCTTCCTATCTATCGAGTGGCCTGATCGGCGCGCCTGGCCAGACCATCTGGCTCAGTTTCCTGATTCGCAAGGACACGACGAGCACCGGAAATTCCAATTTAGTGAACTTAACTTCTCAGGGTGGCGGAAGTGCATGGTATGTCTCGCCCGCGAACGTGGCAGCTGGTTTCTGCGGCGGGGATTTTGGCGGGGGCTCAACCACTGGCGGCACGATGTACTGGAGTCTAGTAGCTGCCGCTAATTTCTCGTGCAGCTCAGCGATACAGACAAATGTTCCAATAGTTGCGGGCCAGCCTGCGCTGATGGTCATGGGGATAACATTCGGGTCTACGAACACTGTAAACCTGTATGTGAATCCGGCCTCGCTTGGTGGGGCCGCGCCGACGACGCCGAACGCAACATACTCGACTGCAAGCAGCCTTGCCTTCCAGAGCCTTTCCTACTACGGTGGCGATGGCGCCAATCAGAGTTCGATTGCCGGTCTTCGCATCGGAACAAGCTTTGCAGCAGTCACGCCGACAGCACCAATAACGATCCCCCCGTCTCCGGCGAGTTTGACAGCAACCTCCGGAAATGGGCAGGCCCTTCTCTCCTGGGCGGCTGTCGCGGGTGCTACTTCCTACAACATCTATGAGGGTACGGTGTCAGGAGGAGAAGGTACAACCGCGATTGCAACCGGGATCACCGGCACCTCCTATACGGTGCAGAATTTGACCAACGGCACTGCTTATTACTTTTTGGTTGCAGCGGTGAATTCAGCAGGCACGGGCGTGTTTTCCAGTGAAGCCGGAGTTACTCCATCAGCCGCCAACGGGATTCCCGGCGCTCCGACTCTGACTGCGGCTGCCGGAGATATGATAGCCACACTATCTTGGGCTGTGGTGCCAGGAGCGAGTTCCTACAACGTCTACCAGGCCACCAAGTCGGGAGGGGAAGGCACGACTCCGATTGCCACGGGAATTACGGCTACCCCCTATCTCGCGACGGGTCTGACCAACGAAACGACTTACTTCTTCCAGGTCGCGGCAGTTAATAGTAACGGCATCGGTGCTTTTTCGAATGAAGCCACGGCTACGCCTGCGCCGCCGGTTACGGGAACCAACGCACCTGCGGTTTTCAGTATCTATCCACAGGTGCAGGCGGCCAATCCTGTAAAGGCCGGCTTCAACATGCAGCCAGCGGCGGGAGCGAACATTACAGAAAACGCATGGCTGACTGATGGAGGGTTTTCACCTTACGATGCCCGCTGGAGCTTTACCGCAAGTCAGAACGGGACAAGCAACACGTTCATCGCTACTGGTAATGGGGGCACCTCCTTCTATTCGAGCATTGCCGCCGGCTATTTCGTGGGGGCAACGGCGCGGACTTATCGCTATAGCAGCGGCGCATGGTCGCTCCTCCGGACCGACACAGTGACGGGCTACACCGCCAACTCTGCCAGCAACGCTCCAGCAGACAATACGATCACGTTTGCCAGTTCCGGTCCGCCGATCTTGGCCGGAGATATTACTTGGCTGGATCTAGACGATCAGGCTGCCGCGCCCGGTCTTACGCTTCTGGACCCGCGGTTTACGACCTACTGCACGAACTGGAACACTGAGAAGCTAAACTGCGACACGCGAAGTGCCACGGTGCCGTACACCTTGTCCACGGACGTTCCTTCCGTCGATGCTGGCGGGCTCAGTCTGGAACTTACCGATACGAATACCGAGACCGACGGGATTTGGCAGTACATACAAGGCGCTTTCGTCCAACCAGTGTCCGAGGAGTTTCAACCTGGCCATACCTATGAAGTGGATGTCTGGCTGAAGCAATCCGGCATTGCGAACGGCAACGTTACGTTCTCCATGAACGGGTTAGGCATTTCTCACACATTTACCGGGGTGACCGACACCTGGCAGCACTTTACCTGGACCTTCCCCGCTGTTGCGGGGCTTCCCGCTAACTCGGGCGTAAGCAGCGCTCACCTTGACTTCAGTGCACCGGGCACAATGTGGGTGGATAACTTCCAGCTTTACGATGCTAGCTGGGCCCCGAACACCGTGAGTCCTCAGGCAATGCAGGCTTGGGAAAGTTATCAACCGGGGACGGTCCGTATCTGGAGTAACTTCGGAAATGCCGCCCAGAACTATTCCTACTTTAGCTTGAACAGTTGGCTTACGCCGGAGATCAAGACACGCAATACTCCTGGCATCGGCAATCAGTATGAGTTGCCTGGGGAGTTGGAGCATCTGCCTGATGCGCTAGCCAACGTGAAGACAATTGGCGCAAATCCGTGGTTGATCGTCAACATGGCATTGTCGGAAGTCGAGTGGGGAGAACTAGTCGATTACCTCAGTGCTCCGGCGGGCACGGGCTATGCCGCCATGCGTCCCGCCAACCATCCCGGACCTTACACTGCGGACTTCAGTACGATCTATCTTGAAGTCGGGAATGAGGAATGGGGTACACAGCAGGTTCCAGCTGATACGGCCTACGGTCAGTGGGCGCACTTCGTAATCAGCCAGGCGATCGCCGGCAAGAGTTACTTCAATGCCAGCCAGATCAAATTTGTTGTTAATGGCTTCGACCTGGAACCGTCCTTTGGCTCTGCCGCTGCCGCAGTCGCACCGGAGGCATCGATCGTCGATGCCGCACTCTACACACAGGGCAACCAGGCTCTTACCGGAGATCCCTACTATCAGTCGGATCTGGTTCAGGTGCCTGCAAGCAACGGCCCGATTATCGATGCAATCGTCGCGCAGCAATTATTGGATGCGTCTAGTGGTAGAGTATACGGTCTTGCCGCGTATGAGGAGGGTCCAGGGCAGAATACGACGGCGCACAACGGAGACACATCTCTGGCCGCCGCAATTGGCGCCATCGACGTTAACCTCTATGCGTCGCTGCGCGGCTTCGGACCCCAGAACCTTTTCATGTATCAACTGGGTACGGGACCGTTCACTTCGCACTCCAACTTCGCCAACGGTTTCCGTGCGCATCCAGTGTGGGAAGCGTTGCAAATGCGGAATAACTACTGCAGCGGTCCAATGGTCTTGACTTATACAAACAGCGTTCCGACTAGCACCGATGGAAATGCCTATCCGCTAATTGCTGTCTATACGTTCCAAGACGCAAATGTAACCAATCAGGCCGATGTCGTGGTGATCTCACGTGATCTAAACAACCAGACTCCAGTTACGCTCCATTTCCCAGCGACGCCTTCAGGCAGCGCGCAACTCTATACGCTCACTGGAGACCCACGTACCGGCAACGACCAAGCGATGAATATTCCGATCGCTAGCCAGACGGTGAGTATCACCGCGAATTACACGTTCACCATGCCCCCGGGATCGATGTATATCTTTCAAGTGCCCATGACCGGTGCATGGTCCTCTGCCGGCGTTCCCGTGCCTCCCCCTCTAACATCCCTATCTGCGTCTGCCGGGAATGGAAAGGTAACACTGACATGGGCCGTTTCCTCCGGCGCTCTAGGCTATAACGTTCTCCGCAGTACGGTGAGTGGAGGTCCCTATACCCTGATTGGCTCATCGACTACGGTAGCCTTTACAGACACGTCGGTGACAAACGGAACAACATACTATTATGTTGTCGACGCAACAAACTCCGGCGGGGCCAGCGCTAACTCACCCCAAGCCAGCGCAACACCGAATGTTGAAGACACGACAATGACTACCACGCCACCGCCGTTAGACGGCTCCAACACTGGCGCCTGGGCGAACACTCCTTTCGTTCCTTTGTCCCATTACTTCGACGGGGCTTCGACCGATACGGCAGCTTACAAGATACTGTGGGACAACAATAACCTCTATCTCCTGGTTTCGGTGCAGGACAGCTTTTTGATCGCACCCACGCAAGCTAACATCTACGATGGTGAAACTGTGGAAGTGTACTTCTCCGGCACCGACACCAAGAGCACTACTTATGGTCCAACAGATTTCCAATATGCCTTCCCGTATGGCAATGGCGGGGCCGTTGTTACAGAGACCTATCACAGTCCCAGCTCGACTGTGGGAGTGCTCTTTGGACAACAGAACATCACGGGCGGCTACCAAATGGCCATGGCTCTTCCATGGACAAGCCTGGGAACGGTCCCTGTCTTAAATGAGCAGTACGGCTTCGATGTAATGATCGACACCGCCAGCGCCCAAGGGACACTACTCGGCAAGCTGGGGTGGTGGGCAACTGCAAACAATACCTGGGACAATCCTTCTCTCATGGGTCCGCTAGTCTTGAGTCCAGCCAGTCAGCAGCCGCAGACCATCACCTTCCCGGCGCCGGCGTCACCTGTGACTTACGGAGTCCCGCCAATCACGCTATCGGCAACGGCGAGCTCGGGATTGGCGGTCAGCTTCAGCGTGGTTTCAGGACCAGCGACGATAAGCGGTAATACGCTGACCATCACCGGCGTGGGCACGGTTGTGATAGCTGCAAATCAGCCTGGCAATGCCAATTACATGGCAGCGGCGCAGGTCACGAATACCATTGTCGTCAACCAACCTTACGATACCGCAATCCAGTTGCAGTTCTCCAGCACGCAACTGGTATATCCCGGTGCAACCAACGTGAAAGTTTGCATTGCTCCATCTACCAAGGCGACTGCCACTGGCGCCGTCAATATCTACGATGGAACCACGCTGCTCACGACGCAGTCTCTACAAGGGGGCGGCTGTGCCTACTGGTACATTTCACCTGGCCTGAGTGCCGGAACGCATGTCATGGATGCGACTTACTCAGGCGATAACAACAATCCGGCCGGAACCTCGGCTCCTGTTATAGTGGCTGTTGCTCCGGTTCCGGTGAACATGAGCATTTCATGCTGGAACGCTTCGTTCCCGTATGGTGCTAACTATCAGTGCACTGTGAACGTGAGTTCCAACGCAGGAGCAGCACAGGGATCGATCACTTATAGCTACAACGGCGGTTCGGCAGTGGTCGTGCCGTTGAGTGGCGGCAACGCTGAGTTTGCGATCACCGAACCGGTTGTCGGAACTCAGGTGGTGGTCATTTCCTATGCGCAACAAACCAACTATGCCGCTGCCGCGCCGCAAACTGAAACCTTCACGGTAACGCCCGCTCCAGTGAACGTGGCGCTGACCCCGTCGAGTTGGTATACGAGCGTTGGAAGCAGCATCACGTTCCAAGCGGCCGTCACTTCTTGGAGTGCAGGTTCGCCTAACGCGAACGGTGCGGTGTCGTTCTACGATGGAAGCAACCTGCTCTCTACCGTTCAGGTCAATAGTGCCGGACAGGCTAGTTACTCGACGTCAACTCTGCCGGCCGGCACCCAAACCATCACCGCAACCTACGCGAACGGGACGGACTACGCCTCCGGTTCAAGCAGTGTAACCATCACGCTCACGCCTTAGGTCGTGCATTGCAGCTGGAACATCTTCTAATTTACGATGAACAGTGATGCAAAGCCGGCCTCGGCCGGGGGGTGAAAAATGGAAGGAGTTTCCAGACGGAGTTTTTTAAAAGGTGCAGGAACGGCGGCTGCAATCTGCGCTACTCGCCCGCTCTTCGGCATGGCTGAGACATCGAAGTCTCCTTTTAGGATTTCCGTCATCAATGATGAGATATCGCCGGACTTTGATCATGTATGTTACGTTGTCTCACATGATTTCAGCCTGAGTTGGATCGAACTCCGATCCATGTGGGGCAAGAACATCATGGACCTCAGTGCGGCTGAGATTGACGAGGCAATAAGGATCCTTACAAAATACAATCTGCGTGTAACCGATATCGCCAGCCCACTCTTTAAAACCGATTGGCCCGGTGCACCCAAGTCGCAATATGGGTCAACGGGAGACCTGCACGGAGCGTCGGAAACCACTTTCAAGAAGCAGGATGAGATACTGGAGCGGTCGATATCTCTGGCGAAACAATTCAAGACGGAGAAAGTTCGCTGTTTCGATTTCTGGCGTTTGGACGATGTTACTCCGTATCGCGGTGCCATCAATGAGAAACTGCGTTTGGCTGCGGAAACAGCAGGCAGCCATGGCGTTCTGCTTGTTCTAGAGAACGAGTTTGAGTGCAACACTGCTACCGGTCGGGAGGCTTCGCGTACACTGAATGCGATTCAGTCACCGCATCTGGCGCTCAATTGGGACCCTGCCAACGCCGTCATGCGTGGCGAACTCGATGCCTTTCCCGGCGGATGGAATGCTTTGTCAAAGAACCGTATTCATCACTGCCACTGCAAGAACGCTGTGAAGAACGCCGTGGGCAAGGTCGAGTGGTCACCAGTTGATAAAGGCTTTATCGACTGGACGGAGCAGTTTCGCGCTCTTAAGCAAATCGGTTACCACGATGCGGTTAGCCTTGAGACACACTGGCGCGGAGCGGGTACCACAGAGGAATCCAGCCGCATCAGTTGGGCTGGTATGAAGCAAGCCCTCAAAGATGCTGCGGCCCTTTAGTTTTTTAAGACGACCACCTTGGAATTTCAACCACAATTGAACCGACCAGACATCTGTCTGGTTGATGGAGACAAAATTGGTTACTCGACGCGAGTTTCTCGATTCCCTTGCGGTAAGCGCGGCAGGTCTGGCTGTTGGATCGACTGCAAAGAGTTATAGTCAGATCCTCGGCTCCAACGATCGCCTCAACTTTGTCGTAATCGGCTTGAATGGCCGTGGTTATGCTCATCTTTCCGCGCTCAAGGCGAACAGGGATACCGCCCGCGTCTCGCATGTCTGCGATGTTGATAGCAAAATTCTGAAAAAGTTTGCCGATGACGCTGAGCGTGAGTTGGGCTATGCCCCCGCCATTAACAAAGACTTTCGCCAAATCCTCCAGCAGAAAGAGGTGGACGCTATCACTATTGCCACTCCCGACCACTGGCACGCCCCAATGGCCATCGCCGGTCTTCAGGCGGGTAAACACGTCTATGTTGAGAAGCCATGCAGTCACAACCCCGCCGAGGGAGCATTGCTGGTTCAGGCTCAACAGAAATATCAAAAGCTTGTGCAGATGGGAACCCAGCAGCGCTCATCTCCTCACACCATGGAGATTGTCGAAAAGATTCACGGTGGTCTGATCGGCAGGCCTTACTTCGCCAAAACCTGGTATAGCAATGTAAGAAAATCGATTGGAATGGGGAAAGAAGTACCCGTTCCGCCGCAGCTCGATTGGGATCTCTGGCAAGGGCCTGCGCCAAGGAGACCATATAAGGACAATGTTCAACCATATAATTGGCATTGGTTCAGGGTTTATGGAACAGGCGAGACACTTAACAATGGCACTCATGAAGTAGATGTCAGCCGTTGGGCGCTGGGAATCGATTATCCCCATCGCATCACCTCATCGGGCGGAAGATATCAATTCCAAGATGATTGGCAGTTTTATGACACGCTCGTAACCAGCTTCGATTACGGCGATAAAATGATTACTTGGGAGAGCACGAGCTGCCAAGGGATGAAACAATACAACCGCGACCGCGGATCAATGATCATGGGAACCACGGGCTCGGCACTTATCGATCGCGATGGCTACGAGGTCTACGATCTCAAGGGAAATAGGACCGGCGAATTTAGGACCGGCAACGCAACCTCATCTACCGACCTTATCGGCCGCGACTCGATGACAGATGCGCACTTTGCCAACTTCATCGCAGGAATCCGCAAGGGAGAAAGGCTTAACGCTCCTGTCTCCGATGGCAATGTCACCGTCACCATGCTTCAACTTTCCAACATCTCCTGGGAAGTAAACCGGGAACTTCACCTCGACACGCAAGACGGCAAGATCCAGCACGATGTAGAAGCGGCGAAGTTGTGGGGGCGTGAGTACGAGAAGGGTTGGGAGCCACACCTCTAAGAATTTGAGGTACCTACCGATGGCAGCTCAGTTTCCGCCTCAGAGCATGCAATCTTTAATCAGTAAGTCGAGGTTGCGTTCCTGTCTACATATAATTGAGAGGTAAGTTCGATAAATTGCTAAGGAGTTACCCGCAATCGGGGAACGTAAGGAGCTTCCCATTTATGAAAGATGCTTTTTCACGTCGCCGTTTTTTTCAAGCAGGCGCATTAATTGCAAGCGTGTGCGCTGCCTCAAACCAGGTTTTCTCCGTCGCTCAATCGTCGGCGCCGTCTGATAAAGCATCGCCGATTCATTTAGGGATGGCAAGCTACACATTTCGCAATTTCAGCCGCGCACAATTACTGACGTTTCTGAAGCAGCTTAACGTCACCGCGTTGAATGTGAAGGATGTCAAGGATCATCTTCCTACAGATCCACGAGAAGAGGCCATAGCAGTGGAAGACTATGCCGAGGCAGGTATTGGGCTTCACGCTGCAGGAGTTATATACTTCCCAAAAGACGAAGATGCCGATATCAGGAGTAAGTTTGAATATTGCAAGCAAGCGGGCATTTCCTTGATGGTTGTGGGCGATCCAACGCTTGAGATTCTTTCCCACTTTGAAAAATTTGTGAAGGAATACGATATCCGGATCGCAATCCACAATCATGGCCCAGAGGATAAGGTTTGGCCTTCACCGTTGGATGTGCTGAAGGCAGTACAACATCTAGACCCACGCATGGGATGCTGCATCGATGTTGGGCACGCAGCGCGCGCTGGCACCGATGTAGTTCAGGCTATTTACGAAGTGGGCCCGCGGCTGTTTAATGTTCACATGAAGGACCTGAAGGATTTCCGGAGCAAGGAAAGTCAGGTCGCCGTTGGAGACGGGATCATGCCGGTCCGCGCAATATTCGAGGCACTTATCGCCACTAAATATAGAGGCTTTGTCGATCTAGAATATGAAGTGCACGGCGACGACCCAATGCCCGGCGTCATAGGTAGCTTGGCTTATATGCGCGGCGTCCTGGCGGGTATGGGATATGCAAACCACGATTGAGGACCACAAATTTGTGGTCTAACTGGCTGCGCAGGCGTCTCTCGCTCAATTGCGGGAGGATAGATGCTAAACGCCACTGCTCACTTCCTGCCGAGTGTTTGCTGCGCGACTCCCGGTCCGAGCCAAAGCCCACTCGATAGTTCTTTCCAGCGCCTGCTTAGCAGATGCATACTCTTTTCCTGAGATAGCGCCTTGGAGCCGGTCAATTTCAAGCTGAAACAGTCCATCCTTCAAAGCCTCTACCAAGGACGCTGGCGTCTGCCCAGTTTGGTGAGTTATTTGTCCAACTGCCGTTCTTGAGTAGGTAGACAGATGCACCCTACGCCAGACTAGAAATCCACATGTACCAAAAATCAGAACAGCGCTTGCGCTCAGCACCCACTGCATTGGTGATAACAGGGCGGCTGGCTTTGAGACCAAAATCACACCAGGAGCAACTGGGTTTTGACCTTGTGGTCCAGAATTGTTCCGAGTAGAAGGGGGAAGAGCCGTAAGAACGCCGGCTTGTGGTTTCGGTGGAGCGTGAACCTCAGCCTGCATAGACGGAAGTGCTCCAATTCCTGAGATTTCGAACTCTGGTCCTACCCCTGCTTTCACCTGCTCAGCCGCTTCTACGCGATAGCGGTCATTGCCAACGGGAAGAATTTGGAAAACGGAGGATTGCGACATAAATCTCATCGTCGGCGGAATCATCACCGCCACTTGCTGCAATGGATACATGTGCTTTGTGCGAAACGTGGCGTGACCGTCATAAGGCAGGTCGTAGTTGAATGCGAACTTGGTCGATCCAGGGCGCAGGGGGAAGCTCACCGTGTAATGCCCAGGCTCGTTGCGGACGGGCGCCGCAGAAATCATCGCACCAATATTTTCCGGACTGGCCGCGAGAACTGAATCTATCTTTGCATTGGCAGGCAGGTAAACCTCAAAGGTTCGCTCACTTGCTTGCGTCATTGGTGGGTTCGAATCATTTCTGATCTCAATCATGTCAGAGACATGAAGCAGGTTCCCTTGGGTGCCCGCACGAATAATCTCGATGCCGCCGGTAATGCCTTGCAGTCTATCTGCCGCATCAGCCACATCTACGGAGATGACATGGCTCCCTGTCACCTGCCGATCATAATTGACGCCTTGGTGAATTACGCGGACCAAATGCGGTTTGTCGGGATTATGCAACTCGAGGGCAAACGACCCTTGCGAGTCGGTCTTGGCGCGCGACTCCTCACGTGAGTTCTGTTCGACACCAAGAAGAAGCACTTCGTCGCCAGCCACTGGCCGGCCAAGGGTTCGATCATGGACTACCCCGGTGATGGAGTCGGCTGCAAGGGATGGCGAGGAACAACACGCGATCAGGCTGGCGCTCAAAACGATCTTCGGTCCCCAACATTCTTTGCCGCAGATATGAATCATCGGCCCTCCTCTTTTCTTTGCGGCTCTAGGGCCCAACTCGCGTTGAATGTATACCGCGAGTTATAAACTCAAAATCCCTACGTGCAGCGCCGAGAGTTGTTGTGTGTCACTTAGATACGGGGGCTTTTGCCGTGGATATCGTTGGGCGAGGTGCGTATCCGAACATAATCCCGGTCTCCACCTCAACTGGTTGTCCGTCCTTCAGGTATGGCTTAAACTTCCATTGTCCCAAGGCATCGGTGATGACTTTCGCTTGATCAGGAAATGCCCTGAGAAAATGAATATGTTTGATCTTGCCTTCCTTGTCGATAATGATTCGAACCGGAATAGCATTGAAACGGTGCTCGGTTAAAACTGGATCGACGCGCGTAATCACGTTTTCGCCGCGTGCGTAATCCTTGATGCACACAGGCGAAGCTCCTTCGCCAGTTGGACTGTCTTCCGCTGGGAGCTTCATCTTGTTCAAGTCCTTGACCAAGGCATCAAGGAGTTTTGTGTCGCGGCTACTTAGTACCAGTTCCACCGTATGGCAGCGAATTTCGGTGGCCAGAACATACCAGTGCAGCTCAGCTATCGGAGACCAGTACGCGAAGAACGCGAAGGAGCGGCCGCCGATCATAATTTGTTGAGGCTGACGCTCCACCTTGTAGTCGGCCTGCAAATTGTCTTTCGAGTAGTTGATGAGTTCTCGCGCATTAGCTGCAGGAATGGGCGTGAAGAACATGTCTTCCGCCGTAATCAAGATATTTCCGAGAGCTGGCCCCTTGAATGTGTCCGCGGGTACGATCTGTGCCAGCACGTAACGGCCGCTGTCCGATGGGGGCGGCCCTGTGTATCTCTGAAACCAATCCGAGGGAAGCACCCATGTTATTCCAAAATACTTGTCATTGAAGACATTGTTAGTTACGCTCCCGTCCTCCGGCAGAGGAGTTACAGAATCGCTGGCACTGGGCCACGCGCCTTTCACCAGAATGACCCCAGTCGGCACCTTCGTCATGTGTTGCGGATCGCTGGAGCTGTCTACGCCATTTGGGGAAGTGTCTTGCGATCGGGTCACTTGTCCCCAATCTGGAAACGACGCAAACAAGGCACATCCAGCCAGGAAACAGAAAAGCCGACGAGTGCATATTCTTATCCCGAAGCTGCGCAGTTTTAGTTCCATCATGATGGCGCACCAATCGCATTTCTTGTTTGGAGAGTGAAAGGGAGCTGGCGAGACACACCCTGATGTCTCGCCAGCAAGATTCGCAATTACAGAGAGCGCAGGAAATCTAACACTTCCTGTTTTTGAGTG
>Ga0187847_10000167_pt1 | contig 77263 bp, 64 predicted proteins | sample June2016WEW_4_10_FD_132458 | JGI IMG/M metagenome (GOLD analysis project Ga0187847, IMG submission 132458) | Peatland microbial communities from SPRUCE experiment site at the Marcell Experimental Forest, Minnesota, USA - June2016WEW_4_10 | ecosystem: Environmental > Terrestrial > Soil >...
ACCGGATCGAGCCAGGTGCGCTCACCCTCCAGCACGCGAGCCATATAGGCGCCTACTGGTCGAACGGTTGCAAGAAGGACGAGGGAGTAGATGGCAAACTGCAACCAACCGTTGGCGGACATGCTAAAACTTCTCCGGGAAGAGCAGGGTGAGGGTAAGGTAGCCAAGAAGGAGAACAGACACGATGAGCGCAATGACAGTAATGAAATCAATCTGCATTGGCGGCTACCTCAACTTCTGGCAGGCCTTGACGTAGAGGAAAGCCAGACCAAAGAAAACCACAGTGAAAAGCAACATCGTTCCATCTTGCAACAGAATCTGCATTCAAGGTCTCTCAGTTCATTCCGGTTCAACAGCGCCGGACCGGTTCAAGAACCATTGTCGGTGACGCCAGGTTTGAGTATCGACAATGGTTCCTAAATAAAGCGTAAGGAAATAAGGGAATGGGCGAAAAACATTATGTGATCTTCATGAAATACTTATAAACCGCGATCCACCCCCAAAATCGGCGTCGATTTCGCTTCTTCTTGTGATTACGTTTCGTCTCCGCTGAATCCCTCCGAGATAAAACGGTAGCCGACCCATGGTTCTGTCTGGATGTATTGCTTGCCGGTTTCGGCCTCGAGTTTCTTGCGCAATTGGCCAACGAAGACGCGCAGGTATTCGGGCTGGTGGGCAGACTGGGCTCCCCATACCGCGGTAAGAAGGGCGCGGTGCGTCATGACTTTTCCGGCATGGCGGGCAAGGTGGAGGAGGAGGTCGAATTCCTTGGGGGTGAGATGAATGGGCTTGCCAAGAACTGTAATAGTGTGGGCATTCGAGTCGACCACAAAGTCGCCGGCCTCGATTGCGGCGGTACTGCGTTCGGGGGCGCGGCGCAGATGGGCCCGGACCCTGGCCAGCAGTTCCTGGATGCTGAAGGGCTTGGTGATGTAGTCGTCGGCTCCAGCGTCGAGGGCCTCGACCTTGGAACGCTCATGGTCGCGCACGGAGAGAATGAGCACTGGGGTCGCGGAATGCGTTCGGATGGCGCGGGTGACGTCGACGCCGGACAAGCCGGGCATCATAAGGTCGGTGATGACGAGGTCGGGTGGCCATTCGCGGAAGACCTGCAAAGCCTCTTCCGGATCGTTGGCGGTACGGACGTCATAGCCTTGTGCGGAAAGTGCGGCTCGGAGCACTCGCGTAATTTGTGGTTCGTCGTCGATTACCAGAATTCTGCCGGGCATAGAATCTTCTTTCATCGGAAGCTTAAATCATCGAGACGGGCAATTATGATCCACGGTGTGAAGATCGTGAAGGGTTTAGCGGATTCGCGAGGGATTCTCCACTGGTTTGTGGGCGCGTTGATGGCGACGGCGACCACGTTTGGGCTGGTTTGGCTGGGTGCCGACTCGACGACCGCCGGGATGGTGTTCCTGGTGTTGGTGGTATGGTCGTCAACGCAGGCTGGGAGATGGCTTGCGCTGTTTGTCGCGGTGCTCTGCGCGCTTTCATTCGACTTTTTTTTCCTGCCTCCGTTTCACACATTGCGGCTGGCCGGAGGAGAGCAATGGGTAGCCATGTTTTCGTTTGTGGCAAGCTGCCTGGTGGTGGGCCGGGTTGCCGAACTTGCCCGACGCCAGACGCTGCAGGCAGAACAACGGCGGGAGGACGTGGAAAGGCTCTACGAGCTTAGCCAGGAGATGATGCTGCACGAGGATGCGGCGGGCCTCATCAATGATTTGCCGCGAGTGATCGACCGTATTTTTACGCTGGATGGAGTGGTGCTGTATGTCTGTGACCAGGACCAGTTCTACGCGTCGCGATCGGATGTGCCGGTGAGTGTGCAGGCGGGGATGCAGGCCATGACGCGGGGGTTGAACCCAACGATTGCTAGCGACTCGGGTTATTTCACAATGCCGCTGACACTGGGGCTGCGGCCGGTGGGGGCCCTGGGTTGGCGGCCGGCACGGCTATCCCGGGAGGTGGCCACGGCGGTGAGTGCGCAGGTGGCGATTGTGCTGGCGCGATCGATTGCGATTGAAGCTTCGACGCGGATGGAGGCGGCTCGGGAGGGAGAACGGCTGCGCACGGCGCTGATTGACTCGCTGACCCACGAATTGCGGACGCCGTTGACGTCGATTCGCGCGGCGGCGACGACGTTGCTGGAGGCCAAGGGGCTGGATGAAGCGGCGCGTGTCGACCTGACGACGATTGTGGACGAGGAGGCGGAGCGGCTCGACCTGCTAATCGGCGAAGCTGTGGAAATGGCGGAGATCGATGCGCACGTGGTGAAGGTTCAGTTGGTTCCGCAGCACCCCCGGGCACTGTTGGAGCAGGCCGTGGAAGAGACGCGGACCTCCCTGGCAAAGCACCGGGTGAACATTGAGGTGGCGGGGGAAGATGATCCGGCATGGTTCGACCCGCATCTGCTTGGGCGTGTGCTGCGGCACTTGCTGGAGAACGCGGCAAGTTATACGCCGGCGGGGAGCAGAGTTTGGCTGAACAGCCACCGGGACGGGGACCGGCTGGAGTTCTGCGTGACAGACAACGGACCGGGGATTGATGCGCTCGAACTGCCACTGATCTTCGAGAAGTTTTACAGGGGCAAGAAGGGAACGAGCCCCGGAAAAGGATCGGGGATGGGGCTGGCGATTGCGCGGGCGATTCTGGCGGCGCACGGTGGGGGAATTGAGGCATCGAGCGTGCCGGGGCAGGGAGCGAAGTTCCGGTTTTGGGTCCCGCTGGTGGAGAAGGAACCAGGAGGCCGGGTGTAAGCAACCGTTCATCTCAAAACCTATTGCTAATCCGGTTCTCCGCTCCAATCGCATTTGATTTCGCGGCGCTGGTCGGAGCTTTCTTCCGCCCATTCGAGCAGGCGGGCTACGCGCCAGGCTTCGACGGGGGCCAGGGGTGCGGTCGCTTTGCCGAGTAGTGTGTCGCGGACGGCGGCGTAGTAGAGGCGGTAATCGCCGGGGATAGGTTTGACGGGGTGGGTGACCATGCTGCCGTCCACGTCGACGTGAAGGGTGCCCCAATCGGCGGGGGGCTCATGTCCCCATTGCGGGTCGTCGATGCGGGCTACCTTGTTGAGCGCGGCCTCCTGCGGGTCGAGACCGGTCTTGATGTAGTTGCCCTTTGTGCCGCGCAGATGGAAGCGGGGGCGGGGGGGTGAGGACAGGCAATTGGCGCCGAGGACGACGGTTAGCTTGGGGTAGCGCAGGCGGACGGTGAAGGTGTCGTTGACGCGCGCCCAGTCGCGCTCGCAGAGGACGTCGGCGGCAATAGACTCGGGTTTGCCGAAGAGGGCGAGGGCCTGGTCGGCGATGTGGGTTCCGAGATCGAGAAGGACGCCTCCACCCTGGGAAGGGTCTTCTTTCCAGAGGCGGTCAGACGGGGGGTGGGGACGCCAGCGGTCGAAGCGGGACTCAAAGTAGACAACATTTCCGAGAGGGCCTTCATGCAGTAGTTTCTGAATCGTCTGGAAGTCGCTGTCCCAGCGACGGTTAAAGAACGGGATGAGGTGGACGGATTTGGCCGAGGCGAGGGCGATGAGCTGGGCGATTTCGGCTGAGGTGGTGGACATGGGCTTGTCCACAACGACATTTTTGCCGGCTTCGAGGATCTGGCGGGCGACCTGGAAATGTGTTCCGCTGGGGGTGGCCACAACGAAGAGGTTGAGGGATGCGTCGGCCAGCATGGCATCGAGGGAGCGGTAGGTAGTGATGCCGGGATAGCGCTGGGCAGCATTGTTTGTGCTGCGCTCGACGACGGCGGCGAGTTCGAGGCCCGGAACGGAGGAGATGAGAGGGCCGTGGAAGACGCGGCCTGCCATGCCGAAACCTACTAGACCTACGCGAATCATTGGTTACTCCTCGTACTCTTTTCAGTGAACAGCGGAAAGTGCACAGTTGCAAGTTTAGATGCGCTTGCCTGATTGATTCCATTGTGCAACTGAAGGGAGCAGTTCTTCCATCAGCGGCGAGGTTCTTTGTTTCACGTGCCTGAATCGGAAGCGATACAAGTATGCGAATCATGGCTCAAAAGCGGACAAAAGAAGGGCATTATGGTTCAAAAAGTGGGACTTTCGGGCCCAAAATGAAGCTAAATCACCCCCTTATGTTTACTGGTAAGCCAACAGGTAGGAATTACAAACTATTGATTGAGAATAAGTTATCTCCGGTGGGAGGCCGGCAATTAGGCCCTCCCCGGGGGGGAGGGGGGTGGGGTAATTAGGGGTACGGACCGGGGACATATCTGACATATTGAACCGGGCGCATCTCCGACACTGCGGCAGACGGGCGGATTTGAATTGAGATTTCTCATGGACTGGAGGGTTTGCATCAAGGTGATTATGCTCGTTTGCGGGCTAACATTCTGCAAGCACTAGCAGCATACATTACTAAAGTTACTCAATGTGGTGACCCATATCACAAAGTTCTAAAAGCAGATGAGCTACTTTGGTCACAACAGTTCCGGGAAAAGCGAATTCTGAAGATCTCTAAGCGAGATTGCGCGGGAGTGCGGGCCATCCTTGTGGCCGTAGCCACTTCCAAACAAGCAGCTTGGCGTCCTAATGCTGCACGCGCGCGCTCGGGCTAACTCCCTGAAATGGAACCATGAAGACGACGCTCACCTTCCTTCTAACACTTTCAATTTTGGCGGCCCCTGCATGGGCCATCACCGTGACAACTCCCACAAACAACGCTCAGGTTACCTCGCCCTTCACCCTCTCGGCGACTGCTGCTGTCTGCTCCTCCAAAGCTGTCGTTTCAATGGGCTATTCGCTGGACACCAGCTCAAACACAACCGTTGTGTATGCTCAATCCGTGCAGGCTGCAGTTGTGGCCGCAACCGGGACACACACATTGCATGTGAAGGCGTGGGGTGCGGGCACTTCATGCGACACCGATGTTGCGATCACAGTGGTTCCCGCGACCGTAGCCACGCCCACGTTTTCCCCGGCTGCAGGAGTATACACATCCGTGCAGTCGGTGACGTTATCTGACGCCACTCCGGGAGCAACAATCTACTACACCACCAATGGCACGTCGCCATCGACTTCGTCGACTGCATACTCCGGTGCATTCGCGGTTGGCGCAACAGAAGTCATCGAAGCGATTGCTGTTGTTCCAGGCGATACAAACAGCGGCTTAGCACGGGCGGACTATACCATTACGCTACCCCCGCCGGGACCTGTCGTGCCCCCGAATGCGATTGCCGCAAGCAGCGTGCAGGTACTCGACACATGGATTTACAACCACGATGCGGGTACGCCGGGTACGGCGACTGGGACAACGAGCCTGGTTAGTACGCCATCGCTGAGCGGCAACGCACGCGAGTATGCTTCCAGCTACACCGACGAGGGTGGCGAAATATATAGCGTGGTGTATGCGAACGACACCACTTCAATGAATTTTGTTTATGACGGCTGGGTTTGGATCGCGGCGGGAAGCTCCATTGCCAACCTTGAAATGGATTCAAATCAGGTTTTGGCCAATGGGGACACTGTCATCTACGCGTTCCAGTGCAGTGGATATTCCCAAACGTGGGAATACAGCGGTGCAGGGGCCGCATGGGTAGCGTCCTCGCAACCTTGCAATCCGTCGACGTGGACGACTAACGTATGGCATCACGTGCAGATCAGTTACTCGCGCGACAACTCCGGCAATGTGACCTATCAATCCGTATGGCTGGACGGCGTGGGGCAGGCAATCAACGCAACTGTGCCCTCGGCCTTCGCGCTGGGTTGGCAGGTGGGAGTGGTGCAAACCCAGTTTCAGATCGATGGGCTGGGAGCAAGCGGGTCGAGCACGGTGTACCTGGATAACTTGACTATCTCGCGCTGGTAAGCGAAGGTTCAAAGCAGAAGGCCCCGCCTGCGAAGCCGGCGGGGCCTTACTCCGGCGGGGATGGCTCAGAGTAGCTGTCCATCGTCGAGATCATTGAGGTTCGCGGTAATAAGAGAATTCCTTATACTGATAGATGAGCTGCCATGAAGAGCATTCAGCTTCCCGACGATGTTTACCAGCGGGCCGCGGAGTTGGCCGAGGCCGATCACGTCTCTGTTGACAGGCTTGTAGCGGCGATTGTGAACGAGCGGGTCAGAGATTGGGCCAAGTTGCGGGCTCGCGCTGAGCGCAGTTCCGTGGAGAAGCTGAGGAATGTCCTGGCGAAGGTGAGCGACGCGCCTCCGGAAGCGGTAGACCGTCTTCGAGGGGAGTTGAAGCATGGAGGAAGGTTCAGCTAGCTAGCGTCCTATGAATCTCAGCACAGTGTCTGACCAGCCGTCAAAGAACCAAATCGCGTCAAATTGACTCGCTTGGAACTGCTTAAGAGCGACTTGCCGGGAATCCGCGACGACGGCTTCCACTGCGTTCGGGTGCGGCACTTGAAGGTTCACGTCGTAATGCAGGAGCAAGCTGACCGCTAGTCCATTCGTCGGGTAGGTCTTCGCGCATTTTTGTTCAATCATCCGTTGCGGAGCGTCTGAGGGCGAACACCATCCTGCGTGGATGTCGAGCCCGTTTCGTGCTGCGTCCCCGGCTCCCTTTGCTACCTTCTCATCCACCACCGTACCCAGTTCAAAATAGTGCCCAATTCCCGAGACTTCGCAGAGAATGTCCGGCTCCGGGGCCTTTCTGTTTTTAATCGTCCGGGGATCAATGTCGAGCGCCGAAGCCTTCGCAAATCGCTTGAACGTTTGCCACTCCCGGTACTCCTTTGCTTGATCGGAAGTCAGGTCATGCATTGCGCGGCGCCTTTTCACAGGGTCGTCAGTCTTGGTGAACCAGTCGTGGAATTCCGCTGCTTCCCACCTCATCTAATCTCTCCTTTCCCGATTGGGGCATCAATGGTTGAACATGTGATAGGCACTTCAGTTCCCGAAGATTGACGCGCTGGTATCGTAGTGAGACAATCCGCCACATGAAAAACAGTAGCCCTATTTTGTTCGTGAGCCTTAGTGTCTGCTGCTTGTCAGCTTACGCTCAAGTATCCATGCCGTCAGTCAGCCTCGGACCAATTAAGATCACATTGGGCGCACCGGAGGACAAGACTCTCGCGCAACTTCGACAGCTATATCAAAACGTCAATCTTGAGACAGACCCAGGCGCGCCTATTCGGCAATGGGTTGTAGCGTCCGGGAAGGAGAGGTATTCATCCCCGAAAGTCGATGTCTACGCAAAGAACAACAGGATTGTAGGGGCAGAATACTCCCAGGACATTGTCTCGACAGATGACGCATTTGACGCCCTATTCGCCCTGTCCTCAAAACTCTCCGATGAAGGCCGCAAGACCTGCCAGATTTCAACTTGGACGGGGTACATGCCAGCCCAGCCGGGCCTAAGTCTGAACAAGGCCTCGGTGGCCCTAGAATGTGGCGCGTACCAGATCACCCTGCTTAGAAATCAATTCAAGGACTACAACGGGCAATTGGTCTCAGGTTATATACTCTTCGAATCCTGTGGTGCCATTCCGGCACAACCTGCATTGACACTACCTCCGCTACCCTAGCCGCTTAAACGGCGCCCCCTCGCGGTCACCCACCCCTCGTCATCTCAAATATCTGTGTTAGCCGTTTTCGCGCCAGCTTGCACTGTTTAATGAACAAATTCAGCAAGTTAGCGTCCGCTTCGCGGACATAGCGAGCTAGCAAGTCAGCGGGGGAATTGGCGAGCCGGAGTTTCGTCGCTCGTGGGTCGGCTACGCCGGTGGATGACTGATACAAAGCCGGGACATTCGACAGCATACTCGGCTTATTTAGCCTTCGAGCTTGTAGCGGGTTTCGGCGAGGCGGTAGAAGCGACGCCAGACTGAGCGGTTCATGGTGACGACCATGAGCGAGATCAGGATCGTGGCTAGGAGCAGGATGGGGAAGCGGCCGCTGTCGGTGCTGGCGTCGATTTGTGCGCCGAGGCCGATGGATTCGATCGCTTGGCCGTCCGCGACCATGGGCTAGGCCCGATCCAACTCCGCGAACATCTCGCTGAGCACAACACGAATCGGCGTCTCGGGGACGGTTAGCTCGCCGGTCTGGACCTCTTCAAGGCGCGCTGATGTATACCTATATGCGACCCGCGGGTTGGTGTCGATGACCCAAATATTATCGACGCCGAAGATGCTGTACTCGGCGGCTTTCTTCTGCATGTCATCCAGCGAATCTTCGGGTGACCGAATCTCTACCGCGATCAGAGGCGGCTGGGTGACATAGCGCTCGAATTTCTCTCCAGCCCGCACTACCAGAACGTCGGGAACCCGGAAGTTTCTGGCTTTGGTCTGTGTTCGCAGCTCGGGAAAAACCTCGACATTCCAGTCCGCGCGCTTAAGCATGAAAAGAAACGTCAGATACCGCTGGATAATGGAGTGATCTTTCTCGCCCAAATTCCGCTCCTCGATCCGTCCGTCCACGAGCTCGCGGTCCGGGCTCCAGCTCGTACGGAGGTATTCACGCACGGTCCAGAGTTCTTCCGGGTTGGGCAGAGTCGCCATGCAGCGATTATCGGCGTGCGTAGCGGGTCTGACAAGTTGAGAATGCCTACTTGTGCTGAGTGCGGCGTGGACCGGGAGGTCCACGCGACAGCCGGCCTGGAGGCCAGCGCTACAATCCGCGGCTAGCGCTACAGCCTGAGGAGGTTGCTTGGCCGGCGTGGGATCAGCCTTCGAGTTTGTAGCGGGTTTCGGCGAGGTGGTAGAGGCGACGCCAGACTAACCGGTTCATGGTGACGACCATGAGCGAGATCAGGATCGTTGCCAAGAGCAGGATAGGGAATCGGCCGGTGTCGGTGGCGGCGTCGATTTGCGCGCCGAGGCCGATGGTGGAGAGGGTGCGGTCGGCGACGTGGGAGTACTCGGCGAATACTGAGGCGTTCCAGGCTCCGCCGGAGGCTGTAACCATGCCGGTGATGAGGTAAGGGAAGATGCCGGGGAGGATGAGCTTGGTCCAGCGCTGCCAGCGGGTGAAGTGGAACAGGGATGAGACTTCGCGGAGGTCGGAAGGGATGGACATGGCTCCGGCGATGACGTTGAAGAGGATGTACCACTGGGTGCCGAGCAGCATGAGAGCGACTGATCCGATGCCGAGTCCGCCGCCGATTTTGACTAGCCCGATGAGCAGGATAGGAAAGAAGGCGGTGGCGGGAATGGATGCCAGTACCTGCGCGACGGGCTGAACGAAGCGCGCCAGTTTGGGGTTGAAACCGATGGAGACTCCGACGGGAATGGTCCAGAGGGCGGAGATGAGCAGGGCAGCGTTGACGCGGAGGAAGGTTGCGCACGCGCCTTCGAGAAGGAGCTGCAGGTCTGGCCAGGTGATGGTGCGCAACATGAGGATGGCCTGGGTGGCTCCCCAGATGACGACGCAGAGGGCGCAGATGGCGAGGGTCCAGAGGGCGGCAGAGGGCTTGCCGAGATTTCGCTCCTCATCGAGTGGATGGACGATGCGGCAATCGGTGGTGCGCGCCATGCGGCGGTAAAGGGGCTCTTCGATGCGCGCAAAGATGCGTCCCGGCATGGAACTGAGGAGGGTGGAGCGGCGCAGCAATTCAAGAATGGGAGATGTGACGCGGTCGGCGGACTCGACCTGCTCAAATTTGAACTTGTCGCTCCATGCAATGAGGGGACGCCAGGCAAGCTGATCGGTAGCGACGACGATGAGGATGACGACCGTGAATCCAGCGATGAGGGCGCGCATGTCGCCGGAATCGGCGGCGGTTTGGAGGTAGCTGCCGAGGCCGGGCAATTGGAAGTTGCGGGTGCCCATGGTGAACATTTCGCATGCCATGAGTGCAAACCAGCCGCCGGCTACGGAGACGATGGAGTTCCACACGAGGCCGATGGAGGCATAAGGCATTTCAAGTTGCCAGAAGCGCTGCCAGGCGGAGTAGCGGTAGATGCGTGAGGCTTCGAGCATTTCGCGGGGGATGCTCTTAAGGGAGGAGTAGAAACTGAAGGCGAGGTTCCATACCTGTCCGGTGAAGATGAGCAGGATGACGCCCATCTCAATGCCCATTTGGTGGCCGGGGACGAGTGCAACCATGGCGAGGACCACGGGAGGCAGGAAGCTGAGGACGGGGATGGACTGAAGGATGTCGAGGACGGCGACCATCCAGGCCTCGATGCGCGGGTTATAGGCGGCCGTGTAGCCGTAGGAGATGGCGAAGGTGAGCGAGAGGAAGTAGGCGATGCCGATGCGGATGATGGAGTAGAAGGCATAAGCCGGCAGCGCACTGAGAGAGTGCGAGATGGGGACGACAGGGATGGGTGCGCCAAGCCAATAAGTGCCGGTGCTGATGAGTGAGAAAAAAACGGCGAGTGCGCAGGCGGCCACCCCCACATCGATGAGAAAGGGCCAGGTGCGGGCGGTGACGAGCGTGCGTGCAAGGGGGTGCTGGAGATTCACTCGCCGCCCTCGCTGTCTGCTGCTGCGGCGGCAATCTCCTCTTCCTGGGCATCGGGAAGGACGAAGCGGCGGCGGCCGGCGTCGAAGTCGAACAGCTCGGCATAACGGCCCCAGGCGACCGCGGTTTCAATCTGGCGCTGGCTCTCGTCGTCGCTGAATTGCTCGTCGAGCATGTCGAGGAAGAAGTCTTCAGGGACGGTGTGGTCGCTCTTGGATTCGAGGGCGCGGCGAATCTGACGGAGGAGCAGAATGTGCTCGACGGCGGCGTCGCGGAAAAGCTCTTTCTGGCGAAGGATTTCGGAGTTGGCAAACTCGGATCCGCTGGGGGTGATGGCGGCGTCGCCTTCTTCGATTTTGAGGAAGCCGAGGAGCTGAGAGGCGTCGACGATGGGGAGCAGGTCATCGATTTCGAAGGCCAGATCGTCGGCGAGGCGGTAGATGTCGTCGCGTCCGCCTTTGTCGAGGAGGAGTTCAAGGAGGCCGGCCATGCCGCCGGGGCGGGCGTGGGGCAGCATCTGGTAGTGCATTTGGCGCTGGTCGCGGGGCTTGGGGCCGGTCTGGTCGGGTGCTTCGGTGGGCGCGACATCGGGCTTGGTGAGGACCTTGTAGATGTAGTCGACCAGGTTGGTGAACGCCTCGGATTTGCGATCGCGGGGCTGCGGGAGCTGGACCTTGAAGTCGGTGCGGATGTGGCCGGGGTTGCGGCCAAGAACGATGATGCGGTCGGCGAGAAGAACGGCTTCTTCGATGTTGTGGGTGACGATGAAGACGGCCTTGGTGGGCATGGTTTTGTTGGCCCAGAGCTCGAGGAGTTCGGAGCGAAGGTTTTCAGCGGTGAGGACGTCGAGGGCGGAGAAAGGCTCGTCCATGAAAAGGACTTCGGGCTCGACGACGAGGGCGCGGGCAAAGCCGACGCGCTGGCGCATGCCGCCGGAAAGCTCCTTGGGGTAGGCGCCTTCGAAGCCGTCGAGACCGACGGTGTCGAGCATCTTCATGCTGCGTGCGCGGCGTTCTTCCGGAGTGACGCCGCGGGCCTGGAGGGGGGCTTCTACGTTCTCAAGAACGGTGAGCCAGGGAAAGAGGGCGAAGCTCTGGAAGACGATGGAGACATTGATTTCAGCGCCGGCGATGGGTTTCTCGTGCCAGTAAACCTGACCTGCGGAGGGCGTGGAGAGGCCGGTCAACATGCGGAGCATGGTGGATTTTCCAGAGCCGGAGGGACCGAGGAGGGCGAGGATTTCGCCCGGCACGACCGAAAGATCAGTTGCGGAGATGACTTGAATGCGGTTTTCGCTGGGCTGGGCGTAGTACTTTTCTACCTTTTCAGCGCGAATGATGGCTTCGACTACTGGAAGCTGAGGGTCGTTGGCGATTGCGGGATCGCTCATGCAAGGGTCTCCGGTTGGGGTCCGCAGGGTAAAATCGGCGGCCGGTTGTTGTTGCAAGTGTATGATTTCCCGATTGCTGCCAGATGAACAGCCACTTGCAGGCTGCCTAGAGCGAAACCAGAGTAAACATACCCTTGCAAAAGGTATGCGAGGTGGCTCTTTCTTAAGGAAAAAGCCACTTGGCGTCCTACTTCCGGGATACGACTACTCTGGTTTCGCTGTAGTTGCCAGCCGGCCCAGGATTGGATACGGTTGATATTGGACCCTTCGAAGGCCGTGAGTCGCTTGCGGCTGTTGCTCACGGCAAGCGTATCATTCAGAGAAAGGGTCTAGCCAGAGGCAGATGGAAGGAATCATTCCCCCAAACCCTTATTGCCGAGTTGTACTTCCTTTTTGTAGTCCTGCAACACCGGCAATTCGTCCAGGAGAGTATGCCCGAGAGTACAACTAAACCAAAGATCCTTGTTGCCGACGACGAACGTGTGATCGCCGACACGCTTGCCATGATTCTGAATCAGAGCGGGTTTGAGGCTCGCGCCGTTTATTCCGGCGAGTCAGCCCTTGCGCTCGCCACAACTTTTGAGCCGGATATGCTGATTTCCGACGTAATCATGGCCGATTTGAACGGAATCGATGCGGCGATTCGCATCCGGAACGTTTTGCCGCGGGTCAAGATTCTGCTTTTCTCCGGTCAGGCGGCGACGGCCGACCTGCTGGAAAAGGCACGCGTCAAGGGCTATGAATTTGAGATTCTCGCCAAACCTGTTCACCCGCAGGACTTGCTGACCAGGCTGCGCGCCTGAAGCTGAGGCCGACGCCCGATTAGAGATCGCGGCGGCCCTCCATGGCTCGCGCCATGGAGACCTCATCCGCGTATTCGATATCGCTGCCTGCAGGAACGCCGGTGGCAATGCGGGTGATGCGGACGCCCAGACCTCGCAGGGTTCCAGCAAGCCAGTTGGCGGTGGCCTCGCCCTCGAGGGTGGGGCTGGTGGCGAGAATGACCTCGTCGATCTCGCCGCGCTCGACGCGGGCGATGAGCGTTCCGGTGCGCAACTGATCAGGACCGACGCCATGCAGCGGTGAAAGCGTTCCGTGCAGGACGTGGTAAACGCCCTGATAGCCGCGCGCGCGTTCGACGGCGGCGATGCTGGTCGGCTCTTCGACGACACAGACGAGGCGCTGGTTGCGGGTGGAGCTGGTGCAGTAGACGCAGGGATCGACGTCAGTAACGTTGTTGCAGACGGAACAAAGACGCAGGGCAGCCTTGAGGCCGCGGACAGCTTCGGCGAGCGCGGCGGCATCGTCGTCAGTGGAGCGCAAAATATGGAACGCGAAGCGCTGGGCGGTCTTGGCGCCCACGCCGGGCAGTTTCTTCAGTTCTTCAATGAGCCGGGCCATAGGCTCGGCGTAGCGTGACATTCGGTGTGTCTCCTGGATGGTCACGATAGATTAGATGGTTCGATAGACGAGTCCGGTGAAAACATCTCCGTTCACGAAAAAGCCTTTGCTCCAGACAGGGTCAAAGTCCGCTGTGGGTTTGCGGGCGATGGCTTCCTGTTCGCTGGCGCCTGAGGCCTTGATGGCGGCCACCTTGTCGCGGATGGCGGAGAGCATATCGTGATATTTCTGGAGATCCGCTTTCGAACCCAGTGGACCGTGGCCGGGGATGATCTTTGTGCTGTTGTCTGCAACCGCGAGAGCTTTGCTTGAGGCCTTAATCATTCCGCCGATTACGCCGCCGGTGGCTTCATCGAGGAAGGGATACATGCCGTTGAACCAGATGTCGCCTACATGCAGGACGTTGGCGTTGTGGAAGTGGATATAGATGTCGGAGTCCGTGTGCGCGGGATCGAAATGCACGAGATCGAGCGAGTCGCCATTGTGCCAGGCGTGCATGGATTGATCGAACGTAATGGCGGGCAGAGCCGCGGTTGGCGAGGCGGGCATGACCAGGTGAAAGAAGGGGATTGTTTGCGCTGCGGACATTCGCTTGCGGGTGTTTTCGTGGGCAAAGATGGTGAATCCGACGGCATGCAGGAGTTCATTGCCGTCGGTGTGGTCGTAATGCCAGTGGGTGTTGATGAGCGCGTCGGGAGCGTCTTTGCTGACGGCAGCGATGGCTTCGCGAGTTTTTGGGACGGCGGTGGAGAAGTTCGAATCGATGAGGATGTTACCGTCGGGGCCGGTTTGCAGAACCATGTTGCCGCCCACGCCTTCGAGCAGCAGGTAGACGTTGTCGTAAAGTTTGGTAGTCGCGATTGGCTTATCAGCAGCGGCGGCACGGCCCTGGAGTACGCAGTCAGGGAGCACCGGTGCTTGCGCTTTGATCCAGCGCGGAGCCATTGCCGCGAGGCCTGCGGACGCGCTCAGTTGCAGAAAGTTCCTGCGATTTAATTCTCGATGCATGGTTGTGTCCCCGAGGGCTAAAGCCCAATGCTTTTCTGGCTGCTTTCGGCACGACTGAAGTCGTGCCCCTTCGCACATCTACGTCGATTCGATTTTGTCACCAAACTGTGAACTCACGCCCTGACACGAAGAGTGTTCTTAAAACACGACCTAGGTGAGGCCGGGGATATTGAGGCCGCCGAGCATGCCTTTGACGTTGGACTGGATGGCTTCATCGGCCCTGCGGCCAGCTTCGTTGACGGCGGCAATCACCAGGTCCTCAAGCATTTCTACGTCGGGCTGGTTGCCACCGAGGCTGACGACGGCAGCGGGATCGATGTGGAGCTTGAGGAGCTGCTTCTTGCCGTTCATGGTCGCGGTGACAGCGCCGCCGCCGCTTGTTCCTTCCACGATGGTCTGGTTGAGTTTCTGCTGCATCTCTTCCTGCATCTGGTTGGCCTGGGCGAGCATTTCGGGGATCTTGAGTGGATTGATCATGGAATTTGCCTCATGGAACACGCGATTACGGTTTGCGAAGGTCGATGACGCTGCGGACTTCGGCCTGAAAGATTTCTTTGGCTCTTTGCACGGAGGGATGACTGAGTGCTGCCTCCTGTACGCCGCCTGCCATGGGGGCGGCTGTGGGAGCGGCGGATTGGGACGTTGCGGAGTCGCCGGGAACGACGAGGAAACGCGTGGGCGCGCCAAGCCGCTGCAGTTCCTGACGGATGATTTTTTCCGCAGCGGCGTTTACCGTGAGAGCCAGCATTTTTTTGCCCATGCCGGGAACTTCAATGCGCAGGCTGGAGCCGTCGAGGTTCCATGAGCCTGAGCCGAGCAGTTGGGCGGCGGAACTGTGGTTGGCGTCGATCAGCGCTGAGCCGATGGCGCGGCGAATGGATTCCATGCTGGGTGCGCCTGAGCCGGGCGGAGCGGGGCCGGGAAGGCCCGAGATAGGTGGCGTGGGCGACGGTTCGAAGGCTTTGATGGGCGCGTCTTCGGCAATGGGCGTGCTGAATGCGTGACCGTTGGCGGGGGGTACGGCGACGGGGATGGGACGATCAATCTCCGCGATTGGAGCGGTGGTTACGGATTGCTTGGGCGCGGTGCCCCAGCCGCCCGCGCCGGGGCCGAAGGGTGAGATGGGGGACGCGGCGGGTGCGGGCGTCGCTGATGAGCGCGGAGTTACCGGAGCAGGACGGGAGGGCGTGGGTGAGGCCGGAGCGGGGAATTTGACGCCGGCGGCTGCACCGCTCAATAACTGCTCCAGCGGGAGCAGGCGCTGGGCGTGGATGAGCTTGAGGAGACCGAGTTCCAGATGGAAGCGCTGTTCCTGACGGTAATTGAGATCGTCGAAGGTGCGCAGGACGATTTGCAGGTTGCGCGTGATTTCTTCTTCGGTAAACAGGAGAGCCGTGCGCGCGGCGCGGGCGCGTTCGTCGCCGGAGATCTGAAGCAGCTCGGTTTCCGTGCCGCCGAGTTTGGCCATGAGGGTGTTGCGCAGGTAGCGGACCATCTGGCGGGAGAGGGAGGACGGACTGTGGCCAGCGTTCAGGAGGAGATTCAACTGTTCCATTAGCTCGGCGCTCTGGCCGGCGGCGACGGCTTCAAGCAGGCGTTCAAAGACGGCGTTCGGAACCGCTCCCATCAGCTCACGAATTTGGGCGCTGGAGAGAACGGGGCGACCGGCTTCAAGTGGGGCGGAGGCAATGGCCTGATCCATGATGGAGAGCGCGTCGCGCATGGAACCGTCGCCGGCTTCTGCGAGCAGAGCTAAGGCCTCGTTCTCGGCGTCGACTTCTTCCTGGTTGGCGATCATCTTGAGTTGGGCGAGGATGTCGTCGAATTTGACGGCATGGAAGCTGAAGTGCTGACAGCGGGAGCGGATGGTCTGGGGAATGTCCTCGGGCTGCGTGGTGGCCATCATGAAGATGACGTGCGCGGGCGGCTCTTCAAGGGTTTTGAGCAAGGCGTTGAAAGCCGCATCGGTGATCTGGTGGGCTTCGTCGAGGATGTAGATTTTGAAGCGGTCGCGGGAGGGGGCGTAGCGCGCGGCGTCGCGGAGTTCGCGAATCTCGTCGATGCCGCGGTTGGTGGCGGCGTCGATCTCGATGACGTCGGTGGCGTTGCCCTGGCGGATTTCCGTGCAGGAGTCGCAGATGCCGCATGGCTCGGGGGTGGGACGCTCCGCTGTGCCGATTTCGGTACGGCAATTCAGGGCCTGGGCGACGATGCGGGCGATGGTGGTTTTGCCAATGCCGCGATGGCCGGAGAAGATGTAGCCGTGTGCGATTCGGTTTTGCGACAGGGCGTTCATGAGGGTGCGCGTGACGTGGTCCTGGCCGGCTACGTCGGCAAAGCGTTGCGGACGATATTTGCGGGCCAGAACCTGGTAACCCATGGACGCTCTCCGTTGGCCGGCTCGGGAATGGGGAGTGGCCTAGAGGGGATTGTATCGCCCCGGGGGGCGCCGATGGATGGTCGATCAGGGTCTGGTAAACATTACTCCAAGTGGAGCACTTCTTGAGGAGCTTAGCGTAAAGGGATCTCTTGAGGCACGGACTCGCTCTCGCCTGATCGGCACCAGAGAGAAACGCTATTCGAGTTTTTCCCTGGACGGACCCCTACTTCCTGCGATGTAGGATCACAAGAGAGTGTCGGGCCATTTGCAACTTTCTTTTCCAGCACAGGAAGCCAGTGGGGATTGCGATAAATTGCATAGCTATAGTGCGTCCCGCCATTGAATCCTTCGTCGGCCGTGATTTTATACGAGACCGTCGGCGAAACCCGACCGCAAAAAACGGGTTTGTTGGTGTCGCTGGCAACTACGAACAGTCCTACCAGGAGGATTCCTGGCAAAAGAATTGCCGTTAGTATCGGAGTGCAAATCCCGACGATGGCTATGACGCGATTCAGGTGCCACGTCACCCGTTTCCCGAATAACAAGAGAAACATCGCAAGGTAATAAGCACCGATTGCCACGATACAGGTCGCAATTCCCGCAAAAAGGATCGCGAGGTAATAGCCCGTTATGCACTCGAGAAGTGCCGCCAATAGGAGGGCAAGGGAGGCAATGATGAGCCGGGCCCTCCAACGAAGCGGGGGCGTAGAAAGTTCGCGCACCAATAGCCACACAGCGCAGATCCCATTGAGCAAGAGAACTAATCCAGCCGGGAGCAACAAGAGTTGCAACGATTCCAGTGGGGTCATATTCCCTTCGAGACGCGGAGCGCGGTTGAGGAGTGGCCTAGAGGCGATTGTATCGCTCCAGGGGGTGGCGTTTTTCCGGGCTAGCTGTGTGCGGCCTCAGCAGACTCGCGGACACGCCGAGCCTGCCATAGATGGCGCCTTTCGTGCACGGAAATGATATGCAGGCCTGTCGCCAAGGTGAAACGTATTCCGGGAATGAAGGGATTAGCAAAGTGCAATCCGGCCAGGTCGAGATCGCCATGGGTGCGCAGGAAGGCGCGAACCTCATTCTGCTCGTCACAGAAACCAGCAAGGGCATCAGCCAGCGCCAGTGCAGGGCGCGGATGGATGCTCTTGGGCGCCTTGATGCGGATCTTTGCCGGCGGCTCCAGCGAACGCACGAACCAACCGCCGATCCATCCGGGCTTTGCCGGACGGCGGCGCAGTCGTCCTTGTGCGCGAGCGCGGATGGCAGGGTCGCGCATGGCAGCCAAATAGCAGCGATTGGTAATGGCCAGGTGATCGAGGCATTCCGCGACGCTCCACGAACCTTGGACGGGCCGCCAGTTCCCAAGTTCGTCGCTTAGCCCCGCGGCCAATTGCCGCGCATCGCGCTCAGCCTCGTCGAGTTGATCATGAAGGATTTGGAGATCTGCCGGCAGGCTCATGCTGTATACCCTTGCATAGTCTTCCGATTTGTTGATGTTTCGCCGTGGGGCTTAGAGGGGATTGTATCGCTCTCGTTGGCGTCAGGTGGGCAGCGCGGAACGGCGGGTGTCGAGGAAGCGGCGAACGGCTTCGTCGCGTTCGAGGCCAATGGCGATTTCGTATGCATGGCGAGCCTGGGCGAAGTTGCCGGAGCGGGCTAGCAACTCTGCTCGGGCGGCCCAGTAGGGCTGGTATTGGGCGAGGCGGCTTTCGGCGTCGAGGGTGGGCATGGCATCGAGGCCGGCGGCGGGTCCATGCAGCTCGGCGATGGCGACTGCGCGATTGATGCCGACGACGGGTGATTCGGCGAGCGCGAAGAGTGCGTCATAGAGCTGGATAACGAAAACCCAGTTGGGACGGCCGGTGCGGCAGCGATCAGCGTGAGCTGACTGCAACGCGGCTTCGAGCTGAAAGCGGCCAATGGAGTCGAGCTTGCCGGCGCGACGAAGCAACGCTTCGGCCTCGGCAATCTGCTCGCTGTTCCACAGAGCGGGATCCTGGCGGTCGAGGGGAATGAATTCGCCGGTTAGGCTGCGGCGGGCTTTTCGTCGGGATTCGGCATACAGGACGAGGGCAAGCAGGCCGAGCGCTTCCGGCTCGTGGGGAAGTAGTTGGGCGACCAGGCGGGAGAGATAGATGGCTTCCTCGGCGAGATCGCGACGGACGGCGTCGGCGCCTCCGGGGTCGGTCCAGCCTTCAGAGAATGCGGCATAAATGGCCTGCAGGACAGCATCGAGGCGGGCTGGAAGCTCTTCGCGGGCGGGGACGCGGAAGGGAATTCCGGCTTCGCGGATTTTAACTTTGGAGCGGACAAGGCGCTTGCCCATTGCGGCCGGAGAGGTGAGGAAGGCGGACGCGATTCGCGCAGCGTCAAGGCCGAGGATGGCCTGCAGGATCATGGGCGCGCGGATGCCGGGTTCAATGGACGGGTGCGCGCATGCGAACATCATGGCCAGGCGTTCGTCGGGAATTTCCGCATCGGTGGGAGCAGCGGCCAGGACGTCTGCGATGGATTGAATCTCCACAGAGACCATCTGGCGGCGATTCTGGCCTCGGAAGACATCGATCATCTTACGGCGAGCCACGGTGAGCAGCCATCCTTCAGGGTTTGCAGGGCAGCCGTTGCGCGGCCATTCCGCCAATGCCGCCGCAAAGGCTTCAGAGAGCGCGTCTTCGGCGGCTGCCACATCGTGTGTGCGGGCCGCAAGAAAGGCGACGAGCTTGCCATAGCCGCGGCGCGCAACTTCTTCCGCCGCGGATTGCGCCTGCTCGTCGCCTGTGAGGGATTTCATAACGCCTGGCATGGGTGCGAGCTAGTAATCCTCCATACCCCAAATGGGCCGGACTTCGATGATGCCGTGACTTGCGCCGGGGCATCGGGCAGCCCAGGCAATGGCTGCATCGAGATCGGGGGCATCGATGAGGTAGTAGCCGCCGAGCTGCTCTTTTGAATCCGCATAAGGGCCGTCGAGGACCTGGGTCTTGCCGTCCACGATGCGGACTGTTGTGGCTGTGGATACGGGGCGAAGGCGATTGGAGCCTTTCAGTGCGCCAGCCTTGTTGAGTGCTTCAGTGTAGGCCATGTATGCCTGGAATCCCTGTTGCCGCTGTTCAGGGGGCATGTTTTCCCAGCCAGCTTCGTTGGCGTGGAGTAAGAGTAGGTATTGCATGGGAATCCTCCGGTGTTGGGTAGTGTGCGGCCATTCTGGTCCGCTAACCCAATGACGATGGGAAGGTAACGATTTGGACAGGGACTGCCGAAAACCAAGAAAAAGATTTTGAGCTTAGCTGGCCTCGAGGTTCAGGCTGATGTCGTTGAGCCATTCCGCGATGAGGTCTTCATCGCCGGGGGCGAGCACGTAGGCGTCGTTCTGGAGCAGAATTGTGGCCCAGTGAACGAGATCGCGTTCAGAAATCAGTCCGAGGCGCTTCAAGTCAAGAGCATTGGCGATATGGGCGCGGGTGATGACGATGCCGGGTTCGGGCATTCGAAAATCGCCGGAAGCGGTTCTGCGCTGGATGAGATCGGACTCTGACTGATGCCTGGATTGAAAGTCGACTTCAAAAACTCCGGCCAGCGAGCGAAGCATTTCCGGGACGCCGATTTCAAGCATGGCGAAGCGCCGCAACGTGTCGAGTTGCTCGTTGGTCAGGTTCGGCAGTTCGGCTTCTCGCGTCATTTTGCTTTAGACCGTGGTGATTTCTTTTTGCGCGGTTTGCGCAGGGATTTCTTTTTTTCCGCAGCATTCTTTTTCGTGTTGAGGGCTGCTTTCCGGGCGGCTGCCTTGCGGCGGCGAATCTCCTCTGGAGAATACATGCTGCCTCGGCAGGATTTTGCTCCGCAGTTGCAGATGGCATCGTCTTCGCCGCCGTCATAGAGGCAGTAATCGTAAGTGATTTCGGCGCCAGCGGGGATGTTTTTGATGGCGGTGACCCAGACGCGGCCATCCACCTCGCTGGTCTCGCAGTTTGCGTCGCAGCTGTGGTTGATGAACATGGTGATGCAGTGGCCGTCGATGACGATCTGGCCGTCTCCCAGTCCAAACAGATAGGTGACGAGCGAGTCCTTGTAGAGAGCGTCTGCCTCCTCTTTTGAGATGCGCCGGCCTGTGTATTCGGCGACACGCGCGCCTTTCCGAATACGGGTGGTGGTATAGCATCCGGCGGCGTGGATGGCGGAAGAGCGGATGATGAGTCCCATGCGTGTATGCGATGCTTTCTTTGGGGTCAGAAATTGTTTCGTATGGACCGCATCGTAACATTGAAGGGTACCCGCAAGGGACGAGGAAAAAGGGAAATGAAACGGTGGTTCTGGGTTTCGATGGTTTTGGCGGGGTGCCTGGCATCCGGTCTGCCGGTGTTTGCGCAGGCTCCGGCAGGTGGGACTGCGGGCGCGCCGAGCCAGACTAAGCCGCCTGCGCCACAGACAGGTTCCAACCCGTTTCCTGAAGATACGAACTCGGTTCCGGTTCTGACGGAAAAACCGGACAGTAGCATGAGTGGCGGTGATAACGGAGCGGCCTTCGGACGCACGGCGTTGCCCGATGAAGACCTGGACCCGGTGCGGAGTCCCGACGATGAGGTTGCTGCGCCGAGCGCGACGGCCAGCGGTTCAAGCTCCAGCCTGGCTGGTCTGGACAAACTGTTGCCGGGGCCGGACGACGATGAGAAGGAAAAGGAATCGAAGAAGAAGCTCACGGTGAAAGAGCCCACCCACAAAGAGGCCGCTTCAAAAGACATCGAGGTGGGCGGGTATTACCTGGAGACGAAGAACTGGAAGGCGGCTGAATCGCGGTTTGAGTCGGCCATGGTGCTTGATCCCGACAACCCGGACGTTTTCTGGGGGCTGGCGGAAGCGGAACGGCATTTGGGCAATTTTGCCGATGCGCGGACGCATTACCAGACGGTGCTGATATATGACCCGGACAGCAAGCACGGCAAGGAAGCACGCAAAGCATTGAAGGATCCGGAAATAGCCAACGCGAAGGCGGTTGCCTCAACTCCCGCGAAATGACGGCACCTGCTGTGCGGCAGACGCCACCTGCGGCGGGGCAGGCGCTCGAGGGGGCTCACACCGGCGTACTGCTTCCCGCCTTTGCGACAGAAAGAAGTCGCAAAAACGGGGCACGGGGCTTTAGCCATGGGGCTTTTATGGCTGGGCGGTCGGCACAAAAAAGATGATTCAGCGAGAGAAGTCAGCAGCCTTTTTTGCAGCGGGCCATGATGGCGGCGTGCAGTCGTTCGCGAAGACCCGGGGGCAGGTCGTAGATCTCGTGAGAGCGGTAGATTTCAATGGTCTTGCGCGTTGTGTTCAATGTCACCTCGCAGTGATCGCAGTCCTTCAGATGCTGCTGCAACTCAGTGCGCGTCTCGGGGGAGACCGAGTCGTCGATCAGGTCATCGAGAAGAGCGAGAAATTCAGTGCACGTCACTTTTCACTCCTCGATTCCCCAGAACCCTTTTTCTTGCGAAAGTAACGGCTGAGGCGCTCCCGCAGTTGCAGTCGAGCACGCAACAGACGCGACTTGACGGCCGGCACACTCAAACCGAGCGTTTCCGCGGCCTCTTCGGTGGAAAGTCCTTCCACGTCGCGCAGAACAAAGACGATGCGAAAGCCCGGGGGCAGTCCCTGAATGGTCTTGCGCAAGATCTCGGCGAGCTCCGACTGACTGTAGTTCTGCTCCGGATCGGGGGCCCAGTCGGCAAGATCGCGTGGGACACTGCCTTCCTCGGTCTCGACGTCCTCGTCGATCGAGACCATTTTGCCGGTGCGCCGCTTGCGCAACCGCATCAGGCTTTCGTTTACTGCAATTCGAACCAACCATGTGTAAAACTTCGAATTCCCCTGAAATTGATCGAGCTTCTCGTACGCCTTGAGAAACGCGTCTTGCATCACGTCTTCGGCATCTTCGCGGTTTTGCGTGATGTGCTGCGCAATCCGGAAGATCTGCCGGTCGTACTTGCGGACCAGCGTATCGTAGGCCGAAACATCGCCTCCGCGCACCTGTTCAACCAGGGCTACGTCGGGATGCGGTTCGAGTTCTCCTGCAATAGGTTGGATGGTCGACATGGCGTGAGGATGCGGGAAATCGTTTAAGAACGTGGGAAGCCGGATGGTGCGACATCAAAAGACTAGTGTAACGGACGGAGCGGCTGGGGCGAAATCGTTGATTCCATGTAAAACGAAATCCTGGACCGGCAGTCTGTTCCGCAAAGGCACGTCTTTTGCGTTACGGGGATGGTTCCAACCTGTTGCATCAGGACGAAAGCAGCATAAAGTGGAGATATGAGGGTTTCGGCTTCGACAAACTTGGTTTTCCGGCTGGCGTTGCGGTGTGTGGCGAGCCTGCTCTCTGCCCTGATGGTCTTGCAACCAGTCGCGGGTCAAACCACAGGCGACTCGACAACGAAGACTGCCGGGACGGCCAAGACGAAAACAACAGCGACGAAAACGAAATCGACAGCCGGGACGGCGAAGCCGGGTACAGAAGCGGCGAGACGCAAAAAGCCCGCGAGCCGGGCTGGAAGGACGGCACGGAATCGGGGAAGCCGGGCGGCAAGAGCGGCGCGGACTGCGCGCATCAAGCAAGCGTTTGTTGCTTCAACCGAACTGCGGCCGATGGCGCAGCAGTTGGCAAACCTTCGTACTCCCGCTGCCTACGCGGGTGTGGCGAAATACGCTCACGCACATACAGGCGAAGCAGCCGCAGCCGCCTACCTGGCGTTGGGACATGCCTACCTGATGGATAAGCGTTACGGTGATGCCGAGTCGAACCTGAAGCTGGCTCGTCAATCGGGACAGGAATTAGCTGACTACTCGGATTTTCTTGCAGCGCAATCGAATCACGAGACGGGGAACGATGCAGCCGCAGAGGCTCTGCTGCATGGGTTCGCGAGCCGCTACCCGGACAGCATTTTTGACGCGCAGGCACCGGAGCTTGAGGCAAATGTCCTGTTGTCGATGGGCAATGCCGGAGCCGCGAAGCAGGTTTTGGTGGCGAATCCCCCAGCGACCGAGCGCTCGGGTTACGAGCTTGCCATGGGACAGGTGGAGTTTGCGCAGGGGCAAAAGGAGGAGGCCGAGCGTGCTTTCAAGCATGTGCTGCTGAGCCACCCGCTCAGTCCCGATGCGTTGATTGCGCGGGTAAAGCTGACGGCGATGGGCGCCGAGGCGAGCCTGACGGTGTCAGAGTTGCATAGCCTGGGCGATGCGTACTATAACGCTGGGCGATATGAAGAGGCAGAAGAGCAATATCGTGCATTGGTACGCAATGCGACCCTGGATGCGGATGCGCGCGACGGGTTTGCCGTGGCTGAGTCGGCTTGCGACCTGAAGCTGAAACGGTTGTCCCCGGCACAGGTTCAAGGGCTGGCCGACTCGCCAAATGAGAATGGCGCGCGGCGGCTTTACCTGCTGATGGAGCTTGCACGGGACCGGAACGACACGGAGGACCAGCAGCGCATCGTCACGCTGATGGAATCGAGGTTCCCGCATAGCCCCTGGCTTGCCGAGGCGCTTTTCTCCAGCGGAAACATGTACATGTTGCGCCGCGACTACCCGATGGCGGTTACGTATTACAACTACCTTTCGACCCACTTTCCCGAGAGCAGCAATGCCTCTGCCGCGCACTGGCGGGCGGGTTGGCTGAGCTACCGCCAAGGGCTTTATGCGGATGCGTCGCGCCTGTTCGATGACCAGATCAAGCTCTATCCGGCCGCCAAGGAGACAGTGTCCGCCATCTACTGGCGGGGACGGCTGTATGAAACGGAAGAGCACAAGCCGGCGAGCGCGGCGGCAAACTACCGCGCCCTGGTGCGTGCTTACCAGCATTTCTTCTACGCACAGATGGCTCGGGAACGGTTGGCTTCTCTTGGCGATGCCCAGCCTGTGGCGCAACCGCAATTGGACCGACTGCAGGCTGTTGCGGTGCCGCACCTGGACGAGAGCTTTCCCGAGGATAGCCCACATCTGGCCAAGGCCCGACTGCTGGCGAATGCTGGATTGAACGATTACATCTCGCAAGAGATTGCCGCGGATCCCGACTCCACCTCGTGGAGCGCACTGGCCGAGGCTCAGATCTATGCTTCATATGGCGAGCCCTATCGCGCCATGCGGGCATTGAAGAAGGCTTTGCCGTATGCCGCGACAGCTTCCATCAACTCCATCCCGCTGGCATATTGGCGGATTCTGTTTCCCAAGACTTGGTGGGACGTGATCAAAGCAGAGTCGGCGAAGAACAATCTTGATCCGTACCTGGTGGCGTCGCTGATTCGTCAGGAATCGGAATTCAATCCTTCGGTTATTTCTTATGCCAATGCTTACGGGCTGATGCAGCTTTTGCCCTCGGTGGGCAAGGCGATGGCGAAAGAAGAGGGAATCAGCCATTTCGAAACCTTCCAACTGCTTGACCCTGCGACCAACATCCGGCTGGGGACACGCTATTTGAAGCAGATGATGGACCGGTTTGGCGGAGTGCAGGAGTATGCGCTGGCGGCCTACAACGCGGGCGATACACGGGTAGTGGATTGGGAGGCAGCCGGACCTTACCATGGCATGGACGAGTTTGTGGAGTCAATTCCTTTTACGCAGACGCGTGAATACGTTGAGTCGATTCTGCGCAACGAAGAGACCTACAAGGCCATCGACGAATTTGCCGGTTCGCAGGAGAAGACGGCGATGTTGACCGCACGATAGCGGGCACATACGGGCTGTGTCGATTTGTGCCCGGGAATCCCTTTCGATACCTCCCGCATCCGATTCCATTTGACAGGTTTGTTCGTCCAAGCAACACTGAGTTGTCCGGTGGTTCCCCCACCCCCGGAATGCCATTCGCAGCCTGCTGTTGTACAAACGGAGCCGGCCTGGACAAATGGGACGGCTTGGTTACATCCACCCAACGGAGGGACGATGTCAGCCGACTTACAGTTCATGGAAGAATGGATTCCCGAGAGAATGGACCCCGGCACGGTTTTCGTACTTGAAAACCAGTCGAAGCTGGGTAAGGCACAAAACCCCTTTGTGGCTGTCATGTCATGCCCGCGTTGCGGGACATTAGGGCTCATTACCCGTCATCAACTTTGCGGCGGTGAGACCATGATCTGCGGCGGCGATGCCTGTTCAGCCGAATACCGACTGGAAGACGAAAACATCTGTTTCCGCAGCGCGCAGTAGGCATCGCCGCGGCGATCACCGGTAGGGGCGGCGGCCCATGGGCCGCATGTAACGCTGATGTTGTGTGCCTGCGGAGTCCGAACGGAATCATGGGCTGCTCCGGGATGTATTCGTGTGTCCTCAGGTACCATGATTTGTAGAGGACATGTGTCAGTGCCCGGATGGCGAAATCGGCAGACGCAGCGGACTTAAAACGATGTTTGCTTTATGATGAGGCTGTGCCAATTTCCCGCGGGCGTGGCGAAATGGCAGACGCAGCGGACTTAAGCAAGGTTGAGTGCCCATCGGGAAACCGACGGCGTAGAACTGCTCAAAGTCGGGGAAACCTGAAATGGCAATCCCGAGCCAAATCCGGAAGCGCTTCCGGGAAGGTGTAGAGACTAGACGGGCAGCACCTAAACCCCCTGCGGGGAATGGTGAAGGTATAGTCCAGACCACGAACCCATCGCTGGCGGGGCGGCGAAAGCCGAAGTGGTAAGAAAATCCGCAGGCCGCAAGGCCGTGAGGGTTCAATTCCCTCCGCCCGCACCAGATCCGCTTTCTAAGGCGGACCAAGATGGAACCATCCTGGCGTGTTTTTCCAGCGCCGGACCATGGGCCGCTTCGGCTCTCGCTCAGGACAGCGCTGTAGGGGCTTCTGCAAACGAACCTATACCGCGTTGCTTGCGCCCTGATCCCTCCCAATCGCACCCCAGGTAACAATGCAGCCTTGAGGACCGGATACGGCCGGCTCACTGATGTCGCACTGAAGTAGTGCATCTGCGGCGTTTCAGTCCGTGGCTGCGGTTGGGAAAACAGATATTGCGCTGGCGGCTCGGCCTCCCTGAATCGTTTGCTGGTGAAGCACTGACATGAACTCGCATTTCAGTTCTTCGGCATGTCTGCAACTCGGGCACTTCTCGTCGCCGACGTAGTAGAAGCGCATCATCCCATTCAATGTATAGGCCACAATTCCGAGCATTCTGATGTTGAAGGAATGGACGTAGATGCGCAGGTCCGTGACTCGAAACGGCGCGTCAGGACTGCTTACCCAACATCAGCCAGATTCGACAACGCAAAACGGTTCCAACTGCCGTTCAGCTTCAAGGCGTCTCCCCATGGCACAAGGGATTGCATCCGTTCGCTGGGCAGAGGCCGAAGCATCTTGAAAAAGTGGTACCGGGCTGGGATGTTGAGCAGTTCCTGCTCGATATCTTTGCGCAACTGCACATTGACTTCGCCTACCCTCGCCCAGAACTCCGTCTCCGTTCCCTGACCGGTTCGTATCTTCAGGCTCCCGCCGCCAAAAAAGAGCATGTCGCTCTTCAGCGCCGCCAAACGCCCTCGCCGCGCATCCATTGGGCTCTCGATCCAGGCCGGCGACTTCTTTCCCAACACCGTTGACAAGGCCCGATCCAGCGCCACAACCAGCGCACTATGAATGGATACGCCTTCAGCCTTGCAGCGCTGTTTAGGGGTATTGGAGAACTCTCGATCGGCGCAACACTCAAGGGTGTATTCGTTATTCACCAGCGTCTGGCGTGAACGGGGGACCAGCGCCAGCAGCCGATTCAAGAATTCGGCGTGCAGCCGGCGTTTCCAGGGGCTTGGAGGACGGTAATCGCCAATCATGTCCTGGGTAGTAATGGCTTGGTACGGTGTCAATTTCTCGTCGCTATAGAGGAGGAGCAACACTTCCCGCACGATGGTGAGCATGCTCATGCCGTCGCAGATGCGGTGCGAAGTGATAAGCAGAAGGTCGCTTTCGTGCACCGCCTGCAGGCAGACGGCTCGCAGTTGTGGCTGATCATAGGGAAACTCCGTTGTCAGTTCCCGCTGGCATTCGCGCCGCTACTGGCTCTCCTCCATCCGCGAAGACACTCGCAGCGGCACCGGCGCAGCGCAGTCCTCTTCGTAGTACACTCCGTCCGAATTAGCGTGCGCAACGCAGGATGCTTACGTTGCACGCAGGAGAGCGCATGCCTGAGCCGCGTCGCATCGATACTTCCCTCCAAGCGCACGAAGTAGACAATATTGCTATCGATCATATGCTCGATAGCGGAGAGCTTTCGTCTCATACTCCGTCTCCTGTCAACGTTGCGGACGAGCCGCGATGGATTGCGGACGGCTTGAGCGTGCTCTTGTTGCGGTAAGCCGCAATCCGTGGATGGCGGCTTTCGAAGGTGCCGAGAAGCCCGAACAGACCATCCGCATAGCCGCACAGGATTGCAGCAATCCGCCGCAGCTTCTCCGGCTCATATTGAAGCGCGGAGATCGCCTGGTGTTTGGCCAACACGGCGCTTATCCAGTGCAGTCCCCACGTGGCACGATGCGTATACAGCAATGCACCGCATTGCGCGCGCCGTAATAGCGCCGCCACGCCTGGTGATTGGTGGTGAATCCTTTTCCGTGCCGTTCAATTTGTCCCGTGGTCTGGCGAATGGTCACCGCGGCGTTCATATACAAGGGGACGTTTCGGCTCACTGCTCGCAGACCGACGCCGAAGGACAGGCTTCTGGCCGTGACCACGAGGATTTTCGACATAGCCGGTATTGAGTTACACCACCTCAATCCGTATGCAAACGGAGAACGGTGCTCTGTGGTTTCTACCCGATACGCCAAGGATCGGACCTGGTGCCGCTTCAATCAGAGTTATCCGTTCCATCGTAGACGGCTTGCGATACGTGCGAGGCGATGTCGCACTCACGTCCCTCCTATACATTGTCGCCGTACTCAACTTTGCCATCAGCGGCCCAGGCATCATCGGCGTGGCGTTGATTGCGAAACAGAAGTTCGGTTCGGCAACTTCTTTTGGCCTGCCTATGTCGGCGCTCGCCGCCGGCAGCCTGACTGGCATGCTCTCTGCAGGCTTATGCAAGCAGCGCAAGCGCGGACGTCTCCTGCTGCTGGTCAGCGGAGCCATCGGGATATGCCTTGTTCTCATCGGATGGATCGATCGAATGCCTTCGCTGGCCGCTGCCTTGTTCGTCATGAGCCGTGGAGCCGCCTTCCTCAACGTGCAGATGCTTACCTGGTTCCAGCAGCGCGGCGAACCTGCAGTGATGGGCAAGGTTCTAAGCGTGCTCATGTTTGCAGTCTCCGGCCTCACGCCCGTCTCTATGGCACTCGCCGGATTCGTCATCAAGTGGAGTCTGCCGGGAATGTCCTTCGTTGCGGGAGGCATGGTTCTTCTGGTGACCCTGCTCGCAGCGATACACCGGCCCGTTCGCGAAATTGATTAGAGATCGCGCCGGGCAGACAAACCATTGCCCCCGGCCTTAGCCATGCGGGCGAGGCCGCAGTGGGACGGGCGGCCAGCCGCCTGGTTATCACGCAGATTCCCTCGCAACCACGTAGATCACCCACGGAGCAACGGAGGTTTCAGTCAGCCATTCGTATGGTTCGTCTGCGCGGCCGAGCGGCAGGTAATGCTCTATCAACTTCAAGCCGCACGAATCAAACAAGCTCAGGTAATCGGAATGGAACCAGACAAGGTCGACGACGGGGCGTGAGTCTGGGATATCGTTCATAACGATTTGAACTGCTTCACCGCTCTTTGCGTTGCGATTCCGTGGGAAATCCTTGGTCGTGAATGAAGTCCATTCATGCGTGTAGATGTCAGGCGTCGATCCAAGTATGACGATTCGGCCGTCGCTCTTTAGCAAGTTTCCGAGACCGGAAAGGAGGTTAACTCGCCAGTCCGCGCCCGGTATGTTGTCAAAGGCGAACGCGGAAAGAATTAGATCGAATTGCCGATTATCGAGAATGTTGAAGTCGCCGTCCGGTATGAGATCGTATTTTCCATACGGGTCCGCGGCCTGTGCCACTTCAATCATGCTGGTCGAGATATCGATTCCGACTGCTTCAAATCCGAGTTTCTTCAGAAAGCGGGTGGATCGGCCCGCGCCGCAGCCAAAATCAAGAGCCGATCGCCCGTGGACGTGACGTGCGAAGATTTCCGGCAGGTCGCGGAACGCCAGATAGTAGGTGCCCGGAAATTCCAGTTTCGAATACGCAAACGCCCTATGCTCGTCGTTATATACGTTGGAGAAGGACATAAGCTCTCGTACGGCACTGCCGACTTTAGTTGAGCAAGCTCTCGGTGAGCGCGTAACTCGGGAAATTCAGTTCCATATTACGCTCTGGAGCGGGTTGAAATTCGAATCTTGCCTTCCCAAATGCCGGCCGTAGCTGATCGAACCAAACCGCGCGGCTATCCATGGCCGCGAAGAATATGGACCGAGCCAGGGACGGATCCCGCGCCTGAATGAAATCGCACACGAAAACGCGATCTTCGGGCCCGATAGCGCCAGAGGTATTTGCAGAAGCGCGAAGCGCATCGAGAATTCTACCATCGAACATGTCGCGGACCGAGATCACGCCCAATATTCTGACCTTGCCAGGGAACGCGGACATGGAAGGTCCCTGAGCAGACCGCGCAAGACCCGAAACCCGCGAATACGCTTGGCGGTAGATCTCATACGCCTCGAACAGGGGAATCTCGAAATAATTGCGAGCGCCCGTGTCTCTTTCGACAAACATGTAATACGGGATGAGGCCAAGGCGGACACCGTTCCGCCACAAGGTTGCCCAAAGCTCCGGGTCATCGTTAACGTGCCGGACTACAGGGGCCTGCATTCGGATGACGGCACCTGTGTCGCGTATCCGCCGGATGGCTTGCCGCGCGATCTCGGGTTCCAACTCGATAGGATGAGCGTAATGCCCCATGATTGCAAGGTGCCGCCCGGCCGCAGTTACTTCCTCAAACAGCCGCAAGCAGTCATCGGCATCGGGATCGGTAAGGAAGCGGTGAGGCCACGAGGCTACGGCCTTGGTCCCTATCCGAATGTTCTGTACGTGAGCGAGCTCAGGCACAAGCAGGGGCTGGATGTACTTACGAAGGATGGATGCCCGCATAATCATCGGGTCACCACCAGTGATCAACACATCCGTAACATCGGGATGCGCCTTTAAATACGCGACCAGATTGGTGGCCTCATCGCATGCAAATCGCATGCCTTCCATGTCCGCGAACTGCGCCCACCGAAAACAGTAAGTGCAGAAAGAGTGGCACGATTGCCCTTCAAATGGAAAGAAGAGCACGGTCTCGCGATACTTGTGCTGCAGCCCCCAAAGCGGATGGCCGTTGAACATGGGAACGTTGTGCGTTAGCTGTCCGGCAGGCTGCGGATTCAGATCCAGCCGGATTCGCTGAATGGTGGCGGCAAAGGAAGCTTCCGATTCGCCGCGATTCAAGCTCCGCTGTACTTCCCGGTATTGTTCCGGCCACAGCATATCCCGCTGCGGAAACACGAGTTGGAAAATGGGATCCTCTGGCACTTTGGACCAGTCGATCAGCGCCTCCATGACATAGCGGTTGGTGCGGAACGGAAGGACCCGCGAAACGATCTCAATGGCTTCCTGAGCGTCGCGGCCAAGCCTATTCCATTCGGGGGTCTGGGCGATGTTGTGAGCGCCGATTGCGCCATAGCGAATCGGTTCGCCATTGCCTGGATACGTACGTTCTTCGTTCGACAGCATGGGTCACCCGACTAATTAAACCGCCATAGAGACGAATTTCCGGCCAATGAATGCTGCGCCGATTGCTCCCCTCACCTGGGGGTTTTCGGCTACATAAACAGTTGTTCCGAGGGCGTCCTCAAGCGCCCGCACAACGCCTGAGTTCAGTGCCACTCCGCCGCTCATGCCGAGAGGGCCAACGATGCCAACTGTCCTTAGCAAAGCCAGTGCGCGTGTTGCGATGGACTTGTGCACTGCCCGAACGATGTCAGGGATCGGCGTTCCGACAGCGACGAGCGACACCACTTCCGTCTCGGCGAAGACGGTGCACGTGTTGCTAATGCGAATGCTATTCTGCGATTCGGCCGAGACAGCGCCGAGCCGCGACAGTTCCAGACCCATGGCCCGCGCGGTGACCTCGAGGAAGCGCCCACAACCTGCTGCGCATTTATCGTTCATCGCGAAGTTTTCGACGTTGCCGTTTTCGTCTATCCGAATCGCCTTACTGTCCTGGCCTCCGATTTCGAGAATCGTTCGGATGGCCGGATTCTGAAGGTACATACCAACGGCGTGGCAGGTGATCTCGGAAATGTGCTTGTCGGCGAAGCTGACGTTTTCCCGACCGTACCCGGTGGTGACGACGAAGGCGACATCGCTGCGCATCACTCCCGCCTTTTTGAGGGCATTGGCGAATGTGCTCTCGGTTGCCTTCTGGTTGCTGCCGCCTGTCAGGACGATATCCGAGCCGAGCACCTGGCCCGTGTCATCCATGAGAGCGCATTTCGTTGACAAAGAGCCCACATCTATTCCTGCCGTAATCATCCGGAATCTCCTTTTCTCGCGCTCTATTGCACGAGTTCCAAAAATGCATCGACGCGGTTCTTCACGTGGTTGAACGCGTAATTGTTTCTGTCCACCAGATCGATGTTGATGATCAGATATTTCAGCTTCCTCCTGATTGCGATGTCGCGGATCATAGGACTAAGCCCCATCATGTTTCTGCATCCCCAGACGCTCGCGATGAAGAAGGCATCGACGGCGAAGTCATCGCATATCCGTTCGAGGTCGGCACCCATCCGTTCGGCGTTCCAGTGGTACTGAATGGCCCTCTCGGCCATGCTCCGAAACGGATTATCTTCGTCAAGCACGATCGAGTTCGCGTGCCAAAGCGGCGCCCAGTAGAGGATCTCGACGTTCTTGCCCATGTGCCGCAGCACTTCGTGAGACTCCTCCGGAACCTGACCGATCCACAGCACGCGCGTTGCCTTCACTGGTTCGGCATTGGTCAACTCCACGGCCTCTTCGTAGAGGGCCTTGCACACTTGCACGTTCTGTCGCGCGCCGAAGTAGTTCATTCCGAATATCTCCTGTAACTCTCTCGAGACCCCGGGAAGTTTGTGTTGTCTAAGGATGTTGATCGTTTTGTTGTAGTAGAGTCTTGCCTCATTCGACCAGTGGACGGAGGCGCGAAGGGAATCCGGATTCAACTGAACTCCGAAGACTCGCTCTAGGTCTGACATGACTCGCTGTAACTGCTTCGCGACATACTGTACAGAGCCTTCGTCGCATGTGTTTGGCGTATGAAGCGGAATGACAGGGACGTTATACCGCTGGCCTGACCAGTAGATGACCTTCGCTAAACCTTCGCACGGCTGGTCGTTTGTCAGAACAACGTCCGGACGGGGATAACAGTCGGCGAGCATCATTCCATAGGGGCCGCGAAGAAACGAGCAAAGATCCCTCGAAACGCTCCTCTCCTGCGTTAACTGGAAGATTCGGTCCACGTCCAGCGATTGGGCGAGCATGGTTGACATTGACTCGATATTCCAGGGAAGCGCCTCGAATGCGAAGGTGAGCTCGGTCGGGAATTGTTCGGTGATGAAAGCGACTCTAGACTGCTCCTTGTAGGCTTCCGCGAGCCGGTGGCAATTGACTATCGACCGAGCGTGGGAGGCCTTAAGCGGGAGACCGTCGCGGGCAGTTCCGGTTGTGGATTCGCCGATCAATTGCAGAAGGTTCTGGTATTGGGCGACGCGCCCGGAAACCTTCAGTTCGGATTGCATTGAAGCCTCCTAGAACATGCGCGATTCGATAAACGTCTGAATGCGCGTCTTAGCACCCTCGATGTTGCCGCCGTTGCGTTCGGACTCAAGAAAGAGGACTGGTATCTTCTCATCCTTGAACCTTTGCAACACGTATGGATAGTCGTGCAGGTTGGTGTCGCAGAACTTGAGGGCGTAGTAGATCAGCGAGCCGGCGCGGTACTCTCGCATTAGGTCGAGCATGTGACGGACCCGCAAGCTCGCTTCAAGCCTGCGTGCGCTCGTGTTTCTCTCGAGATAGTAGGACGCAATCGCAGCGACGGGGTCGCCGTCTGGTTCGATCTGCCCCTCGCAGTACTTAATGCCGTTGCTGATGTCTTCGCAGACCAGGTCGGCACCGGCCTTCTCGATGACCTCGATGATTCCAGCGTGATCGAAATAGCTGCCGGAGATCATGACCCGCGGGCGTTTGGGGCCTGCGGTCGGGACCGCCGCTTCAAGCGCTTCCAGTAGGGGAATCATTCTTTCGTTGAAAATCTCTTTCAGTCCGGTGGTTGCGGCTTTCACAACCTCCACGTACTCCATTCCCGTCAGCATCTGAATGTCGCGCTTCTTGTACTCGTACATTCGACGTATGAGTTTGCGCGAGGTGCTGCACAGTGCGATTGCGCGCCTGAGCGCATCGTCGGTGATGGTGCATCTGTAGCGCCGTTCGAGGAACTCGATCAACTTGCGCAGGCGCTCAGTGAAGTATTCCTTAGAGATGTTGCTGGCGTCGTTCGGCAAATCGACAAAGTACGCCGTCGTCTTCAATTCGCGAGTCCAGGTTTCTGCGAGCCGCTTTCGCATATCGCAGGAATCTGTGAAGATGACTACGTCGGCGAAATCGTAGACGCTGGCCAGACCCTCGCCTAGGCAACTCAAAACGTAGGAGCAGTAGTTCGTGCTAAGGCGCGCACACGCGTCGATCGTGTCCGATTCAGATTCGCCCGTCATTCGAAATGGGACGACTCCCGCGGCGAGCAGAATCTCCTCGGGTGTGTCTATGGACAGGTATCCCGCTTTAGGGCCGCGCGCGGCGCGCCACAGATCGAATCGATTCCGGTGGATGTCAATGACTCCCTGGGCGGCGTTGGATATTGCCTGTTCTCTGTTCATGCCAGTGCCACTTCCTCATTTGCGGTCGTGAAGGCGGGTGTGCTTTGAAGGTCTGCTACCAAGCGTGAAATGTCCTGAATTGTGGGTTCGGCGACGACCTGGCACAGGTGCGGAGAGACGCCGTAAGCTGCGTGGATGCGGGTCACAAGATCGGCCGCCATTAGGGAATTCATTCCAGCATTGACCAGATTCTTGTCAACGCCGATATCTTTGACGCCCAGGACGCTTTGCGCGATGGACGCGATATTGTTGAGCTGGGTTGCGCTTTGTGCAGGCCTCTCGGGCAAGGGCAAGGATTCATAGTCCAGTTGCCCATCGGCATCACGAGGCAGAGTGGCGACCTGCATATATGTATCCGGGATCATCCACACCGGCATTGAGTCCGCGAGTCGAAGCTTGAGCTCCTGCACGAATGCGTCGGGCCCCGCCGAGAGCGGATCATTCAAGACCAGAAAAGCTATCAGGCGCTCATTCTGCGCGTCCGCGTCGTCGAAGGCCACTGCTGCATCTGCGATTCCGCTTTGAGATTTAAGAGCGTTCTCAATCTCCGCGATCCGGACGCGATGACCATCAATGCTGACCTCGCCAGGGCAATGTGCCAGGACCAGGTTGCCATTCGGAAGCCATCGCGCGGACTCGCCGGTTCGGTGCGCATCGCAATAGAGTTGGCCGGTGACGCCCACAGGCAACAGATTCCCATCGCGCCCAGTGACGTAAGTATGCGATCCAGGCAGCGGTTTACCGATGGAGCGGCTTGAGGTGTTGTTCTTCACTTCGTGGCACGTGCTTATTTCGCCGTTCTCCGCCGGACCCCAGCATCGGACGAGTTCGTAGGTACCTCTTCTTGCGGTGTCGATGGTGCCTCCCGACGTGACCAAAACGCGAAGGGTAGTCTTATCGACAGCAGCCAATCGAGCGCACAACCCTACTGGCAGCCACGCGTGCGTGATGCCTTGTTCGGTGAAGCAGCCGATCAGCGTGTCCTTATCGCGGGCAACCTGATCGGGGAGGATATATACCGACGCTCCGCAACACAAGAACGGAAACAACTCGAACGGTGTCGCCGTTGCCGCGAACTCACCGTATTTTGCGCAGCGATCGCCGGCGTGGACCGCAAAGCGCTCGGCGAACCAGCGGCAGCGCTCGGCCAGCATCTCGTGCTCGATTGCTACTGCGCGGAGCGTCCCGTTCGGGTCGGCGACATGATCCACGACCGCCACGCGGCCAGGTGGAAGACCAAGGTCTGAGCCGTCCTCAGCGCATTCTCCGATTTCGGTCAGGAGCATCTGCGCGCCGGCGTTGGTCATCAGACGCTCGACACGCTTTTGAGGGAGTCCGTTACTCACGGGGGTATACGCGGCGCCGGCTTTCCATACGGCGAGTGCCGCGACGACCATCGCGAATGACGGAGGCAACAGTATGGCAACGATGTCGCCGGTCGAGGTTCCTCGATTGCGAAGACTTCGCGCAAGACGATTTGCCCGCTGGTTCAATTCGCCGTAGGTCATCGTCTTCTCAGCGTGAATCAGCGCTATGCGCTCGGGGAAGTCGCGCGCTTGCACCTCGAAGTCCGCGATGAGGCAGCGCTCCGCATGCGCCGGCGTTGGATTGAACTCATGGAGGATCTGCTCCTTCTCCGCCGGCGTGACGATTTCGACCTTACCTAGCTCTTTACCCGGATCGGCGAGGACCGTTTCGAGAACATGCAAGTAATGTTTGGCAAACCGCCGCAGCGTGCTCCGCTTGAACAAGTCCGTGCAATACTCGAGCTCGAACTTGAGTTCTCCCCCGGTTTCGACTGCGCCAAGGGTCAGTTCGAACTTGGAGACATGATACCCCACGTCGATTTCGCGAACTGTCAGCCCCGGCATCTCCATCGTGCTGAACGACTGGTCCTGCACGACAAACACCGTGCTGAACAACTGGCTGCCGGTCTTCAGGTTGTGTTCGACAAGCTTGCGCCAGAGCTGATATTCCTGATGCTCAAGGGCGCCGCGAACCGCGGTCTTCACCTGATCGACAAAATCTTCGAAGCGCATCTTCTCCTGTGGACGCGTCCGCACGATGTGGGTGCTGACGAACATGCCAACGACATCCTGAATGTCGACGAGGCATCGCCCCGAAGTCGGCAGCGCCACGATCAGATCGTCATTGCCGCTGTATTTCGATAGAACGATCGAGTAGACCGCCAACAGCGCCATGAACATGGTTACGCCACGGTCGGCGCAGAACGCCTTTAGCGCGGCGTGGAGCGCAGGGTCTGCTTCGAAAGCAATTCTTGCGCCCGCGAAGGTGAAAGTTTCGGGCCGCGCATAGTCGGTATCGAGCTTCACGAGAGGAGGCGGATCGCGCATGACATCATCCCAGAACGTCTCGTGATTGCGTGATATCTGCGTGTCAGTTTGATGCCCCATCCACTCGGCGAAGTCCTTGAACGTGGCTGGCAGAACGGGCAGCTCCTCTCCGGCATAGAGGGCAGCCATTTCCCTGTACAGAATGCTCATGGAGGTGCCGTCGCTGACCAGATGATGAATGTCCATCAACATGATGTGGCAGTCCGGGGCCATCCGTAGGATGGCAACCCTCATCAGCGGCGCGATGCCGAGATCGAAAGGCCGAATGAAATCGCGGGCGACCTCTTCCAATTCGTCGTCGCGACAGGGCTCCAGCATCTCGATTCCGAAATCGACTGCCGGGCTAACCGTCTGCTGCGGCTGGTCTCCGACGATGTGGAACGAGGTGCGGAGCGCCTCGTGGCGGCGGATCAACTGCCGGAACACCTGTTCCAGTCTCGCGACATCCAGCTCGCCCCGGAGTTCGAAAGCCATCGGCAGGTTGTATTCGACTCCGTTTCTGGCGTTGCAGAGCGTAAACATTAGGCTCTGCGTGAGAGTCACCGGATAGTGCAGGGCGGGCGCCGCCGGTTGAAGAGATTTCGCCTTGCACGGCGTCGCGGATTCAAAGCAACTGGCCAGCGTGGCAATTGTCGGGTTATCGAAGACCGCGCCGAGCGGAACTTCCGAGCCGAATTCCTTATTGGCTTTGCTCACCATGACAGTGGCGCGAAGCGAATCGCCGCCAATCCTAAAGAAGTTGTCGTGAATTCCGACCGGCTGCCGGTTCAAGACGCGAGACCAGATTGCGGCCAGAGCCGACTGCGCTGGCGTACGGGGCTTTGCGCCGGTTTGCAGCGGGCCTGCCGTGGGAGCGGGCAGCCGGCCAAGGTCGGCCTTGCCCCTCGCGTTCAAGGGGATCTCGTCAATGCCAACGATGAATGCGGGGTTCATGTAATCGGGGAGCCGCGCCGCAAGGTGTGCTATCAGTTCGGAGCTTCGATCTGTGTCGCGCCAGACGACATACGCGCAGAGTACGTAACTGTTGCCTCCTTCCTCTCGGGCGACTACAACAGCATTCTTGACGGCTTCGTGCGCGAGAATTGTGGTTTCAATTTCGCGCGGTTCGGTCCGGCATCCGCGAATCTTGACCTGATTGTCTATGCGTCCGAGGAACTCGATGTTGCCGTCCGGGCACCACTTAGCTAGATCTCCGGTTCGGTACATCCGTTCACCAGGAGAGAACGGATCGGGCACGAACTTCCGCGCGGTCTGCTCGGTATCGTTGATATAACCGCGGGCGAGGCCAACGCCCGCGATGCAGAGTTCGCCGGGCACTCCGATGGGCACGAGTTCGCTTGCGTTGCGGAGCAGGTAGACGCGGGTATTGAAGATCGGTTGGCCGATTAGAATTCGATCATCGCCGTGCCGCAACTCGAAGCTGGTTGCGACGACGGTATCCTCGGTTGGCCCGTAGTTGTTGACCACGCGATATGGTTTCGCAACGAAGCGGCGTAACCGATCGCCGCCCGTTAGCAAGGTGCGTAGCGACTTGTTGTCGAGGTCGAGAAAAAGTTCACAGATCTGCGTTGGCAGAAATGCAATGGTGATGCCCGTCTCGTTGAAGTACCGGTTCAGCGCCGGCAGATCGAGGCGAACCTGCTCGTCGATCACGTGCAACTGGCCTCCCGCCTGGAGATAAGGAAATATCTCCCACACGGACGCGTCGAAACTGAAGCGCGCATACTTGGCAGCGGCGTCTTCTGACGTCACGCCAAATGTGGAGATGTGCCATGCGCATAGGTTATTGAGGGAATGGTGCTCGATTGCGACGCCCTTCGGCGCTCCCGTGGTGCCCGAAGTGAAGATCACGTACGCGATATCGCGCCCGGTGGTACGAATGTTTAGGTTCGAACTGTCACCACAGTAAATTCCGGGGTCGGCGAGATCGATGACGCTGCGGCCTTCATCTCGCCAGTTGGCGCCGCCGGCTGTAAGGACGATCTTCGCTCCGACATCGTCTAGCATTGCCCGCACGCGCGGTTCGGGGCAGTCCCGATCGATTGGCAGGTAGGCGCAACCCGCCTTCAGGACTCCCACGATTCCCGGGATCATTTCCAACGACGGCGCTGCAACGATCCCGACCACTTCTCCTTGCGCCGCTCCAGCCGCGACCAGCGCGCGCGCAATTTGATTGGCCCTATTGTTCAGCTCCCGGTAAGAGAGCGACAAGCGTTGAAACACCACTGCGATGTTGTCGGGATACTTCGCTGCCTGTTCCTCAAATATCTCGTGAGCGCCGCGATCGGTGACATAAGGTTGTTCAGTCCGATTGAATCCGACCAGGATCTGCTGCCGCTCGGCTTCGTCCAACAGGCCGATGTCTGCCAGTTTCTTTTGTGGATCGCTCGCGATATGCCAGAGCAGGCCCCGGAAGTGGCCTGCGAGTCGCTCGGTCGTGCTTCGCTCAAAAAGGTGCGTCGAGTACTCAAACTCGCAATCAAGACCGTGTTCTCTTTCCGCCGCGAGCAGCGTGAGATCGAACTTAGAGATCTTCCAATCGAAATCGACGAGCCTGGCTCGGGCCCCATCGAGATCGAAATCCCGATTTGTGTCGCCTAGAGTCGCAAATACCGTGTCGAACAGCGGATTTCTGCCGAGGCTTCGCTCGATCGACAGTTTATCTACGAGTTCCTCGAACTGGTACTCCTGATGGGAATATGCATCCAGTGCGTTGCTTCTGACATTCTTGAGAAACTCGCAGAATGTGAGCTGACCGCGAGGCTGATTGCGCATCGCGAGTGTGTTCACGAACATCCCGATGGTGCGCTGAACCGAGGCGTGGTTCCGGCCGGCAACAGGCGTGCCAACTACTATGTCGTCTTGTCCGGCGTACTTCGACAAGAAAAGCGTATAGGCGGCCAGCAGCGTCATGTGCATGGTCGCTCCGCACTCGCGGCCGATGGCCTTCAATCCTTCGACGATCGCCGGGCCAATCTGAAACGCGACAACATCGCCATCGAAGGACTGCACTGCGCATCGAGGGAAATCCGTTGGCAGATCCAGTACGGGCACTTCGCCTTCAAACAGCTTGGCCCAGTAGGTTCCCTGTGCCTCCACGGTTTTGCTCCGAGAGCGTGCGCGCTGCCATGCTGCATAGTCTTTGTACTGGATCGCGGGCGGGTCGAGCGTTTCGCCCCGATACAGGCGGCACAACTCATCGAGCATGATATCGACCGAAATGCCATCGGCAACGATATGATGCATGTCGACGATCAGTGCATGGTTTGCGGGTTCCCGCTCGACAACAGTAGCCCGCAACAGCGGCGTCGCTCCGAGATCGAACGGACGGACGAAGCTTTCGATCTGCTGCCTGAGGCTGCTCACGCTCGATGGTGAGCTCTGAAAAACGAACGGGACGGCCGCGTCGATTTTCTGGACGATCTCGTCGTCCACGAGAGTGAATGACGTCCTGAGTGACTCGTGTCTCGCAATGAGTGCCTGAAAAGCTCGCTCCCATCGCTCACGATCGAACGATCCTATAATCTCGAGCGCCCAGGGGACGTTGTATTGAACGCCCGACGGAGCGAGTTGATTCAGAATATAGAGCCGCTTCTGTGCCGAAGAGGCCGGATAGTACTCGCGCTCGCCGAGCGGCTCGATAGCGGGTAGCAGGTCTCGCTCAGGTTGTCCCGCCTGAATAGCCAGATCGCGAATAGTCGGATGGACGAATACGTCCCGCAACGAGATGCCGGCCTGCAGTTCGCGATTGACCCGGTTGAGCATAATCGTCGCGTTGAGCGAATGCCCGCCGAGGTTGAAGAAATTGTCGTCGATGCCGACCTTCTCCACACCAAGTACCTGTTGCCAGATTTTGATGACTGTTGCTTCGGACGGCGAGCGGGGTGCGACGTAATTGCATTCGTCAGCGATTTCGCGAGGATCGGGGAGTGCTCGCTTGTCGAGCTTGCCTCCCCGCGCGACGGGAATTCGTTCGATTGGCACGAAGAACGTCGGCACCATGTGTGAAGGCAGCCGTTCGGCGAGCAATCTCCGCAGAGCGGATGGTGAGAACTCGCCCTTCGGTACCACCCACGCGCACAGAGCCGGGCTGCCTGATGCATCTGGCCTCGTCAGGACCACTGCCGCTTGCACTTGTGGCAACGCGAGCAAGCCGGCTTCGATTTCGCCGAGTTCGATCCGGAAGCCGCGCACCTTTACCTGGTCGTCGTTTCGTCCGAGATAGTCGAGGTTCCCATCCGCCAACACGCGAGCCATATCGCCGGTTTGGTGCATGCGGATGTTGGCTGGTCCGATGCAGGCAACGACGAAGCGTTCGTTCGTAAGGCGAGGGTTATTCAGATACCCCTTCGCCAGGCACACGCCCGCTATGCACAGCTCTCCGACGACACCGTCGGGAACGGGATTGCCGTACTTGTCGAGCAGGAACACCGTCGTGTTATCGATGGCCTTGCCGATCGGAGTTGACTGGGCCGTATCTTTCTCAGGATCGTAACGGTGAACGGTGCACCCGACGGTCGCTTCGGTAGGGCCATATTCATTCCAAATGTCGACTCGGCCGCCAAAAAGCTCGTGGATCCTCGCTGCGAGACTTGTCTTGAGATCCTCACCCCCGATAATGAGAGTCCGAAGACGACTTGCGTTCACGCAGGTTTCAGCATCGACATTCGCGAGCAGACTAAGGTGTGTCGGCGTGACCTTGAGCACATCCACCTGGTTGTCCTCAAGGATTTTTCGCATTAGTCCGAAGGCGTCATCGTGACGATAGATTGCGATGCGGTTGCCCGATACCAGCGGCGAGAAAATGGACGTTACCGTCAGGTCCACCGATAGAGGAGAATGCAGAGCTAAGCACGCGGATTTGTTCGTGAAGTAGGTCTTCACTGCCCAGGCGATGTAATTGGCGAGCGCGGCGTGCGAGATCATAACGCCCTTGGGAACTCCTGTCGATCCCGAGGTGTAAATCACGTATGCCAGGTCGTCCGGGCGGATCGTGCATGGGGGCGACGAAGTTTCCGCGGCGGAGCACGTTTCAGCATTCAGGCAAAAGTTCTGTATCCCCGGAGTGTTAAACTGCTGGGCGTCGTCGATCGCGAGGACCACCGCGATTCCCGAATCCGCTGCGATCGTACGAAAGCGTTCTAGCGGAATCGCCGGATCCATGGGAAGGTATGCCGCGCCGAGCTTCAGGACAGCGATCAAAGCGATGACCGCTTCAATACATGGCGATGCGATGAGCCCCACCAGATTGCCCTGACGCACACCGTGCTGGTAGAGCCTTCCTGCAAGCCCGTCCGAGCGGGCGTCCAACTCACGGTAGCTGAGTGTCTCCTCGCCGTAGGAGACTGCGGGAGCGTCGGTTCCGGCGTGAATGCGGAAGAGGTCGATAACGGTGGGTGTATTCGCGAATTCGGAAATCCCAGCCAGGGAAGCAGACTGGCGCACTCGCTCTTCCGGCGTGAACATGCTTATGTCCGATAGCTTCACCTTCGGGTTTGTCACGATCTGCCGGAGCACATTCAGGTAGCGGGCGGCTAAGCGCCGAATCGTTTCGTCGCGGAAGATTTCGGTACGATATTCAAATTCGATTGCGGTGTCGCCGCCTTCCTGCTCGATCGCGGTAACGCTGAGGTCGAACTTCGACATCCGGTACTCAGTTTCGTAGCGACTGAACTTCACCCCGCCGTACAGCCTCGGAGCGTCGGCAGATGCGAGCCCTGCGAACATCGTGTCAAACAGTGGATTACGGCCAAGGTCGCGGGGCGGCGCGAGCTTTTGGACCAACTCCTCGAACTGGTAATCCTGATTTTCGAATGCTGCCAGACACTCGTCGCGCAACTGCTTGACATAGTCCGCAAACTCGAGATTCCCAACGGGGCAGCTGCGCAATACCAGTGTGTTAACGAACAAGCCGACGGTTTCCCTGAAACGTTCGTCAGGGCGACCGGCCGCCAATGTGCCGACGAGTAGGTCTTCCTGTCCGGTGTACTTCGACAACAGAACGTAGTACGTCGACAGCAAAAGCATGTACATCGACACGCGATGGCGAGCGGCGAGCGTGCGCAATGCGCGCACCAGATCTTCGCCGGGCCGGACGGTTACCGTGCGGCCATCCAGACTCCGTTCTCGTTGCCTCGGAAAATCGAGAGGAAGATTCAATGCGGGAGGGTTTTCGCCGAGAAGATCCCGCCAGTACTCTCCCTGCTTCTTGGCTTCCGGCGACATACTGAACTCGGATTGCCACTGCACGAAATCCTTGTACGTAGACGTAGGAGCGTTGAGTTCTTGCCCATCGAACAAGCGGCCAAGATCGGATGCCAACACGTCGACGGACATGCCGTCGCAGACGATGTGATGCAGGTTGAGGAGAAGGACGTGATCGGTCTTGTCCAAGCGGGCCACGCAGGAGCGAAACAATGGCGCGTGCCCGAGATCGAAGCCGCGCGCAAATGAACTATTCAGTTCTTCGACGCCTTGCTTCCCATTCACCTGACGGAGGTCCATCTCGACCGGTACTTCGTTCGCGATCGTCTGAACGACTTCATCGTCGACGACCGAAAATGAGGTTCGCAGAGCGTCGTGCCGGGCTACGAGCGCAAGCAACGCTTTGCGCAGGCGGCTTACATCCAGTTCGCCCTCAAGACGTAGCGCGATCGGTACGTTGTAGTCGGCGCCATCTGGCGAGAGACGATTCAGGACAAACATCCGCCTCTGGTTCGCGGAAGCCGGGGAGTAAGTCCGATCAGGGCGCGACAACGACATAGTGCTCCCTTCCGGCGAGGACGACGAAAGCTGCTAGCTCGGCTATCGTTGGCGCATCGAACACGTTTCTAAGCGACACAGGGAGGCCGAACTGGGCAGTGAGTTTCGCCGCCAGAGCGCTCGCTTTCAGCGAATGGCCCCCGATTTCGAAGAAGTTATCGTTCGCGCCGATGTTTGAAGTTCCCAGCAATTCTTCCCAAATCCGAGCGATTGCCAGTTCCTCTTCTGTCGCTGGGACGCGGCTGGCATGTTCGAGATCAGCACCCAATTGCGGCGCAGGGAAGGCGCGTATGTCGATCTTGCCGCTCTCGGTTAGCGTCATGCAGTCGAGCTTGCAGAAGTAGGACGGCACCATGTAGCTCGGCAGCAGTCCTGCAAGGTGTTCGCGCAGTTCAGAAGAGGCTATCTTTTTGTTCGCGACGTAATATGCACACAGGTATTTGCTTCCATCCTCCGCGGTCGCGGGAGTGACGGCTGCCTCACGTACTTCCTTATGTTCTAAAAGCCGATTTTCGATTTCGCCGAGCTCGATGCGAAAGCCCCTGATTTTGACCTGGCGGTCGGCGCGTCCAACAAACTCGATCTGCCCGTCGGTACGGCGTGTCACGAGGTCGCCAGTTCTGTAGATCCGTTCTCCGGGCACGAAGGGATTCAGCAGGAATCGCTCGCGCGTCAGATCTGGCCGGTTGAGATACCCGCGCGCGAGCCCGTCTCCGCCAACGTACAACTCTCCGACAGCGCCTGGAGGCGAAAGCTTCATGTCGCGATCAAATACATAGGCCTTTGAATTCGGTACTGGGAGCCCGATTGGACCGGATCTCTCCGGGGTATCGGCGATCTTGCAGCAGGTTGAGAATGTCGTATTCTCGGTCGGTCCGTATGCATTTACGACGGTCAAAAATGGGTTGGCTCGACGGACCTGCTCGACATGTTTGACGGAGAGCACGTCGCCTCCGGTAACCAGCGTCTTCAGCGATCGAAACAACTTTTCGTTCGCATCGGCGAGTTGATTTAACAGAGGCGGTATAAGGAACAGAATATTGATTCGATGAATATCGAGAAACTCGCCCAGCGCCGCTGCGTCCAGCAGAACATCGTCATCTGCGAAGTACAACGTCAAACCGTTGAGAAGCGCTCCCCAAATCTCGAATGTGGTGGCGTCAAAGGAAGGAAAGCCTGTCTGGAGTATCCGGTCTCCAGCGCGCATATCGAGATAGCCGAGGTTTGCCGCAAGATTGACGACTGAGCGGTGTTCGATCATCACCCCTTTCGGCGCCCCGGTTGAACCCGAAGTGTAGATCACGTTAGCCAAGTTCGATGGCTGGGTTTCGTGTACAAGATTGCTCTCGTCGGCGGCGATCACGCGCGGGTCGCTGAGCCGGATCACCTGCCCGTCGAACTCTACGTTCTCGCTGCAGCCATCCGATAGAACGACGACGCAAGGGGCCGCGTCTTGGAGAATGCCAGCCGTGCGCTTCGCGGGGCTGCTTGCTGCGATCGGTAAATAAGCGCCTCCGGCTTTTAGTATTGCGAGCTGTCCGACGACCATCTCGGCCGATCTCTTCCCAACGATCGCGACGATGTTCTCCGGGCCGACCCCCAGCTTGCGGAGGACCTTCGTAAGGCGGTTGGCTCGCTTGTTCAGCTCGTCGTAGGTCAGCACGAGGCTTCCATCCACGAGTGCAACCTGGCCGGGCCTGTCGCAGACCTGTTGTTCGAAAAGTTCATGCACGCATTTGTCGCGTGGGTAGGCGACTGCGGTATCGTTCCAGCCTTGCACAAGGTGCGACGCCTCTTCGGCGTCTACGAGGTCAATATCTTTCAGGGCGATGTCCCAGTTGCTGGACAACTGGCCAAGGAGATTCGCGTAATACCGTGCGAAACGAACGACAGTGCTAGTCCGGAAGATGTCCGTGTTGTGCTCAATCCGGATTTCTGCGTGCTTAGAGTCCCAGTGCAGATCGAAGGTCAGATCGACCTGCACGGCGTTGGTCTGCGTAGCGACGTCGATCCAACATTCTCGGTCCACGCCAGCGAACAAATCATCCTCGTCGAGATTCGGGACGAGGTTGAACATAGTGCGGACCAGCGGCACCCGTCCGTCGCCTCGGGTCGGCGCGAGCTGTCCGATCAGTCGCTCGAACGGGTAGTCCTGCATGTAATACGCCGCTTCCACCTGCTCGTGAACACGCTGCACAAGGCGGGCGAACGTGTCGTCTGAACGCATGTCCACCCGGATCGCGGTCATATTCACAAAGAAGCCTGTGAGGTTCTGAAGCGCGGGGCAGTAATGGCGGCCGGAGAACAGCACACCGACAGTCACGTCGTCCTGTTGGCAGAGCTTCTGCAAGAGCACGTAGAACGCGGAGAGCAGGCTCGAGAACAACAGGACATGCCGTTCCCAACTCAGCCGCTGGAACTTGTTTACGAGATCGGAGGGGAGGTCGACGATCGCCAGCCCACCGTTGAAAGACAAACTAGGCGTGGGCGGATTGTCAGAGGGCAAGTCGACAGCGAGCGGATTGCCCTCAAATTGAGAAAGCCAGTAATATTCCTGTTCGCGCGTTTGCTCGGGCGTTAACGTCTGACGCTGCCAGATTGCATAATCCGAATACTGCATCGGCTTTGGCTGCAACTCGCCTGGCCCGCCCATGAGAAGGTCGTTGTAGATAGACCGGAGGTCGCGCCACAACAGGTCCAGTGACGCGGCGTCGGACATGATGTGGTGCACGCGGAACAGGAGGACATGGTCCGATGGCCCGAGAACGATCAGCACGATCTCGAAAAGAAGTTCGTTGTAAGTCCATGCTGAGATCGGCTTCTGGCAGATATCGACAATCGTGCGCTGGAGTGCTGTCTCGGCGTCCGGTTTTTTCGAGAGATCGATCTGCCACAGGGCCTTCCTGGTGTCCTGGTCGAATGTCTGTACGAACCCTTCCGGAGTACGTGAGATATTTGTCCTCAATACCGGGTGGGCTTCGATAAGCTTCTCGACGGCACGCGCGAAGATGGCTCGATCGAAGCGTCCGGTGATCCTCTTACAGGTATTGATGTCCCAGAGTGAGCTGTTCGGATAGAGCTCGCAGAAGTAGAGGACGCGCTCCTGCTGAAACGTCAGTGGACACCGCACTGGCCCGTGCTGAACAGCGATCGGCGGATATTTTCGAACCCCCGCGATTGCCATGTTCGTTCTCCTATGTGAGCCGCGTTGCAGCCGCGCTGTTCGCCATTGCCTCCGAAGCCGTGAGAGAAGACTCGATGATCTTCGCGATGTCCGCCATGGTCGGCAAACTTAGAAAATCGATGACGGAGAGGCTGGTCCCGAAAGCACTGTCCAGCGCCGCGATGAAACGCAGCGTCAAAAGTGAATTCCCACCAAGATGGAAGAAGTTGCTCTCTGGAGTTAGTGCGGTGGTGTTCAGTACTTGCTCGGCTACGTCGATAACCGTGCGCTCGAGCTCGGTTAGCACCCGCGTCTCTGTGGGCTGCGGAGCGGCATCGGTCTGCCGCGGCGCCGGCAGGGCGCGCATATCAAACTTGCCGCTGGGCAATCTCGGCAGGCGATCCATCATGACGAAGACGTCGGGAATCATATAGCACGGCAGCCAGTCGCGGAGGTTGTTCCGAATCTCCTTCTCCGCGCCGTTGTCGTTACCGTTGCGTGTGACGCAATACGCGACCAGCCGTCGTTGGCCGAACGGATCGTCCGCGGCCGTGACGACTGCTTCGGAAACGGTCGGGCACGCGCGCAATTTCTGCTCCACTTCGCCGAGTTCGACGCGGTATCCGCGAATCTTCACTTGCCCATCCGCCCGGCCGAGATATTGGATCAGGCCGTCGTCGCTCCATCTGGCCAGGTCGCCGGTGCGATAGATCCTGTCTCCGATTCGGAACGGATCCGCACAAAATGCCTGCTGTGTCAGCTCGGGCCGGTTCAGATATTCGCGGGCAAGTCCAACCCCGCCTAAACAGAGTTCGCCAGCCACGCCTACCGGAGCCAGGCGCGAAAACTTGTCGAGGATGTACGCTCTCGTATTCGATATCGGGACGCCGATCGGGACCCGCGCCAGATCTTCGCCTCTGGGCAGCGAATACCAGGTTGCATAGATGGCGGCTTCGGTTGGGCCGTAGAGATTCTCAAGGCGCACGCCGTGAATCGCGCTGTAGAAGCGATGGACGAGATCCGGCTTCAGAGCCTCGCCAGCGACAAACACATACGCTAGCCGCTCGAGCGTCGAAACTTCGTTCTCGTGGAGCCCCGCCAGCAACACATCGAACATCGAGGGCACGAAGTTGATGTGAGTTACATTGAACCTCTCGATGGCGTCCAGCAGCTGCCGAGGGTCTCTCTCGGCGGCCGGGTTGAGCACTGCCAATCTTCCATCGTCGAAGATCCAGCCGAATAATTCCGTACCGCATACATCGAATGTAAAGTTCGTCTTGAGCAAGATGGTCTTGCCGGGCAACGCATATTTCGATTCGAGAAAATGAAGCGTGTTCGACAACGATCCGCGCTCCACGAGGACGCCCTTCGGCGTGCCGGTTGACCCTGAAGTATAGATGAGGTAAGCAGGTGCAGTAGCCGGCGTCCTTCGAGCCAGATTCTCGCCGTCGCCAATATACGAATCCGGGCTGTCGACCCGAATCGTTTTCAGCGGCGTTGCGGTAGTCCCTTGAGCCAAGGTGCAGCGCGCTCGACTGTCGCGAAGCATGTATTCGATCCGCTGCGGGGGAGCTGCGGGTTCGATCGGAAGGTAGGCTGCGCCCGTCTTCAGAACAGCGATCGTGGAAATTACCATCTCCGGTGAACGGTCCAGCAGGATTGCAACGATATCACCTTCGCGCACTCCCGACTGGATCAGTCTCGCCGCCAACTGGTTTGTGCGGCGGTTGACTTCGCCACAGTTCATTTCTCCGCCGGCCCAAAGGAGCGCAGTCCCTTGCGGAGCGTCGGCGGCGCGCTGCTCGAGAATCTCAATGATGTCGCGCTTCAGAGCAGCTGGTTCGCACGTTCCCTCGCCGACATGCAAAAGGAATTCTTCCTCAGCAGCGTCGCACATTCTTATCTCGCCGACCGGTGTATCGGGCCGCCGGAGCATGTTCTCAAGCAGCGCGATGTAATTTCGCAGCATGCGCTGAATGGTTCCGTGCCGGAAGATACTGGTGTTGTATTCGACGCGCGCCTCCGATTCGCCGGTTCCCATCCGGAAATCGAGGAAGAAGTCGACCTGCGTCGCAGAAATCTCGGGCTCGATCGATTCCTCGCGTACCACTCCTGCGAATGTCTGGCTCTCTGGATGGTTCGTTACCATGTTGAACAAGGCGCGAAACAGCGGGTTTCGCTGGCCTGACCGTTCGGGCGAGACTTTTTCGACCAGCCGCTCGAACGGATAATCCTGATGTTCGTGGGCGGCAGTGACCTGCCGGTGCACCTCTTTCACGAAGTCGTCGACCCTCTGTCGGTGATCGATGTGGAAGCGCAAAGCGACTGTGTTGGTGAAGAAGCCAGCGAGACGCCTGATCTTAGGGCTATGGTGACGTCCCGAGAAAACGGTTCCGATGATAAGGTCGTCCTGCCGGCAATAATTGTGAAGCAAGAGGTAGTAAGCCGCTACCAACGTGGAGAATGGAATCACCCGCATCTCGAAGCTGAACGATTTGAGCCTTTCGATGAGAGATGGCGGCACACTGCGTTTTTCCATCGCCCCGTCGAACGTCAGATGCGCGGGTTCGGGAGCGTCGACGGGCAACTCGAGCCTCGGCAGGTCTCCGGCAAACTGGCTGAGCCACCACGATTCCTCTTCGCTCGCGGAGCCCTCGTTCAGTTGCCCACGAAGCCAGACAGCGTAATCGGTGTAGGCGATGTCCTCGCCCTTTCTAGGCAAGTCGACACCACTGAAGTACGAGTTATACAGAACCTTCAGGTCTTCCCAAAGGATCTGTAGCGTTGTTTCGTCCGAGATAATATGGTGCAGTTTCAGGAGAACCCATGTTTCGTTTGTGGAAATGCGGATGACGACGGCTTTGAACAGCTCGCCGCCTTCGAGTGTCATCGACGCGGAGTACTCGCGGTTCAGAATTCCCTCCGCTTCCTGCACTGCGTCGGACCTATCGCATAAATCAATTTGCTCGAAACCGGTCTTGAGACGATGGTGCAAGGACTGAAACGGTTGGCCGTTGTCGAGACCGATCCTAGTTCGCAAGACCGGATGTCTTTCAATGAGACGGTCGATCGACTGGTGGAGAAAGCCGCCTTCGACGTCGCCCCAGAGGCGCTTGCACGTAATCCGGTTCCACAGGGATCCACCGGCCGAGAGTTTGTCCAGATAGAGCAGGCGCTCCTGCTGGAACGAAAGAGGCGCCCGCTGCGCATTCCGGAACTTCTGAATGTGGATGTGTTCAGTCTTGGATTCTTGCATTGTCGTTGCTCCTCGTTCGCATTTCAGGCTGCGGCTCCGGCGCGGCAAGCCGCGCGCGCTTTGAGTGCCTCGTCGGCGATGAGAAGCCGCTGAATCTCAGATGTTCCGTCGCCGATCTCGGTCAGCTTCGCGTCGCGGAAGAATCGCTCCAACGGGAAGTCCCTGCAATACCCGTACCCGCCGTGGATCTGAATCGCGTCCTTCGTCACCGCAACGGCCATTTCGGAGGCGAACAGCTTTGCCTCGGACGCCTCTTTGAAGAAGGGCTTGCCTTCGTCTCGAAGCTTGAGCCCCTTGCTTACCAGGGCGTCGGCCGCGCTGACACCTACTTCCATGTCGGCCAGCTTCGCCCGAATGAGCTGGAACCGTTGCAGCGGGTTTCCGAACTGCTTACGCTGCAGAGCGTAATCGAGACAGAGATCGCGCGCCGCCTCAGCAATCCCTAATGCGATGGCCGCCATGTCGAGCCGGGCTGCCGCGAGTGTCTGCTGCAGAATCTCGAAACCCCTGTTTTCAAGTCCGATCAGGTTTTTCTTAGGGACCCGTGCGTCTCGAAAAACCAGTTCGCCTGTATCCGACCCGCGCATGCCAAGCTTTCGTTCGTGCCGGCCGCTTGCGGAGAATCCGGGCGTTCCTTTCTCGACGGCGAACAGGCTCAGACCCAGCAGCCCCGCGCGCGGCCCTGTTTTCACTACCACCACAGCGAGGTCGGCTACATTCGCGTTGGTGATAAAAATCTTCGAACCGTTCAGCACGTAATCGTTGCCGTCTTTATCCGCGCGCGCTTGGATGGCCGATATGTCCGATCCGGCGTCGGGCTCGGTCATGGCGAAGGCGCCGACTCTCTCCCCTCTGAGGAGGGGCGGCAGGAATTTCTCTTTAAGAAACTCCGAACCCGATGAGTAAATTGGGCCGCACGTGAGAGTGGCATGAGCTACGGCGGTCATGGCCGACGAGGCGCAGGCTTTTGCGACTTCGCGGATTAGGCCTGCGTAGGTGGTGTAGTCCAGGCCCGTGCCGCCGTAGCGCTCCGGATACGGGGCGCCAAATAACCCGAACTTCCCCATTTCCCGAAAAGCTTCGATCGAGAACGCTTCGTTCTCGTCGGCGTCGTGCGCGAGCGGCGCGATGGTGTGGCGCACGAACTCCCGTCCATAGTCGACTACTGTGTTGTCATATCCGTTCATGCTGCAGCTCCAAATGCGCGATGCCACGCGTTGAGCGCGATGAGCGCGTGCGACGTTCTGTAAAGTGCCAGATTGTCTGTAGCGGCGAACTCGCCGCGTTTGTGGAAGAAGTCGTCAACCTTTCGTTTGTCGAAGTAAGAGCCGATCGCAGAGGAGCCGCATTGCACCAGATCGTTTGCGCGGTTGCGTTCGTCGAACACGGTCTTTGGATCGACTGGAATAGGAACGGGACGCTTTTTCCGCCTAACGACTGGTTCAGGCAGCATATCCGCCCCGATGCTCTTTAGCAGCCGCTTTTCGCATCCACGTTCCGCTTTGTAGCGCGACGGCATGTTGGCGGCGAAGCTCACAATGCGGTGGTCGAGGAAGGGAACGCGGGACTCGACGCCCCAGGCCATACTGGTCTTATCGAGCCGCTCGAGCATCTCGACCAGGTAGTACTTGAGAAACAGGTAGAGAACCTTGTTGACGTGATCCTCCGTCTCGAACGCTGCCATGTCGCCGGCGAGCGTAGACCGGACCCGTTCCGTATACTCGACCTGCTTGTCGATCGAGGGATCGAGCAGCGCCGAAACTTCGCTGAGATATGGCGCCCACGGAAACTCGACGGGCCGCTCCGTGCGGCAGCGATCGAGAAAGAAGTAATACCCGGCGAACAGCTCATCGGCTCCCTCGCCGGACATGACCACCGTTGCCTGAGGTTTTACCCCTCGGTACAGGAGATAAAGCGATGGCGACGTCAGTTCCACCGGCTTCTCGACGTGCCAAGTCACCCGCTCCAATACGTCGAAGTACTCCTCCGGCTGGAACAACAACTCGGTGTGGTCGGTTCCATAAGCGTTCGCGACAATGGACGCATAGTGGGCATCGGTGTCGTCCGGCCGAAGGGTCATTGATTTGTCGTACCCCATCGAGAAAGTTTTCAGCCTTCCATCGATGTGTCTAGCGGCGAAGGCGGAAACAAGGCTCGAGTCCAAACCTCCGCTGAGCAGTGTTCCGAGCGGAACGTCGCTGATCGCCTCCATGCCCACGGAGGAGTCGAGCAGGTCGCGAATCTCGTCCCGGCAATCTTCGAACGAGCAACCGTTGTGCTGGACGCGGTTCTTCTCGATGGCCCAATACCGGCGTTCCTTCATCGCGCCGTTCTCGAAAGCCAGCGTCGCGCCGGGCGGAATCGACCGGATGTTTCGGAACATCGTCTTGGAATCGAGAATCGATGTGCAGAGGAGATATTCGGCGACGGCCCCGATGTCCGGTTCGGCTGTCACGCAAGGATGCTCAAGGAGTGCCTTGATCTCCGATCCAAAGACGACCGTCGAACCGGCGATCGTATAGTAAAGCGGCTTCACGCCCATCCGGTCGCGCACTAGCCAGAGCACCTCTCTTCTCTGGTCCCAAAGCGCAAATGCAAAAATCCCATTGAACTTCGAGACGCAGCCCTGACCGTATTGCTCGTATGCATGAACGATAACTTCGGTGTCGCAGTCTGTCCTAAACTGGTGCCCCTTGCGCACGAGGTCATGACGCAGCTCTTTGAAGTTGTAGATCTCGCCGTTGTATGCGATCCAGACCGTGCCGTCTTCGTTGCTAAGTGGCTGGCGCCCGTTAACCACGTCTATGATGGACAATCTCCGATGCCCGAACCCGAGGAACCGGTCGATATACGTGCCACAGTCGTCCGGGCCGCGATGAGCGATGCGGGCATTCATCTTCGCCAGCACAGTCTCCGAAACCGGAGCTTGTTTCTCTAAATCGAAGATGCCGCAGAAACCGCACATACTAATGCCCCCCGCATTGCACTGCGCACGCGTCACAAACTAGATCCCTCTCGATTTGCTGCGAGACGGCGATAGCGGCTCCGTTGCGATCCTCGATCCTATCCAGAGCGGTGTCCCGGCTGATCGATCCCAGACGTACGAGCTGACTCATCTCGTACTCGTAGGGGTGGAAGTTGTAGATATTGTTGTGCCGCAATATGCCGAATGAATTCAGACGGCAATTGGTGGAATTGGGATCGACATCGTCGGGCTTGGTCCAGCCCAGCGTCGCGATGACCCGGTAGATTTCTTTTTCGTCGTACCCTACCATCGGTAGCGGGCTTACGAAATAGGGGAAAGGATTTGTGTGGTATTCCTCTTCGCGGAGCAACAAGTAGTCGTACGCCCACGTGCCGGTGCGTTCCGCTACGCATGCGAATAGCTGACGCCGGAGCGCGTAGGGAATCTTGTTGTCCTGATAGGCCAGTTCCGCCTCAGATCGCAACACCTGGCCTGGACTGTTGCCCAACATCACCATGGGTATGCGCTTCTCGATCGCGGTTCGGAGCACGGCGGTCATCACCATGCGTATGCATGAAATGCACAACCCGCTGCCATACATTGTCAGGTGTTCGGGATATACACGAGATAGCGTGCTATTGAGGAAGATTGCGTTCACGTGGTCTTGACGGTACCGGACGGTGAGGTGATCCGTGTTCAGTCGCGAGGTCACCGTCTTGATATTGTCAACCGATTGCGGAGAGAGAAAGCCGTTGTCGAAAGTAACCGCCAGAAGGCGAAGGTTGTATTTCTCCTGGAGCAGGTACAGCATGAACGAACTGTCCTTGCCGCCGCTGTAAGCCACAGCCGCATCGTAGTTGTGCCTACCCCAGGGATAAGCAGCCGTAATCGCGGACATCGTGGCGTCTAAGTGGCGGCGCGGCGCGGCAACAACTTGTCGAGCGTCAAAGTCGCGGCAATAGGAGCAAACGCCGTCTTCCGCGAATGAGATTCCGGGGAAACTCGAGCCCAAAACGCATCTGGTGCACCGTCTCATACTCTCTCCATCATTGCGAGTTCGCGTCTGTCGATTTTGCAATTGCCGGTCGTTGGCAGCGCTGGGCGTATTGCGATGCTGTCCGGCATCATGTAATGCGGCAGATGGCGCTTGCAGTAACTCGTTATCGCGTCGGTCGTGAGTGTCGTGGCGGAATCAGGGACGACGAACGCCCGAATGAGAGGGCCGTTCCCCGAATCGGCACCAGCGATCACGGCAGCCATCGATACGCCTTGCATATTTTCCAGGCACGCCTCTATCTCTTCGGGGTACACCCGGTAGCCCACTCGCTTGATCATGGTGTCCTTGCGGCGAACGAAGTAAAGATAGCCTTCATCGTCCAGCTTTCCCAGATCGCCCGTGTGAACACCGTGGTCACGAAATGTCGTGCCGCCGTCTCGCTTCCAATAGCCTGGCGACACGAACGCCCCGCGGTGGACGATCTCTCCCACCTGGCCAGGCCGGCATGGGAGGCCGTCCTCGTCGACGATGGCGATCTCCACGCCGGGCAAGGGGAGTCCCACGGATCCCCGCTTTCTATCGAAGTCCGCTGGCGTAAGGCATGTTGAACGGAAGGCCTCCGTTGTCCCGTACATCATGTAAAAGCCCGTGTGGCGGAGTACCTGTTTAAGCCGCAGGAGGTCTTCTTCAGGAAAGCACTCGCCGATCAGCGAGATGTAGCGGAGATCGGGAAACTCGCAGAGGGCAAATCCGGGATAGCGGGCAAAGATCATTCGCCAGAGGGACGGCATGGCGTGGAAGCCGGTGATCCTTTCCGAAAGAAGCGTGCCGACCACATCTTTGGGAAAAGTGGAATCCTGCAATACCAGCGTCGCACCGGCGAAAACCGCCGTGAATAACTGACTCAGAGCGCCATCGAACGAAAATGGGGTAACACTTATCAGACGGTCGGATGGAAGGTTGCCGAGGACTCGCGCCGAGACCACGGTCGCGTCCGAGAAGATACCATGTGAAACCTTGATTCCCTTCGAACTCGCCATCGTTCCGGATGTGTAGAGAATGGCGGCCAGATCGTCGCAACCGTGTTGGCTTTGCAGAGTCGACGCGCCCGGCGCCCCGGCCTGAAGGATCGCGTTCAGGCTTTGGGCGGGAGGCGTGCAAGCGCCTCCCGGTGTTGGTCCGATTTCGACTTGCAGCGCTGGGAACTCGACACTTTCAAGAGCAGTGCGCTTGCCGGCATGAAAAAACATCGCCACCGGCTCGACTTCAGCTATCACGTGCCGGATTGTGTCCTCGCGAAACGCAGGGTTGATGTGGACGAGAACGCCGCCCGCCTTCATGATTGCAAAAATCGCGATGACCTCGTCGATACACTTGGTGGACAGCATCGCGACACGCATTCCTGGTTCCACACCACTACGTTTCAGGAAAAGCGCCAAGACACTGGAGGCGTAGTCAAGTTCTGAAAATGACATACGTCTTCCTCGGAAGGCAAGAGCCTCCTGGCCACCCCGATCCTGTGCGCTTCTGCGCAGCATTTCATCGATCGACAACATGGCTCGCACAAGTCAGTGCTTCTGCTTGCTTTCGGGTGACCATCTCGACCAACCCGTCAATCGTCCCGAAGGTGGCCATATCGACGTCATCGCCGGAGATTTGCAGATGAAAAGTCTCCTCGATGAACGCCACCAGCGAAAGAACGTCCAACGAGGTCAGCAGGCCACGTTCGAAGAGGTTCGTCGAATGGTCGAACCCCTTCTCGTGAGATACGTTCTCGACGTAATTCACAATCGTTGACATTACGGACATATGGTTTTCCGTTCCAACACCACTTTCAACACAAACGAGTACCAGAGCGCTGCCGAGGCCCGCTACGTGGGCGCACCTCGACTGCTGAGTTGTATTCGCGCGATTTGATGGTGTTTTGCGTGGCCGCCGGATCTTAGGCAGCCTTTGGAGTCTGCTCCTTAGTTGGAGGTGCCGACTGCGGAACGACTGTTACCCACGTTCCCACAGCGGCAACCAGCGCGGCCGGCACAGCCACCCGGGTGTGCAATGTCGCGTTCGAAGCGATTTTGATGATAACGAGCCTGGGCGAGGTTTTTGGCTCATTGTTCTCTTTGTTTGCGCCTTTGGGGTTGCCGGAAATCGGGCTGGTCGCCGCGGGAACAACGTCGCCGATCTCTATTACGTCGCGTTTCGATACGTCATACCGCACGCCGTTAACCTCGAGACAGCAGATGTCGCCAGCCACGCTGAGGACTGTGCCGACAATTGCTACTTGCACAATGGGCCCCTCGACAGGTGATTCCGCACAAGGCGCGGCCACTTCTGGGTTTCGAAAGCTAGCTGCAAATTGATCGAAGTTCATATCCACCTCTCGACGTCATACAACAAATTGGAGGACGAGTGACGTCATCCCGTCTTGTTATCGAGTCGCGACGAAACAGCGGTCGTCAAGCAAAATATCCTGCAAGTTCGTCGTTATCGTGTTCTACAAGCCAAGAGATTTCCAGCCTATGGGCGAGACTGCACTTGAGGCCGGACTCAAATCAAACCGGGCACGGGTGTTTCCGCTTATGTCGAAAGCGCAGATGGGATGGAAGGGGAGTATTGCATGCTTGCCTCCTTATGCGGTAACCGGAGGAGTCTCGCGGGGCCTTCTTCTGGGTATGAGGTCCCCGGACGCGGCTATCTAAACATGCATTTGATTTCTTGGCTGTGACGAACATCACCGTGGTCTGCCCGATCATTTGTACCATCGAGATTGTTAGTTAAGCGCTCGCTTGAAAGTGGTGGAAAATCGATTGAGAGCGCGAGACGAACGATAGAATTATTATGGTGTACGTTCATTAAGGAGTCTGGAATTGTGTTCTTCCAATTTTCGTGTGTCGGGCGGCTAAGAAACAGATTCGGAATGCACGGAAGATGGTGTGCTGAATCGGGTGCTGTGTGATTTGCGGCTGTGCCTAAACTATGCCCAAACGGCCCACAAAGGCCCTTATGGAACCTCGCGGAGCCGCAACGAGCGTCTTTGGAGGCTGCGACGAGAAATTGATTTAAGTACATGAAAACGAGGAGATTCAAGAGGAAGTAGGGAAAAGCCCGGATGGCGAAGTTGGCAGACGCAGCGGACTTAAAATCCGCAGGCCGCAAGGCCGTGGGGGTTCAAGTCCCCCTCCGGGCACCAATTAGATTCCGCCCAAAATAAGCGGCAAGCTGGCCCTGAATCCCGGACGAGAAACACTCCGCGACAAACGCGGCGGACCTCGAGCCTGATCTAAACACGAGCTTAAGCTATATCCCACTGAAACTGTTTAACTTATTCAAAACGCTAGAGCGAGCAAGTTTGCACATTTGTTACACATTTTCACCTCTATTGGTTATTGCAATACCTGCATCAGCTGCGGTTGCAAGGCCGCGAAAGGCGAGTCAAGCTCCGGGTCTTGTTCGCGATATTATCCTTTTGCTCAGGAAGCACTGATCACGTCGTGGATCGGGTGCTTGCCACCTTCAGCCATAGCATCTTTAATCCCGTGTCAAACCTGTCTTCCCAAAACCTATCGCTGAACTCTTGTCTGTTCCACAATCGGCCTTGGGTTCAGTTTGTCGAGAATCTCCATGAACTTGGGCCTGTTTTTATAGCGCAGTCGTATGTCTGCGAGCAATCCATCCCACTCGCTGTTCCGATGAAGCCCTTGAAAGATGGGCCGCATCTTCCGCAGATAACCAGCAACCGCCTCGTAAGCGGAAGCGCTAGCGTGCGGTAGATGTTCGTCCACGCGCTGACGATATATTGCAAGTGACCGCTCGGGATGCGACTCCGCCACGGCGGCGGCAACACGATCTCCGTAGCCGCCCGAGCCATACCATGTCATGCTTCCTCGATACTGTTGTCCGGCAGACATGGCGTCGTACCAACGGAGCACGTCATCGTGCCGATGGTCGGCTATGGCCATATCAATCAGCACATCAAAATGTGAGCTCGCTGGCCGGCTAAATTTCGATCTGTTGGTCAATAGCGGAAGCAGATAGTCCGGCATTGGCAGCGGCCATTCTGTATTCGCTGCGCTCTTCACAGATGCCTTACCTTGCGACGACAGGGGAGAGACGCCGGTCTCGAGAAAGTTGAGCGCAATGCCGCGAATGCTGTCTTTGCAGCCAGCCTTGGCTGCAGCCTTGAGCAACTGCTGAAAACTCTCGCGGCTGGGATGAGTGAAGAATCCCAAAGCCGCGTGAGCCGCGGCGATTGGCCATTGCCTGCGCTGCACCGCCATCTCGCCCAGTAGCTTTTCCAGGCTCGACGCGATGCCGGGGAGCTTTGCGACTGTCTTTTCGATTCCCTCGGCCGCCCAGCGCTGGGCCTCGTCGTACCGCTTCATCTCGATCAAGCGATGGACCAGCCGTTCGTAGCTGCCGGAGGCGCTGGCTTCCTGTTCGCACACTGTAAGAATCTCGTCGTTCCGGCCCGCATTCTCAAGCGCTCGGATCAACCAGTCGGCGATGCGCTCGTGCTGGTATTTTCGGGAGAAGGGATCATCTTCCTTCACAGGCGACTTCGCGCGCTGAGCTAAAACGTCGGCGACTTCGGACCATGCAGACTTGGCGACAGTCATCTCTAAAACTGCGTCGGCGGCATCGTTGACAATGCCATAGTCGTCTCGTAGATGCGCGTCAATGGCGAAAAGCAGTTTGCGCGCTGGTGTGAGCGTCGATGCAACTACGGCTTCAAAGATCACCGGCAGGCATTCGCCCACGGCTTCCGCGGTTTCGCCCTCATCATTCGATTGGCCGATCTGCTCGTTGCCCAACGTCATGATTTCTGTTCCCAGGCGCACCACGGCGTCAGGATGCCCGAGTTCCAGCAACCGTTCCAGACGATGTTTCACGCGACTGTAGTCCGGCGTCTGTCCGTCACCCGTCCAACTGTTTCGCCAGCCGGGCTCGGAAGCGACGAGCCTGAGTTCTTTCCGCGTTTCGGTCACCAGGCGGTCAACATTACCTTCGCCCAATGCAATGCGATCGCTGAACTCCTCTCGCAACTCAGGGAAGCGCTCAGTGAGTGACCAGACCAACGCCACTAGTTCCTCGCGGTTCTTGGCTTCAATATACTTGCGTATCTTTTCATCTGTTGCCTTGCGCGTTTTCTTTTCGGAAACCGCCTGGTCCCGATGACGGTGGACGTAGAATTCTTCATCAACTTCATCATCTTCGGAATCCATATCGAGTTCGTCCGCTTCATCGTCGTCATCTTCTTCGCCGCTCTCCTCGGCGAGCATCTGCCATCGCTCATCGTCCTGGTTCGCCGCGGGAGTTTCCGCGCCCTCACCCAGTCTCTCAAGATATTCGGCCACTACTGCAACTGCATGTTTGCAGCCGCTGGCGCCCACCGGGCAGGTGCAGCGCGAATAGAGAGCGCCGCCCTTTTTCGCCGACTGCTCACACCATACTTTCACCGCGTAGCGTTCTCCGCCCGAGACCGTGGCCAACAGCCGGCCGTCTTCCGAGATCGCGAGGTCATGGACGCGCCCTTGCTTCTGGTAGGCTCTGCCTCGTTCAACCGAGCGCGAGCCTGCCCATTCGGTGAGATCGTCCCAACTCAGGGCATTCCAACCCTCATTGCGGGAGACCTTATTTTCCTTTCCCTTTACCGCGCGTTGTACCTTTGAACTCATCTATTTCATCCTGAGCTGACTCGATGTTGGCCACTACGATGAAGCCGGTGATGATGGCAGGGGAGGATACGGTTCCCCGCGAAGGCTCTTATCGCCAGTTCTTCGATAATAAAAGGATGGTGGCATTTCGATACATCATCAAGCCCAATTTCGATTCATCGATTGAACCTCGAAAGCGCGATCTGACGGCTGCGAGAGAGGTTCATATCGAACCCTCAACTGTGCAGGGTGGGCGTCGCCTGCGTGGCGCGATAGGTATCGGCAGGCGAAGCGATACCCGTTGAATGCGTGCGGCTGGACTGATTTTATAAAGTGCTATATATTGGACCATATTGCGCCATAAGGATTTATATATGGAGCCTTACGGATGAGATCGAGTGTATCAGATGTCTTGCCCCCTGCCGTCAAGCGGTCGCTGATCAAATTCGGCAGCGATCTTGCGACCGCGCGGCGGAAACGTGGACTTACTATCCTTGCCGTCGCGGAGCGTATGGGCGTCGCCAAGAATACGTATCTGCGCGCAGAGAAGGGCGACCCTCGAGTCGGCCTTGGCGTTTATGCGATGGCACTTTTCGTTCTGGGCTTTGGCAGCCCTCTTGGCGCACTTATCGACGTGAGCCGCGACGACACCGGCCTACTACTCGATGAAGAACGTCTGCCCAAGCGCGTGCGCATGAAGAAAGCACGGGTGCCCCAGTCATGAAGCGGACCATTGACGTTGTGCTAGGCGAGGGGACGCAGGTTGGCGTGCTGCGCTACGACCTGCAAGGGCGGCGCGAAAACGCCGCATTCGAGTATGACGCGGGCTGGCTCGGCGACCCGTCTCATTTCTCTCTGGGGCCGACGCTTCCTCTCCAGGCGGGACCACAGTTCCATCGCAAGTCGAAAGACGGTTCTCTCTTCCATGCTGCGATTGCCGACACAGAGCCTGATGGATGGGCAAGGCGTGTCATTCTGCGCGATCACGCCAAACGAAGACAGGAATTGCGCCGTGAAGGAAAAGTAGGAGAGGCGCATCCGCTTAACGCGCTTGATTATTTGTTGGCCGTGGATGATTTCAGCCGTGTCGGCGCGCTTCGTTTTCGCGACGAAAGCGGCGTGTTCCGGCGCGCGCAGGACGAAGGACGCAGGACTGCTCCGCCACTCGTCGAACTCGGGGCTTTGCTCAGCGCGTCGCGTGCTGTCGAGGCGAACAAAGAGACGGCGGCGGACCTTGCGTATTTGCGCGGGCGCGGGACGTCACTCGGCGGCATGCGCCCGAAATGCACAGTTATCGACGAAGACGGAGCGCTCAGCATCGGCAAGTTTCCCAGCATCGCGGACGAGCGCGCCGTCACCAAGGGAGAAGTGCTGGCTCTCACGCTCGCCAAAAACGCCGGGATCAATGCGGCCGTGGCGCGTGTCGTTGAGAGCCAGGGATTGCCCGTTGCGCTGATCCGCCGCTTCGACCGGCGTGGCGACGGACAACGCCTGATGTACGTCTCCGCTGCCACGATGCTGGGCGTCGAGCCGGCGGAACCCGAGGAACATTCCTACACCGAGATTGTGGACGCAATCCGCGTGCACGGGGCCAACGCACAAGCCGACATCGAAGAGTTGTGGCGCCGTATCGCCTTCTTGATTCTGATTACGAATGTTGACGACCACCTGCGCAATCACGGCTTCTTGCATGAAAATCGGGAATTCTGGCGGTTGTCGCCCGCCTTCGATATCAACCCGTCACCCGAGCCCGTGCGCGAATTGAGGACCTGGATATCCGCGTCATTCTTTTGGGAACAATGTCGCTTTCGCGCCGATTTTCAGCGCGGCGAGTACCGGCATTGACGGGCAGGACTTTGGTTGTCCTGACCATCAATACGTATCAAGGATGTAGTGCTGAGGTTGGGGCTTTATTTGCCGGTGTAGGTGACGTGCCACACGCTGCGCGTGCCATCGTCGGTGACGAACAGGCTGCCGTCTTTGGCGACTGCGACTCCGACAGGGCGACCCCAGACCTGGCCATCGGGGGTGACGAAGCCGGTGAGGAAGTCTTCGTAGCTGCCGTCGGCGTGGCCATCGTGCATCGGGATGCGAATGACTTCGTAGCCGGCGCGGTTTTTGCGGTTCCAGGAGCCGTGTTCGGCTGCGAAGGCATCGCCATCGTAGGCAGCCGGGAACTGGAGCTTATGGGTGGGATAGAAGACCATTTCAAGCGAGGCCATGTGTGGTTGGACGAGCACGTCGGGGGTAATCACCTTTGAAGAGATGTCAACACGCTTACAGTTTTTTGCCTGATCCGCAGTGAGTGCGGGCTCCTGGGGGTTGGGACCTGTGCCGTTGGCGCAGGGGTTGGGTAGGCGCGGGTCTTGATGACCGCCCATGTAATACCAGGGCCAGCCGTAGAAGCCGCCTTCTTTGATCGAGGTGACGTAGTCGGGAACGAGATGGTTGCCGAGGTTGTCGCGCTCGTTGGTGGAGCACCACAACTGGCCGGTAGTGGGGTTGACGGCTTCGCCGACGCAGTTGCGGATGCCGTAAGCGTAGACCTCAACGAATTTGCCCTCGGGGGTGAACTCGAGCACGTCGGCGCGATGGAACTCTTTGGGGTGGGTGTCCGGGTCGTCGACGTTCGAGCCGGAGCCGACGGAGACGAACATGTGCTGGCCGTCCTTTGAGAAGGCAACGTCGCGGGTCCAGTGTCCACCGCCCATGAGCTGCGCGTAGCCGGGAATGTCTGGGACGATGGTTTCTGCGGGTCCGGAAGCATGGAGGTCGCCGGAGTGGTACGGGAAGCGCTGAATGGTGGTGGCATTGCCTACGTAAATGTAGGATGGATTGTCGGCGGGATAAAAGGCGATGCCGAAGGGATGGTCGAGGCCGGTGGCGAACTTTTCGATCTGGGCGGCCTTGCCGTCCGGAGAAACTCCGCGAAGGACGAAGACGATTCCTGCACCTGAGTCGGCGAGGAAGAGATCGCCATTGGGCGCGGTGCGGATGAGGCGTGGCATAGTGAAGGTGCCGCCGCTCAACTTCATGAACTGCTTGTTGTCGGCGCGCTGCATTGGAGCGGAGTCGCCACCGGCATAGAGGGTGACTTTGAAACCGGCGGGCGCGATGGGCCATGCACCTTCAGGACGCGGGATGACGTGCGGCGTGTTGTTCACGGCTTCATCCGGGTTGGGCTGGGGCAGGTCGGCGAGCGTAATTTTGCGACGGACGCCGGGTTGCTGCTGATTCCAGTCTGCGAAGGCGGCCTGACCGGTGACGGTTTGTTGTGCGGGGAGAGCGAAGGGAACAAACGTGGCAGCAGCGAAGAGGGCAATGAGAGTGGGGAACTTCATGATTGGTTTTTCTCCGACTCGAAGGCAATATCTATCGTGACTGATTGGCGCGGTTCGCCCCCTTAATCATTTCAGGAGGGTAAGGCGAAATTCCTGATTATTGGATGGACGGAGAGGGAAAATAGTTTCGCAGAACGGGAATGCCGGATTGCCTGAGAATGCGGCTCGATCGCTTAAAAGTGCACTCCGCTTGTGCATGGGGGCTGAAAGTTAAGGCTCGCTGAAGACGCGGCTGTGTTGGCGATTATTCCAAGTAAAAACAAAGTGTTATTCTTGTTCCTGTTTGCGGGCGGCAAGGTTAAGAAGCGTTGAGGGAATCGATGGACGATCTACGTGCAATGGTGAAGGCTCCCGGCTCTGTTTATTGGGACTGTGTGAGCCTTGGCGAGGTGATGCTGCGGCTGGATCCGAGCGAAGACCGGATTCATACGGCGCGAACCTTTCGCGCCTGGGAAGGCGGCGGCGAGTATAACGTTGCTCGCGGACTCAGGCGCTGCTTTGGTTTGAGGACGGCGATTGCGACGGCCCTGGCGGATAACCCGGTGGGGCGCCTGGTTGAGGATCTGATGCTCCAGGGCGGCGTGGACCAGGAGCTTGTTCGCTGGGCGCCGTTCGACGGAGTGGGACGCAAGGTGCGGAACGGGCTTAACTTTACGGAGCGTGGATACGGCGTGCGTGCGGCGGTGGGATGTTCGGATCGAGGCAACACCGCGATTTCCCAAGTGAAGCCGGGAGACTTCGACTGGAGTTCTATTTTCAGCGCGGGACGCGGCTCGCGGTGGTTTCACACGGGTGGGATTTTTGCGGCGCTCTCGGATTCAACCATTGAGGTAGCGGGGGAGGCTATGGATGCGGCGCAGGGTGCAGGCACAGTGATCTCGTTCGATCTGAATTATCGAGAGTCGCTGTGGAAGTCGATTGGCGGGAAGACGAGAGCGCAGGAAGTGAACCGTGCGTTGGTGAAGAAGGTGGATGTTCTGTTCGGCAACGAAGAAGACTTTTCCGCGATGCTGGGTATGGAGATTGAAGGCGTGGGAAAGAACTTCGACGAGCTGCCGGTGGAGAGTTATGCAAAGATGCTTCGCGAATTGTCGGCGGCGTATCCGAATCTGAAGGTGATTGCGTCGACCCTGCGGACGGCGCATACAGCATCAGAGAACGCGTGGGGAGCGATTGCGTTGCACAGTGGCGGGATTGCTCACGTGGCGCAACGCAACGTTGACATTCTGGATCGCGTGGGCGGCGGCGACTCCTTTGCATCCGGGCTGGTATACGGAATCCTGGCGGAGAAAGGTGTGGAGTGGGCGGTGCGATGCGGGGTTGCGCACGGAGCACTGGCTATGACTACGCCAGGGGATACCAGTACGGCAAGCCTTGCTGAGGTGCTGCGTGTGATGGGCGGTGGTGCGGCGCGCATTTCGCGCTGACTCATTCTGTATTTTTTCGATTCGCAACTTTAAGAGAGAGTGGCCCGATGAAGATTTTGCAGTTGGCGGACGCGGTTCGGTATCGCACGATGACGACCGAGGAGTTGCGCGAGACATTCCTGATTGACGATTTGTTTCAGCCGGGGCAGATCGGGCTCGTCTATGTCGATCTTGACCGGACTGTGATTGGATCGGCGGTGCCGACGGGCGAGCCGCTGCGCTTGCTAACCGACAATGCGCTCAAGGCTTCGTATTTTACGGAGCGGCGCGAACTTGGGATTCTGAATGTCGGCGGCGTGGGTAGCGTGACAGTAAATGGGACGGCATTTGAACTGAAAAAGCTGGACGCATTGTATGTGGGGCGCGGCAATGAGGAGGTCGTGTTTGAAAGCGCGGAGGCCACGCAGCCTGCGGAGTTTTACCTGCTGAGTTATCCGGCCCACGCTGTGTATCCGACGCAGCTTATCCGTTCTGCCGAGCAAGCGAAGGTGACGCTGGGAGCGGCGGAGACTGCGAATCTGCGCGAGATTACGAGGTTGATTCACCTGGAGGGAACACGCAGTTGCCAGCTGGTGATGGGGTTCACGCAGCTAGCTTCAGGGAGCGTGTGGAACACGATGCCGCCGCATACGCACATGAGGCGCTCGGAGGTGTATTTCTACTTTGATGTTGCGGCCGATCAGCGGGTGATTCACTTGATGGGCCCGGGTCACGAGACGCGCAACATCGTGATTGCCAACAAGCAGGTGGTGGTTTCTCCGGGGTGGTCGATTCATGCCGGAGTAGGAACGAAGAACTATACGTTCTGCTGGGGAATGGGTGGGGAGAACCAGGTGTACAGCGATATGGACACGCTGGCGATTGCGGATTTACTGTAACGAATTTGCTGTAACCAGGAAAGGATCTGCACTTGATATTGGATCAGTTCAGCTTGAAGGGTAAGACAGCGCTGGTGACGGGATCTTCGCGTGGACTGGGCGCTGGTATTGCGATGGCGCTGGCCGAGGCAGGTGCGAACATTGCGACTCATGGTTCGACAGCAATTCCTCGATCGACTCACGAGATGCTGGAGAGCGTGGGGGCGAACCAGTTTGCAGTTGTTGGTGACGTGAGCAATGCAGCAGCATGCGAACGGATCGTGGATGAGGTTTACCAGCATTTCGGGGCGATCGATATTCTGGTGAACAACGCTGGAACAATTCGGCGGGCGGCAGCGATTGAACACTCCGATGAATACTGGCAGACGGTGATCGATACGAATCTATCCAGCGTGTTTCGACTGATGAAGCATGCGGGGAAGCACATGCTGGCGCAGGGGCACGGCAAAATCATTAACATCGCTTCAATGCTGACGTTTCAGGGTGGAGTGTTTGTTCCTTCCTATGCCGCGGCCAAGGGCGGCGTAGGACAACTGACCAAGGCATTTGCGAATGAGTGGGCCGGAATGGGCGTGAACGTGAATGCGATTGCGCCTGGGTACATGGCGACGGACAATACCGAGGCATTGCGCAATAATCCTGAGCGGTCGCGGCAGATCATGGAACGGATTCCCGCGGGACGATGGGGTTGCCCCGAGGACCTGGCAGGAGCGGCGGTGTATCTCGCATCGAGCGCCAGCGACTATGTGCATGGGCATATTATGGTGGTCGATGGCGGATGGCTGAGCCGTTGATGCGCGAATGAGAACGGGAGTCATGTCATGAAAAAGGTAGAGGTGTTGAAGCGCATCCAGGAGGTCGGGCTGCTGCCGGTGTTGCGTGCGGCGTCGGCCGAAGAGGCTTTGGCGCTTGCATGGGCGATTGAGGCCGGGGGCATATCGGCGATTGAGGTCACGATGACCGTTCCCGGTGCGATTGAAGTCATTCAGACGCTGATCCGCGAGGCCGGCGACCGCATCCTGATTGGAGCGGGAACGGTTCTTGATCCGGAGACCGCGCGGGCCTGCATGCTGGCAGGCGCGAACTTCATCGTGAGTCCCTCACTGAATCTGAAGACGATTGAGATTTGCCACCGATACAGTATCGCGATTATCCCCGGCGCACTGACGCCGACCGAGGTTGTAACAGCGTGGGATGCGGGCGCCGACGTTGTGAAGGTATTCCCATGCAGCGCCATGGGAGGCGCAAAGTATCTGAAGGCACTGAAAGCGCCGTTCCCTCAAATTGAACTGATCCCAACCGGGGGAGTTTCGCTGTCGACCGCGGCAGAGTTTCTGGCGGCGGGCGCATTCGCGCTGGGGGTGGGCGCGGACCTGGTGAACGCGCAAGCAATCGCAGCGGGCACACCGGAGACAATCACGCACAATGCGAGGCAGTACGTGGAGATTGTGCGTGCGGCGAGTGCGTTGCACAGCGTGTAATCGAAGGTAATCTGCGACTGATGGGCATGTCGGTGAGAGGCTTGCGACCGAGCGGCTGCCGCGAGGTTGTATATTGGCGCTATGTCGCTCTGGAACGCCTTTCTGGTCGCATTCAGCGTGCTGCTTCCGCTGATTAATCCGCTAGGTTCGGCATTGGTGTTTCTGGGTCTTGCCGGCGAAGCGCCGCCGCAGGTCTATCGCCGGCTGGCGCGCAGGATTGCGATCAACAACATCATTTTTCTTGCGGTGATCGAGTTGCTGGGCGCGGCGATTCTGAATTTCTTCGGAATATCGCTGCCCATTGTGCAGCTTTCAGGGGGGATTGTAATTGCGGCGATGGGGTGGTCAGTCTTGAACGAACGGGACGCCGGCGCCGCTTCAAGAAATAAGCAAGAGGAGAGTGAAGCGCGCGCCGAGACGCGGGAAATCTACCTCCAGCAGCAGACGTTTTATCCGTTCACGTTTCCAATTACATCGGGTCCGGGAACGCTGGTGGCGCTGCTGACGCTGACGGCGCGGATGTCGAGCCACAGCGTATCGAAAGATGTCCTGGCGCATGTTGGAGTGTTTCTTGCGGTGGTGGCGTTGAGCGTGTTGGTGTACTTCTGCTATGCGTACGCGCCGAAGATTTCGAAGGCGATCCCGGCCTCGACGGCGCATGGAATTCTACGGGTGGTTGCGTTCATTCTGCTGTGCATAGGAGTACAGATTGCGTGGAATGGGCTGGCGGCGCTACTGGCGGGAGTGATCAGGCCGTAACGTAAGTGGGCGATGCAACGTGCCCCTTGATCTGGTTCATCATGCCAAGCATGTCCCAGTTTTGCCACACCTCGACTACCTTGCCATCTTCGACAAGAAGAACGGAGAGGCCTGTCACGCGGACTTCCGCTCCAGTGGGAGGAATGCTGAAGCCGAAGCCAGTATGTTTGGCCGTACAGGTCCAGCGAACGCAGGCTTTGTCGTACTCGGCGAGAATATCTTCCACATCGACGTGAATGTTGGAGAACGTGTCCTGCATGCGATCGAAGAAGAGCAGGAATGGCTCGATGCCGACGGAGTCGACGCCAGCGTCATGGAATACGACGTTGGGCGAGAGCAGTTCAGCAATTGCGCCGCGACGTCCCCGATTCCAGACCACTTCAAACCAAAGCCTGCCCAATTCCCGCGCTGTTTGTGGCATGATGGCTCCCCGTTTCGTTTGGACCATCGTAACCGACTTTGTGTTGTGCTGCGTGAAAATTTGAAGCTTGAATGAGGATACTAGAGCGGAACCAGAATAACTGCACCCTGATTGGATATCTGCGAGGTCGCCGCTCCTTGGGGTCGCGTCGACTTGAATGCATTGGCTTCGATGTATAGCAATTCTGGTTCCGCTATAGCCGTTTCGACAGGAGGCAAATGGTGGGTTGAGAATCGGCTGAGTGCGTTGCATGGGGAGATGGCTTCCAGCGTTTATTCGGGAGCGGTCCAGAACGATAGACTGATTGTTTGGAGAACGAACCGATGACAGGGAAGTTGGAGTTGATGCTGGGTCCGATGAGGAGCAACAAGACGGCGGAGCTGCTGCGCCGCGCGGATATGCGGCGGCAATATGCCGGACAGTATGTGATGGTGCTGAAGCCCAGCGACGATACGAAGGGTGGTCCGGGAGTGGTGGAGAGCCGGAATCCGAAGGGCCACGTGAAGATGAATGCGCTGGAGTTTCGATCGAATGATCCGTGGGAGGTTCTTCCGGCGATCAAGGCGAGGGAAAAGGAAATCGGCAAGCGGGTGGAGTGCATTGCGATTGACGAAGGGCAGTTTGTGGAGGGGCTGTTTGCATTCACGCACTGGCTGCTGGATGCCAACCACGATGTGCTGGTGGCGGGGCTGGACCTGGACTTTCGAGCGATTCCATTTGGAGAGATGCTGAACCTGTCGTGGTTTGTGACGGCGTACGGCGGAAGCGTTACGGAGTGCATTGCCTACTGCGCGTGCGGGAATCGGGCTTTCTACTCGCAACGACTGATTGAAGGGCAACCTGCGCCATATGACAGTCCAATCAAGATGCCGGGGGACTCTTATGAGCCGCGCTGCGCGGAGCATTTCGTGTTGCCGGGAAGGCCGCACTGAGGAGTTTTCAGTTGTCAGTTTTCAGTAGTCAGTGGCCGGTTCTCGAGAATCAAATGGCTGCTTAAAGGGTTGTTCTACATAGCTGAAAAGGTTGCTCAAGTGGTTACAAAACATGCGAAAGGTATGCTCAAGTGGTTGCCTTTCGCGTCGACATGAACCTTGCGGGCAGCCTTTTCGAGATGTTTCGGTTGCAGGGAATTGAACTAAATGGAGTAAAGGGTTGCTTAGAATTGAACGCTTTTTTGCAAATTACGCTGATTTTGCACGGGTTATCGACTTAACGTATTGATTCTGTGCTAGTTACTTTGGTTTTGTTTGCTGTGCAGGGGCGCGCGGAATGGCTGCACATGTTCCCCCTGGCAATGAATCGCGGCGACCTTCCGGGGCACCCGGGTTGCTACTTCGACAGCGGTGGTTAGCGCTGTAGAGTTGGAAGAGGCGACGCGCGGATTCTGTGCTTGCCTTGTGCGCTTTGGGCGATTCTCTTTGACTACTCCTGACAAATCGAATGCGGCGAGCAACAGGGAGTTGCTGACTGGGTTGCTGCGGTCGGTGTTTGGGTTTCCCGGGTTTCGGGCGAATCAGCTGGCGGTTTGCGAGGCGGCGCTTTATGGGCGCGACCTGTTGCTGGTGATGCCGACGGGGGCGGGGAAGAGTTTGTGCTACCAGTTGCCGGCGATTGCACGGGGAGGGACGGCGCTAGTGATTTCTCCGCTGATTGCGCTGATGGAAGACCAAGCGGCGAAGCTGGCTGCGTTGGGATTGCGGGTGGCACGGATTCACTCCGGGCTGGAACGCAGCGTGGCGCGGCAGGCGTGCGTGGACTATTTGAACGGGAGTCTGCAGTTCCTGTTTATTGCGCCGGAGCGGTTGCGGGTGCCGGGGTTTGCGGAGATGCTGGCGAAGAAGAGGCTGGCGCTGATTGCGATTGACGAGGCGCATTGCATTTCGCAGTGGGGACACGATTTCAGGCCGGATTACCGGATGCTTGGGCAGTGGTTGCCCGCGTTGAGAGGGCAGGGACCAGGGACTGAGGGACCAGGGACTAAAGGGCCTGAGCGTGTGCCGGTGTTGGCCCTTACGGCTACGGCTACGCCGACGGTGCAGGCGGATATTGTGGCGCAACTGGGGATGGTAGGGCCGGCGAAGTTCATTCATGGGTTCCGGCGGGAGAACCTGGCTATTGAAGTGGTGGAGCTTCCGGTGCCGGAGCGGGCGGGCGCGATCGGCGGGCTGCTGGCGGATGCGAAGCGGCGACCGGCGATTGTGTATGCGACTTCGCGCAAGCAGGCAGAAGCGCTGGCCGAGGAGATTTCCCACGGGAAGCCGGGCGGCCGGATTCGGGCAGAGGCTTACCATGCGGGGCTGGATGCGGAGACGCGGGAGCGGGTGCAGACGGCATTCCAGGCGGGCGAACTGGAGGTTGTGGTAGCGACGATCGCGTTCGGGATGGGAATTGACAAGGCGGACATCCGGACGGTGATTCATGCGGGACTGCCGGCAACGCTGGAGGGCTATTACCAGGAGATTGGGCGAGCTGGGCGGGATGGCGCGCCGAGCCGGACCTACCTGATGCATAGCTATGCCGACCAGCGGACGCACGATTTCTTTCTGAATCGGGATTATCCGCCGGTGGGTCAACTGGAGCAGGTGTTTCGGCTGCTGAAGGAGGAACCGCAGCATGTGGATGAAGTGCGGGAACGGGCAGCGAAGGCTTCAGGACTGGGCGAGGAGGAGTTCGACAAGGCGCTGGAGAAGCTGGCGATTCACGGCGGTGCGCGGACGGATTTTGGCGGTAATGTGACGGTGGGCGGGCTGGGATGGAAGAAGACGTATACGGTGCAGGCACAGTACAGGGCGGAACAGTTTGAGAAGGTATTGAAATTCACCACCCAGCATGAGTGCCGGATGGCGGCGCTGGTGAGGCACTTTGGGGATGTGGAAGACGCGAGCCGATTGTGCCGGGGATGCGATGTGTGCGATCCGGCGGGTGCGGTGCTGCGGCAGTTCCGTTATGCAACGGCGCAGGAACGGGCCGTGGCGGAGCGCGTGATGCTGGAACTGCGCGGCGTGGATTACAGGGCGGCGGGCACGCTGCAACGGGGCGTGGATGGCGCGGGACGGATGAGCCGCGGCGAGTGGGACGGACTGTTGGGAGCGCTGGTGCGGGCGGGACTGGTGGAGATGGAAGAGGCCGAGTTCGAGAAGGACGGAAAGGTGTTGCGGTTTCGCAAGGTAATGCTGACGGAAGCGGGGCAGGAATGGCGGCCGGGATCGCATCTGGAGCTGCTGATGAGCGACGGGGTGGTGGAGGAATTTGGAGCACGCGATGGTGGGAAGGCCACGACCCGAAAGCCGGCGGCGAAGAGTGGGGCCGCAAAGAGCGGGGCAAATGTTCTGAGGGGGACACAACTTGGCGAGCCAATAACGCCGGTGCGGTTGACGGCGGAGGGTGAGACCGTGGCTACGCGATTGAAGGAATGGCGGTCTGCGGAGGCGAAGCGGCTAGGGGTTCCGGCGTATGTAGTGCTGCATGAAAGAACGCTGACGGCGCTGGCGCAGACGCGGCCGAAGAGTTTGAAGGGGATGCTGGCGATTGACGGGATTGGGCCGGCGAAGATGGAAAAGTATGGGGAGGCGATCCTGGAGATTTGCGGACGCGCTGTGAGCTAGAGCAGTTTGGGTTAGTGCTTTAGGGCAGTTTGACAGGATTGCGCGATCTGAAATGAACGCCCTATTGCGCGCAGAAGTGGGCGGATTTTCCACAGGCGCTGGATGGAAGCTGATGATAGATAAAGTTTTCCCTTGGATTTTCAATTAACTTGTCACAGAATATTTACACACGCATTTCCCCTCTTTAACAGTCCTTTAGGCTCGACCCGTCAATCTGGTTGTAACACCAGTGGTGCACGAGAACCCCATCTGCTTTGGATTTGAAAAAAGATAAACCCAAGCTTTCTGTGAGGAGAGACATGAAGCAGTCATTCTGGAGGAGTGTCGCAGTGCGCGGCTTGCTGATTGTGGCCGTGCTCGCCTGTTGTTTGCCAAGCGTAGCGCAAGGGACATTGGGTTCGCTGAATGGGACGGTGGTTGACCCGTCAGGAGCTGCTGTGGGAGGCGCCAAGATTACGGCGACCAACGCGGCAATCAATGTGACGTCGACTACCACGACATCGGCGACGGGATATTTTCAGATATTCAACCTGCCGATCGGGACCTACTCGGTGAAGGTTGGGCATGAGGGGTTCGACACGACGGAGGTTTCCGGCATTACGGTGCAGGAAGCCCGCGCGACGACGATCGGCGTTTCACTAAAGCTCGGAAAGGCTTCAGAGTCCGTCGAGGTGACGGCCAATCCTCTATTGAATGCGACAGACACTACCAACGGATACACGATGGACGCGGCGCAGATTGAACTGACGCCGCTGGCCACGGGAAGTTTTACGCAGTTGGCGGTGCTTGCGCCGGGCGTAAGCGCGGAACTGCTCGCCAACCTGGACTCAAACGCGGGACTGGGCAACCAGAATATCTGGGCCAATGGGCAGCGCGCGACATCGAACACGTTCCAGATGAACGGCGTGGATTCCACCAACCTCTTCAACGGCTTGACCTCCAGCGGCGACGCATCGCAGCGGTATAACTTCGGCGTTGGAGAGACAGACACGGTTGGCGGCGAGTACGGAACCGGAACGTCGGTGTATGAATCGAATGGGAACAGTTTGCCTTCGGCTCCTCCCGAGTTTCTGCAAGAGTTGCGCGTGAACACATCGATGTATGACGCGCAGCAGGGCGCGACGGCCGGCGCACAGATTGACGCCAACACAAAGTCCGGCACGAACAACTGGCATGGACAGGTGTACGGATCGTTTGCGAATAACTCGCTAAATGCCGCGCCCTTCTTCTTCAAGCAGGAGTACTTGCTGAGCACGCAAGGTGTGGGCGCGTTTCCAGAGTCTCTGGCCAATCCATGGTTGCAGCGCTGGCTTTCAGGCGGGGCGGTTGGCGGACCGTTGTTGAAGGACAAGCTGTTTTTCTTTGCAGCGTATCAGCACGGAAACAACGCGGACCAGGCGACGGGTCTAACGCAAATGAATGTGCCTTCGGGGCTTTCAAATGATCGGTCGACTGCCGGCCTGGAAAATGCGCTGACGAGCTGGTTCAATGATGGAAAGACGCATTCGGTGACAATTAGCCCTATTGCGGCAGCGATCATGAATGCCAAGTTGCCGGACGGCAGCTACATGATTCCATCGGCGCAAAGTACGGGCCAGTATATGTACGGAATTCCCAACGTGACTTTGATTGGAACTTCGGTTCTTGCCACGGACCAGGCGACAGCGTCACTGGACTACGACTTGACTTCGAAAGACCGCCTCTCGTTCAAGTACTACTACCAGAACGATCCGGTGCAGAAGCCCTATGGACTTTCGCAGACCGGCGGTTTTCCTTTGACCCAAGAGAACGGATCGCAAGTGGGTGCGCTGGATAACACCATTGCGATTGGTCCAAGGCTGAACTGGGAGCAGCGGCTTGGTTACGTGCGCATGTTCTCAAACAGCTATGACAAGCAGACCGTTGTGCCGGATGCGAGCCTCGGTTCGACGTTCGGCATAGGTTCGGGTGACACGACCGGGCTTATCGCCGGGGGTGAGATGCCCGGGCTGGACATTCTGGAATTTGCGTCCAATTTCTCCACGGATTCACCTGCGCTGCGTGTTGGTCCTTACAGCACCGAGAGCACGACGATCAACACCGGCTACTTTCAGAACCGCTTGAACCCGTCGACGAACCTGATTCTTTCGCTGGGAAAGCACACGATTGTAGCGGGCGGCGGATACAGCTATACGCAGTTGAACATCGAGAACAATCGGCAGGGCATGCTCAACGTTGAAGCAAAAAGCTTTGAGACTTTTCTCGAAGGGGATGCGTATAAGTCCAATCTGATTGACAGCGTGGTGGGCGGAAGAAATACCGCGGATCGTTATTACCGCTCGAATGAGATTGGAGGCTATCTTCAAGATAAGTGGCAGTTACTTTCGAACCTGAGCATCACAATCGGCGGCCGATACGACTATCATGGCGGACTCACCGAAAAATACGGCAACATGTTCAACTTTGATCCGGCGCTTTATAGCGTGACGGGAACAAGCACCACTGGATTCACGGTAAACAATGCCGGTTTTGTGGTGGCACCAAATAACCACTACGCCAGCAGCGTGCCCGCAGGCAACCTGGCGGGCAGCGACTCGACGTTGAATGGCCGCCAGTGGGGCCTTTCTCCGCGCATCGGTTTTGCTTGGGCTCCGAAGCAGAATGAAGGCAGGATCGTATTCAGCGGTGGGGCGGGCATGTACTATGACCGCGGCGAATTATTCAGTTATCTGTCACAGCCTTATGGCGCAGCGGGCGGCGGTGGTGTTTTCGGCGTTACGCAGTCCGCTCCGCTGGCAACGCTGGTGACGGGTGCGGGCAAGACTCTGGCGAATCCGCTGGGCAAGCCGTCGTATGTTCCGCCAAGCGCGAATCCGGGCACGATTAATCAAGCGTTGCAGACCGAACTGAATAACATCGCGGGACCAACGTCCGAGACGTCCTATGGCCCCGCGTGCGGCGCGATTGCGAACCAGGAAGACTATACGGCCTGCACGCCGACGATCGACTTCGGCGCGTATGGCGACAACAACGTGCTGCCGTACACCATCAACTTCACGCTGAAGACGCAGTGGCAACCGCGCAACGATCTGGCTGTCGATCTGGGGTATGTTGGAAACCGGGGCCGGCATTCGGTGATTCCGATTCCGTTCAACGAGCCGGGGATTGCAACTGCGTCGAATCCGATCTGGGGTGAGACGGCGAGTTACGGCTGGGAGGTACTGAACGCCAATCGCTTCGACGCCAGCGGATACGATTATGAGCCGATTGCCGGCGAACCGTGGAACACGTATAGCGGCGGCAACATCGATTTCCGAGTGCCGTACGTGGGCTACAACTACAACGCCGCGCTGTTCAAGACGGTTGGCAACTCTGCGTACGACGCTTTGCAGGCGCACCTGGAAAAGCGGTTCTCGCATAGTTTCCAGGCGGGGGCCAGCTACACGTGGAGCCACGCGCTGGATGAACAGAGCGACATTGGCATCTTCTTCACGGGCGATAACCCGGACAATCTGCGGGACTCATGGGCATCGTCGGACTTTGACCGCACCAATGTGTTCAGCGCCAACTTCATGGTGGTGGTGCCGGACACTGCCAAGGTGCACAGCCTGGCATCCTACTTTACCAACGGCTGGGGCCTGACTGGCCTGGCCGTGGCGCAAAGCGGGCAGCCGTATTCGCTGTATGAGTTCTATGGCGCGTCGGGCAGTCTGTATGTCGGCAACTATCCGAACTTGATGAATCCTGTGCTTGCGATCAAGGATCCAGGTGATCCGAAATCTGTATTTACAGGAAACAAGGGCAGCTTCCGCGGTTCCGGCGGGAACTACATGCCGGCGCTTGATCCATCCCAAATTGCCATCAACTATCTGCAACCGGGAGAGAAGGGAATTCCGGTGTCGACGGGCAGCGATCCGCAGGACATTTACGAGACGGATTTTGCTCCCAGCGACCAGCGCAATCTCTTCCGCCAGGCATTCCAGAAGCGGCTTGATCTCTCAATCAGGAAGAACTTCAAGATTACGGAAAAGATCAGCTTGCTTTATGCCTTCAACGCTTTCAACGTGTTTAACACGACCAGCCTGGACGTGCCGCAGAACCAGACGCAGATTGCGCAGAGCGATGCTTGTTCCACTGCGGAGATTCAAAACAACCCGTATAACAATTGCGCGCAGGGCTACCTGAACTATGGACAGATTGCGACGAGTAATAAGCCGTCCGATCAGCAATCGGCATTGGCGAATGAGTACGTGTTGCCGGTTGTGAACGGGTCAGGGAGATCGACGACGGTTCCGACGACGTTGACCGCCGGCCAGGGGACCTGCACCACGTATGGGTATGCTTCCAGCTCGGGCTGCCCGAACAACGGGGCGACTTTTGGCTCGGTGACAGGGGTGATTGGTGGTGCGCGGGCGATCACGATGGGGGTGCACCTCACCTTCTGATCGATTAAACGTTTGAGTGCGTAAATCGGGGTCTTTTTGGGGCCCCGATTGCGTTTTTTGGGGATGCTGTGGTGGGAGTTAGCACGGCTTGCGAAGAATTTGAAAAAGTTTCCAAAATATTATTACCGAAGTGTGTTACTTTGACCTTACAACTGCTACATTATCTGTAATTGTCGTCTGGTCAACCTGTTGTCTGCGATGCTTTGGCCGATTTTTTGGTCTATGAGGTGTAGCCATGCAGTGCCCGAAGTGTCAGTCCAGCTCTGTATCCGTAATGCCGGCAGAGATCCGGCTCTACCGTAATCGCCAACGCACGTTGAGCCACCCCCCCATGACGCCTTCGCCCGATGTGCGGATGTGCGTGGATTGCGGATGGTCCGAGTTTTCAGTGCCGGAGTCCTGGCTTTCCGCGGGATGGCTGCGTGGATCGCGGCCGTCAGTCACGGGGAATGGTCCGGTGCTTGTAGCTTCGGATCAGAGAGCTTTGGCGGGATAGGCATCTGATAGAGATGGTGAATGGCCTGGGCTTATGGTCTGGGCGGGTTCTCGCTGGCCGCGGATCGACGGCATGTCGCCCTGAAGGCTGATGAGTTCTTGCGCAAGATGAAAGGCCCCCAGCCGAAGCTGGAGGCCTTTGTGTTTGCGCATGTGGCGCGGTGATTAGTACATGCCGTCCATACCGCCGCCGTGGCCGCCGCCTGCCGGAGCAGCCTTAGGCTCGGGGATCTCAACCACCAGAGCTTCAGTGGTGAGCAGAAGCCCGGCGATGGAAGCCGCGTTCTGAAGAGCGGTGCGGGTAACCTTGGTGGGATCGATGACGCCGGCCTTGACCAGGTCCTCGAACACGCCGGTTGCCGCGTTGTAGCCGAAGTGCGGTTCCTTGGACTCAAGAACCTTGGCTACTACGACAGCGCCTTCTTCGCCGGCATTGGCGACGATCTGGCGGAGAGGCTCTTCGAGCGAGCGGCGAACAATCTGTGCGCCGATCTTCTCGTCGCCTTCGAGCGTCTTGATGAGGGCGTCGACCGAGGGAACTGCGCGGACAAGCGCCACGCCGCCTCCGGGGACGATGCCTTCTTCGACGGCCGCACGGGTTGCGTGCAGTGCATCTTCAACGCGAGCCTTCTTCTCCTTCAGCTCGGTCTCGGTGGCTGCGCCGACCTTGATGATGGCAACGCCGCCTACGAGCTTGGCAAGCCGCTCCTGCAGCTTTTCCTTGTCGTAGTCAGAGGTGGTCTTCTCGATCTGCGAACGGATCTCGTTGACGCGGCCCTTGATCTTGCCTGCTTCGCCGGCGCCATCGATGACGGTGGTGTTGTCCTTGTCGATGGTGACGCGCTTGGCACGGCCG
>Ga0187847_10000168_pt1 | contig 77262 bp, 51 predicted proteins | sample June2016WEW_4_10_FD_132458 | JGI IMG/M metagenome (GOLD analysis project Ga0187847, IMG submission 132458) | Peatland microbial communities from SPRUCE experiment site at the Marcell Experimental Forest, Minnesota, USA - June2016WEW_4_10 | ecosystem: Environmental > Terrestrial > Soil >...
TCCCCGCGATTGATGGACAGGTGAATGCCGGAGAGGGCGTGGGTTTCGATCTCATCGGTATAGAAAACCTTGGTGAGATCCTGAATCTGGATTAGTGGCTGCCCTGCTTCGCTCATCGCTTGCTCGATCATCGCTTGCTCCCTCGCCGCCGCTTTTTTCCCTGCCTCCGCGCCTCTCTACTCGAGCCGGATGCGATCCGTGTTGTCCCAGCGCGACATGTCGGACAAAATTACCGTATCTCCCTCGCGCAGCCCCTCCATGATCTGGATCGAGTTCACTGAGGCCCGCCCTACCTTGACCGGCACGCGCAGAGCCCCCTGCCCATCGGCGCCGAGGCGGAACAGGGTGATCGTGCTGTTTTCCTGCCCGAAGGCCGGACGGCCGACATAGAGCACATTGTCCAGCCGTTCCAGGTCGATGGTTCCGTCCACGCTCAGGTCCGGCCGTGCCCCCTTGGGAAGTTCTCCGGCCAGTTTCACGTCAACCGTCACCGTGCCGTTTTGCACCGCCGGATCGACACGCATCACCGTACCCGCGATCACCCCGTTGTGGGTGTCGACCGAGGCGGGTTCGCCAATCTGCACGTCTCTGGCCTGCGTTTCGGCGACTTTCAGGGTGGCCATGAGATGATCGGGCTCGACGACCTTGGCCAGCATGGTCCCGGGCAGGACGTGCTGGCCGACTTGCAACGGCAGGTCCACCAACACGCCATCGATGCCCGCTCGGACCTTCAGCGCGTCCAGTTGTTTTTGTTTGAGCTGCGCCAGAGTGCGCATCTGATCGACCTTGGCTTGCTGGACCGCCATCTGCGAAGCAATCGCTCTCTGGTTGGCGGTCAGCCGCTGCGTTTCCAGGTCGTTCCTGGTGGTGAGTTCGTCGGCCTTGTCCCGGGAAGACTTGTAGGCCAATCCCGAGATGACCCCGAGTTCGTAAAGCGACTTGTCGGTGTCGGCTTGACGCTGTGCCTGCGCGTCATCGGCATGCACGGTGGCCGCCCCGGCCTTCTGGTTCATCAAATCGCTTTCGAGCTTGACCCGAAGATTCTGATATTCGGCTTCCGCTGCTTTCAATTGCAGCTGTGCATCGACGGCCGCCTGCTCGGTCTGTGGATTGCTCATCTCCAGCAGGATCATGTCGGCTTTCACTTGCGAGCCCGGCAGCATACGAATGCGAACCACCGTGGCCTCGGTCTCCGCCGGAATCTGACGCACGGCTTCCTGGGTCGGCACGAGCGAGCCCAGTCCGCGAACCTGGCGCAACATCGGGCCACGCTTCACGGTGTCGGTCCACACCGTTCCGCGTTCCACGGTAGGCGCGGCCGGCTTGAGTCGCGAGACTCCGATCGAGACTGCGGCCAGCACCAGCACAGCCGCTGCGGCGATCACGGTTTGGCGCCGCCGTTTCCGGACCCTGAACTCTGGTCGAGCGATATCCATTCGCTGACACCGGGGCAACTGCGATGCCATCTTCCCGGGATGGATAAGTATTCAGAAACATGCTGGATACCGTGGGTGAACCGATGACCGGCGATCGCGTTCTGTCCGGCGCTGTACACTGGTGTCCGAGAATGAACAGGTGGGCGGCGCTGCAACCCCACGGAAGCCGCACGAATCTTTAGTTATTCACGATGGAGTGGAAATCCGAGGATCCCGTCGAATGGCGAGAGGCGCACCCGGATTTCCGCGCGCTCGGAAGACCAAGACATCACTGGCAAGATATGTGTTTCGTCGGTCAATGCCATTTACAGGACTTTACGCCAGGGCACCTGCGGATAGTTCATAATAGGGGCGGCGCTTTTTCAAAACTCTTGCCATAGCCCCGGGCAAACTTTGGTCCGGGTGACCTTTATTATCGGAGATTGCACCTTCCTACACGTTTGAACCTACGATGAGCGACCAAGTATCCCGAACACCTACTCCACCCAATCTTCCACCACCCACCGGCGAAACCGCGCCTCCCGCGCCGAAGCCCAAGCGTCGGGCATGGGTGTGGCTGGTTGTACTCGTTGTCTTCGGGTTAGTGTTCTGGTGGGTGCTCACCCGCACGAACGCGCCCGCTGCCGCTCCTACCGGCCGAGCTGCACTGGGCGGTACCGTCACCGCCACCACGGCCAAGGCCAGCAAGGGTGACATCGGGGTCTACCTGACTGCGATTGGAACGGTGACACCGGTTTACACCGACTCGATTGTCAGCCAGGTCACCGGCCAAGTCGTGGCCGTGCATTACCGCGAAGGCCAGCTTCTCCACAAAGGCGATCCTCTGGTGGACATTGATCCCCGGCCCTACGAGGCCACCCTCAAGCAAGCCGAAGGTGCGCTCGAGCGCGATACTCATCTGCTCGAACAGGCGCAGATGGACCTCGAACGCTATCAGGCTGCATGGGCCCGCAACGCGATCGCAAAGCAGCAGGTGGACGATCAGGACAAACTGGTCCTGCAAGACCAGGGGACGGTAAAAAACGATCAGGGAACAGTGGATTACGACCGTGTGCAAGTAGGGTTTTGCCACATCGTCGCGCCCATCACCGGCCGGGTCGGCCTGCGGCTGGTCGATCCGGGAAATGTGGTGACGGCCGGCGGCGGTACAACCCTGGCAGTCATCACCCAACTGCAACCCATTACGGTCGTGTTCACCATCTCGGAAGACAACCTGCAACAGGTACTGGCCAAGATGCACCAGGGCCAGTCGCTCGAAGTGCAGGCCCAGGACCGCGGTCAGCTGAAGATGCTCGCCAAGGGCAAGCTGCTCACCACCGACAACCTGATCGACACCACGACGGGCACGGTGAAGCTGCGCGCGGTTTTCGATAACAAGGACAATGCATTATTTCCCAACCAGTTTGTCAACACGCGGCTGCTGGTGGACACGCTCCGTAACGTAACCCTGGTGGATGCTTCGGCCATCCAGCATAACGGGACGCAAGCCTTCGTGTGGGTGATCCAGAATGGTGCCGTGCAGATCCGCAACGTGACCACCGGGACCACGGACAATGGCCTGACGCAAGTGACCGGCTTGAATCCGGATGAAGTGGTGGCGGACAGCAGCTTTGAAAAATTGCAAAACGGGTCCAAGCTGAATGTGGTAAAGCAGACGCCGGGTGGACGCTCGCAGAATTCCCCGCCCGGCGGGGGATCGGAGAATAAAGCGCCTTGAGCCCGTCTCGGCCATTTATTGAGCGGCCGGTCGCGACCTCGTTGTTGATGGCGGCGATCATGCTGGCAGGTATTGTGGCCTATTTCCAGCTGCCCGTCTCCGCCCTGCCGCAGGTCGATTACCCGACCATTCAGGTGCTGACGTTTTATCCGGGTGCCAGCCCCGATGTTACGGCCACCACCGTCACGGCGCCGCTCGAACGCCAGTTTGGCCAGTTGCAGGGATTGAGCCAGATGACCTCGACCAGTTCGGGCGGGGTGTCGGTCGTGGTGCTGCAATTTGTTCTGACCCTGCCGATTGACGTTGCGGAAGAGGAAGTGCAGTCGGCCATCAATGCGGCGCAAAGCCTGCTTCCTTCGAACCTGCCGGCGCCACCGATTTACAGCAAGACCAATCCCGCCGATTCTCCCGTTCTGACGCTCGCCATCACCTCCGACATCATCCCGCTGTCGAAGGTGGAGGACATGGTGGACACCCGCCTGGCACCGAAGATTTCCCAGCTGAGCGGGGTTGGACTGGTGAGCATCAGCGGAGGCCAAAAGCCGGCGGTTCGCATTCAAGCGAATCCCGTGGCGCTTGCTTCGTTCGGAATCGACCTGGAGTCACTGCGCACCGCTCTTACCCAGACCAGCATCAATGCCGCCAAAGGAAATTTCGACGGGCCGCGGCAGGATTACCAGATCGATGCCAACGACCAACTGGTAACCAGCGGCGACTATCGCAACGTGGTCGTTGCCTACCGCAACGGCGCGCCCGTATTCCTCAAGAACGTCGCCCGGGTCGTCGACGGCGCGGAAAATTCGAACCAGGCGGCGTGGATGAACAATACGCCCGCCGTGATCCTCAACATTCAGAGGCAGCCGGGCGCCAATACCATCACCGTGGTCAAGAGCATTCAGAAGCTTTTGCCGCAACTGGAGGCGAACCTGCCCGCCGGCATCCAGGTCACCAAGCTGACCGACCTGACCACCAGCATTCAGTCCTCGGTGGATGACGTCGAGTTCGAACTGATGTTGACCATCGGGCTGGTCGTGCTCGTCATCTTCCTGTTCCTGCGGAGCCTGAAGGCAACCATCATCCCGAGTGTGGCCGTGCCCTTGTCGCTGGTGGGTACGTTTGGCGTGATGTATGTGCTCGGCTACAGCCTGGACAATCTGTCGCTCATGGCGCTGACCATCTCCACCGGCTTTGTGGTCGACGACGCGATCGTGATGATCGAAAATATCTCGCGCTTTCTGGAGGAAGGCGATCCGCCCATGGAGGCGGCCCTCAAAGGCGCGGAGCAAATCGGTTTCACGATTCTGTCGCTGACGGTCTCGCTCATTGCGGTTTTGATTCCGCTGCTGTTTATGGGAGATGTGGTGGGCCGGCTGTTTCGCGAATTTGCGGTGACGCTGGCGGTCACGATTATGGTCTCGGCATTTGTGTCGTTGACCCTGACGCCCATGATGTCGGCCCGCATCCTCAAGCACACGCCGGAATCGGAGCAGGGCCGCTTCTATCGCTGGTCGGAAGATGTTTTCAATCGCATGATCGCCTTCTACGGCCGGACGCTCAAGGTGGTCTTGCGCTATCAGACAATCACGCTGCTGGTGGCCGTCGCCACCTTGGTTCTTACCGTCGTACTCTATATCGTCATACCCAAGGGATTTTTCCCGGTGCAGGACACCGGCGTGATCCAGGGCATTTCCCAGGCGCCCGAGGCTACTTCGTTCGCCGCCATGAGCCAGAAGCAGCAGGAAGTGGCGAACGTGATTCTGGAAGATCCGGCGGTCGCCAGTCTTTCTTCCTTCATCGGCGCCGACGGAACCAACACAACCTTGAACTCGGGCCGCTACTCCATCAATCTGAAGCCCCTCGATGAGCGCCACCTGAGCGCGTCGGACGTGATCCGCCGCTTGCAGCCGAAGATCCGCGATCGCGTGCAGGGCTTCGATATGTTCATGCAGCCGATCCAGAACATCACGGTGGATGACCGGGTAAGCCGCACCCAATACCAGTACACGCTCGAAGATCCCGACCTGAACGAATTGAACGACTGGACCAACAAATTCCTGTCGAAAATGAAAGCCATGCCGGAGCTCGAGGATCTGGCCACCGACCAGCAGACGGGTGGACTTGCGGTGTCTTTGACGATTGACCGGGTCACCGCCTCCCGCCTGGGAATCGCCACCTCCAGCATCGACAACGCGCTATATGACGCGTTCGGCCAGCGCCAAATCAGCACCATGTACACGCAGCTCAATCAGTATCACGTGGTTCTGGAGGCGCTGCCTTCGTTCCAAACCAGTCCCGACAAATTGCAGTCCATTTTCCTGCAGTCGAATGCCTCGGCGAACGCCACCGGCTCGGGAGCGGCCACATCATTCTCCTCGTCAAGCTCGGCATCGGCCGGCTCGAACGCGACAACCGAATCGGCGCAGTACACGCCGACTCCGGCTCAATCCCTGCTGGTCCCGCTGCAAACGGCGCTGGCGCAAACCAGCGTCACCTCCAACGTGAGCAGCAGCTCGCAGTACGCGAGCGCGATTCCGCTGGACGCCTTCACGCATCTCAGCCTCATCAAAGAGCCCTTGACCATCACCCATCAAGGGCAATTTCCGGCGGTTACCATTTCGTTCAACCTCTCCCCCAAGGCATCGCTCGGCACGGCCATCAGCAAGATCGACAAGTTGGCCGACGACCTACAGCCTCCCGCCAGCCTGCAGGCCGGCTTCCAGGGAACGGCGGCATCATTTCGTAACTCGCTTTCGAACGAATCGCTCCTCATACTGGCGGCCCTGGTCACCGTCTACATTGTGCTCGGAGTGTTGTATGAAAGTTTCATTCACCCGGTCACGATTCTCTCCACGTTGCCTTCGGCCGGCGTCGGGGCGTTGCTGGCGCTGATGTTGTTCGGCCAGGATCTGAGCGTCGTGGCCATTATCGGCATCATCCTTTTGATCGGCATCGTAAAGAAAAACGGCATCATGATCGTCGACTTCGCTCTCGAGGCAGAGCGCGTGCATGGCAAGAGTTCGACCGATGCCATCTACCAGGCAAGCCTGCTACGCTTCCGCCCCATCATGATGACGACCATGGCCGCCCTGCTCGGAGGATTGCCGCTGGCTTTCGGGCGGGGGTTAGGCTCAGAGCTGCGGCGGCCGCTCGGCATCGCCATGGTGGGCGGGCTGTTGTTAAGCCAGGTTCTTACCCTCTATACCACACCGGTTATCTATATTTTCTTCGATCGGATCGCGCAGCGCTTCTCGAACAAAAGCGGGCACCCGACCGGCGAGGGGACGCCGGCACCCGAGGGAGCATGAGCGTCTCGACGCCATTTATCGAGCGGCCGGTAGCCACCACGCTGCTCACCATTGCCATCGCCATTGCCGGCGCGATCGCCTACACCGTGCTGCCGGCTTCGCCCTTGCCCCAGGTTGATTTTCCGACCATCAGTATCGGCGCCTCGCTGCCGGGCGCGAGCGCCAACATTATGGCATCGTCGGTCGCGACTCCCCTCGAGCGGCAGTTGGGGCACATTGCCGGCATCACGGAAATGACCTCGTCCAGTTCGCTCGGCAGCACGGGCATCACCATCCAGTTCGATCTGAGCCGCAACATTGACGGAGCGGCGCGCGACGTAGAAGCGGCGATCAATGCCGCGCGCACCTATCTGCCGGCCAACCTGCCCTCGAATCCCACCTATCGCAAGGTGAATCCGGCCGACGCTCCCATCATGATTCTGGCGCTCACTTCCGACGTCTACGACAAGGGCGCAATGTATGATGCCGGCTCAACCGTTCTTGCCCAGCGCATCTCGCAGATCCCCGGCGTCGGTCAGGTCAGCGTGGGGGGTGCGTCGTCGCCCGCCGTCCGTGTGGAATTGAATCCCACCCAGATGAACAGCTATGGGATCTCCTACGCGCAGGTCGAAAACACCCTGCGTCTGGATAACGCGCATATTGCGCTTGGACAAATCTCCGGCCAGGGCGTGACCGCCGATATTGTCACCAACGATCAGATGTCGCTCGCCGCCGACTACCGGCCGCTGATCGTCGGCCAACACAATGGCACGGCGGTGAGGCTTTCTGATGTCGGGGACGTCATTGACTCGGTGCAGAATATTCGCAACGCCGGGTATATGGATGGCAAGCCCTCGGTCACCATCATCATTTTTCGTCAGCCGGGGGCCAATATCATCGATACGGTGGAGCGCATCAAGGCCGCCGTTCCCTCGTTGAAGGCGTCGATTTCGTCGGGCATTGAAATCACCAACGTTTTTGACCGCACCACCACCATCCGGGCGAGCCTGGGTGATGTCGAGCGATCCCTGATTCTTTCCGTTTTCCTGGTGGTCCTGGTGGTTTTCGTTTTCCTGCGGAACCTGCGCGCCACCATGATTCCGAGCGTCGCGGTTCCGGTCTCGCTCGTGGGTACGTTTGCCGTGATGTATGTGTGCGGCTATAGCCTGGACAATCTGTCGCTCATGGCGCTCACCATTTCGACCGGGTTTGTGGTCGATGACGCCATCGTGGTGATGGAGAATATCTCCCGCCACCTGGAAGCGGGAATGGCCCCGATGGCGGCCGCACTTCAGGGAGCGCGTGAAATCGGTTTCACCGTGTTCTCCATCAGCATGTCGCTGATTGCCGTGTTCATCCCCATTTTGATGATGGGCGGAATCGTGGGACGTCTGTTCCGGGAGTTCGCGGTCACGCTTTCCACGGCAATTCTGGTGTCGATGGTTATCTCCCTGACCACCACGCCGATGATGTGCGCGCACTTGTTGAAAACGCAACACCAGGAGAGTCAGGGCCGGTTGTATCGCGCCAGCGAACGGTTCTTTGCCTGGATGGTCGAGCGGTATCGTCGCACCCTGCATTGGGTACTGGACAACCCTTATCTGGTCCTGACCGTGCTGCTGCTGGTGATCGCACTCAATGTCATTCTGATCGGGAAGGTGCCCAAGGGCTTCTTTCCGCAGCAGGATACGGGCGCGATTGTCGGCGCCGTGCAAGGGCCCCAGGATGCCTCCTTTCCGCTGATGGATAACTCCGTCTTGCAGTTGGTCGACGTCATCAAGGCCGACCCCGGGGTTTCTCATGTGAACGCCTACACCGGTGGCGGGGCGCTGAACGGGGGCTTCATCTACATTGCACTCAAGCCGCTCGCGCAGCGCAAGGTGGACGCCGCGGCGATCATCAATCGGCTTCGCCCGAAGCTGAACCGGCTGCCGGTAGCCCAGGCCTTTCTGCAGGCTTCGCAGGACATTCGTATCGGCGGACGGCAGAGCGCTGCCTTATACCAGTACACCATCCAGGCCGACAACGTGAATGATCTCAACAAGTGGGGACCGATTCTGCTGGCCAACATGAAAAAGCTGCCCGGTTTGCAGGACGTGAACTCGGACCAGCAGAATGGCGGTCTGCAAACCTACCTGACCTATGACAGAACCGCCGCCGCGCGCCTGGCGATTACCCCGCAGATGCTCGATTCATCGCTGTACAGCGCATTCGGCCAAGAGGAAACCTCGGTCATCTACAAACCCTTGAATCAATATTATGTGGTGCTGGAGGTGGCGCCGCGCTACTGGCAATCGCCCGCCGGACTGAAGAACCTGTATCTTCCCAATAGCGGTGGCAACGTGCCTCTGTCGGTGGTCGCCGATGTGAAGACCAATACGGCGCCGCTTTCGGTGGCTCACTCCGGGCTGTTTCCTTCGGTAACGGTCTCCTTCAATCTCGCGCCCAATCTGGCGCTGAGCGACGCCACGCGCATGATCCAGCAGATGGAGGAGAATCTGGGCACGCCGATCACGATTCACGGCTATTTCGCGGGTACGTTGCAGGCCTATCAGAGTTCGTTGAGTACTGAACCGGTATTGATCGCGACCGCCCTGCTCGCGGTGTACATCGTGCTGGGGATTCTGTATGAGAGCCTGGTACATCCCCTGACCATCATCTCCACGCTTCCTTCCGCCAGCGTGGGCGCCATGCTGGCGCTTCTGATTTTCCATAATGACCTGAACGTGATCTCCATCATAGGCATCGTGCTCCTGATCGGCATTGTCAAGAAAAACGCCATCATGATGATCGACTTTGCGCTGGTGGCGGAACGCGAACAGGGAATGACTACCTATGACGCAATCTTTACTGCCTGCTTGCTGCGCTTTCGTCCCATTCTGATGACCACCATGGCGGCCCTGTTTGGTGCGCTCCCGCTGGCCTTTGGCACGGGCACGGGTTCGGAGTTGCGGCGACCGCTCGGACTGTCCATCGTGGGCGGTCTCATTGTGAGCCAGTTGCTGACCCTGTATACCACTCCGGTGGTTTACCTGTTCATGGACCGGCTGCGGCTGCGCGCGCTCGGCAAACAACGTGACACTATGCCTCGCTTGTCGGAAGAAGGCTTGACATGAGATGGAGACGATCCGGATGACGAAGTTTAATTCTGCCGTGGCCCTGGCCGGCGTACTCGGCCTCAGTCTGGTCGGATGCGTGGTGGGGCCGCATTACCACAAACCTTCGGCATCGACGCCCAGCGCACCCAGCTACAAGGAATCGCCCACCAACTTCCAGGATGCCGAAGGATGGAAGGTCGCATCGCCGCACGACGATATGCTGCACGGCAACTGGTGGGAGATATTCCATCAGCCGGAACTGAACGACCTGGAACAGCAGTTGAACATCAACAACCAGACGATCAAGGTGTATTTTGAAAACTATCTGGCGGCCCGCGCCGTGATTCGTGAGACACGGGCGCAGTACTACCCGACCGCAACCGTAGGAGCTGGGTTTTCGCGATCACGATCGGCGGTGACATCAAACAACGGCACCACAACTTCGAAGGCATTTAACGAGTTTACGATCCCGGCCGACGTGTCCTGGGCGCCCGATCTGTTCGGTCGGGTGCGAAATGCCGTGCGCAGTGCCCAGGCTGCCGCACAGGTCAGCGCTGCCGATCTCGAAAACGAGCGATTGCTCGAGCAAGCCACACTCGCCGAAACCTATTTTGAGATTCGCGGGCAAGACCAGCTGCAGAAGGTGCTGGACGAAACCGTGAAGGCAGACGAGGATGTTTTGAAACTGGCGGTGGCCAGATACGAGACGGGAACCGACGATGAGGTCTCGGTCGATCAAGCCAAGCAGACGCTCGAAAGCGCGCGCGCCGACGCCACCAATGCCGGCATTGCCCGTGCACAGTATGAGCATGCCATTGCCACCTTGCTCGGCAAGACGGCCACCGACTTTACCCTGCCCGTGCTGCCCCTGACCGCCGAGCCCCCTGCCATTCCGACCGGCACGCCCTCGCAGTTGCTGGAACGCCGTCCTGACATTGCTGCTGCCGAACGCCAAATGGCGGAAGCCAACGCCACCATCGGCGTCGGCTATGCGGCGTTTTATCCCTCCGTGACGTTGAGCGCCAGCGGAGGCTTCGCCTCTTCGGCCATCAGCAAGCTGTTCAACGCCTCCAGTCGCGTCTGGTCCATCGGACCGTCGATCTCGGAGACGATCTTCGACGCCGGATTACGGCGCGCGACAATCGAGCAATACGTTGCGACCTATAACTCCGACGTGGCGAACTACCGGCAAACCGTGCTCGCGGCATTTCAGCAAGTCGAGGATTACCTGGCCGAGACTCGCCTGCTTTCCCAGGTAATCCGGCAGGACCAGGCGGCGACCGATGCGGCACAAAAAGCCTACGACCTCGAAAAGGGGCGTTATGAAACGGGCATCGATCCCTACCTCACGCTATTGACGACGCAGACGGCGTTGCTCGCGACGCGGCAAGCACTCGTGCTTTCCCAGGTGCAACAAATCAGCAGTGCCGTTCTCCTGGTGGAAGCTCTGGGCGGCGGATGGGATGTCTCGCAGTTACCGACGCCCGCGCAGGTGACCGAAAAGCCACCCGCGGATCAACGGACGATTCAGCAGTAACCAAGTCGCTCGCTCCCGGCTTATTGCCAGTTCGCCTTGTGCCGTTCGAGCCACCAGCAAGGCTCATTCCACTGTGCCGCTGCGTACTGCGGAAACAGTGTCCGCGAACAACTCTCGTCCGAGGTTCCCATATAGTCGTACTCTGCCTTGTTGCCTTTGAGCGGCGTCTGCAAATACTGCTCCACCGAGACGCTTCCCGTCGCGGTTCCGCGCGCGCGCCGCACTTCGAATACGCTCCAGTCGAGCGCGTAGAGGATGGCGAGAGCGATCAGCAGATATTTTGCCGCTTCGCCAAGAATTTCGAGGGGCTGGATTCGCATGGCCTGTCGGCTGTCTGAGCCATTCTATCGGCTGCCATCAGCCTCTGCTTCGAAACTGGATAATCTTGCGGCGATCGCGTTTCGAGGGTCGGCCTTCGGGTCGTACTTCGAACTGCCTCATCGCCTTGCGCTCAGCCGCTGCCTTCAGCCGCAGCTCGCGGCTCAGCTCCGTTTCGCGGTACAGCGCCTGCGCCGCCGGGGCCGGACCGCGCACCTCGCTGAGCAGCAGGACTTCCACCTGAAAGTCGCCGCCGTCGTTGGTTACCTGCAAGCTGTCTCCTGTCCGGACTTCGCGGGCAGCTTTGGCCGGTTGACCGTTCGCTCGAATCCTGCCCAGTTCACAGGCACGGGCCGCCAACGCTCGCGTTTTAAAGAATCTTGCGGCCCACAGCCACTTGTCCATTCTTACGCCATCCATGGGTGTCAGACATCCCTCATTGGTTCACCGTCGGCGCTCTAGGATCTGCTGCGCCTCCTCTTCTTCTGAGCGCAGCACCATCACTTGCAATGGCACTTCCTCCGACGCGAAACTTGCCGCCGCAGGAGGAAGCGCGGCTTGCGACGGCGCAGGAGCGCTCTGGGCCAAGGCGGCCGCCGACGCCGCCAGGAAAAGGCAAGCTTTTACAAAACACGATTTCCTTCTTGACTCCAATTGGACTCTACTCCAAAAACGGCACTATTCTACGCCCCTCTGCTCGCGAGCGGTGCGTCGCGCGCATGTGCTCGGGCGGCGGCAGGTATTTATGGCGTCACCGCACTGTCGTCAAGCGGACGCAGGAGATTGGCGTGACGCGCGGTTCTAGGCGCGCAACGGCCGCCTATCCTGGGGCATCTGCTTTCGGACGCAGCGGAAACGTCGCACCCGGAGGAACGCGAGCGTAATTGCCTGGCGCCCCGGCCTGGGGGATGCCTCAGACGGAGCGGCCTTGGGATGCCAACTCCGTCGATCGCAGCAAATCGAACCCAGCCAGCCCGGCTCTTTAGCTTATAGGGAGCAGGGCGCGGCAAATCCGATCCCAATTCCGGCTTCCAGCGCGGCACGAAGGTTCAGATGCTTGGCCGTAACCGTTGAGCTTCGGTAGCCCCATTTCGACCTCAGCGGCGCGCAAACCCACCTCGCTCCCGCATGAGCAGTTGCCGCAGCTTCAATTCCGCCGGCGCAGCCCAGTGACCCAGAGGAACCGTACAAAGACCTTGCGGCCGGCCGAGTCTAGGGTACAGGTCATCAAAAGGAACCATGGCTCTGTCGGGCTTCCAGAAGCCGTTGAACACAGTTCAACGAGAGATTCAGTCTAAAAACGAGAGATTCAGTCTAAAAAAGAAGGCAGACCGCTCGGCCCTCCCCGACCTGGCTCATCGTTTCCCCCCCCGGAACCAAGACGGAAATCACCGGGGTGTTAAAGTTCTCTGTCGAGCCACAGGGGTAACGACACATTCGCTCCAGAACATGGGCTGAACATACCGAACATACCGAACATACGCTTGAACGTGTCAAGCCATTTAAGAATGTAACCCTGGGGTTGAATTGAAATGCGCCTGGCGTGCGAGTAAGATTCTGCGTGCCACGGCCGAGCATCGCCATTGAGAAAGGTGACACGATGAGGCTCATGCCCACGTTCCCGCTGTTGGTAATGGTCTGGGCTGCGATCTTGTCTGGAAATGCCGCAGCGCAGTCCAGCTACGATTTGCGGTCCCCCGATGGACGAATCGAAATCCGAATCCGTACCGCCCAGCAAATTAGCTACGACCTGGTGCTCAATGGCGCCGCCGTGCTACGGGACTGCCCGCTTTCTCTCGACATTGATCACAAGACATTGGGGCTGGAGCCCAGGGTGCTCACCGTCAAACGAGGGAGCTCGAACCAGGTGCTGGAACCGGTCGTGCACCAGAAGTCTGCGAAGATCCGGGAAAACTACAACGAGCTGCGGCTCGAAATGGACGGCGCTTATAGCGTGGTATTTCGCGCCTACAACGAAGGCGCCGCATACCGTTTTGAGACTTCTCTCCCCCAATCGCAGGTCAAAGTCTACGGCGAACAAGTGCATTTCAATTTCCCCGGAGTGAATACGCTTGTCTACTTTCCACAGGAAGATAGCTTCTATTCGCATAACGAACGGCACTATATTCCGCTGCGCACCAGCGAAATCCTGCCCGAGTTTCTGGCCACATTGCCAGCCGTTGCCGAAGCCGCCGAAGGCGCGAAGTTAGCTTTCGCGGAAGCCGACGTCGAGGATTATCCCGGAATGTGGCTGCGCGGTACCGGCGGCCCCGGGCTGGTTGCGACGTTCCCGCCCTATCCGCTCAAAGAGGTACAAACCAGCGATCGCGATTTCAGAGTGACCGAGGCCGCCGATTATCTTGCGGTTACATCCGGAACGCGCACCTATCCGTGGCGGCTCGTGGGCATCACCGAAAAAGACGGCGATCTGCTGACCAACCCGTTGGTGTGGCTGCTCGAAAAGCCCTCGCAACTCCAAGACACTTCTTGGATTAAGCCCGGCATGTCTGCCTGGGATTGGTGGTGCGGCTGGAATCTCTACGGGGTGGATTTCAAAGCCGGAGTCAACACGGCAACCTACAAGTATTATGTCGATTTCGCCGCCAAATACGGCATCCCCTACATCCTTCTGGATGAGGGCTGGTACAAGCTGGGGAATGTTCTCGAGGTGGTTCCCGATCTGAACATGGAAGAACTGGCCGCCTACGCCCGGCAAAAAAATGTGGGCATTCTCCTTTGGGTGGCGTGGAAGACGCTGGACGATCAACTGATCCCCGCGCTCGATCTCTACGCCCAATGGGGCGTCAAGGGCATCAAGGTGGATTTCATGCAGCGCAGCGACCAAAAGATGATCAATTTCTTTCACAGAGTCAGTCGCGAAACGGCCAAGCGCAAGATGCTCGTTGATTTTCACGGCGACCAGAAGCCGGCGTCCATGACGCGCACGTGGCCCAACCTGATCGGCGCGGAAGGCGTTCGCGGAATGGAGTGGAGCAAGTGGAGCTGGGAGTCCGAGCCAAAACACAACATGACGCTGCCCTTTACCAGGATGTTTCTGGGGCCTATGGATTTCACGCCGGGCGCGATGCGCAATGCCACGCGCGCCACGTTTGCTCCGATCATGACCCAGCCCATGGCGATGGGCACGCGCTGCCATCAACTCGCGATGTACGTGGTCTTCGACAGCCCGCTGGGGATGCTTTCCGACAGCCCGTCGAACTACTTGCGCGAATCCGACGCCTTGGACTTTCTGACGGCAGTTCCCACCACCTGGGACGAAACCAAGGCTCTCGATGCGAAAATCGCCGAGTACGCGCTGGTTGCCCGGAGAAATGGCCAGGACTGGTATCTGGGAGCGATGACCGACTGGACCGCGCGCGATCTGGTCGTCGATTTTTCTTTCTTGCCGGAAGGCACATTTTCGCTCGACGCCTATTCGGACGGCCTCAATGCCGACCGCAATGCCAGCGACTACAAGAGAGAAAAGATTCAGGTGACCAAATCCACGAAGCTGAAAATCCATTTGGCGCCCGGAGGCGGCTGGGCGGCGAGAATCCATTCGTGAGTGGTTGCGGAGTGTGACCGGCTGACGGACGATGGAAACGGTGAAAGCAGGGGTGCGCCTCACCCGTTTTTGGTCTGCGATGGGCGGAACTCGACCATGCCGTCACCCTCGCGGATGGTGACGATCTGATTCGCCTTCACCTGCGTGAAGCGTTCGATCTTTTGTGTGGTCGGCCATTTCACTTCAATCAGGTCAGCGGCCGGCGCCTTTCCCAATCCGAAATGCAGACGCAAGTCGCTCTGTGACATGACGCTCGATCCACTGTGGACTTCATCGATCTGGACGTGCTCGCCCGTAACTACACGCACGCGAGCACCAATGGCTGTGCGGTTGCACCTGGTTCCGATCAATTTGATTTTGATCCAATGCTGCTGGTTGCCGCCGACGTTGCGCAACAAAGACGGTAAATCATTCATGTTCAAAATCAAGACGTCGACGCCGCCGTCGTTGTTGTAGTCGCCAAATGCGGCCCCGCGGCTGGAAAATCGCTGGTTGATGCCTGGTCCCATGGCGGACGAAACGTCTTTGAATTGGCCGTTGCCCAGGTTCCTGTAGACCAGGCGCGGATTCTCGAAAGTCTGGCCAATGTCATGGCCTCCGATCTCCGGATAGACATGGCCGTTGACCTGAATGATGTCCGGCCAGCCGTCATTGTCATAGTCGACGAATCCGCATCCCCAAGCGACGTACTGGTTGTTGATTCCGACTCCTGAGGAAAAGGTCACATCATTGAACGTGCCGTCGCCGTTGTTGTGATAAAGATTGCAGGTATCATCGGCAAAATTGGTCTTGAAGATGTCGAGCCATCCGTCGCAGTCGTAATCGCCAACGGCCACGCCCATCCCCGCCTGCTCATGCCCATTGGCGCTGTAAGCGCATCCGCTCCAGACCGCCACATCGGTGAACGTGCCGTCGTGATTGTTGTGGAACAGGATACTCGGTTCGGAGTCGACCGCGACGTAGATGTCTGGCCAGCCGTCGTTATCAAAATCGTAAGAGACCGCGGTGATCGAATATCGCGGTCCTGGTTTCAGAATGCCCGATTTCTCCGAGACATCGGTAAAGGTTAGGTCGCCATTGTTGTGATAAAGAACGTTGGTGTCGCCCGGAAGCCCGCGAGGGCCGCACATCACAGGAATGCCCTTCCACTGGCAAACCGGGGGTTCGCCGGCAGCGGGCGTGTTGCCCGGATCCAGTTGGATGTAGTTGCAGATGAAAAGATCGAGGTGTCCATCGCGGTCATAATCGAGGAAGGTGCAACCAGCCCCCCAGCGGACGCGCTCCTGGTAAAGGCCGGACTGGCGCGTCACATCGGTAAAGGTTCCGTCGCCATGGTTGCGAAAAAGAATGTTGTGTCCCCAGAAACAGCAGAACAGATCGTCCCAGCCGTCGTTGTCGTAGTCGCCGACACAGACGCCCGTCTGCCAGCCGGTGCGCGCAAGCCCCGACCGGTCGGTGACATCGGTGAACGTCCCATCGCGGTTGTTCTTGTAGAGATGCGAGGTTGGCGCCTGACCCGCAGGCCAGTGTTCGCCCAGCCGCGTTCCATTGGTTAAGTAAATATCCAGCCAGCCGTCGTTGTCGTAATCGAAAAAAGCGATCCCGCTGCCTTTGGCTTCGATGATGTAGCGCTTGCGATCGGGGCCTCCCCAGACGTTGGGAAGGTTGAGTCCGGCTTCGCGAGCTACGTCCACAAATTGCACCGGCGAGGTGGGGTTTGCGGTCGGAGCTGACTCAAGGAAAAGACCGCGTCGCCACCGCCATAAGGGCGTGGTGAGTGCATCCATCAGCGTGCTGCCGAGAACAACCAGGGAAGAACCGAGGAAACGTCGCCGGGGAAAATTCATTGTCCGCCTACGATCTTGGCCGCGATCCTTGGAAATTGATGCGGGACAATCCCTGCGCCCTCTTTCACCGCGATGATCTGGTCGACGGGCACCTTCCTCAATCGATCGACCTGCCCGCTTGGCCAGGTAATCTCCAACGATTCGATCGCAGTGCGTTCTCCCAAACCGAAATGAATTCGAGGATCGCTGGCCGACATGTAGCTCATGCCGCCCTTGGCCTGTTCAACCTGCGTGAAACCTGGCGTAGTCAATTTGAGCGAAGCGCCGACGCCGTCGCGATTCGATTTTGTTCCGATCAGCAGCACCGTCAACCAGTGATGGGCATTGCCACCGTCGTTGTGCAGCAGTGAGGGATAATCTCCGCGATTATTGGTGACGATATCGAGCGCGCCATCATTGTCGTAGTCGGCAGTCGCGAGGCCGCGCCCCGCGATCGGACGCATGAAATCAGGGCCCAGCGACTCTGACACTTTTGCAAACTGACCCTTGCCCAGATTGCGAAACATAAGCAGCGGCTCTTTGTAGGTCACTTCGGAGTGATAGAGCTGAACATTATCAACCATGGCGCCGTTGGCCTGCAGGATATCGTTCCAGCCATCATTGTCGTAGTCCAGGAATTTCATGGCTACGCCGCTCAGCAGGACGGCTTTGTTTCCGATGCCGGAGCGAAAGGTGTCGTCAGTGAAGCTACCATCCCGATTGTTGTGGTAGAGACGATCCAATTCGTAGTCAAGGTGCGTGATGTAGACGTCCTGCCAGCCGTCGCCGTCTACGTCCGCGGCGTCGATGCCCATCCCGGCCTCATAGGTCCCATCCTCGCTCGCGGCCAGGCCCGAGGCCAGCGACACATCGTCAAAGGTTCCGTCGTGTTTGTTGAGGAAGAGGAAGTTTGGCCAGGTATCGTTGGCGATGGCAATGTCGGGCCAGCCGTCGTTGTTGAAGTCCGCCAGCACCACGCCCATGCCCTTGGCCTCGGGCTTGCCCACTCCCGACGCGTCGCTCACGTCGGTGAAGGTTCCGTCGCGATTGTTGTGGTAGAGCTTGATGCGTTGGCCTTTGTAGTTGCCGGGATTGCAGTAGGAACGGTAGCCGGGCCGACGTTCGCCGCACCAAAGATTATTCTTGGGTGTCCAGTCGATGTAGTTGGTGACGACCAGATCGAGCCAGCCGTCTTTGTCATAATCGAACCAGCCTGCGCTAGCGGACCATCCGCCTTCATCGGCCACGCCGGCTCGGGCGGTGACGTCGGTGAAAGTTCCGTTGCCGTTGTTGTGATAGAGAATGGCACGGCCATAGCCGGTCACGTAGAGATCAGGGTAGCCATCGTTGTCGAAGTCACCCACGGCAACTCCTTGGCCGTAGTGACCTTCACCGCCCACCCCGGCTTTGGCGGTGACGTCGGTGAAGGTTCCGTCGCCGTTGTTATGGTAGAGCGCGCAGCGCAAGGGATGCGGCGGTTTGTAGATATCGGTAGCGGCGGACTGGACAAAGAACAGGTCCATGAGGCCGTCCTGGTCATAGTCGAGCCAGGCGACCCCGGTGCCCATGGTTTCGAGGTAGTACTTTTCTTCACTGGCGGTGGAGTCCTGCTGAAAAGTGATTCCGGCGGCCTGGCGCACATCGCTGTAGTGAACGGGAATTCCGACGTTTGGTTTGGGGGAAGCCGGCGCAGCGGAAACCTTGCCACCGATGAACATGGATAGGCCTGCCAGCGTGAGGGTGAGGATGACTCCACACCCGATTCCGAGAGCCGCCACCTGGCTCAGTTTCGATGTCAACGTGTTTGCCATTCTCGAGTTCGTGAAACCGGCGTTCGGGGCCGACCTTAAATCATCAGTGTTCGAATCAAAGGGACGCGCAACCACCTTCCATATCGATTGCAAGGTGGCAGGAGCTTTCATTCTAGACTAAACCCCGGGGAGCTTCTCGGCTCTCTCACAATGTGCGGTCGGCGATCATCAGCGCCATCTGCAGCACCTGCTGGCGGGCAGCCATCGAGATGGGAAGGCCCTTCGAAGAAGGACTCGGCGCAGCCTGGGACAGAGTTTCTTCGATCCGGCCCAGGTACAGGCCCCCGGCGATGCTTCCCTTAAAGCGGTTGAGCACTTCGCGCGCTTTATCGCTTTGCCCGGTTTGGAAATAGAAGACGCCCAGAGTGGAATCACTGCCGGCCCACTCCGGCAATAACTCCACGGCGCGCTCCAAGCGCTCGGCGGCTTGCGTGGCGTTGCCTTGCAATACGGAGACCAACCCCAATCCCGACAGGATTTTTCCGGAGCCGGGAATTCGCTCGATACCGCTCTCGAGCGTCTGCTCAGCCCGGGGAGATCGTTTTCGCGAAGTCGGACCAAAGTGAGTGAGAGATAGTACTGGTCGTTGTCGGGATTGCGGCTGATGGCATCTGGGGGCGGGCTCTGAACCAAATTTCGATCGGACGGCTGGATAGCAACGCGATCGCACTGCTGAAGCTGTATCTCGCCCCAACTACCTCTTCACTTTTTTCCAATTACGGCAACTCCCCGAAACCGGACGAACACAGCGCTTCCCTGGATGCACGGGTGGACTTCAATGCCAGTGACAAGAACCAGGTGTTCCTCAGATTCAGCTTCAAAGACGACCCGCAGTTTGATTCTGGCTGGGTCGGCGTTTGCGGCTCCACACCCTTGGTGTAAGCCGCTAATCCAGCCAGTAGACTCAGGGCAACAAGGAAGCCATACCGCACTCTCGCCACGAGCAGAGATGTGCGACCGGTTGCCATGTTTTCAGCGCTGACCGGAGTTGGCATTTTAAACCCAGGGAACATCGTGATTTACAACGTGCGGTCGGCGATCATCAGCGCTAATTGCAGCAACTGCTGGCGGACTTCGATCGGGATGGTCTGGCCTGCCGTGGAGGGGTTCGGTGGAGTACGGGCCAAAGCTTCTTCGATCCGGGTAACATCCAGGCCGCCAGCGTTGCTTCCCTTGAAACGGTTGAGCACCTCGCGGGCCTTCTCAATCTGTCCGGTTTGATAATAAAAAACGCCGAGCGTGGAGTAGCTCCCGGGCCACTCCGGCAGCAATTCCAGGGTGCGCTCCAAGCGCTCAGCGGCCTGCCCGGCGTTGCCTTGCAGCACCGACAGTAGCCCTAATCCCCAAAGTATTTTGCCCGAGCCGGGAATTCGCACCCGACCTTTTTCCAAGGTTTGCTGCGCCCCGCCGAGATCGTTTTCGCGCAGCTGCACTAAAGCGAGCGAAAGGTAGGACTGGTCGTTGTCAGGATTCCGGTTGATCGCGCCGCGAAAAATTTCGGCCGCCTTGCTGGTTTCCCCCACGTGGACTTCGATGTCGCCGAGCAAGGCCTGGAAAGCGTCGTCTTGCTGAGCCGCCGCAGAAACCGAGTGCGCGGTATCGAGGGCCTTCGGGTAAAGACCTGCGCGCAGATAGGCATTCGCCAAATCGAATTTCACATCGTCGGAATCGGCATTGGTACGCAGCGCGTTCTGGAAATGCTGAATCGCGCCCGCGTACAGACCATAACGCGCGAGCAATACGCCGATGCCCGTCTGCGTGCGATAGTCATCTCCGCTGACTTGGTCAAGCTGCGCGATGGCCTGTCGCGCCTGGTCTCGATTCCCGAGCTTCAAGTACGCCTCGGCGAGTAGATAGAAGTCCCGGGGCTGGCCTGGGTGTTTCTGGATTTGCTCCAGCAACTCCTTGACATCGAGTTGCGTGCGCTGTTGCGGATTAAGCTGGGAGCGGCTGTCGAGATAGTCAAAAAAATGCTGATAGGGATAGGGGCCGGTGGAAGCGTTCTTCGAGAGCGTCTGGAAAACATTCAAGTCCCTTTGCGCGGCAGAGGTCTGGTGGAGGCTTCTCTCGACCATGGCCAGTTTGTAGTAGCCGTTTGCGGGATCACGGCTGATTTTGACATAGCGGCGGAGAAGCTCAGCGGCCTCCGCGAATTTCTTGTCTTTCGTGCGCAAATTCGCCAACTCCAACAGCGCATCGGGCAGATCGGGATTCGAGCGCAGCGCCTGCTGCAGCATCTGTTCGGCATGGGCATAGTTTCCTTGCCGCTCCTCGATGTAGCCGACGTTGAACAGGCAGGAGGCATTGTGCGGATCCAGCTTGAGTCCTTCCTGAAAGTATTTCAGTGCCTCATCAAACCGTCCGAGAAACCGGTTTGCGAGTCCCATAAAAACATAGGAGCGCGCCGACGGGTCAAGCGCGACCAGTTGCTTGAATTCGTCGATCGCCTTTTCCGACTTGCCCGCGCCGAGGTAGCCCTCGCCGAGCGCGGCATGGAGATCGGCGTTCTTCGGTGCGATGTTCACCCCGGACTCCAGCAGGGGAATGGCGTCCTCAAAAAAATTCTGGCTCATGCTGACGCGTGCCATTAAGAGGATGACGTCCGTATTCTGCGGGGCAAGCTTATGGGCGCGCACCAGCAAATCGAGAGCGTCCATGGGCCTCTTTTGCTGCGTATCAACCTGTGCCAGCAAATAAAGGGTTTCCGCGGAATCGGGGTTGAGCTTAATCGCACGATTCAGAGCGAGCGCCGCCTTCGCCGCCTCGCCGCCTCGGAGATATGCCTGCCCGAGGTTATAGAGAGTCTCAAAGGTTTCAGGGCGCAGCGCGTTGGCCTGCTCCAGTTCGCGTCCTGCTTCCTTGTACTGCTTTGCGGACGCTAGCAAAACGCCGAGCGTAAAGTGCAACTGGACGTCCTGTTTGTTCTCCGCCGACATCTGGCGAGCGGTGCGCAAGGCCTCTGCCGGCTTGCCGGAGGCGAGGTAAGCGCGCACCAAGCTGAATTGAATTTCGACGGTCGGAGGGCGCACTCGCTCGAGGTGCTGAATCGCTTTCGCCGGTTCTCCTCTGGCCAGCAGAAGCAGAGCGAAATTATAGTTGGCATCGCGATTTGCCGGGGCCAGGTTCAGGGTTTTTCTGAACTCCTGCTCGGCGAGGTCGAGCTTCAGCTCGGCCACATAAAGACTCCCCAAGTTGTTATGGGTGGTGGTGGAGTTCGGCGCCAACTTCAATGCGTGCTGGAATGCGTCATCGGCATCGGCATAGTTTTTTTCGTCCGTACATACGATTCCGAGCAGATTGTAAGCCTCCACGCTTGCCGGATCGAACGCGAGCTGTTCCTGGATCTTTTGCTTAGCCTGCTCGAAAAGGCCCTGCTGGACGAGCTCCTCGGCCTCCAGAAAACGCGGAGAAATCTTTGCCGAGGCGCGCGTGCTGGGGCGCTTGAGAACGGGCGGTTGAGCCGATACCGGGTGGGCAACCGCCAGCACGGCGATGAGAAGCCAGCCTGACGATACCAGATTGCGACCGCCGCTTCGGACGATACGTGAGGCGCGACCGAACATCCATTCATGCCTTCTTCGAGGCCTCAATATACCATTCGGGCGCTTGCTCGGCCAGCGTAGCGTCGCGCCGCTTATGGCCGCATACGGTCATGGTTCGCTGGTGGAACCAGCCTCGAGTTTGTCAACCGTGAGGTCGCATTCAGCCGGGAGCAGGCCCCGAAGAATCGCCAATGACCAGTTCGACCCCGATCTTATATTGCTTGCCCTGCGGGCTGGCTGAGATCGATAGCTCGTGCAGGGCGTCGGCTGCCAACTGGCCTAGCGCCTCGCGGTGGCTGTCCACGGTGGTGATGGACGGGTTGCTGTATTCCGCGAGGCGTATCCGATCGAATCCCGTAACGGAAACATCCTGGGGTACCCGGCAGCCGGCATTGAGTAAGCCTTTAATGACACCCACAGCGGTGAGGTCGTTCACCGCCATGACTGCGGTCGGCCGGGGCGACAACGCTGCAATCGCCGCTCCGGCGGCGAGCCCTCCTTCGAAACGCAAGTCCCCTGCCAGTACGGGGCCCGGCTCCAGTCCCAGAGCGCGCATGGAACTTTGATACGCATCCAACCGCGCGACGTTGGATTTAAGGCGGGGCCTCCCGGCAATGAAGGCGATACGCCTGTGTCCAATGGCGTGGAGATATTTCACGATTTGTTCAATACCGGAGAAGTAATCGATCCCCAGATTGGCCATGCGAGCGCGGACGGGGGCAAGGTCGAGGATGATTACGGCGATCCTCCTGCGGCCGAGTTCGCGCACCAGACGCGGACTGATCTCCGACGTCATAATCGCGACACCACGCACTTTGTGCTCGATCATCCTCTCCGCCGCCTCGCGGGTTCTCCGCGGATCGTAATTGGTATCGCTGACAATCGCGTCGTATCCCAGATGGCGGGCGCGATTCTCGAAGCTCTTGATGATTTCTGGGAAAAACGGGTTCTCGATGTCGGAAACAATGATCCCGAGAGTGCGCCCTTCGCGCGAAGCCAGATTGCGCGCGTGAACGTTCGGAATGTAGCCCAGCCGCTGGACCGCTGACAGGACAGCTCGCCTAGCTGTCGGTCCGACTTTGCCCGTATGGTTCAGGACGTTAGAAACCGTTGCGGTAGAGACATCGGCCGCTTTCGCAACGTCTCGTATGGTGACGGTCATAGATTCGTAAAAGTCATAGATTCGTAAAAAAGGTCGCCCCTGACGGCCCGGTTACGGCTAAATGCCATCTCGGCAAGACCGTGTTGAGTATAGACCACAAGAAAAAAACTTGACAACGCTCTACCCATCGTGATATTCCCCTCAACACTAGTAGATTTAGATTAAACGGTTAATCGAAAAAGGCTGTTATTTTTCTACAGGTTTGCGTAGGTAGATATGCAGTCTCTAGAGACGGACGGCCCGGACCTGAGAAGCCCTCGGCTTTGGAGTATACGTTTTCTCAGCGGCAGGCTTGCCCGGCAGCAAGCTCTGTCTGGAAGCTCAGAAGCTCAAAGGAGAGCGTAATGAACTGTTCGGTTCTGTCCTGGGTCTGGCGAGGTGTTCTCACCCTCGCAATCTGCGCTGTGATCAGTGTTGGTTCCCTCCAAGCTCAAGTCGACACCGGTTCCATCACCGGGATCATTTCCGACTCTACGGGAGCCGTCGTCGGTGGCGCCACCCTCACCCTCACCAACGAGGCCACGGGGACGGTCCTGTCGAGAAAGGCCAGTGCGGACGGAAACTATGAGTTCAGCCCGGTGAGGATTGGACTTTATAAGCTAGAAGCTTCTTCGAAGGGTTTCAAGACAGAAGTCCAGGTCCACGTCTCGGTCGATGCGAGCGCCAGGGTTCAGGTCAACTTCAAGCTCGTACCTGGCAGTGTGACCGAAAGCGTGGAAGTCACTGCGGCGGCTCCCGTGCTTCAAACCCAAGATGCATCGGTCGGACAGGTCATCGACTCGCGCAAGGCGACCGATCTTCCCTTGAATGGGCGCAACTTCACGTTTCTGGCGCAACTTTCCGCTGGCGTGGGCAGCCCCGAGGCCGACACCCGCGGCAACGCCGCCTCGGGCGCTTTCACCGCCAATGGCAACCGGCCGGCGCAAAACAATTACATGCTCGACGGTATCGACAACAATTCCGATACCGTGGACTTCCTGAACGGAACCAATTATGTTGTGCTTCCTCCGGTCGACGCGATCGAGGAATTCAAGGTGCAAACCTCGGACTTCAGTGCGGAATTCGGGCGCTCGGGAGCGGCCGTTCTCAACGCCACTATCAAATCCGGCACCAACGGTTTGCACGGCTCGGCGTGGGAGTTCTTCCGCAACGACAAGTTCGATGCCCCCGACTATTTCGAAGACGCTGGCGGCGTACCCAAGGGCGAGCTCCGCCAGAACCAGTTTGGCGGGTCGCTCGGCGGCCCCATCATCAAGAACAAGGTCTTTTTCTTCGGCGACTATGAAGGAAAACGCCGGATTCAGGGCACGATTTTGACGGGATCGGTGCCCACGGCTGCAGAGGTGAGCAGTGGCTTCACGAATTTTGCGGACCTGATCACCGGACAATCCGGGAGCCAGACGGATGCGCTCGGTCGCACCTCCCCAGTGGGGACCATCTACGACCCAGCGACGACGCGCGCGGTGACGGCTGGTTCTGTCGATCCCTTATCGGGCCTGACGGCCGTTTCGAGTGGCTACGTCCGCGACCCCTTCGGTACTTGTGCTCCGAGCACCACCGCCTTTACGCTAGCGAGCTGTGGCCTGAACCAAATCTCCGCATCGCGGCTGGATTCGAACGCCATCGCGCTGATGAAACTGTATCCCACCCCCACCACATCTTCATTGTTCACGAATTTCGCCAATTCCCCAAAGCTCGATGAACATGAAAATCAGTTCGACACCAAGGTGGACTTCAACTTCAACGAAAAGAACCAAGCATTCGCCCGTTTCAGCTTCGAAGACGACCCCGAGTTCATTCCCTCAATTTTCGGAGGCGTGGCCGACGGCGGCGGTTTCCAACAGGGCAGTCAAACGGCGAAATCGGAACAGGCAGCGGTGGCTTGGACTCACGTCTTTTCTCAAAACTTGATTAACGTTGCGCGGGTGGGGTTTAATCACCTCCACACTACGCGCAATGTCCCTGAGGCTGACAATCTCACGAATATTCCCAGCCAATATGGCATCCAGGGCATTCCTCAAGGGCCGGAAAATGGTGGCCTTCCCGCCTTCGGAATCAATGGACTGCAAACTTTGGGCAGCAACTCGTTCCTGCCATCGGATGAAATCACTTCCACCACCCAGCTGACCGACGACCTCACCAGGATTTACGGTAAGCATACTTTTAAGCTGGGTGTGGAGTGGCAACACGTTAACTTCTCCACCCTGCAGCCCTCGTGGTCGCGCGGCGAATTCGATTACAACGGAAATTTCACCGAAATACCAAACGTGGACGAGGGCAACACGGGCCGGGCGGACTTTTTGCTGACGCCCATCGCCTCGACGGTTCCCGGTGGGGTGCCGTACGACGTTGGCGGTTCATCCAACATCTACGCATCAAACACGTATACCACCGACGACGGAAAGAACTACTACGGTACTTACCTCAACGACGACTGGAAAGTGACGCCTAGGCTGACGATCAATGTGGGCGTGCGCTGGGACTACTTCGGTTTAGTATTCGAGCACCACGGGGCCCAAGCCAACTTCATTCCAGGCGGGGCGCCCTTAGGTTATCCCGCGTATCTCGTCCCGTTTACGCCCACGGTTTCTTCGAGCTTTACCCAACTGCTCACCGCCGATGGCATCAGTCTCGTCATCGGTGACGCCTACGGCAGAGGGCTCGGGAACTCCCAGAAGGCGAATTTTGCCCCGCGTTTTGGTTTCGCCTACCAAGCCGGCTCCAAGTTGGTGGTGCGGGGCGGCTTCGGCATGTTCTACAACGGCTTCGAGAACCGCGGTTATTCGCCGAACCTGGGTGAAAGTTATCCCTACCAGTTCGATTTCAACTACCAACCGCCGAATGACGGTACCCCGTATACGTTTGCCGGTTGTAGTACGGCAGGGCCCGGGCGCACGGCGACCTTTGAAACAGGTTTCTCCTGTACTCCACTCCAGCCGAGTTTGGTGCTCGCCAACGGTTTGGCGTTGCGCGGGATTCAGTTTGATTACCAAACCCCTTACTCCATGAGTGGCAACTTTACCTTGCAATATCAGCTCACTCCGACGCTAAGCGTGCAGGCTGGCTACGTGACCTCCCTTTCACGCCACTTGGAGACGTTCCCCGGCAACAACAACCCTTCGGCGGTCTTGCCCGTCAACACGCAGCTGACCAATACAGCCGGGGCCGGGGGCTCTCCGGGGACGGGAGGGCTCGCTGCTTCCCTAGGTGGTCTTGCGTTCCCGGATTTCGGGGGCAACAACAGCCAAGCGGCCACCAATGGAGACAGTATTTACCATTCCCTTCAAACCAAAGTGGAAAAGCGCTTCGGACACGGAGTGAACTTCCTCGGAACGTATACCTGGTCGCATGCCACGACCGACGCTGGCGACCTGCTGAACGGCGGCAGCAATGGGGGCTTCCGTGCACCGGGCATTCCCGGGGCTGGGATCAAGTTTGACTACGGCTTGGCTGATTTTGATATCCGCAATGTCGTCCACCTGAGCGCGGGATATGAACTCCCCTTCGGTAAAGGCAGGCGCTACCTAGCCGACGATTCCAGCATATCCAGCAAGGTATTCGGCGGCTGGACCATCAATGCAATCGCCGTGCTCGAGGGCGGCCAACCGATTACCCTGAACTGCCCTTCGAACACGGTTTCCACGACCGTGGGATCCAATGCCAATTGCTATGATCTGGTCGTCTCCAAGAATTTCGACCGAGGCAACCACATCGACTCCAACGGAAAGCTGAGCTTCTTCGGCAACCCGGCGGCATTCAACCAGCCTTGTGAGTTGGGAGCCGGGGGTGTGCCCGAACCGAACACGCCCACCGGATGCGTCCCCTTGACGGGTCTGGCCGCATTGGGTGGTCCGCCGACCCAGATTGCCGGAGAGCCCTTCAAGAACCTGGACTTCTCCACCTTTAAAGACATCGCTCTCAATGAGCGCTTTAACCTCGAGTTCCGAGCGGAGTTCTTCAACATCTTGAACCACCCGAACTTCAACAACCCAAACTTTGGAGGCAACGGCGTGGTGGCCATCTCCGGCTCGGGGAATTTCACCAGCTCGACCTTTGGCGAGATCGGATCCACCCGCAACGCGCCCTACGATCCTAGACAAATCCAGTTCGCTTTGAAGCTTCACTTCTAACCCAATCTTGGTCATCGGAAGGTGCCCTGAAACCGGGCGCCTTCTGATGTTGAATTCTCACGGTAGCTCGCGCAGTCTGCCTATCAGAGTGCTAGCATACGGGTGCTGTGATCCTCCGACGTCGCCTCATGCATATGGTTTTCGCTACCGTGCTTGTGTGCTTGCCTGACCTTGGTGTCGCGCAGGGCCAGCCTGCGGCTGATCAGCAGCCGCTTGACCGCCAGTTCCAGGCCGCCTCCGCCGCCTATGACTCGGGACACTTCGCCGACGCTGCTGCGCAATTGGAGGACCTTCTCCGCCGGGCTCCGCAGAGCTTTGAAGTCCACGAGCTTCTAGGACTGACCTACTCCGCGGAATCGCTCGACAGCAAGGCCAACGAGCATTTGGCGAAAGCGGTGCGCCTCAAACCGGATTCGGCTGCAGCGCGAACCAATTTAGCCGCCAACCTGTTACGCCTGGGAAATCCGGGACCAGCGGAACAAGAGTTTCAGCAGGCGCTCAAGTTGGAGCCGCACAGTTTCGACGCCAACCACAACCTCGGCGAGTTCTACATTCAATCGGGAAAGCTCGCCGAGGCCGAGCCCTTACTGGCGCGCGCCCAAGCGATCAAGCCGGCTGCTTATGACAACGGCTACGATTTGGCGCTCGCCGACCTCGAACTCGGACGGCTCTCTGACGCGCGGCAATCCGTCCAGAATCTTTTGCAGCGGAAAGACACCGCGGAATTGCATAACCTCTTGGCGCAAATCGAAGAGAAGGACGGCAAGCCGGTCGCGGCGGCCAACCAATTCGAAATTGCTGCCCATGCGGACCCGAGCGAGAACAACCTGTTCGATTGGGGCAGCGAACTGCTGATTCACCGCACGCTCGAGCCGGCAATTGCCGTCTTTCGTCGGGCGGCCGAGCGCTATCCAAAATCTTCGCGCCTCGCCATCGGTTTCGGCATGGCCCTTTATTCGCGTGGCAAATATGACGAAGCCATTCAATCGCTCTTGAAGGCCGCGGATCTAAATCCGTCCGACGCTCGCTGTTATCTGTTTCTGTCGAGAGCCTACGACAGCTCGCCCGTCCACACCGATGAAGTCATCGAACGATTCCGCCGTTTTGCCGAGCTGCAGCCGCAGAATCCTCGCGCCCTTTACTATTACGCGATGAGTTTGTGGAAAGGGAAGCGGGTGCAGGATGCGAGCCTCGATGTGAACCAGATCGAGTCGCTGCTTCGAAAGGCCATCACGCTCGACGCGAACTTTGCCGAGGCGTATTTGCAGCTAGGGAATCTTTACTCGGATCAGGGTACGTACGCCGAGTCCATTCCGGAGTATCGGCAGGCCCTTGAAAACAACCCCGATCTCGCGGACGCGCACTACCGGCTTGGCCAGGCCTACGTGCACACGGGGGAGAAGGATTTGGCCCAGAAGCAGTTTGCGGCTTATCAGCAACTGCGGGCGCAGCACCTGGCTGAGGTCGACAAACAGCGAGCGGAGATTCGGCAGTTCGTGTACTCGGAAATGGGTGCAGCGCCGGCGAAACCTTGAGTGACGATTTCATGACCATGTTCCCGCAGAGTGCGTCGGATCCTGGTGAATCTCGCCGTGCCCTCGTCCGCAGCCGCCGCGAATTCCTCCGCTCCGCTGCCGGAGTGACGCTCGGCGGCGCGCTGTTGCGCTCTCCTTGGGCCCGGGCGGCAGTCAGTTCGCGGGCGAAAAAGGTGGTCATCGTTACCTTTGGTGGTGGGGCACGCGACCAGGAAACATTCGCACCGGAGGGCCAGGAAAACATCCCCCACCTGATGCGCGAGTTCATTCCGCGCGGGTCATTCTTTACCCAGGTAGTCAATCGCGGTATCCTGGGCCATTACGTGGCCACCGCGAGCCTCGCCACCGGCGTCTATGAGACGATCAATAATTTCGCCTCGCTTCCGCCACAGAATCCGACCGTATTTGAGTACTTTCGCAAGTCGCTCAAGCGTCCGGCCTCCGATGCCTGGGTGGTTGCGCCCAGCAACGGTTTCAACCGTATCGGCGAAAGCAGTCATCGGTCCTATGGCTCTGGGCTGGGGGCCAGGGTGATTCTGCCGAAGTATTTATTGACGGCGGCCACCTCGAGCCGCCGCGCCGACTACGAACACCTGCTGCGCGATAACTACGAGACGCCTTTCTATGCGCCCGATCTTGGCGGGGGTGAGTTTGAGTTACAGCAACTGGAAGAGATCCTGAAGCTGTCGGTCGACGACTTCAAGGCGCATGCCGAAACCTTGTCGAGCCCTGATGAGCTTTCCCTGTATATCGCTCGCCAGTTAATGCGCCAAGTTGCGCCCAGTTTGTTGTGGATCACGATGCACGACATCGACGTGGCGCACGCGGGAGCATACTCGCTCTACATCGAAGGCATTCGTCGTACCGACCGTTTGTGCGCCGATCTATGGAGCACCCTACAGAGCGAGCCAGAATACGTCGGCAAGACGACTCTATTTATACTCCCGGATTTCGGACGCGACTCGGATAATGACGCTGGCGGTAACGGCTTCCAGCATCATCGTACGGGCGATCCTCTCTCTCGCACGACCTGGATGCTGGTTGCGGGGCCGGGCATTCGTGAAGGAGTCGTCTTTGACCGCGCGCTCGATGCAACGGATTTGGTGCCAACGCTCGGATCGATGCTCGGGTTTTCGCCAGGTCTTGCCCAAGGCAAACCGGTCACGGAACTTCTGTAGCCTTCATGCTTCCACGGGATCTCAAACCGGAGCAGTTCTCGAGCTATCCGCCGGAGGCGCGGAAGCTCGTCAGCGATTATCTGGGCACGCTGCGACAATTGCCACTCAGTTTCCTGCCGGTGCTACTGCGAGAGATCATCGATTACGATTTCAGGTTTCCAGCCGAACGCAAGGCGCGCGAAATGGAATTGAAGAACTTGGACTCGCTTTCCGCCGACCAGCGAAAGGATTGGTTGCAAGAGTTCGCCGAGATCCATCTTTCACCGCAGTTGGAAAGCTTGGACTGGGTCGGTGGGCCCGCTCAGTTCATGGAACAGCTGTCGACCCATCTCTGGAGTACGCACCAGCTGGACGCATTTCGCCAGGCTTCGACCGACTACGCGGATCGTCTACGCCTGACCGTACCACCTGAGCCCCTTCCCCTTCCTCGTCTCGGAATCACGGTGGTCGGCGAGGGAGTCGCCTCCTACAACGAACCACTGTTTCGCAAGCTGCGCCCGCAGGGCGTATATTTCAGTGGCATCAAGCCGGAGAACGGGTTTCGATTGCTGCTCGATGCCGTTGCGGTTCGGGCGAGGGCGCATCCTGCTCCCTACGCCCATTGGTACATTGACGGCGGCGAAACCGTGGCTTGCGACTCGACCCTCGCCTGTATTTCCTACAGCGGCTTGGAACCGGTGAGGGCGGCCTTGCTGCGAAGGATTCGCACCGAAGTGGCGCGGCCCGGCATGGGGCCCGAAGCCTTGCGCACCTTCATGGCTCGGATTCGCCTCGCCGACCTCGGCCTCGACAGAACAGAAAAAGATAAGCCCAAAGACGAAGTACTCGATCGCTTTCGATTGAGCCTTCTGACCGAAGGCTCCGGGACGCAAGTCTTCAGCACGACATTTGCCGAGTGGGCCGCGCGCGAATCGCTACGCCGCGCTCAACCGCTCACACTGCTGGTTCGCTTCGCTCCCCGCCAGCGTCAGAAACCGATGTCTGAACTCTTGTCGGCGAATACGGACCGGGCGGAAGTTGACCCCGTCGGGTCATTGCTCGATGCGGACATGGGCGCATATTACAACTGGCTCAATCAACAGCGGCTACCGGGAGCCGAGCAGTCTTCGTTTCTGGTTTGGTTTGAAGGGCACGATCAAGCGCTGGCGATTGGCCAGGGGATGCCTCGCGGGACCACGTCAAATTCGCCGGCGGACGTCGGGCAGTTGCTTTCCTGGACCGTATGATTTGCGCACCACTGACAATCAAGTTAGAGAATGGATGAACATGGATCGACGCAGATTTCTTAAAGACACGAGTACCTTAATTGCGACAGCTACCCTCGCGTCCTATGCGCTGCCAGAAGATCGGGGGCAATCGACCAATCCAGCTATCGCCGCCGGACGAATCGTCCTTCCGATGAATCGCAACTGGCGCTTCCACCGTGCTTTTGTCGAAGGCGGACATGCGAAAGATTTCGACGACTCGAGATTCGAACGAGTCGTGATCCCGCATACCAATGTCAGCCTTCCCTGGCATGGTTTTGCTGAAAAGACTTACGAATTCGTCTCGCTTTATCGACGTCGGTTCCAGCTTCCTCGGGCCGCCCAAGGCAAACATGTTTTCATCGACTTTGAAGGAGCGATGACGGCATCCACGGTTTGGATCAACGGAGTGCGGCTCGGAGAATACAAAGGAGGATACACTCCATTTTCCTTTGAATTGACGCCGCATCTCGATTTTGAGGGCGAGAACGTCCTCGCAGTCGATCTCGATTCCAGCGAGCGCGCCGATGTCCCTCCTTTCGGTTACGAAATCGACTACCTCACCTTCGGTGGCATTTATCGCGAAGTCTCTTTGCGCATCGTGCCGTCAACTTTTATCGAGAACATTGCCGTACGACCGAAGGATGTGCTCACCGGGCGTCCCGCGCTCGAGGTTGATTGTTTCCTTCAGCATTTACAAGCTGCGCCCGATGGCCTTACCGTCCAGGTCGAGTTACTGGACGGCGACCGGGTGGTCGCAAAGGCCTCGCAACCTTGGCCATCCTCCGCGCCCACTAACGAACCGAGCGCGCATACGGTTCTTCTGGAAAACCTGGCTGATGTCAGATTGTGGGACCTGGAGAAGCGCAACTTGTACACGGTCCGTGTCCGGGTCGAGCGCGGCACCGAAGCCCTGGATGAAGATTCCCGCCGTTTCGGCTTCCGCGAAGCGCAATTCACCGATCACGGCTTCGAGCTTAACGGCAAAGTCATCAAGCTGCGCGGACTTGACCGTCATCAGACTTTTCCCTTCGTTGGCCAAGCGATGCCGGGTCGCGTGCAGCGCAGAGACGCCCAGATTTTGCGTGAGAAACTCAAATGTAACATCGTCCGTACCTCGCATTATCCGCAGTCACGTCATTTTCTTGACGCCTGTGATGAACTCGGCCTGTTGGTTCTCGAAGAAATTCCCGGCTGGCAACACATCGGCGACGAGTCCTGGAAGCTGATCGCCATCGACAATGTGCGCCGCATGATCCGCCGCGACTGGAATCATCCCTCGATCATTCTCTGGGGCGTGCGCATCAACGAGTCAAAGGACGACCACGATTTTTATACGCGCACAAACGCTTTGGCCCATCAGCTCGACCCAACACGTCAGACCGGGGGTATCCGCTATTTCCAGGAATCGGAGTTTCTGGAAGATGTGTTCACCATGAACGATTTCGGGTTCCCGTTGAAGCCACCCAATCACCCGCGCTACCTCAACACGGAGTTTGTCGGCCATACTTATCCAACCAAAACCATCGACAACGTCGAACGTCTCACCGAACACACCCTGCGCCATGCCCGCATCCACGACCAGTTGGCAAGCGATCCGCAATATGCTGGCGGAATTGGCTGGTGCGCCTTCGACTACAACACACACGGTGATTTCGGTTCGGGCGACCGCATTTGTTACCACGGTGTCACCGACATTTTCCGCGAGCCCAAACCCGCCGCTGGATTCTACAAATCGCAATGCGAGCCGTCGGAAGAGATTGTGCTGGAGCCGGCGTTTCACTGGGCCCGCGGCGACGAAAGCGTGGGATTTTCGAAGGCGGTGATTTGCTCGAATTGCGATCACCTCAAACTGTATATCAATGACGAATTCGTTGAGGCCGATCCAGACCGCAAACAGTTCCCTCACCTTCGTTATGCGCCGTTCGTCGTGCAATTTTCAGAGCGTTTCCATCATTGGGGCGACCTGCGCATCGAGGGTTATCTTCAGGGAAAACTCGTGATCACCAAGAATTTGTCGGGCCGAGGAGTCGACGCGAAGTTTATGCTCCTTGCCGACGACACCGAGTTGCTTGCCGATGGCGCGGACTCGACGCGTCTGGTTCTGCGCGTCACCGACGAATTCGGTGCGATTTGTCCGTTTGCGAACGACTCAATCAGGTTTGAGCTGGAGGGGCCTGCCGAAATCATCGGTGACAATCCGTTTTCGCTGATCGGAGGAACGGGCGCGGTTTGGATCCGAGCCAAAGAGGAATCGGGAACAGCGCGGATCACTGCCACCCATCCGTGGTTGGGAATCCAACAGGCGAAAATCTCGATTGTCGCCAGCCCCAAAGAGATGATCTAGATTTTGCGCTAAAGTGGAGAGCCCGAATATATGTGGGGCCGGGTGGCCGCGTCTGGCGCCCATTCAGCGTTGTCCGTCCGCGATCCAGTGAGTCAGGGTGGCGCGAAGCCGGTCCAAGCTAACGGGTTCGGTCTCGCGCCAGAGCGGGAACCCCGGCGGAGCGACAACATAGGCCTCGGAGAGGTTCTCGGCCAGGCAAAGGCAGGCGGTGTTACGCCGATACTCGTCATAACGACTGGCCGCCAGCCACACATACAATGCCAGTTCCTGCGCATCTAACGCGCTTCCCGGCAAGTCGTCGACGGCGGGAAGCGGGTTCACCTGGTCCGGGTTCTCGAACACTGCCACGCTGGTGAAAGGCTTCGGCTTGCTGCGCACCCCGAATTGGACCATCAAGAACGAAGGCCGCGCCCGACGAAATGCTTCGGAGGCGGCCCACTCTGCGAAGGAATTTCCATAGATTAAAGCTCCATTACCGCTAAGGTAGAGCGAGCGCAGGAACTCCCGAACCACCGGTACTGACGCCACCTCGGCAGGACACCACGGTGTGACATCAGCCTGGCGCAGGTGATCGAACACGGCATCGGCGTCGGCCAGGTCCTTGCGCATGGTATTCACTTCTCGCGAGAAATTCTCGCGAAAGGTGGCGAGTCGCTCATGGCTGAGCAGAATGGCGGATGGAGCGCGTGCGCCGGAGGACTCCGGCTTCAGTGCACACTCCACCAGACCCGTTCCAGCGTCCACCACCCAAGCATCCGCCGGCGAAGCGTTAGGCCGGTGCGACACAACTGCCAAAAGGCGTCCACCGTCGCCCGCGCTGAGAAGCGCTTCCGCGGGACTCCGGCTCTCGCTGGACGATGCGGACAATGCGAGGTCGACTCGCACCGGACGGCCCATCCCCTGCCATCCTCGCCAAACCTTTGAGCGATCGAGTGGGAGAAGTTGCGGTATCACGAGCAGAACAAGTTGATTGCCCGCGTCGTCACCGGTCTTCTGTTTCTCGGCGTGCTCATCGGCCGCGTCGAAAACCTTCTGCACCGCTGCGCGCCACTCCTGATAGTAAGGAGAGCGGGCCAGCAGCGAAGCATTCAGAATGGTCGGCTCATTGGTGGAGAACCGCCAACCGCTCACACCCATCTTCTCCTCGAGTTGAACGACCTCCCGGAAAAGCAACGCGAACTGCTGGTCGTTCAAACTCGCCAGATATAGAAGTAAGTGCAGAATCGACTGGCGTTCAAAGGGAAACAGGTAGTCCCAGTCACGGAGTTGCTGCTGGCTAAAGGGGAGGAAGGTGACAGGCAGGCGTTTCAGCAAGCCCTTATTCAAGGCGTCCTGAAGCGGTTTTGGCAACTTTTCCTGGACCTGCTCGGACACTCGCGAACCTCTTCTTAGCACTGCTTGTTGGTGCGCCCAGTAACTCGTGGGACGCGACTAGAAAGCAGCACCATGAGCAGTTAAACTCGCATCTCGCTCAGGGGCGAGCCCTGCGATTCCATGGGCGGGCACCCCAGTAGCCCCGCAAGCGTGGTGCAGAGGTCCACATGCCGGATGGGGCGTTCGATGATCCGCGACTTGTCGACCGCCGCGCCCAACACCATCATCCACGTGGACCGGGTTGAGTCGGTGTCGCCGCGATGGTTGAAGAAGCCGTTGGTCGTCGATCCATCCGGGTCGCGCCCAAACTCGGGTAGAATCACCATCGTGGTCTTGCCCTGGTATTCGGAGTTAGCTTCGATTTCCTGCCAGAGCTGATAGACAAGCCGGTCGCCGGTACGAATGCCGCCGACGTGGAGCGCGTAGGAACCGAAGTGCGCCACCTCCACATCCGAAAAGACGACCACTAACAAACGCGGTGAAAAGTTTCGCATGATCTCGCGGCTGACCAGGAACGTAAGTTCGTCGCCCGAAGTCGGGCCGCCATCGCGCACAAAGGTGGTGATAGCTTCCTCAATGATGCTGCGCACACGCGGGTCAAGCCGCTCGGCCGCATCGAAGACGGTCCATCCCAAACCTTCGTAGTTGCCCGCTTCCAGCATACTTTCCAGCTCAGACTCGATCTTTGCGCGATCCGCCATATTGCGACTGCGTCCCGCGTGTAGGGCCTTGGCGACGGCCGCCACCATGAGTTGTTTCGGGAACACGACGTTTGCACCATAGACAGCCCCATAATCCGAGGCCGAACTGGCGCCGATCAGACTCGTGAGTGCTTTGTTGCTGGCGACAACCCAAGTGTCACTCTGCGCCGCGCCCAGACGCTTCCGAAAATGCTCGAACAGCGTGGGCGTCGCGGGCGCGATTTTCCCCCAGTCATCCACGCGTTGCCAATTGCCCGTGAGGATGCTGGAAATGGCGTTGAAATGCGCGGTCACCCCTTCATTGCGGGCGTTGGGATAGAACAGGGAATAGGGAAGCAAGTCCCGCGACAAGTGCGGGATGTTCTCCAATCCCTCCGGCGAAAAGGTTTCATTGCGGCGTACTCCGCCAAAAATGACGACCACCGCCCGTTGCCCGGAGCCCCCAGCCCCGTGCCGGCCTCCGTCGGCAAGGGACGACTGCGGCGAGCTGAGGCTGACCAGCAAGGTGGCAGCCGCGCGCAAAAAGTCCCGTCTGGAGCTGCCGACTCCGCCTTCTGAACCGTCAGCAATGACGAGCGAGAACAAATCCGCGTCGGATTTCATTTTGGCTGCGCCCGCTCTGCGCTGACAGAGTATAACGCACCGGCCTTTTCCCCGTCAGTAATCTGGGAACACCCGGAACACCCGACGCTTTGTCGGTTGTCTGGCGAATTCACGCATGGGGATGCCGGGCACCTGACTTGCTCGGGAATCATCCACGGGAGCATCGCAGCAACCCGGATGAGAACCCACCGCCCGGCTTGATCCGCTGTTCAGAACACGAAGCAGCCGTGTCGCACGAACCGGAGACGCTGAGAACGCTTACAGGTACTGATCGAGAACGGCTTTCTCAATCTTGATTGAACGCGCGTCGAAGCGCCAAGAGTTACCCTGATCGTTTTCGTCACCGTTGAGGCGCCGTCCGGGTGTCCCCTCGTCGATGGAAGCAAATCCGAGCTGGAACGGGACGGGCTCGACGGGCGTGGCGTTATCAGGACGTGGACGCCCTTGCCGATGCCGAGGAACTCGTTTTGTCCGGTGGCGCTGATCAGGCCGAAGCCATTCTCCGAAGTGATTACCAAATATCTCATCCAGGCTGACGTGTACGGTGTCGCCGTTCGGCTGAACTCGACAGACGGATGCTCCTTCGTAAGCGAGAATCGTGGACATTACCCTTGGTCTGCTGTTCGAGAAGGATCGGGGCGACGGAGGCGATGGCACCATAGCCTGCGCCCAGGTCGCTGGTGTCTTCAGAGAATGAGTCGATGGCGAATGGCGAGAACCCGATGGCGGCGTGTTCGCCGCTCCGGCGCTGCCACCGTTGGTTTCCCGGAATCCAGAGCGGATTGCTCTCACGGTGATAGCGGTTTGCCCCCAGTAGGAGAAATTGGCTGCGGAAAGGTCAGGGGAATCAATGTCGATCGCAGAACCGGCGGCCTTCCAGATATCCGTCCATCTGCACCAACTCGCCCCCATGTTCTTTCCGCTCTCTCCCCTTGCGGTGCATGCGCCGCTTCCGCACCCGACCCCACAGCCCTTCGGCCAACATCCAGCGCCGCAGCGTCTGCACATTCACTTCCACCTCATCGTCGCTCGCCAACTGCTCCGCCGCTAACGTCGGCCCGAACCGCTCTCCTTCCTCCCCGGAATACTTCTTGCCCACCAGCCGCAACACGCGCTCGCGAAATTTCTTCGGCTTCCTGCGGTTCGACTCCCGCCCCGCGCTCCCGTGCTTCGGCCTTGCGTTCCCCCTTCTCGATAGCGTTTGGCCAAGCGCTTGCTCTGCCGATAGCTCAGGCCCCAAAATCACTGCGGCAGCGACCAGTTTTAGTTCGCCGCTTTCCACTCGTGCCTATACCCCGGCTCGTTGCAACTCCTTGCAGCTCATCGCTGTCCTTCCCAATCTGGCCTCCTGTGGAGACCTCTGGATTAGGGGACATTTCTATTGTCGTAATTTCCTCGCATGGGGACATTTGTCGCCGCATGCAGACATTATCAAAGTCGCGCGACACAAAGGTGGGTAAAGTTCCACAGAACTGAGCGTCGAGGCCACGCCCTACGATTCGATTATGAGCCGGGTTTCTTGGCGTCCGATCCTTTTGGATTTCTCCCGATGGGTTCCATCTCCCAAAAGCGGTTTGCGCGACCATGAGGTCGATTCCATCAATCCGCGTAAGATCCACTCCGGCAACCCGCTGCAGTTCTTGCTGCAGGTTGAATCGTGGCGCATTCTTAGCCAGCTTTTTGCGCTGGACCCTCCAGATCGCGATGCCGGGGCTTTTAGCAACTGGGAGGACCATCAGCCCTGGAATTTGGGGTGTCGCGGATAAAGTCGACGGTCGTTTATACTTGCGTCGCTCTGAAATTGCGCCTAAAACTCGGGGCCAAGTTCTGAGCCCATTGCGCAGCTCCCGCTCGCAAGATCCGACGCTTGGAGACTAAATGAAAACGGTATCACGCCGGGATATGTTGAAGGCCGGGTTGCTTGCACCCGTGGCAGCGGCGGCACAGGGGCTAGGTCCAATCGGCGCGGCTGCGATGCATGCGGCGCAAAGCGAGCCTGGGCCGCCTCCATTGCGGGAGAGCGCCGAATCCGCGAAACCAGGTGTGGGGCGCGAACGGCTGCTCCTGGATTTTGGGTGGCGCTTCCACTTCGGCAACGCGAACGATCCGGCCAGGGATTTCGGGTTTGGCGGCGGGCGGGCCGGCAATTTCCAGAAGACAGGCGGCTTTATTGCCGCCAGCTCTCCGGCCTTCGACGACGGCGACTGGCGCGAGGTGGATTTGCCGCACGACTGGGCGATCGAGCTGCCCTTCGAAAACGATCCGGCGCTGGCCAGCAAGGGATTTTATTCGCTGGGACGAACTTATCCGGAAACCAGCGTGGGCTGGTATCGCCGCGTGTTTGAGATTCCCGCCGCGGATACGGGCCGGAGAATCACCTTGGAGTTCGATGGCGCCTACCGCGAAACGATGGTGGTGCTCAACGGTTTCTACATTGGGGTGCACAGCGGCGGATACGATCCGTTTCACTTCGACGTGACCGACTTCGCGTATCCGGGCCGGAACAACGTCCTGCTGGTGCGCGTGGATGCCACACTGAGCGATGGCTGGTTTTACGAGGGCGCGGGCATCTATCGCCACGTATGGCTGGTGAAAACGCATCCGGTGCACGTGAAGCAGTGGGGAACATTTGTATCCGCTAAAGTTACGAATGGCGACGCGGCGCTCTCGATCCGAACCGAGGTGAACAACGACGGCAGGGATGAACAGGTCGCGCGCGTGACATCGACGATTCTCGATCCCTCGGGTAAGCCGATAGCACGAGCGGCTGCGGCACCTGCGTCCATCGCATCAGGGGGAGAGCAGACCTGGGAGCAGACCACGGTGGTGAGACGGCCGCTGCTGTGGTCGCTCGAAGAGCGCAACCTCTACAAGCTGGTGACCGAGGTGAGCGCGCAGGGCGAGATTGTGGATCGCTCGGAGACGCCCTTTGGCATTCGCACCGTCGAATTCAATGCGCAGAAGGGGTTGTTTCTGAATGGCAAGCCGGTGAAGGTGAAGGGAACCTGCAACCACCAGGACCACGCCGGGCTGGGTGCGGCGCTGCCCGATGCCGTGCAGTACTACCGCGTTCGCAAGCTGCAGGAGATGGGCTGCAACGCGATTCGCACCTCTCACAACCCGCCCACGCCGGAGTTGTTGAATGCGTGCGACGAGCTGGGGATGCTGGTATTCGATGAGACGCGGATGATGTCGTCGAATCCCGAGGGGCTGGCCCAGTTCGGCGATCTGGTGAGGCGCGACCGCAATCATCCCAGCGTCTTCATGTGGTCGATGGGAAATGAAGAAGGCCAGGCAAACACGGAGACGGGACTGCACATCCTGACGGCGATGAAGGCGGTTGCCACGCGGTACGACGGCACGCGCCCGACGTCAATCGCGCCCATCCGCGCCATTGGCGTGGGCGGTCTGGTGGAGTGCGATGTGATGGGCTACAACTACATGGACCCGGAGGCGGCGGCTTATCACAAGGCGCATCCCGACAAGCCGGTGATCGGCACGGAAACCGTCAGCGCCGTGGGCACGCGCGGTATTTACGTTACGGATTTCGAGAAAGGCTACGTGGGCTCGTACGATCCCTACACAACGACCGGGCGTGCGTCGGCCGAAGGGTGGTGGCGCTTCTGCAATGCGCAGGAGTGGCTGGCCGGGGGGTTTGTGTGGACGGGATTCGATTATCGCGGCGAGCCCTCGCCCGATGGATGGCCCAACATCAGCTCGCAGTACGGCATCCTCGACACCTGCGGCTTCCCGAAGGATTCGTTCTTCTACTACCAGTCGTGGTGGACTGCGCAGCCGGTGCTGCACCTCTTTCCGCACTGGAACTGGGAGGGGATGGAAGGCAAAGAGATCGCGGTGTGGGTGTATTCGAATCTTGAAAGTGTGGAGCTGTTTGTGAACGGGAAGAGCCTGGGCGCCAAGGATGTGAAGAAGGATTCACACGTGGCCTGGGTGGTGCCCTATGCGCCGGGCGCGATCGAGACTCGCGGCTCAAAAGGCGGCCAGGTGGTGATGACCACGAAACGCGAGACGACAGGCGCTGCGGCCATGCTGGTGATGAGACCAGACCGGCGGGAGGTGTTGGCCGACGGTGAGGACGTGGCCATGTTCGCGGTCGAAGTGCAGGACGCCCAGGGCCGCGTTTTGCCCATGACCGACACCGTCGTGAAGTTTCGCGTGGCGGGAGCCGGGAAGCTGATTGGAGTGGCGAATGGAGATCCGACCGATCACGAGTCGGACCGGGGCACAGTGCGGAAAGCGTTCTGCGGGTATTGCATGGCGCTGGTCCAGTCCGCGAAGACGGCGGGAACCATTACGGTGGAGGCGGAGTCTCCGGGGCTCACTTCAGCGAGCGTGACCATTGCAGCGAAAGAGGTGACGCTGCGTCCACAGGTCGCTCCATGGAAGCGGGACGTGCCGGTGGGGCCCGGTATCACGGGCTTGTGGAGGCCTGTGGCGGGTTTGGGTGGCGCGACCGGGCTGATGGCACTCTTTATCGGCGACGGGACGACAGTATTTACGCTCCGCCAGGAAGGGAGCACACTCACCGGCAGCGTGGAGGGCTTGGGCGGCGGGTTCTTCGGCGGAAGCGATGCAGGCATCCCGATCACCGACGGCAAAGTGGAAGGCAGCAACGTCTATTTCAAAGCCGGCGACAACACGTATTCTGGAACGCTGGAGGGCGATCAGATCAAGTTGCAGCGCACGGTGCAACTGGGCTTTTCATTGTCGCAGCCCGAGGAGCCAGCGGGACCGCGCCCGGCAGTTGGACCGCCGCCCGATGGATCAGATCCATCGAGGAGTCCAAACATGCGCTTCCCCACCAGCATCGCGGTGGTTTTGCATCGGGTGGAGCGGTAATCACGATCAACTCCCGATTGTGATAGCAACCAGACGCTGGGGTTACCGAAAACTCCATCCGAGTTGAAATGCAGAGGTTCCGAGCATTCATGAGATCGAGTTACTACTACGATGAGCTCTCTTTTCGTCGTTTTTTTGTCGCTAGTCGCCTCCAGCTTTCGACCGCCCTGCAGGCGGAGATCCTTGCGCTTCGTCACCAACTCACCGTTCTCCAAAAGAACGCGCCGCCTCGTTTGCGCCTCCAGCGCTCCGCCCGGCCTTTGTGGGTTTTGCTCTCGCGATGGTGGCCCGGGTGGCGTTGGAGTTTACAGATCGTTCGCCCCGATACAGTGATACATCGAGGGAAAACAGGTGATTACAAAAAATCTCTCCGGAAACGATGTCGATTCGAAGTTTTTGCTTGTTTCTGACGACACCGAGCTCATTGCCGACGGTGCGGACAGAACTCGTCTGGTTCTGCACGTTACCGACGAATTCGCTGCGGTCCGGCCCTTTGCCAACGACGCGATCAAGTTCGAGCTGGAAGGCCCCGGTCAGATCATTGGCGATAATCCGTTTTCGCTGATCGGAGGAACGGGAGCGGTTTGGATCCGAGCGAAACCACAACCAGGAAGGGTGCGAATCACCGCCATCCACGCGCGATTGGGAATACAGTAGGCAGAAATCTCGATTGTCGCCAGCCCGGAAGAGACGGTCTAGGTTGAGTCGGCGGCGCTTGCGACCCGGCGGAATGCTGCAGGGAAAGGAGAAGTGATATGAAATGGCTTCTGCTGTGCTGCTTGGTGAGCGTCTGTTTCCTTGAAATGATCGCTCAAGAGCAGCACCAGACTCCCGGCCAGATGTGGCCGGTTGACGCCACACGATGGGCGTCGACTCCGCCGATGGGCTGGAATAGCTGGGATGGTTATGGGACCACCGTCAACGAGGCCCAAGTCCGGGCCAATGCACTCTGGATGGCCGAGCATCTGTTGGCTTTCGGCTGGCAATATGTGGTCGTCGACATGGAGTGGTTTGTCGCCAACCCCACGGCGGAAGGCAATTCCAGAACTTTCCAGTACAGCCTGGATGAATATGGCCGCTATACCCCGGCCGCGAACCGGTTTCCGTCGGCTGCCAACGGTGCCGGGTTCAAGCCTCTGGCCGACTATGTTCATTCGCTCGGCCTCCGATTTGGAATCCACATTTTGCGCGGCATTCCCAAACAAGCGGTGGTTAACAAAATCCCGATCGCCGATTCATCCTACTCGGCGGCCGAGGGTGCGGACGCTTCCGATACCTGTCCATGGAATTTTGATAATTTCGGCACGAATCCCAGCCAACCGGCGGCCCAAGCCTATTACGACTCGATGGCCAGGATGTATGCCACATGGGGGGTCGACCTGATCAAAGTCGATTGCATCTCCAGCCACCCCTACAACGGCGATGACATTCGCATGATCAGACAGGCGCTGGACAAAACTGGGAGGCCCATTGTGCTGAGTCTTTCCCCCGGGCCGGCGCCGGCGGAAAAGCTGGAGGAGATGCGGAAGTACGCGCAAATGTGGAGGATTTCCAATGACATTTGGGACATCTGGCATAACGGTCGAGACTATCCGAAAGGGCTCGGCGATCAGTTCGACTACGTTGCCAAGTGGGCGGGCAGAGCGCAACCGGGGCATTGGCCCGACGCGGACATGCTTCCACTGGGACGTCTGGGGCCAGCTCCCGGTTGGGGCGAGCCTCGCGATACCAGACTTAGTCACGATGAGCAGCGAACCTTGATGACGCTGTGGGCCATCTTCCCGTCTCCTCTCATGGTAGGCGGCGAACTGCCCTCGGCCGACGCCTGGACTTTGTCTTTGCTTACGAATCCCGAGGTCATCGCAGTGGATCAGCACTCGACCGGGAACCATGCGGTGATCAATACGGACGAGACCGTGGTGTGGCTGGCGCAATCCGAATCGGGAGATGGTCAGTACCTGGCGATTTTCAATATCAGCGAGTCGACCGCCGTGCTTCGCTACCAATGGAAGGATCTCGGGCTGGCGGGGAAGGTTTATAAGCTTCACGACCTTTGGCAGCACAAGGATCTGGAATCAGCGGGCTCAGTGACCGTGACGCTGCCGCCCCATAGCAGCGCACTGTATCGTGTGTCGTCGGTTCCCGACCGACCTCGATAGGTGCGACTTGGGTAGGAGGTTTCTTCCCATTTTTCCGCGTTGCGCCGCCTCCTGGCGCTGAACAGGCGCACCGCTACAACCCATGGCTGGGCCCGAACGCGAGCGGTCGCCGATTGTCAACGCACATCATTCGCGAACCTTAACACCCTGTTTGCGAATGAGCTCCCACGAGACGTCGTTGCAGCCCAATAATTACAGGCGCTCAATAGTGATGCTGCACACGTCATTCAGTCATTCACCACGAAACCAGTTGTCTGGCATGATGCGATTTGGCGATTTGCTGCTGTCGCAATATAGATCCGCCGAAACACTCGCAAAAGGCGCTTTCAGGACGCCGCTTATGTACGGGATGAGAAGGCACTGAACCGCGAGGATAACCATTTTTCCCGACAATTGATCGAAAAAGAAAATCGAACGAAACGCGAATAAAAACCGGGGCGTGATTCAGGTTTGGATGCGCGACACGCTCCACTGGCGGTGAACGACTGAACCGCCATTGGGTCGCGCTAAGGCTTTCCGTTCGAAAATGCGACTATGATCGGGGAAAAACCATGGAACGCATTGGTTGATTGGCATATTCGGCGAGCGATACCGCAATTTTGCGACCGCTGAGGCTGACCGCCTTGAGAACGAAGCAGAGGCCTGGCAGCGTCTCCTGGTTCTATTGGAACGTGATGAGGACCTTCGCCCGGGCGTGCCCTTGTTCTACGTAAGCGATGGCACCGGCGAGTTCAGCCAGCGGATAGCGTCTGTCGATCACCGGGGTTAATTTTCCGGCCTTGATAAGTCCGCAAAGGGTCGTCAGGTCGTCGCTATTCATTTTCGCAATAAAGAAGGTGAACTTCTGCTGCAAGAACAGCGGCCACGCGAATGCTTTGAGCAGTCGGGTAAACACCGCCCAGAGTTCCTTAGGAGCTCCGGCCATGACACACTTCCCACTCGGACTGAGAACGCCCCTCATCGCTGGCAACGTGCGGTTTCCCACGTTATCGAGAAGCAGGTCGTAGCGTTCGTTGTCCTGAGTGAAGTCATCGCGAGTATAGTCAATAACCCGGTCAGCACCGAGGGAGCGCACCAATTCAACATTCTTCGTGCTGCATACGCCAGTTACGTTAGCCCCGAACGACTTCGCGATCTGCACGGCAAAGGTGCCGATCCCTCCTGCTGCGCCGTTGATCAAGACCTTCTGCCCCGGCTGAAGGTGTCCTTTATCGCGAAGGCCCTGCAACGCAGTAAGCCCTGCAATCGGTACCGCAGCCGCTTGGTCGAAGCTCATACTTTCCGGTTTCCGGACTAACTTGGCTTCGGGAGCACACGCGTATTCCGCAAAGGCCCCTTTGCAAAGGCCGAACACGGCATCGCCCGGCTTGAACTGCGTCACCGTTCCTCCGACCGCTGCCACTTCGCCAGCGACATCTACACCGGGCCGGTGGCTCTTCAAGCGCCAGTCCAGCGGATTGACGGAAGCGGCGTGAACTCGTATGACGACTTCGTTGTCCTTCGGAACGGGCGCTTCGAGGTCCTTGATTTCGAGGATCTTTCCCACTCTGGTCTTGGTGTAGACGGCGGCCTTCATGTGCGCTGCCATGGTAGCCTTCGATCTGCCCGACCCGATGTGACAAAGATCACAGAAGCAGTCAATGCTGTGTAACGCCAACTGGTTCAGAATTATGTCGAGTCTGCTTTTTAGAGGGCTGTGTCTATTGCGCATTTTCGATGCTGATCAGCGTAGGGCCCCAAAGCGGCGGAACCGATGCTCAGGGGGATTGCTCCTGAGCGAGTCGGTAGAGTCTGTAGCCCACAACCAAGGTCCAGACCGTGGCAAAGAGGACATTCATGACTACTGAGAGGGGAGAGAGTTGGCAATCCAGACTTCTACCCAATGTCGAGAAGTTTGGGTTTCAAGAATCTGCCCGATCAAGCGTAAGTGTCAGACTAAACACACGGTTGACCGATTGAATCCGCAGCCAGCTTGACGTCGCCACTTCACCGGCAGATTTTGAGGCGGCGGACCCCGATTTTGCCAATTATCCCCGTCCAGTGTTCGAAAAACGGTAAAACCGGCTTTCGTCCTGGCGGATTTCTTCCTGCTCCGGCCAGTTGACACCCATATACTTCTAGGGCTACTCTACACGATACCAAGATGTAAAGGTATGGAGAAATCGGTGGCAAGGAACGATCTTCAGGGCAGTCTTGATCTCTTGGTGCTTAAAACCCTCTCGCAGCGGGCCAAACTTCATGGCTACGGCATTGTCCTTCATATACAACGAGCCTCTGATGAGTTGCTCCAAGTGGAGGAAGGTTCCATTTATCCGGCCCTTCACCGTATGGAACAGAGTGGTTGGATTAGTTCCCAGTGGGGCATGACCGAGACAAACCGGAAGGCGAAGTACTACAGGCTCACCCCTGCTGGACAAAAACAGCTACAGGCGGCGGAAGAGAGCTTCGAACAGCTTGTAAAAGGTATTCGTGCGATCCTGCGGCATGCGTGAGGTGACTCCATGAGGCTGATACGGCGGATTTTGAACCTGGGGCGTCGTCAGCGGATCGATGCAGACATTCGGGCCGAGTTGGATTCGCACATCGAAATGGCAGTCGAGGACGGAGTGTGCCGAGGTATGCGTGAGGAAGATGCGCGGCGTGAAGCGAACCTGCGCTTTGGCAATCCGGCGCTGGTACATGAGAGTGTTGCTGAGGCAGATATGGCCTTGTCACTGAATGGCGTTGTTTCTGATGTCCTTTACGCATTCCGACAACTCCGTCGCGTCCCATCATTCTCGTTGACGGCGATTCTGACTCTTGCGCTCGGAATTGCAGCGAGTACGGCAGTCTTTTCAATGGTGGAGGGATTTCTGCTTCGACCGCTGCCGTATCCGGATGCGAGTCGACTGGTGATGGTTTGGGAGCAACTGCGGGTTCTGGGCATTGACAGGTTCATGGCTCCGATCGGCGACTTCGTGGATTACAGAAACGACAACCAGGTGTTCGAAGAGATTGGAGCGGTCGAGGACACTCACTTCGTACTACGTGCCGGCGAATATCCCGAGAGAATTTTTGCGGTGCGCACAACGGCCAATCTCTTCTCAATGATGGGACTAAGCGCGGCACTCGGGAGGACTCTCATAGCATCCGAGAACCAACCAGGACACGAACACGTGGTCGTTCTGAGTGATGCTCTATGGCGAGAGCGATTCGGTGCTGATCGCACGATCCTGGGAAAGGGCGTGGTTCTAGATGGAAAGAGCTACGAAGTCGTCGGCGTCCTGGCGCGAAACGCGCAGTTTACTGTTGGATCTCCGCAGACACCCGCTGTATGGGTGCCACTGCCCCTGGTTGCGGACCCAGAGCGAAATATCGGTCAGCTAGAGATCGTGGCCCGCCTACGAAAAGGGATGTCGCTTGAGCAAGCCCAAGCGCAGATGGATCTCCGCGCCGCGCAACTGGAACAGAGATATCACATCCAGATGGGACCGCACGGGGAGGACCCTGGCTTTGGGCTTCGGTTGGTCCCGCTGCATAAGGAACTGACAGGGAGTCTGCGCGAACCGTTGCTGCTCATGCTGGGAGCGACGACACTGATTTTTCTTATTGCATGCGTGAACATCGCCAATCTGATGTTAAGCCATGGCGTGAGCCGGGACCGGGAGTTTGCCATTCGCATCTCTCTCGGCGCGGGGCGCGCACGGCTAATACAGTTGGTAGTAGCCGAAGCCATAGTCATAGCAGTAGCCGGCACTGCGCTGGGGGTCGGCATGGCAATGGTGGTTTCGGCTCTGCTGGTCCGGCTGAGCCCCTACGAAATGGCACGGTTCATGGGGACGTCGTTAAATGCGAAGGTGCTTGGCTATGCAACGGGACTGGCATTCATCGCCATGATTCTGTTCGGGCTGATGCCAGCGCTGACGATCCTTCGTCGGGCACGTACCGTTGCCGCACGGACTACGCACAATGTTTTGAGTGACCGGCGAGGGAGAGGCCTGCGGCGAATTCTGGTAGTCATGGAGACTGCATTGTCAGTCGCTCTGGCACTGGGAGCAGGGATGCTGATTCATAGCTTTCTGCGCCTGCAGCAAGCTCCGCTCGGATTCGAACCTGACGGTGTGCTAACTGCGAGGATTAATCTATCTCCGTCATACTCGACAGAGGTATCCCAGAGGGAGTTTTATGAGGGACTACTTCAGCGGGTCCAGTCAACGCCTGGTGTGCAGGACGCAGCGACGACCACAATGCTGCCTGCCTCGGATCGAGGGGTGCATGATCCGTTCAGCGTTGAGGGTCGGGCGTGGCAGCAGTTCGGCGCGGACGGGGTGCCGCAGTTCGCAAATCATCAGGCGGTTAGCACCGGTTATTTCCGCACGATGGGAATTGCGCTCCGACAGGGGCGAGTCTTCGGCATTGACGACAGCAATGGCTCGCAACCCGTAGTGATCGTCAATGAGAGGATGGTCCGCGGCTTTTGGCAGGGAGAGAGTCCGATTGGGAAACACCTGATTTTGGGCGCACCGAGACCGGGCATTCAATGGCTAACGATTGTCGGCGTGGTAGCAGACGTCTGCACTGGCGGAGCAACTTCAGAAGCGCTTCCGGAACTCTATATGCCACTGGCGCAGAATCCGGCATCGGCAATGGCCCTCGTTGTGCGAACGAAGGGAAACGATCCGAGGAAAGTGGCCGGAGATTTGCGTGATGCCATACCTGCAATGGATCGAGGCATCCCCCTGGAGCAAGTGGCTACCTACAGTGAACTGTTAGCGAGCCAGCTTGCTCCGCGTCGATACCAGATGATCCTGCTCGCCACATTTGCCGCACTCGCGCTGTCATTGGCTACTGTGGGGTTGTACGGGGTGGTTTCGTATGGCGTGACGCAGCGCACGGCGGAGATCGGTGTACGCATAGCTTTTGGAGCGTCGGCACGGCATGTGACCACGATGGTCCTCCGTCAAGCATTGTCATTGACGGCCGCTGGGCTCGGAGTAGGAATGGCCTCGTCGGTTCTTTTGCGACAGATACTTGTGAGTGAGATTTTCGGAATTCAATTTTTCGACATTCCGGTGTACGTCGGAGTGTCGCTAGTTCTGCTGGGTGTTGCAATGGCGGCCGCGATTGTTCCCGCGAGGCGAGCGGCATCGATCGATCCGTTGCAGGCGTTGCGAACGGAGTGAAGTCGAACCAGAGAGCGGGCGTTTCTACGGTCTTGCGTTGCACAGTCAGCGAGCAAGTCAATTCTCATTGCCGGGTGATACACGTCACGGCTCGTACTCTGCTGCGGTGTTAGCGTTGGTTTGCCGAACCGCTAACGAGCGAATGGTTGTCTGGCGGGCCGTGGCCTGAAGAGGAACCATTGTGAAAATCAGACTCCTCCTTTGTCCCGTCGATTTCTCAGAGTTCTCGGCGAGGGCGTATCGCTATGCCCTATCCCTCGCCGAGCATTATCGAGCTAAGCTGGTGGTGCAGCACGTCGTAGAACCGTGGCGATATCCTTCCGCTGGCTTCGCCGCCTCTGCCGCACTCTACGATGAGTTCTGCCAGGCGGTCTGCGAAAACGGAGGGAGCAACTGCGGGAATTTGCTAAGAATCACCCCCACGATGGCATTCAGCCAGAGCTCGTGGTGCACCAGGATATCGCCCCGGATGCTATTTTGTCGTTTGCGCAGGCGCAGAAAGCGGATGGGATCGTCATGGGGACGCACGGCCAGCGAGGGTTTGACCGGCTGATGCTGGGGTCGGTGACCGACCGAGTGATGCGCAAGGCTTCCTGTCCGGTGCTTGTCGTAGGCAACCCGCCGCGGGACCTCATGGCCACAGACGAAAAGGGGCGCCGCGTCCACCGCCTGCGCCAGATTCTTTTCTGTACGGATTTCTCCGAGAATTCAGAGCGGGCTTTGAACTACGCGATCTCGGCGACCGAGGAATACGATGCCGAGCTCACGCTGCTGCACGTATTGGAGGAGGTTCCGAGTCCGGCCAAAACGGAAAAGGCAGTAGCGGCAGCAACGGAGCAACTCAATAAGCTGATTCCTCCGGAGGGACATAAGGACCTCAAGGTTAAGTCGGCGGTGCGCATCGGAAAACCATACCGGCAAATCATTGAGTTCGCAGTGGAAGAGCAAATCGACATGGTGGCCATGGGGGTGCGTGGTCGTAGTGGCCTGGATCTGGCGGTGTTTGGTTCGACCACGTATCGGGTGATGCAGTTGGGGCCGTGCCCGGTTCTCGCGGTCCAGGTTTGAATCGCGGGAAGAAGCAGAGCGCGACCGCGGGAGCCATCTAGGTCATTCGACACTGTCCAAGCAGACCTGCTGGTCAACCGGGTCGGAAGCGATCTTCTGTCGATGATGATCGGAGCGGCGTTGACTCTGGCATGTAGGCTGGTTTGCAAACCCTTGGTTGTGGATGATAACGAAATCGCCGACAACAGCGTTTGCGGGACCAAAAGCGGCGGCTCGTGAATCTTGCAGACAACTCCTTGGCTACCTGCAAAGCGGCTGACTTTTTCATCGGTTGACTCTTCTGGACCGGCCTCTTCAGTTTCTCGCAAACAACATCTCTCTGGTCTCGCCGCTGCTGCTGGCCCGCTTGGCACAGCCCGATTCGAAATCTACACGACGCAAGATGCGAGAAGCAGGTAATCATCCAGGCCATGGATACAAAACAAACGGCCCACTGGTCCTCGTCCTTGCCATACAAATCCTACCTTCGAGCAAGCCACCTCGAATCCCCTTAAGGTTGTAGGCAACGAAAGAACTATTTTTTTCGAAATTGTGTATCCTATGCCGGAGCCACAATTAACCATTGCCTTGACGACAAAGCGGGCGGAAATCTGAGTGCGAATCGTGACGCGGGTGGCAACGATCGGAACCCGCTCGATCCCACGTCGGCGCTGGGGTATCGCCTTCCTGCTGGGGCTCGGCGTGTTGGTGAACTACTTCGACCGGGTGAATCTCTCCGTCTCGCAAGACGCGCTGCACAGTGCGTTCGGCATCTCTACCGTGACCTTTGGGTATTTGTTGAGCGCCTATAGTTGGACTTACGCGGCCTTGCAACTTCCGTCGGGCGTCATCCTGGACCGGTTCGGTGTAAAAGTGGTTGGCCGTATTGGAACACTTTTGTGGAGCATTGCGTCGTTTGCGGCCGCGAGTTCGACGGGACTAGTGAGCTTCCTCGGGGCGCGGCTGCTGCTCGGAGTGGGCGAAGCTCCCACCTTTCCGGCGAATGCGAAAGCCATCGGCTATTGGTTCCCTTCGGAAGAACGGAGCTTGGCAACGGCGATCTTCGATTCCGCTGCCAAGCTTGCCTCGGCCATTGGAGTCCCGGTGATGGGGCTGCTGTTATTGTGGTTCGGATGGCGATGGAGCTTCGCAGCGACGGGATTGATTAGTCTCCTCTATTGCGCTCTCTTTTACCGGTTCTACCGAAACCCAAGCGAGGATCCATGGCTTACCGCGATCGAGCGGGATTACATTCTGGCGGGCGGAGCGCAAACTGAAGATCGAGCGAGGGCTGCCAAGGGCGCGCGGCTTGGATATCTTTTGAGTCAGCGAAAAGTTTGGGGGTTGGTGTTAGGGTTTGCGTCCTACAACTACACTTTCTATCTCCTGCTCACATGGCTGCCGTCCTATCTCTCGGCAACCCATCATATCGATCTACTGCATTCGGTCTTGTACACCAGTGTACCTTGGTTGTTTGCAACGTTTACGGACATTGTCATGGGCGGCTGGTTGGTGGACAGACTGGTCCAACGCGGCCGCGATCCATCGTTGGTCCGGCGGGCCATCCTAATCGCGGGCACCGCGCTCGGCCTGGGAATGTTGGGGGCAGCTTATGCGCAGAGCACCGTCATAGCGGTGCTGTGGATTAGTCTGGCCATTGGGGGACTCTCGGCGGCCGCGCCTGTGGGTTGGTCGATACCATCATTGATTGCTCCACGGGAGAGCGTCGGAACGCTGGGGGGAATCTTGAACTTCGGCAATCAACTCTCGGCGATTGCGGCACCGATCGCAACGGGCTACATCGCGCAGACGACGCGTTCCTTTTTCTGGGCGTTCGGGGCTGCTGCAGCCTTTCTGGCGATCGGCATCCTCGCCTACGCATTCTTGCTCGGCCGGATCGAAACGATTCCCGAGCCGGCGTAAGTCCTTGGCGACTACTGCGGTGCGGTGTGGTGTGGTGTTTGCGGGTTTGGGTTGGCGAATGTGGACCTTACGGTTGCCGTCGGCCAAAGCGAGAGTTTCCGATCGTTGCCCGCGTCCAGTCGGGGCAGATTGGCCGTCAAGGATTCGGCGGAGTGATCCATCGCACGCCTTTGTTGGAGAACTGAAGCCGCCCGAGGACCGTCGAGTCTCTAAGAATTCTTGACCTTGGTCCGCCAACGGAGTCGGACCACCATTGTCGGCGCCGTAGTCCATGGTGGTAAGCCGCGGCGCAAAGACGGCCAGAGGGTTGTCGTTCTGCCGTCCGGCATGATGCGAGACGAGAAAGAGACGGGAACCAATCGGTCTTCAGGGACGACGCCGGCGATCCATGGCGCGACCATCCGGCCATTCTCAATGGAATGTGCCAGCTCAGAGGCTCTACCCATTTGTTGTTCTCGTAAGCAACGTTGTTTTCACAGCTATACTTGAACGCGTAAGCGAGCAAGCAAAGTAGGTTGAGGATGCGGGAACAATGAAAGCGCTCTTACTTTCCGAGTATCGCCATCTTGAAATCGCGGATGTGCCGATACCACAACCAGGCCCGGATGAAGTCCTGGTGCGGGTTGCGGCCTGCGGAATTTGCGGCAGCGATGTGCACGGATACGATGGATCATCGGGTCGTCGCATACCCCCTCTTATTATGGGACACGAGGCGGCGGGAACCGCCGCCGTCCTAGGCGCCGGCGTTGAAGGATTGTCCGAGGGTGATCGGATAACCTTCGACTCCACGGTTTTCTGTGGCACGTGCCGCTATTGCTCGCGCGGGGAGATCAACCTGTGCGATAAGCGCCGGGTGCTGGGCGTCTCTTGCGGCGACTACCGCTGCGCCGGCGCCTTTGCCGAGTATGTGGCTGTTCCGCGACATATCGTGCACCATCTTCCAGAGAGTCTCTCCTTCTCGGAGGCCGCGATGCTGGAAGCTGCTTCGGTCGCCTTGCACGCGGTTTCGCTTTCGAACATCGTTCGCGGACAAACGGCACTGGTGCTCGGAGCGGGAATGATCGGACTGCTAACCTTGCAAGCCCTCCGCGTCGCCGGTTGCCCCAGTGTTTATGTCGCCGATGTGGATGCTTCGCGCTTGAAGCTTGCCACCAGTTTGGGGGCGAATGCTCTGCTCGCAACTGGAACAGACTTGGTGGCGCAGATTTCTGCGCTTACCGATGAACGAGGTGTCGACGTTGTCGTCGAGGCGGTCGGGGTCGATGAAACCGTTCGCACCGCGATCGACTGCGTCGGCAAAGGAGGTACCGTGACCCTAGTTGGCAACCTGTCACCGGAGGTCCGTCTGCCCTTGCAAAAAGTGGTTACCCGCCAGCTACGGCTGCAGGGTTCTTGTGCTTCCGCGGGAGAATATCCGCGAGCCATTGAATTGGTCGCCAGTGGAAGAATCCAGGTCAAGCCGCTGATTACCGCTGTCGCTCCACTCGAAGAGGGACCGCGTTGGTTCGAACGCTTGTATTCCCGTGAACCGAATCTGATGAAAGTGATTCTCACTCCCGGCGAGGCGCAGCCAACATGAGCGGCGAACTCTTTGATCTCAGCGGCCAAGTGGCCATCGTCACCGGCGCGAGCCGTGGTCTCGGACAACATATGGCGCGTGCTCTCGCCAAGGCCGGGGCGGACCTGGTGATTACCAGCCGCGATTCCCGACATCTCGCCGCTTTCGAAGCCGAGATTAAGGCGACGGGCCGGGGTGCCCTGTCCCTGGAGCTCGATGTGCGTGACCACGAAAGCATAAAGAGCATGGCGGCTGCGGCCGAAGCGACCTATGGACGATTCGATATCCTCGTCAACAATGCCGGCTGCAACGTCCGCAAGCCTGCGCTGGATGTGACCTGGGAAGAATGGAACCTCATTCTGGATACCAACCTGCGCGGCAGCTTTTTCGTCGCTCAGGAGGTGGCGCGTCGCATGGTGGCCAGGAGGTATGGCAGGATCATCAATATTGGGTCGGTCACAAGTGTTGCGGGTTATGCGGGCCTGGGCCCATATGGCGCCAGTCGCGGAGGAATTCGTCAGCTGACCATGAGTCTGGCGGATGACTGGGGCAAGCACGGCATTACGGTGAATTGTCTGGCTCCAGGCTGGTTCTGTACGGAACAGAATAAAGTGCTCTACGAGAATAAGGAATGGTTGAACTATCTCTGTGACCGGATCCCGCTGAAGCGCCCAGGCGAGCTTCGTGATCTCGATGCCGCTGTAATATTCCTGGCGGCGGAGTCCAGCCGGTACGTTACCGGACAAACGCTGTTGGTCGATGGCGGCATCTCCACGGGCGCGACCAAGGCGCTGGTCGAACGAAGGTAAAGCGACCGCATAAGCGCTAACTTAAGGCTGTGGCTGCCGTGGCCTGCCCTCGCTGCTGCAGACTTTAAGGCAGCCTTTGGCTCAAATTCCCGTGCATGTCGACCACTTCGACGAAGCTCGACGGGTTGGCCGAGAGGTGATCGGTAAAGACCACAATTTCACGACCACCAGTGATGTTCTTCGCTGAAACGTATCTGAATCCGAGGATCCCACAATCGAAGGCTGCTTGACCGAGAATTTGGGTCGCTTCCTCTGAACGGCGGGCTCACCAAGATCAACCACGTTGGGAGAGCACGCCATCCACCGCCGCCACAACCCAGGGAGATGTCTTGATCGTCACGGGAGGACCATGAGGGGGGGTGAAGACCGAGACTACCTCATGCAGGGCGGTCACTGGATCGTCTGCCAGATAGAGACTGTTAAAGCCACCTTTGGGTGTGAAACGGGCTCCGCTTAGAGCCGAACCTCCGGGCCACAGTGGTTGTGGCGAGCTCGCAACGGGCGCTCCAGGGGCGGTCCCTTCAACAAGTCAAAGTACCTTCGTTGGAATTTAACCAGTATAGGTTTACGCGAAGGCAGCCGCAGCGAAACCAAACTGCGGTAGAATTACGCAAGTTGCGTTACGCATCTTGCGTAGTGGGAGCGGCGCGATGAAGAACCCTTTTGAATACGGCGGCGTGGTCGGCGGTTCAGCCTTTTGCAACCGGAAGAAAGAGCTGTCCGACCTAGTTCGCGCCATGGAAAACAGCGAGAAACTCTTCTTATATTCCGAGCGCCGGCTGGGAAAGACTTCGCTGATCCATTATGCGCTGTCGAAGTTGTCAAGGGACAACTACGCATCAGCCTACGTTGACTTGTGGGCTAGCGACGGAGAGGTCTCATTTGTTACTGCGACTGCCAAGGCGATCACGGAGTCGATGGGTCGTAATGCCGAGCAACTGCTGGATACGGCCAAACGTCTTTTTACTCATCTCGTGCCTAGCGTGACCGTCGACTCCGAAGGTAAGCCGAAAGTCACGTTTGGGGTGAGCAGGGAGAGAGAGAGGGATCCAGAAATTGAGGAAGTGCTGATGGCGCCAGCGAAGATTGCTGCCCACGGCAAGAAAAAGGTTGCAGTGGTATTCGACGAAGTGCAACGAATTCTTGAGTACGAGGATGACCGAGTGGAGCGGCGACTGCGGAGCATTATTCAGAAGCAGGAAGCCGTTTCGTACATCTTTCTTGGCGGTCGGAAGCACCTGATCCAACAGATGTTCCTGGACAAGTCCCGACCGCTATACCGCTCGGCCGGCCATTATCCGCTGGGTCCAATTCAAACGACAGATTGGCTGCCTTTCATTGCTGAGAAATTCCGGGCCGCAGACAAACGGATCGCGGAAGACACAATCACTGCAGTCTGCCAACTGACTGAAGGACATCCTTTCTACACGCAGCACTTGTGTCACGTACTTTGGGAGCAGTGCGACGCTGGTGGAGACGTCACGGAAGAATCGATCAAGACGGGAGTTAAACTGTTGCTGGATCGTGAAACTTACGCCTACACCGCGCTTTGGGAGTCCTTACCACTGAGCCAGCGACGGTTCCTGAGCAGCTTGGCTTCTTCTCCCAGAGGAGTGAAGCCGTTTTCAGCAGAATTCTTGCAGCACCATCGCTTTGGATCTGCATCAACCGCGCAACGAGCTGCTCAAGGCCTACTGCAGCGGGATCTGATCGATCGGGACAACGGCTCTTTCTTAATCAGCGATCGTTTCTTTCGAATTTGGATTCAGCAATCGCAGAACTGAGCGTTCTGCAACCAAGCGTCGGGCCTCTCAAGTTAGACAAAAAGGCCTTGCGAAACCAAAAGTGACGCAAGCAGCTGCGAACTCGAAATGGAAGCTCCACTTCATTAAAGGGCTTTGCCAGGAAGTCCTTTGCATCAAGGGCAGCGCCTCCTCCAGAATCGGACTCGATTTTGGCGGCGCGAGGACAAGAATTGGTATGCTCGGCCCGGCCTGTCGACGGCCTTGCTGGGACCATTCCTCCAATACTCTGTCGCCGAACATCTGGCATCGCACAAACACGCCAACCACCAGACGGTCATTTCCTACCGGGATACGTTCCGCCTCCTATTGCAATTCCTCCGTCGGAAGACCGGCAAAGCCCCGGCAAAGTCGGCCATCGACGATTTGGACGCACCGAACCTGTTGGATTTTCCGGAGCATCTTGAACGCGAACGGAAAAATCAAGTCTGTTCCCGAAATGTTCGGCTTACCGCGATCCGTTCCTCCTTTCGCGTTGTGGCCCTTCGATCGCCCGCGAGTCTGGGAGTCGTTAGACGGGTATTGGCCATCCTAAGCAAGAAGCCCACCAAGCAATTGGTGGGCTACGTAACCAGAGAGGAGATGGACGCGATTCTTGCAGCGCCGGATCAGGCCACGTGGATTGGCCGCCGCGACCGTGCGCTTCTGCTGGCCATGTACAACAGTGGCGCAAGATTATCCGAGATGACGGCGCTGCGACATGATCACGTAAGACTCGAAGCGGGCCAGAGTCATCTGCAGATCCATGGCAAAGGTCGGAAGGAGCGAACCGTTCCACTATGGCCAGAAACTGCACCCATTTTGAAGCCCTGGCTTCGGAAACAACAGGGGAGTACCGGGACGACCGACCGCATTTTCCTTTCAGTCAGGCAAACCCCGTTGTCCGCGGACGGCGTGAACTACATCCTCCAGCAAGCGGTTGGTGCGGCTGCAAAGGGATGTGCGAACCTCCGAACGAAGCATGTGACGCCCCACATGATCCGACACGGCACGGCCATGGCCCTCTTACAGGGTGGCGTGCATATTGCGGTGATTGCTCTGTACCTGGGTCACGAGGGCATCGAAACGACCCATATCTATCTCGAGGCTGACTTGGCGATGAAGGAGCGCGCCTTGGCGAGCATCGCTCCCGACAGCACTCCTTTGCTTCGCTTCCGGGCTGACGACATGACGACACCCTCTTGGCCTCTCTACAATCGCCTTAAAACTCCGAGTACCGCAATGACCAGAATCATTTAAGTCGAATTCCTCGTCGCGCAACTCGAAATTTTCCGGACCTCGGAATTTCGTGCAGAAATTTACTCTAAGGGCCCCGTTTTCAGCCGTCTGGCTGTAAGCAATCGCTCAAAAGCTGTCGGAATCTCAATGCGGAACGTGGAGCAGGATTCTATCCACGGCAGCACAAAGCATTTCCCGCTCGACCGGTTTGTGCAGAAAGCCCACGGCCCCGAGACTCCGCACCAACGATTCGGTCGCCGGATTCTCTTCGCCACTGACAACGATCACAGGAATGTGCTGGGTCTTGCTCGACATCCTCAGCCGCTTAAGCACCTCGATACCTGTGCCTCCGGGCATGTTGATATCGAGCAGAATCAACTGAGGAGCAGAACGGAGTGCCAACATCCATGCTTGAAGCGCGTCCACTGCAAAGACTGCCTCAAAGCCCTTCGGACCTAAGAACGAGGCCAGCATTTCTCTTTGGAAGCGGGAGTCGTCGGCGATCAAAATCTTAGGCATATGGATTGGCGGCCCGGACGAAAAGGTTCGCCCGCTGGGATATCTATCGGCACAAACGTGGATAAAGCTTAGAGCGGCTTTTCTCTATGGTTGGAGTTTCTACGCCGGGCACATCTGTGATGGGTGCGATTTCCTTGGTCGCCAAGTCAGCAGCGGAATCCAGGGATAACGGGTAGGGAGAGGCGGCGGTGTTGCCATAGTGGCGGAATATCGGGCAAGTTTCGCCGCTAGTTGCGCGTATCTCTGACTTTCCGGAACCAGGTTTCCGATGCCGGCAGGGAAGACGTCGCGCACGATGTTCTTATCCGTCTCGCATTGGTGACCCCGGAAGACTAGAGGTTCCGTCACCGTTCCAGGCTCACGATTGCTTCCGACGTATCCATCTCAACGCGATTTCTTCCCTTTGCCTTGGCCCGATAGAGTGCTTGGTCCGCGCGATCCAGGATCTGTTCTGGCGTCATCGATGCCAGGCCCAAGTACATGCTCACGCCAAAGCTGCAGGTAACACTCAGCTGCGCATCACGAATTTGCATCGGATTCGAGCAGACGGCAGCATGCAGCGCCTCAATGCGGTCTCTTTCCCGTGAAGAGTCGACGTCCGGCATGATGAGAAGGAACTCTTCTCCCCCGTAACGACCTACGGCGTCATATGTCCGAATAGAGCCGGTCAGGCGGCGCGCGAGTTCCCGGAGCACATCATCTCCGGCAAGATGCCCATACTTGTCGTTCACCTGCTTGAAGTGGTCGATATCGATCAGGAGAATCGTGAATGTTCTGCCTTCTCGCTGACTCCTATCAATTTCCCGGCAAAGCGCATCCCGGATCGCGCCGTGATTCAGCAATCCAGTCAGCGGATCGCGAATTGCCTGTTCGCGGAGCGATTCCCGTGCAAGCGTGAGCTGCTCTTTTTCGAGTTCCAACTGATGAGTCCGTTCGCGTACCAGCGACTTCAGCTTCATCTGCCTTGCTACCATGCCTTGCTCGCGCGCACGCAGCAACATCCAGGTCAGCGCAATCAGAAACAGGCCTGTGGCGGATTCGAACCAGACACTTTTCCACCAGGGCGGGCGAATGCGGAAGGAAACCGTCACAACCGGAGAACGCATGCTCTGAGCGGTGTCTTCCGCCATGGCCTCCAGGTGGTATGTGCCGTCCGGAAGCGAGGCGTAACGCAGGTCAGGGCTCGGCGTAGTCATCCACTTCCGATCCACACCTGTGAGCCGATATCGATAAACGACCGAAGATGAATCCTGAATCGCCGAGGATGCCATGTGTACCTGCAGCGGTTCACGGGTCCACGCGAAGGAAAGGGACGTGCCTGGGAGAATTGGGGTATCACCTAGCGTCGCCTGGAGCTCGATGATTTGCAGGGGGGGCTCGACGAAGACCTCCGTTGGATGGAGGAGATGAGCAAGCCCGTTCGCGGTACCGATCCAGATGGAGCCATCGCTGTCCTCCAGAAACGCGCCCTCATCCGTATCATTCCAGGCGAGGCCGTCCTTTTCCGTAAGGTGTCGCCATGTGTCTCCGTTAAAGCCATAGACGCCTGATCCCGTTCCAATCCATAGCCAACCGCGATGGTCATGGCGCACAAACATCACTTCTGCGGAGCGGACTTCGGCCGGCGGCTGAGGATTCGCGAGAGCTGCCACGTCTCCAGAGACGCGAACGTGCACCACACTGGGAGTCACGCCCGATGGGTCGCCTCCCAGCCACAGTGTGCCGTCGGTCGAGCAGGCAACGCTCGCAAATCCATCCTCCGGTGCATCCACGCCGCTTGTGGCGATCCTACTCCACCGCCCGTTCGAGAAATGGAGAAGTCCATCTCCTGAAACAAACCACATCCCATGGCTTCTGTCTTCGCAAGCGTCAAAGAAAAGCTGAGAGGGAATAGCCGGATCCTCGGCTCTTCGGATCGCTCTGGCGGCCGGATCGTAGGTTAGAATGGATCCACCGGTCAGGATCCATACGCGTCCTGACGAATCAGCATACATTCGTCGGACCTTCGCGTTGGCGAACGACCACTGCTGCGTGTGGCCTGTGTCGGGTTCGTAGCGGAGCAAAAGGTCCTGCGACTCAGAAAACCATAGACTGCGGTCGCGGGCTTCCACAACAGAATCAACCTGGTGGCGGGGCAAACCTGTGCTCGGGTGCCACGCAACAAACCGCGCCTGCCTTGAGCTAAACCTAACAATGCCGGACTCCGTGGCCGCCCACAGCGTTCCCCGATGATCCCGGATCATGGACCAGACCAACGGATTCTCTTCGGTTTGCCCGGCCGACCAGGTTTCCCAGTTGCCATATCCCACCCAGCGCTGCACCCCTTTTCCGTAGGTTCCAAGCCAGAGTCCTCCGCTTCGGTCGATGAGCAGTGCGTGGATGCCGGGAACTTTCAGTCCATTCGCCGCACTGACGGTCCGCCAGGTTCCCTTTTCCCAGATGGCTAGCCCTTGGACTGTGTAAGTCAGGATGCGATGTTTCGCGTCCTCCACGATTGGTAGAAACGGCGTGGAGTAGGTGTCGTGCACCGCAGGCATACCCATGTCGCTAAAGAGGCCACCGTGTTGTGGGTTCCATACGCGGAGATGGCGCGATCCTCGCGCCCACAGCCGCCCCGATGAGTCCTCCAGAAACCATACCCAGCGATCCGCCGTCACTCCCTGTGCAGGACCAAAGACCTGGATGCCGTTGCTCCCCTTCACGCTGCAAATGGCGTCGCCGCACCCCATCCAAAGATCTCCATTGCGGGCGACAAAAATGCTGTTGATCGCATTGAGATCGGGATGCAAAGCCAAAACCTGCGCGGAAAAGAATGACGCGATGTTCCAGGGTCCGTTCGGACCGTTGCGGGACAGGCGAAGCAGATGCCGGCGGTTCACTGCCAGAGCTTGCCCCGAACCCAGTGAACTCAACTGCTGCCCCGGTGCCATCATACGAACCGGGAACGTCGCCGTGATCGCGCTGAAATGGCTCCCGTCTCCGTGGAAGAGACCAGTGGTGGTCCCGACCCAGAGTTCTCCGCCAGCGTCCTCGTGCAGTGACGTGATGTAGGTGCCCTGGAGCCCGCGGTCTGCGCCGATCCGAAGATAGCGGTAGCCGTCAAAACGGTAAAGGCCATTTTCGGTGCCCGCCCACAGAAAACCAGTATGATCCTGCAGCAGACAATTGACCGTTAAGCTGTCCAGTCCCTCATTCGCGCCATATGCGTGGAACGAGTAGTACTGCCCTCGGGCTCCTGGAAGTATGATCAGCAGAAGAAGAGCCACCATCAACCGGACTACAAAGTTTCTTGTCACCGTGCCATACCTCTACCAGTCCTAACGCGATGGGGGTCAACTGCTTTGTCCTGCCCCGCAAAATCATTCAATTCCTGTTTCGAGACACGAAAGATGCCAGACAGACGCAGCACAGCGCGTGATGCACTGGATGAGTAGCACGGCTGCAATGGTCATGGAGTCCTGAAAGCAAGTCTCCTTCTAGTTTGAAGACAGAAAGATGCCCCGGCAAGATGACCGCCGGGGTAACGTTCGTAACTACGTCAAAAACAACTTCTGCGATCCTTGAAGAACCGGATTCCGTGAGCGACTGATTTCAGACGGGCCTTTGAGGCAATGGATCATTGACCATCTGGAAAACCTGCGAACCCGTGTCCCGATGCTATTACTTCCTATTACTTCTTCGCATGCCATGGATGTGGCGAAGGGGTTAGTTCCCAAAGAGAGCGCTATCAGGGCGGCTGAAATATAGGTCCGTTGCTCCAAGGTTCCGCCCGAAAGCGGCTTGCAACAAGATCGTTATGTATCGTACGACACGGACCCAATAACGGGAGCCGCCCATTGGCATCGATCTGATCATTCTTCCGTTTGCGCCGTTTCGAGCCTTCCATTAATCGCGGGTTGGCCACCAGCACTTCGTGTCCGCAACCCGCAGATGACTTCCTGCACCCATGGAGAGTGTGTCCCGACCTCGAAAACCACTCGAGCCACATTCAATGCCTGAAAGAATTCGGCAATGTCCTCCTGCGTCGTTCGCAACTGTCCCTCTGCCAGCCACCAGGATCTCACGAATGCTCGGAATCTCTGCGTTTTTAGCGCGGACGGAGTGTTCGGTAACCAGACCAGCGTAAGCCCACGATTGGTGCCCGCCTGACACAGCGCGTTGTGACCATGACCACGCGCCAGCAGCCCGCGAACGCCAGCACTGGAGCACACGCACCATGGCGGCCGCCGTTGGCATCAGCGAAGCCAGCGTGCGCCGCATCTGGCATGCCCATGTCTGAAACCGCATCGCGTGGAAACCTTCAAAATCAGCAACGACCCCGCCTTCGCCGAGAAACTGGAAGACATCGTTGGTCTGTATCTGAATCCTCCCGAACACGCGCTGGTGCTGTGCGCCGACGAGAAGAGCCAGATCCAAGCTCTGGATCGGCCTCAACCTGGCCTGCCGCTGAAACGTGGGCGCGGCGCGGCCATGCCGCACGACTACAAACGCAACGGCACGGCCACCTTGTTTGCCGCTCTGAAGCGGCCAACGGCGGAGTCTATGGCCTCTGTCAAGAACGACACCGACATCAGGAATGGCTCAAGTTTTTGCGTCTGCTCGACCAAAGTATGCCCGCGCATCTCGACTTACATTTCATTGTCGACAACTACGCGACCCACAAACACGCCACCGTCCAAAAACACGGAGCGCCCGCACCGTTGCGAACGGGCCTGCTTAACAACAGGTCGCTCGTGCACGATGCGGCGACGGTGCATCACCACTTCTGAACCGGAAGAACCGTCTCCCCAAGGTGTAGTGCTGGCGCCCACGGGCTGCGGCCGGGATAAATTCGGCATGGATAGAAATGAACGATGGCGTGCCAACTCTTGCTCGACCGCGGTGCGCAAATTGAGAGCCTAACCCCCGACTTCTTGACGCACTCCATTTACTATGCGCCGTGACCTTTGGATTTGGCCGCGCCCGCCCCTTGTGCTATGTCGAGAACGATCCGGCCATTGACCTTTCCCTGCTTGAGCCGAGTGAAAATATCGTTGATCGACCCCAGAGGCTGCTTTTCGATGGTGGCTTTCACTTTCCCTTCAGCGGCAAATTGCAGCGCCTCCTCGAGGTCCTTGCGGGTACCTACGATTGAGCCCCGCACGGTTTGACCTTGCAGAATCAGCCCGAAAATCGAGACCGGGAAGTCGCCCGGAGGCAACCCGTTCAGAACGCACGTTCCGCCTCGCCGGAGCATACCAACCGCGACGTTGAAGGCGGGAAGCGATGTGGCGGTTACTAACACCCCGTGCGCGCCTCCGATCTTCTTCTGAATCGCCTGTGCCGGATCTTCTTCCTTTGCATCTACGGTCAGATCGGCGCCGATACTGCGGGCCAATTTCATCTTGTCCGGCCCGAGATCGACCGCGGCCACGTGCATACCCATCGCTTTTGCATATTGGATTGCAACGTGACCGAGTCCGCCCACTCCCGAAATGACGACCCACTCTCCGGGGCGGCATTTGGTTTCCTTCAAACCTTTGTAGGTGGTGACGCCAGCGCAGAGAATCGGCGCCGCTTCGATAAAGGATAGTTTCTCGGGAATGCGGCCCAGGTAATCCGCCGCCCCCAACGCATACTCGGCAAAACCGCCGTTCACGGAATAGCCTGTGTTGTTCTGCGCCGGGCATAGCGTCTCCCAGCCGCTCAGGCAGTATTCACAGTGTCCGCACGCACTGTGCAGCCAGGGAATCCCCACCCGATCGCCTTCTTTCAGGTTTTTTACTCCGGAGCCTAAGGCCGCGACCACGCCCGCACCCTCGTGACCGGGGACAAACGGTAAGGTTGGCTTGACGGGCCAATCGCCGTCAGCCGCATGCAAATCGGTGTGACACACACCGCTCGCCACGATCTCGACGAGCGCCTGTCCCGGACCGGGAGTTGGTATAACCACCTCGCGAACCTTGAGCGGCTCGCCAAATTTTTCCACAAACGCTGCTTGCATTGTCTTTGCCATGAACTCTCTCCTGGGAGCCAGTGCATTGGACCGCATGCGGTCCCTGGGTCTCCACAATCAACGAGCGTCATAATCGACAATTCACGCCGTGCTGTATGTGACCTGGCACACACGTAAATTGTGAGATTAGGGCAGGGACGATGTAAACGGCGCAGATGGGTTGGCCGCCATCAAGGTGCGCTGTGCGTTTCTGCGTTTTCAATGGTGGTAAAAACTCCATCGTCAGTTGTATAGCCCTGCTTCACAACGCAGTTGGAGCCTGCAGCACGTTGCAGACCAACTCCATCAGACCACGCAGGAATTCCTTACAAGGTGGGTTTTCGGGCGCTAGAGCCAGTACCCGAAACAGCGATTTCTAGACTGGCTCCGCACTGCTGATCCCACCAGCCATGGAATTACATTCTCGATGTCGCTGAGGAGCCGACGATCTACCTCATTCCGGAGTAGCGATACAGATGAGGACCTGGCGGATGCCAAACACGCGAAGGTTTTTAACCAGAGTCTCCAATCGCGGTGGCGGTGGAACAAACGCAGGGGGCATTGGTATTCATGCTCAGCAAGCATGCGCCCTTGCATTTGTTCCCGGTGCCGCTGGCGTTGTCGGTCAATCTGAGCCGGGCGCTGTATCCGTCGGGAGCGAAGAATGGAGCGAGGCAAGGGGCACAACGCGGCGGTGCGAGGATTGGCCTTTAAATTGATTCGCATCCTTTTCCGATGCTGGAAAGATCGGTTGGCTTATGACGAGACCAGATACCCGGCCACGCTTGCTAAACGAAACTCACCGCTTGCTGCGGTCGCCGCTGCGCCAATCTTGTGAAATCTTTGTGGATACCTTGTGAACGCGGCCGTGAAGGGGATTAAAAAACTATAAAAAAACTATTGACAGACCTACTCAGATATCTGGGTAGAGCGGAGCCGGGAGCCTTCCCGCCCCTATTAATACCATTGCCTTCGCACGGAGACTGCCCTTCAAGTCTTTGCTTGAGGAGTGCCGCCAAGTCCACACGTCGGGATGAGTATGGCCCGATGGATCGGCAAGGGCATGTCCCAAAGTGTAGGCAATCACGCTGGAGCCGCTCAAGAGTTGTCTCCCTATGCCGATGGTCACTTTGGCGGCGATCAGAGCCCAGGTAGAGAGCCCTGTAAAAATGCACAAGAGAAGAAGCAGATCTTTGCAAGGCCCGCGCTCGGGTTGACGACGCGTGTTTGGGGTTGCAAGTAGGGAACAAGTAAGGAAAAGGAGATAACCGCAATGGTCCCACCGAAAACCGACCCGAAATGGGAGAAGCTGGTCACCAACCCGGCGAGCGTTCCGGTCACCGGTCTCGTAACGAAGATGTTAATGACTCGACTGAAGCTCATGGATTGCAAAAACAATGTGGCGAGGAAACAGGAAGGGATCACTACGGCCTACGACTTCTTCCTCAAGAACGAAACTGCGGTGAAGGACGATATCAAGCTGATCTTCGGTTGAGGAGAAATGTCTGCTATGAAATCAACGGCTGCTGTGAAATCGATGTCTGCGAAGAAGTCAATGATGACGGTCGAGGAGGCGTCGGCCCTCATCAAGATCGGAGCCAAACTGTTTGTCTCCGGCGACGAAAACCTGTTGGCCGGTCTCCCCCGCGGGGAGTGGATCGGCGGAACGATTCCGTACTTCATGAGCGAAGATGGAGGACTGTGCACGCACGACAAAGTGCAAGTCGTCGTACTGCCGGATTTCGTGACGGCGGCGACCGTGAAGCTATACGAAGCCGGCGAAATGTCGCACATCCCCGCCGACTACAAAGAGAACGGTTTCAGCTACATCGTGGTTCCGGCGTTTTCCGAAGCCCATCAGACGTTTGCTAAGGAGTGTTCCACCTGGACGGGCGTTTTCGACCGTCCGCTGGTGGGCTGGATTGCCGGCATCGACCTGAAGGATCTGGGCAAAGTCACGCCCAAAGTGGTCGACGGAAAAACCGGCGAAGTCTCGGCTTCGAAAGCGGCGGTGATGCACCTCGATCTGCCCGCGGACCGCTACGCCCAAGCCAACATCATCAACCTGTTTCGCCAGGGTACCGGCGACACGATCACGTTTCCTGCCGCCGGTTTTGAAGTGACCGAATGCTTCGTTAACGGCCAAAAGCAGTGTTTTGCCACCTACGTCGAAGCCCAGAAGATCAACATTCAACAGCCGCTGGTGGCCAGCTACATGGGCGCGATGGTGAACGTCAGTTTCCAGGCGGTAGACGCAAAGGCTGGAAAAGTTGCCTTGTATGCGCCGGTATTTCCGGGCGTGGAATACAAGGTCGCGGACCCGGTGGGGAACTACGAAACGGAATTCCGCCGCGAACTGGAAAAGCACGATGTCACGCCACTGTTTACGTGCAACTGCATCCTGAATTACTTGTACGCGAACTTGGAAGGCAAGAAGACCGGGCACATCGTGGGACCGATGACGTTCGGTGAAATTGCTTACATGCTGCTGAATCAGACGTTGGTCTATCTCACCTTCGAAAGCAAGTGAGATAGCAGAGCGATTGGGCTGGCACGGTGCAGGACACTGCTCCGTGCCAAGCCTCCCGTCGCCAGCGCCGGGTGGGAGCGAATGACCGGCGATTCCGTGGATGCTCATTTCAATCAGGAGTTCTTGGCTATGAATACACCACTTTCGACTGAGCGCAGCGCAGCAGACTGGCTCTCGCCGCGGTTCTGGTTGGCTTGGTGTTCGCCCTCGGCTCGGCGACATCCGCACATGCGCAGGCACTCGGATGGGAAGGCGAAACTGGCGTCTTCGTAACGCCACTGGCCTACACCGCATCCTCGGAAACCGAAAAATTCCATCCCGTGGTGGCGTATCACTACTTCAACGCCGGCCCGGTCATCGGCGACTTCCACGAGGCCTCCATCGAACTCGGCATCGGCAAGCGCTTCGAGGTCGGCTACACCCACGAATTTCACACGTTTGGCAACGATCCGACCCTCAGCTTTTTCTGGCAGAACGGTTTCGACATTTTCAACGGCAAGTTTCAGCTCCTGCCCGAGAACTATGGGAAGACGAAATGGGTTCCGGCGATCTCGGCAGGATTGATTGCCCGGCCCAACGACCGCAACGTCGGCAATTATCTAGAACAAGGCCTCGAAGGCAACCCGGCATTGGTCGGCGGCAAAGCCAATGCGGATTTCTACGTGGTTGCGTCCAAAGTGGTCGCGAACAAGCATGTGCCCATAGTGCTGAATACCGGAGTTCGGGAAACCGATGCCGAACTTTGGGGCATGGGTGGAAACGCCCCCGATTGGCAAGCGCGTGCTTTTGGCGCCGTCGCCTTCGTTTTCAAGGGACCGCACAAGAGTACCATCATCTTCGGCTCGGAAGCGGCGCAGCAGCCTCATCATCCCTACGGCTTTTCGACGGCTAGCGATCCGGCCATTCTCAATATCCCCACAACGCTCACCTATTGTGCGCGTTTCATTCCGACCTCGAAGTACAAACTGAACTTTGACTTCGGCGTGGCCCAGATTGCCGGTGAGGTTAACCCTGCGCTTCATAGTCTCCAAGCGCGCCACCAGGTTGGTTTTCAGATGTCGTACGGCTTCTGAAGACGGCGCGACGGCCTGGATCGGAACTTGTGGCCCGGCATTCGCGTCCACCCTAAAATCGGGATCTGCCGGCACTTTTGTGCTGAAGCGAAAGCGAGCCGCGCCGATGGAGAGGGTATTCGCTATAAACGATTCCGACGATATTGTCAAAGACTGTTTGGTCGAGAGCTACGAGAAACTCGACCGCCGCGACCGGGACTTGCTGCAACTGGAGAAGAGTCCCAACGACCACGAGATCCTGGCCAACGTTTTCCGCACGATTCACACGATTGAGGCACGGCGGGCTTTCTGGGCTTCGACAAGCTGGGAGCGGTAGCGAAGGTCGGCGAAAGGCTGTTGGGGTTGTTGGGCGATGGCCAGAAGGCGCTCTCGATCGCGACATCACGAACGCACTGTTCGCCATGGTCGATGCCATCCATCAGATTTTAGCCAGCATCGAAGCCACTCGCCGGGTGAGGACCCATCGAAGGGGGCGAAAACGCATACGGCCGGGGCGTAGTGCGGAAAGGCAGAGATGAACAGATTGAGCTTGAAAATGAAATTGGGAGTGGGGTTTGGAGCCCTGCTGCTGATCGTGGCGCTTTTGGGCGCCGTCGGTTACGAGTCCGCCGCGACCTCGGCGGCACTGTCGGGCGAGGTGGACCGGCAGGTGGAAAAGACAGAGAGAATGATCACCATCGACATGTCGGTGGATAAGCAGTTGGTGGCGTTGCGCGCGTTCCTGCTGACCGGCGGCGAGAATCATCTGGACAGCGGCGAGGCCGCCCGGGTCACGTTCCGGGAAACCATGGAGCAGCTGGAACCAACGCTGCAGACGGCGGAGGGCAAGAGGATCTTCGCGGAGATCCAGCGGCTTTATGGCGAATATCGTCCGGTGATGGACCAAGCCATCGAGTTGCGGCGCGCGGGCAAGAGCAAAGAAGCGGTGGACTTGATTTTCGCGCGCGAGGTGAACGATAAGCGTAACGAATTGCGGAAAAATACTCGGGCCCTGATTGAGGCGGCGGAAAGGCTCAAGAAAACTGCCCAAGAGCAGCAGCACGCCTCCGAGACCAGGACCAAGACCTTGATGCTCGGTCTGGCCGGCGCCGGCCTGGCGATCGGGCTGTTGGTGGCCATCGTGGCCATCCGTTCGATTACCGGTGCCATTGCCCGCATGCTGGCTATGATCCTTGAAATTACGGGCAATAACCTGGCTATAGAGGATATGCCGATCGCTTCGCGGGATGAGATTGGGGAGGCGGGGATCGCCCTCAATGAGATGAAGAACAGCCTGCATGAGTTGATCCGGTCCATACGGAGCACGGCGGAACAGGTGGCGGCGGCGAGCGCGGAGCTATCCGCGACCAGCCAGCAGATCACGGCCAACTCCGAGGAAACGACGGCGCAGGCGCATGTGGTCTCCGATGCCGGGGGACAGGTCAATGCCAGCCTGCAGACGCTGGCCTCGGGCGCCGAGGAAGTTAATAGCATCCTCGGCGAGGTTGCCCAGAGGGCCAATGAAGCGGCGCGCGTGGCGGGCGAGGCGGTCGGATCCGCGGAATCGGCCAACGAGACGGTGTCGAAGCTGGGCGATTCGAGCGTGGAAATCGGGAAAGTGATCGAGGTGATCACGTCGATTGCGCAGCAGACCAACTTGCTGGCGCTGAACGCGACCATCGAAGCGGCGCACGCGGGCGAGACTGGGAAAGGGTTCGCGGTGGTGGCGAACGAGGTGAAGGAACTGGCCAAGCAGACGGCCAAAGCGACCGAAGAGATCAAGCAAAAGATCACCAGCATCCGGGAGAACACGAGCGGCGCGGTCAAGGCGATTGGCGGGATTAAGGAAGTGATCGGCAAGGTCAGCCAAATGTCGAGCGAGATTGCGGCGGTGCTCGAGCAACAGAGTGCGACATCGGGCGAAATGTCGCGCAATGTGACGGAAGCAGCACGGGGAGCGAACGCGATCTCGGAGAACATCCAAGGGGTAGCGGAGGCGGCGCAGAACACTTCGATGAATGTGGGCCAAGCGCAGACAGCGAGCGAACATCTGGCGCAGACGGCGAACCGGCTGCGAGAGTTGGTGGGGCGTTTCAAGGTTGGAGCCGACGGCTCCAAGAAACGGGACGAAGCGCTCTTGCCGATGGCGGCAAATAGGCTGCCATTACCGAAAACCATGTCTGCAGCGGTTCAGCGTTTTCCGGAGTAGCTGAACGAACTTTGAAGCTTTGAAGCGGCGGAGCAAGGTGTTCTGGCTCGCCAAGCGGCGACTGCAAAAAGAACTCGTGGCCGGGATGAAATCTGGTCTGGCTCGCGAACAGTCTGCTTTGATTCACCAAACCTAAGCCGTTCCCGGCCCTTCCGTCTGCCGGTGCCTCAGTAGCTGCACCCTGCCCTGTTTCCACACGCCGCTTTTCGAACTGGACGGGCGCATTTCGCGCATCCAGCTCTCGGAGAAAGGCTCACGAGGTTGCCCACGGAAAGCGTAAGCGGCGTCGAGCATTTCGAGCACGAGCAGGGGCAGCCCCAACCGGGGTGCACGGTCAATTTCTTGCCGCCATCAGCCGTAGGGTACAGATAGACATCGGCAACAAGCTGGGGAGACATCTGTTGTAGTGCTTCAACGCGTGTCTTTAAGGCGTCAAGAAGGGGTTTCGAGGGACCGGTTGCCACGGCAGCATCATCGTACATCATCCAGTTTCGACAACGGCTTAGATGACATTCGCGCTCAACTGACGTTAGCAGGCATTCTCACACAAATTTCGACTTCTTTCGAGTCCGTTCGGAACTGAAGAGTTTGAAACTGGTCGGAACTTGAGCGCTATGGCGATTTCGCAACAATCTGGTGAGAGGCCCGTCGCGCCTTCAGTCTGGATCGGAGGTAGGAGATGTCTGCTTACATCCCCATCCCCGCGTCGTGTAATCGAAAAGGTAAATGCCGCCATAAACGTCATAGCTGACGCAGAGGTTGGTACTCTTGAAGTCCGAAAACCGGAACCTTACCGCCTGAAGAGGTTTCCGGCCACATCGCGCCGTCACTAAATGCGATTGATCTAGAGCTAGTTCTTTTACTTGTACCCGCTGCCTTCGAGGCCATTGAACGGTGTCACCATTGTCAATACGGACGGACAGCTTACTCGACTCACAATACTTGCCCGGATCGACATATTTCGACCAAGTATCGGGTACGGTGAAGATCGTGAGAGAACCATTTCGCTGCGCCAGAATTTCTCGCGGCAGGAAGAGCGAACAGAAGATGATCGCAACTGCAAGGTGAGTCATCGGCTGCCCTTTGAGTATCCAACATCCACGGTCGACCGTTGGCCGTTCGTGCGACATGTAGGCAGCCGATGAGCTGAGATAACCAAACTCTCCCGCGTAGTACACCAACCACAGACATGCGGAAAGAAAAAAGGACCATACGGCAATCGTCATCGGGGCTACGCGGCCACAATTGATGAACTGTTCCCGTGATAGCTTTGCCGCCGCCGCGAAGCATAATACCAAAATAGCCAGAACAACGAATGGACGAACCAGTCGATGCCCAGCCAGACCAAGCAAAAGATGAAATACGAAGTAAAACCAGAAAGCTGCTGCGAATATCGCCAGCGGAGCCAAACTGCACAGCAACCACGCGACCCAACTCTCCCGATGAGTGTTCGCTTCCACGGCAGCAATTGTCGCTCAAGGACAGCAATTTTCCAATTGGCTGACGAAATCAGGCGTTGTCGCAAGCATGCGCTGTTTGTTCGCCTTTGTTGAGGTCGAAACGCGATATTTCAACGCTACCGAGAAGGCATTTTGGATGTGGAAGGAGTTGCTTTTCAAAGAATCGCCCGACGATGCCTCGTCCACCATACGCCAATGGCAAGGCAGATGAGGGTTGGAATGCTCGCCTGTGTCAGTATTCCGATGTAATGCGGTGTGCGAGGAGATGTTTGCCATCCGTGGTTAAGGTCCCGCCAAGCGTTCATAACCCCACCGTACAGGTACAGCAGGGCAAGAAAACCAACCCATCCCAGAGGTTTCCGCGTTTCTATCACCCATACCAATATGACTGCTCCAAGAGCCGCAACCAGATCGTCCGGCAGTCCCTCCCACAGCCACATCGTTACGGTGCCTACATCCCCCTTAAATGTCAGCCCATTCTTGACCGCTATCACGAGTGCATGGACTCCCAAGCCGATCACTCCTGACAACACCCACACTCCGAGCACGACGAGCACGTTTCTTGCGACGTGTTTGTTCAAATGGCCGATTGCCTCCTGCGCTTTTCACACCATGGTAGACACCGGGAAAGAAGCATCCAAGTTACGTCGGGTACTCTGTCGAAAGGGATCGTTGGAGAAAAAAACTTATCTTCGGCTGCGGCTTTCCACGTAGACAATAATCAACGCAAGTGGCAACGCAATCAGGGCACAGGTTTTCGGTCCCAAAGGATAAGGATGATAACCGAAATGATCATGGAATAGGCCGTAGAGGACGAAAAGCGCAAATGCGTACAGGAAAGTGAGAATTTTGCGGCCTAGCGGAAGGGGTGCTTCCCTTACCTGCCGCAACTCCTCCGCAGTAAGCCCCGTCGGGTTCGTCACGATTTCCATCAAAGACTTCGGGCGGTCTATTTCGGCATACCTCGCGTCGAAGCATTTCCGGCAGATGTCTGTCAAAGCGGGAAGATCACAACCGCAGTAAGAGCACTGGGGCATATTTCGCCACTCGCTAATAGTCGTAACAAAATTAGAACACCCTGGCGTCGCAATCTGCGGCTTACGACGGTAACTGGCGTTGTCGCAAGCTTGCGCCATCCGTTCGCCTTTGTTGAGGTCGAAACGCGCTAACGCGATGTTTCACCAACGATGCGCAAGAGCGATAATCGGACATGGACACTGAGAGCATGCCTTATCGGGAGAAGTTCCCTGTTGGGTCCTCCGTGCGAATCAAACCCGTAGAGGAACTGGAGAAGTTCAAACGCAACTGGAAATTGCACCACCCTCTATCGACGGAACAAGTCGCGTGTGGCGGCAAAACAGACTGCGTTCTGCGTGTGAGCTTCTACCACGGAGGCGACGTGCTCTACGAATTGGAGAATGCCCCCGGTACGTGGCACGAACGGTTGCTGGAGGCACACGGGTAGTTAGTGAAACGCGATGTTACAACAATGGCTGAGTTCCGAACGCAAGGAGCACGTCTAACGAAAGCGTGTTATTGTGTCTGGTTCTGGGCTGCGCTTGGTCGTTGTACAGCCCGCAAGAAGCTCCGATGGCAAAGCCGCACGGAATCAAGGATTTTCATGACAGCGAGTTTTCGACTAATCTGCTTGGTTTTCTTCCTCGGCACTATCGGGTCGGCTACGACCCTCAATCCCGTCCCATTTGTGAACCAACCTCTTCTTCCTGGTAGGGCTACGCCCGGCTCAAAAAACCTGCGTCTCACCGTAACTGGAACTGGATTCACCTCGGGCTCGGGCGTGAAATGGAATGGAGAGTCGCTTGCCACTATGATGGTAAGTGCTCAAAAGCTTATCGCCCAGGTTCCCGCCGCAGATCTCGTATCTGCGGGCACCGCCGCTGTAACGGTTGTAAATCCCACTCCGGGTGGTGGAATCTCGAACGTCGTGCTCTTCGAAATCACAGACGCTACTCCCATCGCCCTCCCGTTCGAATCACGCATCTTCACCCCCGCAGTCATCTTTTCCACCGTTACGGGAGACTTCAACTCCGATGGGCATGCGGATGTTGTCGCTTCGATGGGAAATGCTATCGCCGTCTTCTTAGGGAATGGAGATGGCACCTTCGGCGTCAGTTCTTTTTCGACTCCGGCAACCTTCGTCGGAGCCCTTGCCACCGGCGACTTCAACGGAGATGGCAAGCTCGACCTGGCTTTCCCAGATCCATCGAATAACCTCATCTATATCTTGCTGGGAAATGGGGATGGTACCTTTCAGCAGGGTCCGACCTTGGCGATCCCGAACGACCCCGTCGCGCTAGCTGTGGGAGATTTCAACAACGATGGCAAGCTCGACCTAGCCGTGGTTCAGGCAGGCGCAAACGAAATCTCCATTCTTCTCGGGAATGGTGACGGCACTTTCCAGATTCAATTTACCGTGGCCACCGGTTTACAACCCAATGCCGCCGTCGTGGCCGACTTTAACGGAGACGGTCGTCTTGACCTTGCAGTGGTGAATTCGGGTTCAAACACTCTTTCCATTCTTCTCGGATCGGGGGACGGGCATTTTCAACTTCAGTCCTCGCCAAGAACCGGGATTTCCCCGAACTCATTAGTTGCTGCCGACTTCAACGGAGACGGCAAAACCGATCTCGCAGTCACCAATGTTTGTGGGGAGACTCCCAACTGCAACCTGAGAGTTGACAAAGGCTCGATTTCGTCGTTTCTGGGTAATGGCGACGGGACTTTTTCTTTGGCTGCTGAAATCCCCGCCGAGGGCTCGAGCCCGTACGGAATCGTCGCAGGTGATTTCAACGGCGACGGACGACTCGACTTGGCCGTTGCTTTTAACGAAGATGTCGCAAGAATCTTTTTCGGTGGGTCGAAAGGCATGTTCCATACGCCGATTTACGCCAGCTCAGGCGTGTTTCCTATCTCTGTAGTCGCTGCTGATTTCAATGAAGACGGACGGCTGGATTTAGCCATAAGCAATAGCGGCGCGATTGAGGGTAGCTCGTACCTGTCTGTCGATCTTCAAAGCCCGGTTTCCTTTCAACCGTACACTCTTACGTTCCCACCCCAACCGGTTGGCACGACCAGCCCGCCGAAAGCCGTCAAATTCGCGAATGTGGGGCCAGCCCCGCTCAGCATAACTCAATTCGTTATAAATCAAACAGAGAACGGGGATTTCGCACAAACCAACGACTGCCCGCCGACGCTCCCGCCGCAGGGTTACTGCACCGTTCAGATTACTTTCACGCCGAAAGGTAAAGGCCCGGATCCCAGCATTTTGCAAGTCGTTGATTCAGCCATCGGCACTGTTCAATATATGGTCTTCAAGGGCACCGGCAAGTAAGAAGAACTCGCTTTGACCGGAACTGATGGACTCTATCCTTGGGCAGCAATCCGTAGTCAGGCAACGCTCATCGACACTTCGACAATTGGCCGACCTTCGGTCCAGGGTCAAAACGCGATATCGAGATTTTTCACCAACTGAGTTCCAAAACGTCGTGCAAGTCCCTTTCGCTGATTGAGTTGGCATATCTTCCTGCCGCTAGACTACGCATAGCACGCAGGACCGCTTGAGCTGAATGCTGGCTCCGCCGGTGGCCACAAAAAGGAATTCTTGCCCTCACCTGTCGTCTTTTGCCCGCCGTTTCCGATTTCATGATTAGAGGGCAGAATAGGGCCCTCCTGACAGAGCTAAGAAAAATTCCCGGCGTAGGTGATTAAATCCGGCGCGATTTTGCGCTGTTAGAGACAAGGGTAAGAGTTTCAGAGGGTCGATCACAAAATCCAATACGAAGGATGGACAAATGAAAACTCAAAGCAAATTCGCAAAGCTGGCGTTCCTAGGAATCGCGGCGACCCTGCTGCTCAGTCTCAGCACATTGGCCATGGCAGAGAGCGACGCCGCGCGGGCCATCCGCGTTTCGGCCGCCAACGTACCCACCAATATCCCCGGCATTCGCACCTATGCCGAGCCGCCCAAAGGCTTCAACCCTGTAACCGCCACCGATGAAAATCTAGCCACCTACGGCTTCCCCGCTCGACCCGACCAACAGGCCCATCCCGACCAGTACCTCCAGTGGGAACGCGCCATGCGCGCGGCTAAGATTCGCTGGAATGGAGAGCTTCGGCCAGCACCTGGCGGACATGAGATGTTGCCGGCTGCTGCGACGCGCGTGCCAGAGGTGGTCCAACCGGAAACCGGGCCCAAGAAGATTTTAACGAACAACGGGAGCGGCGTGATTGTCGCAAGCGGCCAAAAGACTTTCAACAAGAATTCGATTTACCAAATTGACGCCGAGATCATCGTGCCCCCGGTTCGATTGCCCTTCGACACTACGTCGTGTTCCGGCGAGGGATATGTCACAGTCGCTTCTGTGGGAATTGACGGGTTCCTCTTCGACACTGGCAACGGTTATGGGTACGACCCCCAGCTCGAGGCAGGAGTCTTTGGGCAGGTTTCGTGCAGCGGAGACATTTACTACTTCGCCGTAGTCGGATGGCAAGGCAACTACAACGTGGTCTTCAATGTTAGTCCCGGGGATGTCGTCTACGCGGTCGCATCCACCGCGGGAGGATCGGATAGCTCGGTGTATCTCGCGGACTACACAACCGGAGCCGGGGGCACTTATGCGGTAACCACATCTAGCATCGTCGGAGCCTACGGCAGCTGGATCGTCGAACGGGTGTGTTGCAACGGTAACGTGCCGGTTCCGCTGGCCAATACTGTCAACATTGCCTTCGGTGGTATTGAATACGCCACAACCGAAAGTGACAAGCTTTTCTATGCCGGCTCGCAAGCCGCCACAACGGAAATTCTCACCATGACGGATGACGCTGGTGACCAAGACATTGAAACAGTGCGTCAGGGCAGCACGGGCACGATGGGCCTCAATGGGCTTTGGTTCACAACCGTAAATTGCGCCTACGAGGGTGGCTGCACTCCGTAGCGAAACCGGTTGTCGCGGTAGGGCGCTCGAAACTGAGCGCCCGTTCCCGCCTGAATAATTCTGGGAAAAATCCTGGCATCATTGAACACACTATCCCCTCATCGCCCGATGTTTGGGCGGCTTTTTTCTGCATCACGCGAAATGTGGGGGCGGTAACTGTTGCAACCAGGCAGATAACCGCTCATCGACAATTGGCCGACCTTCGGTCCGCGGTCAAAACGCGCTATTGGGATGTATCGCCAAGTTATAACTTGATCGCGTTGAGATTCGCACATCAGTCCTTGGGTGCATCGGTTCCGTCCGACCACTTGGACACCGAAATGATGAACTCGGTAATCGGTTGCGGAGAGTATTGATGCACGTACACGGGGGAGTCGGGGAGCCCTGCGCCCCAAAACCTGTCATCTGTTTTGGGAAACCAAAACATCAGATGGGGATCCGCATTTCCGTGCTTACGGCCAAAGTACTGCTGCTTCGACATCATGTAGCACATGGCGCCGGGCTCCGGCAGTGGCAGTTCTTTCTTGTCGAATGCGGCTTTGATACCGTCGAAGATCTGAGTTTTCGATAGTCCAGCAAATGTCAGCTCTGTTGTCTTAAGAGTGAGCAGCAGGTGGGTTCGCACGGCGGGCGGATTCAGGCAAAGCGGAAGCCGCTGATCGGGGTTCAAAAACTCGGCGTCGTCGAAGGGAGCCATCCACGATCGTTCCACGATGCACACGAAACCGTTCCTCCCCTTCACCGCGGTTTCGTAGCCGTGCCGTCCGAGTACCATGACCTCAGCATCTCGTGAGATGGATTCAGGAGCAGCGCTACGTGCTAATGCTATCTCGGCGTTGCGATCTGCCATCAGGTATTGATCAAGCGGAGCCATACTCGTGTACGTTTTGGCGTCCTCCGCTTGCGCTCGCCACGCCACGCTCATCACGACAACTGATGCCAAGCATGTTGATGCAATTCTCTTGACTTTCTCTCGGTTCATTAACTTCATCCATCAAGTGTTGATCTTTCGAGGATGCACTCGAATTTCCGTAACGACATCCAACTTTTACTGCCCGCCTCGTTGATCTCCCAAGCAGCCCTGCGGGGTGTTCTTGGCTTGGCGTTTTTTCTCAATGCGGTCCAGCAGCTTTGAGCTTTACTGTGTTCGCGACGCTACGGATAGTTCGGGCTGATTATACCCACACCACGACTCCCCATCAAAGGCCACATAGATGGTGCGCGGCCCGTCACATAGCTGGCGGAACTGGTCAGCGTTGAGATGCGTGCCTAACGAACAGGTCACGTTGGAGAAGCCCGCCTGACGCAGCGCAGCATAGTCGAACAATCCCTCGACAAGAATCACCGCAGAGCAGTGCCGGACCTTCTCCCATGCATACAAGCCGCCCTTGCTGCCGGGCAGGAAGCGATGAGCGAAAGCGACACCGATGCTGCGGCCATACAGGTTGACGATGTGCTCGCCCTGGCCTAACGGAAACACGATGCGCTGACAGAGAGCATCTCTACCCTGCGCGTTGATCAGGCCGGCTCTTCGCAACACGGCGAAGGAATACCCTTGCCGCGTGAGATACCGGCGCAGATTTCCGCCGGGCGCATAGCCGATGCGCAACTCCCGGA